>Ga0209420_1001051_pt1 | contig 13576 bp, 14 predicted proteins | sample BlaSpr_A8_OM1_O1_FD_187972 | JGI IMG/M metagenome (GOLD analysis project Ga0209420, IMG submission 187972) | Forest soil microbial communities from Thunder Bay, Ontario, Canada - Black Spruce, Ontario site 2_A8_OM1_O1 (SPAdes) (version 2) | ecosystem: Environmental > Terrestrial > Soil > Boreal... | reverse complement strand
ACCCGTGAGGCTCTGCTCGCCGAGAAGTCGCTGCTCGCGGCCGGCTGCTCGTTCGCGGTCGCCTTCGCCATGCTCGCCGGGGTCAGCGCGTTCGTAACACTCGACTGGAGCCGAGTGGGACTATGGGTGCTGGCACTCGCGTTCGGCGCGCTGGCCTTCGGTGGCCTCGGCGTGGCCATTGGCGCGCTCGCCCGCGAGGTGCGCGCCGCCTCACTGCTGGCCTTCCTGCTGTCGCTGCCGCTTGCATTCCTCGCGCTCGTGCCCGCCGGGTCGGTGTCCGGCGGCTTCTACGATGCGATCGGCGCCATCTCGTTCGTGTTTCCCTTCAAGGCGTCCTTGCAGGCGCTCGACGCCGCCGTCAACAGCGCGTCGCCGTCCGTCGGCGCGTCGGTCGCCCACCTCGCCGGCCTGACCCTGCTGTTCGCGGTCATCGCCCGCGTGGGGTTGCGCCAGGTCGAGTAAAGACAAAGGCCGACCTCGCCCGCGCCGAAGGCGCCCCTGGTCAGGATGTTCGATCGCGACAGGTATCCTCGAAGGCGATGGCCTTTCCCCTGACGCGCATGCGCAGGTTGCGCGCGACCGCCGGCCTGCGTGGGCTCGTGCGCGAGACCGACCTGCGCGCCGGCCAGCTGGTTCTGCCGCTGTTCGTCGCCGAGGCCGGCGTTGTGGGCGAGGACGGCCACGCCGACCGGTCGGGCGGGCGGGCGGGGCATCAGCCGATCGCGACGATGCCCGGCGTCGATCGCCTGTCGCTGGCGAGCGTCGTCGAGGAGGCGCGCGAGGCGGCCGCCCTGGGCATCGCCGGCGTGCTGCTGTTCGGCGTGCCCGCCGACAAGGACGACGAGGGCTCGGGCGCCTGGGACGACGACGGCGTCGTGCAGCTCGCCACTCGCGCCATCAAGCAGGCCGTCCCCGACCTGCTCGTGCTCACCGACGTGTGCCTGTGCGAGTACACCAGCCACGGACACTGCGGCGTGCTGATCGACGCTCGCGGCGACGGGCCCGATGCACGATCGGTCGACAACGACGCCACCCTCGAGCTGCTCGCGCGCACCGCCGTCAGCCACGCTCACGCCGGCGCCGACATCGTCGCGCCGTCGGACATGATGGACGGGCGCGTCGGCGCCATCAGGGAGGCGCTCGACACAGACGGCTTCGCCGAGGTGCCCATCCTCGCCTACTCCGCCAAGTTCGCCTCCGCCTTCTACGGGCCGTTTCGCGCCGCCGCCGACTCCGCACCCGCCTTCGGCGACCGCCGCGGCTACCAGATGGACCCGGCCAACGGCCGCGAGGCCGTGCGCGAGGCGCTGCTCGACGTCGACGAGGGCGCCGACATGGTCATGGTCAAGCCCGCGCTCGCCTACGGCGACCTGATTCGCGCGGTCAAGCGCGCCACGCGCCTGCCCGTCGCCGCCTACAACGTCAGCGGCGAGTACGCCATGGTCAAGGCCGCCGCCGCCGCCGGGTACATCGACGAGCGCGCCATCGTCCTGGAGATCCTCACCTCGCTGCGCCGCGCAGGCGCCGACACGATCATCACCTACCACGCAAAGGACGCCGCCCGATGGCTTCACTAAAGCTGCGCAGTCGCAAGGACGGCGCGGCGATAGCGCTCGACGATCTCGACCGCAAGCTACTCAACCTCATGCAGGGCAGCTTCCCGATCGCCCCGCGCCCCTACCGGCACGTGGCCGAGCTGGGCTCGGTCGCAGAGCAGGAGGTCATGCAGCGCGTGCAGCGCCTGCTCGACAAGCGCATCATCCGCCAGGTCACGCCCATCTTCGACACGCGCGCCCTGGGCTACTCCTCGATGCTGGTCGCCGCCAAGGTCGACCCCGAGCACCCCCATCGCGCGGCCCAGGTCATAAACGTTCACCCCGGCGTGTCGCACAACTACCTGCGCAACCACGAGTTCAACCTGTGGTTCACCATCGCCACCGAGCCCGACTCCAAGCTCGGGCTGGAGGGCACGCTGGAGGTGCTCGCGCGCGAGGCCGGCGCCGAGTCCGTGCGCCAGTTGCCCACGCTGAAGCTGTTCAAGATCCGCATGGATCTGGAGATGGAGGGCGACACCGATGCGCTCTCAAGTGCCGCCGAGGTCAAAGAGCCGATCGAGCTCGAGCCCCAGCCCTACGACGAGTTCGACATCGCCGTCATCCGCGCGCTGCAGGGCGACATGCCCGTGATCGAAGAACCGTATGCGCCCGCCGCCCGCGAGCTTGGAATCACTCAGCAGCGTCTGCTCGACCACCTGGCCGGTATGCAGGAGCGGGGTCTGCTGCGCCGCGTGGCCGCCATCCTCTATCACCGCCGCGCGGGTTTCTCGGCCAACGGCATGGGCGTGTGGAAGGTCCCCGACGAGCAGATCTTCGAGATCGGCTGCCGCATGGCCGCCGTGCGCGGCATCTCCCACTGCTACCAGCGCCCCACCTACGCCGACTGGCCCTACTCGGTCTTCACGATGGCCCACGGCCGCTCCAAGGACGAGTGCGACGCGGTGCTCGACGCGATCGCCCAGATGACCGGGATCGACGAGCGCGCCACGCTGTACTCCTCCACCGAGTTCAAGAAGATCCGGCTCCTGTATTTCACCGACGAGTTCAAGGCGTGGGAGCGCGAGCACGCCTGAGCTCGTGACTGCCTCGCTCACCGACACACGCTCGGCCGAGCTGTACAGGCGCGCCCTGGAGGTGATCCCCGGCGGGGTCAACTCGCCCGTGCGGGCGATGCGCGCGATCGGGCGCGAGCCGATCTTCGTCGCGCGCGGCGAGGGGGCAGAGCTGATCGACGTCGACGGCAACCGCTTCGTCGACTACGTCTGCTCGTGGGGACCGCTTATCCACGGGCACGCCCACCCGCACGTGCTCGCAGCGATCGGCGATGCGGCCGCCAAGGGAACCAGCTTCGGCGCGCCCACGCCCGGCGAGGTGCAGCTCGCGGTCGAGGTCACGAGCCGCATGGAGGGCGTGGAGATGCTGCGCATGACCTCTTCGGGGACCGAGGCCACGATGACCGCAATCCGCCTGGCGCGCGCTGCCACCGGCCGCGACAAGGTGCTGAAGTTCGCCGGCGCATATCACGGGCACGTCGACGGGCTGCTCGCACAGGCCGGATCGGGGCTGGCCACGCAGGCACTCCCGTCCAGCCCCGGCGTGCCGGCGAGCGCCGCCGCGGACACGATCGTCGTGCCATGGAACGACCCCGACGCGCTGATCGCCGCCACCGAGCGTCACCAGCTCGCCGCGATCATCGCCGAGCCGCTGCCCGCCAACATGGGGCTGGTGCCCGCGCGCGAGACTTTCCTGGAGCTCGCGCGCGAGCGGGCAGACGCCAACGGGGCGCTGCTCGTCCTCGACGAGGTGATCAGCGGCTTTCGCGTTGCGCGCGGAGGCGCCCAGGAGCTGACCGGCGTGACCGGCGACCTGACCATCATGGGCAAGGTCATCGGCGGCGGCCTGCCCGCGGCCGCGGTCGGGGGCCGCGCCGAGGTGATGCGCATGCTCGCGCCCGCCGGCGACGTCTACCAGGCGGGAACGCTGTCCGGCAACCCGCTGGCCGTGGCCGCCGGCCTGGCCACGCTGGAGCTGCTCGACGAGGGCGCCTACCTGCGCCTGGCTGCGATAACAGAGGCCCTCGCAGACGGCCTGCGCGAGGTTGCGCGCGAGGCCCGAGCACCGGGCGGGGACGGCGGGGCGGGTGGGGCGGGTGGGTACCCCATCCAGATCGCAAGCGCGCCCGGACTGCTCACCGTCTTCTTCAGCGAGCGGCCCGTGCAGAGCCTCGCCGACGCGCAAGCCTGTGACTCCAACGCCTACGCGCAGTGGTGTCGCGAGTTGCTCGCCCGCGGCGTATATCCGCCGGCGTCGCAGTTCGAGGCGTGGTTTCCCTCGCTCGCGCACGACGCCGAGCACATCGAGCGTACGCTGGAGGCCGCCGCCGCCGCGTTCGATTGCCTGCCCGAGCCGGCGACGCAGCGGCGATGAGCACCCGACCGGTGCGCGCCAACGGCGAGGGGCTGCAGCGCCTGCGGGCGCTGCTGGACGAGCAGGGCGGCCTGATCGCCACACTGCTCGCCCCGTCGCCAGACACCAACGGCGGCGGGCATGCATGCACACACGAAAGCCCCGCGGCGCTTGCCGCGGAGGGCCCGCGCGCACAGGGCAGGCGCGAGGAGTACGAGCTGCTGGTGGAGGCCATCTACGAGGGCTACCTGCTGCATTACGACTCGCCCCGCCTGTTGCACGTACCCGAGGCCGACCTGCGGCTGCTGGCCGGCGACCAGCTGTATGCGATCGGCCTGGCCCGCCTGGTGGGACTCGGAGACACGATCGCCGTGGCCGAGCTCGCCGACACGATCACGCTCGGCGCGCTGGCCAATGGCGCCGGACGCCGGCCGCTCGCGGACGCGGTCTGGCAGGCCGGCGCGCGCGCGGTCGGCTGGGGCTCCAGCGAGGCCCACACGCGTGCCAAGGCGCTCGCCTTCGCAGGCCACTGGGAGGCGATCGAGGCGATGCGCACAAGCGTCTGAAGCCGGTGGCGCCGTGCTCGACGGCGCCTCGATATTGTTTGCCTGCGGTGGCAGACAAACGCGCAAAGCAAAGGTCCAAGTACACGCTCGACCGGGGGATCCCGGGGGCCTTCGAGGGCGAGACGATCACGCGTCGCAGGTTCATGACCGGCACCGCTCACACCGCCGGTGCGATCGCCACCAGCGCATTTGCGCTGCCGGCGCTCGGGTTCGCCATTGGGCCGATCTTCAAGAGCACGCCCCACCGCTGGGAAATCGTGGGCACGGTCGACCAATTCCCCGACAACAACTACGTGCCGGTCGTGCTGACCGTCACCCCCAACCTCGGCGAGGCGGGCAAGACGACCGTGTACATGCGCAAGTTCAACCCCGAAATCGACACCGACCCGTACGACAAAGGGACTCCCTACATCGCCATCTCCAGCCGCTGCGCGCACGTCGGCTGCCCGGTCCGCTGGGTAGACGCGTCCGAGCGCTTCATCTGCCCGTGTCACGGCGGCGTGTACGACCTGCTCGGCCGACGCGTGGGCGGGCCCCCGGTCAGGCCGCTCGACCGCTTCTACACGCGCGTCAAAGGCGAATACGTGGAAGTGGGCCCGCGCTTTTCCGTCAACAGCCAGCTGCGCCGCTTCTCACCGCGTGACCCCGGCGAGCCGCTTGACGGCATCGGCCAGTACCTGTACCCATCCCGTCCCGGCGCTCAGAAACTCTAGGACGTCCGCTGAGCTACGCGATGTTTTGTCCTCGGTCGCTCGCGTGCTCAGCACGCCACGCTCCCTGCGTCCGCGCCTCGCTTGCTCAGCGAACGTCCTAGTAGGCTTAAAGGAACCCCGTGCCCAGAATCCCCAAGCTCCCCGCTCCCCCGCTCCCCTCGCCGCTGCAGGAACCGCCGCCGCGGCCGGGCGAGAGCAACGGCAACGGCGGACCGCTGGAGGCGGCAGGCAGCGCGGGGATCGCTGTCGTCGACTGGGTCGACGAGCGCACCTCGCTGAGCGGCGCCGCCCGCTGGCTGATGTTCCGCAAGGTGCCCAAGGGCACCAACTGGTTCTACACGCTCGGCTCGGCCACCATGTTCGCCTTCCTCAGTCAGGCCGTCACGGGCGTGTTCCTGGCGATGTACTACCGTCCGGACCCAGCCGGCGGGGCCTACGAATCGATCCGCTACGTCACCAACGACGTGTTCCTCGGCCAGTTCGTGCGCGGCATGCACAAATGGGGCTCGAGCGTGATGGTGGTGCTCGTGTTCTTGCACATGGGACGGACCTTCTTCTTCGGCGCCTACAAGTACCCGCGCGAGCTCAACTGGGTGATCGGCGTGGTGCTGCTGATCCTCACGATGGTCATGTCGTTCACCGGCTACCTGCTGCCGTTCGACCAGCGCGCCTACTGGGCCACGATCGTGGGCGTCAACATCAACGGCACCGGGCCGCTGATCGGCCCCTACCTGAGCGACTTTCTGCGCGGAGGCTCTGAATTCGGGGCGACCACGCTGTCGCGCTTCTATGCCATCCATATGCTGCTCATACCCGGGTTGCTGGCCGCGTTGATCGGCGCCCACCTGTACCTGGTAGCCAAGCTCGGCACCACCGCGCCGCCCTGGACCAAAGCGGAGAAGCGCCAGGAGCTGCGCGAGGCGCAGGTATGAACCAGCGCCAGAAGGAGGAGTACCTCCGCGAATACTCCATCCTCAAGGCCCAGGGCAAGCCGTTCTTCCCCTACGCGGTCGCCAAGGACGGGGCGATGGCCTGTGTGGTCATGGCGATCATCATCGCCATGTCGCTGGTGCTGGGCGCCGAGCTCGGCCCCAAGGCCAACCCCACCAGCACCACCTACGTGCCGCGCCCGGAGTGGTACTTCTTCTTCCTGTTCGAGCTCCTACGCATCATCAGGACGCCGAGCCTCGTGCCGCTGGCGACGATCGGCGTGCCGACGATCTGCATGATCCTGCTGTTTTTGCTGCCGTTCTACGATCGCGGGCCCGAGCGCCGTCCCGAGCGCCGTCCGATAGCGACCGTCACCGCCATCGCGGTGATCGGGGCGATGGCCTACCTGACCTACTCGGGAGCCAACGTGGGACCGCCCACGACGATCGAAATGGCGGCGCCCGCGGCGATCGTCCAGGCCGGCGGCAAGACGCTGGCCGAGTATGAAGAAGGCCGCAAGGTGGTCGCGCAGTCCGGCTGTCTGGCCTGCCACAAGCTCGGCGACAACGGCAATGCTGGGCCGGGGCCCGACCTGACGCACATAGCCGCGCGCATCCCCCGCCAGGCGATCGCGCGAACGCTCGTCAATCCGACCGCGCCGATGCCCTCGTTCAAGAACCTGCCCGCGAAGAAGTTCAGCGCGATCGTCAACTTCCTCTCGCAGCTCAAATAGCGCGCGCCGTGCCCGCCAGCGGCCAAGCCGGCGCACCCCCGGAGGCCAACCCAGGCAGGCTGCAGGCGCCCGAGGTGCGTGCGATGTTCGACCGCATCGCGGGCGTGTATGACGCGCTGAACACCACCATGACTGCCGGCCTGCACCATCGCTGGCGTGCGCGCGCGGCCGACGAGGCGCGTGTTGGCCCGGGCTCGCGCGTGCTTGACGTGGCCACGGGCACCGGCGACCTCGCGCTGGAGCTCGCGCGCCGCGTCTCGCCGGGCGGCGAGGTCGTGGGCAGCGACTTCTCCGAGGGCATGCTCGCGCGGGCTCGCGCCAAGGCGACCGCCGGCGCCACAGCGGGGGTGCGCCCGCGCTTCGAATGGGCCGACGCGCTCGCGCTGCCCTACCCCAACGACAGCTTCGACGCGGCCACAGTGGGCTTCGGCGCCCGCAACTTCTCAGACCTGGCGCGCGGACTCACAGAGATGACGCGCGTCGTACGTCCCGGGGGGCGCGTGGTGGTGCTGGAGATCCTCACGCCCACGCGCCCGCCGCTGTCGCTGTTCTACCGCGTGTGGTTCGACCGCCTGGTGCCGGCGTTGGGCCGGCTTGCGGGCGCGCTCGTGGCGCTGCGCTCGCGCGAGGGTGCGCAGCGGGCGACCATCGCCGACGCCTACACCTACCTGCCCGACTCGGTCAGGCGCTTCCCCGGCCCTGCCGAGCTGGCCGCCGAGCTGGCGCGCGCCGGGCTGTCGGACATCCGCTACGTGCTGCTCGCCGGAGGCATCTTGGCGATCCACTCCGGCACGGTTGCGGTCGAGCAGGCATGATGGGCGCGGTGGGCGGCACAGCGGCCAGCGAAACCGCAGGCGAGGTGGATGGGCTCGACGCGATCATGCGCCTCGGCGGCGAGCAGCTGCGCAGGCGCATGCTGCGCACCGAGCGCCACCTCGAGCAGGTGACCGCGAGCGCCGGCGCGCCGCTCGCCTCGCACGCGAACGCGATGGTCGTGGCAGGCGGCAAGCGCTTGCGCCCGCTGCTGGTCATCCTGGCCGCCGAAGCGGCCGGCGGGCCGGTGGCAGGGGCGGTGGGCGGGCTATCAAATACCTCCGACGGCGAGGAACGCCTGGTGCGCGCAGCGGCGGCGGTCGAGCTCGTACACTCGGCCACCCTCGTCCACGACGACCTGATCGACGGGGCCGCGCTGCGCCGCGGACGGCCCACGGTGGCGGCAGCCGCCGGCCGCGGCATGGCGGTGGCGACGGGCGACCTGCTGTTCTCGCGGGCGTTCGCCGAGCTTGCGCGCAACGGCGACTCGGCCCAGCTGTGCGCCCTGTCGGACGCCAGCTCGGCGCTGGCCGCAGGCGAGCTGCTCCAGCGCGAGGACGCCTACGCGACGCACGTGCCGGTGGAGCGCTACCTGAGACGCTGCGAACTGAAGACGGCCGCCCTGTTCGAGGCGGCCTGCCGCCTGGGGGCGCTCGTGGGCACGGAGGGCTCCCCCGCCCTGGCAGACGCGCTCGGCGCGTTCGCCCGGCGCATAGGCCTGGCCTTTCAGATGCTCGACGATGTGCTCGACGTGTCCGGGCCGGTCGAGCGCACGGGCAAGTCCCGCGGCACCGACCTGCTCGACGGCACGGTCACGCTCCCGTTCATCCTCGCGCGCGAGCACGAGCCACAGCTGGCCGCGTTCGAGCTGGCCTCGCTGAGCGCGGCGGGCGCGGCAGGCGACAGTCAGGGCATCGAGGCGCTGTGCGAGCGGATCGCGGCTACAGGTGCCTTGGAGGAGGCCAGGGAACGGGCGCTGGCGGTAGTCGCCGAGGCCAAGGCCGCGCTGCCGGCGATCCTGCCCGGAGGGCGCGCGGCGCTGCTAGACCTCGTGGCCGACGCCGTCGTCGAACGCTACCGCTAGGACGGCGCATGGAGCGCGCCGTCCGTCGTCGATCCCATCCTCAGAAGTCGCTCGGCGTGACCAGGTCCGCGTCGAGCGCGCGAATGAAGAACTCGATTTCCTCAGACATGTTGGCGTGCGTGATCCGGCGCAGGTCGCCCAGCAGGGCGCTGGCGCCGCGGTCGAGCTCGTCGTCGAGGCGTTCCACGGCGGCCTGCTCGAAGACGCCCTCGCGTCTTGACTCGCACTCCGGGCAGCGCAGCACGATGCGCCAGTGGCGCGGGCCCTCCTCGCTCCAATCCAGGGGGTAAGTCAGCTCGCCGGCGCAGTGGAAGCAGATGTGCAGCTGGTCGGGCGAGGACGTTTGCGGGGAGGCCTTGCCGGCGTCGGCGCGGTCGACCCCGAGCGCCTCGTCGGCGGGCGGCTGCAGGGGTTGGATGTGAGGGTCGTTGTCGGGTCGCATCAGCTGTGTCTCAGTCGTCATCGACGCGTCAGCCGGACGCCTTTAGCTCGTTGGAGAGGCACTCCTCGCAGTGTTGCTGCGGGTTAATACGGTTCGGGGCGACGCACGGACCACTGGCCGGCGAGCGCAGGCGCGCAGCGCGGCTTTTGCCGCCAACCTGCTGCTAGGTTCATGGGTCTGATGGTCAGCGCCATCCGCACGGTCGGCCACGAGCAGCGGTTGACGCTCGTCGACCATCTCGACGAGCTGCGCACGCGCCTGATCCTCAGTGGGGTCGCCTTCGCGATCGTGTTCGGCTTCTGCTTCTGGCAGAACCACGCGCTGTTGAACGTCATCAACAAACCGCTGAAGACCCAGACGCAAAAACAGGTGGCCAAGGGGGAGGGCACGGTGGGCCAGGCCGTGCTGGCCCAGCAGGGGCTGCTGAGGATCGCCCGAGACACACGCGCCGCGCTGGGCGTGCTGGCGGCTCCCGGCAGCGGCCTGTCGGCGCACGCGCGCGCGCAGCTGCCCGCGCTGAGCGCGGCGCTGAAGGCCGATGTGGCCAAGGTCCCGGTCAACCCGCCCGGCGACAACCCGGTCACGCTCGGAGTGGGCGAGCCGTTTACGACGACGATCACCGTGACGCTGTACTTCGCGCTGATCATCTCGCTGCCGTTCATCCTGTTCGAGCTCTACGGCTTCATCTTGCCTGCGCTCGCCCCCCATGAGAGACGCGTAGCCATGCCTCTGCTCGCGGCGGTTCCCTTCCTGTTCGTCAGCGGCGTGCTGTTCGGCTACTTCGTGGTGCTGCCCGCGGCCGTGCGCTTCTTCGTCAACTTCAACGCGGGCGAGTTCAACGTGCTCGTCCAGGCCAGCCAGTTCTATGGCTTCGCTACAACCGTGCTGCTGGCAATGGGGCTGATCTTCCAAGTTCCCGTGGCGATCGTGGGCGCTACGCGCCTAGGCCTGGTCACGCCGCGCCAGCTGCGCAAGAACCGCCGCTACGCGATCGTCGCGTGCGCGGTGATCGCCGCGCTGCTGCCCGGCGACGCGATCACGCTGGCGCTCGAGACGGTGCCGCTCTATGTGCTCTATGAGACGAGTATCCTGGTGGCATCGCTTGTCGGGCGAGCGCACAGTAGCGCGCCCGACGGCGCCAGCGCGGGCGCCTCGCCGGGCGGGGATCCAGCGCCACCGACCAACTACGAAGCGGAGCCGACCGTGCGGGACATCATCGACCACGTAGACGAGAGCCTGTAAGGCCGATGCTGTTCGATCTGAGGGGACGTGGGCGTCGTCGCACCGTGAGAGTGATCTACGGCAGCCTGGCGGTGCTGTTCGGCGCAGGCCTGGTCTTGTTTGGGGTCGGCGCCGGCTTCGGCGGCGGCGGCATCCTCAGCAGCCTGTCCAAAGAAGGCGAAAGCTCCGGCGGTCCCAACTACAGCGCCGAAATCAAGAAGTACTCAAAGCTCACAGCAGCGCAGCCGCATGACTTCGCCGCGTGGGAAAAGCTCATTAAAGTTCAGCTGCAGCAGGGCGCGGGCGAAGCCTACGTGACCAGCGCCGGCGCGCTGACGAGCAAGGGCAAGGCGCTGTTTGAGCAGATCTCCGAATCGTGGTCGGGCTACGTCGCGCAGAACCCCCCCAAGCTGAGCCTGGAACTGGCCAAGGAGATGGTGCGCATCTACGACGAAGAAGGCCTCGACAAGCCGGCTTCGGCCGTCGAAGTCCTGCAGCTGATCGTCGCCTCCGAACCGAATAATGCTGCCTACTATGCCTCGTTGGCCGAGTACGCCTACAAGGCCAAGAACGCGCGTGTCGGCGACTTGGCGTCCGAAAAGGCCGTCGCCCTGGCCCCCGCGTCCGAACGCGCGCGTCTGAAAACCGAGCTGGCCGAAGTGAAGGCCAACCCGACCGGCGAAAAGGTCGAGACGGTCACGACCAACGGCAAAACGTACGCGGGCAAGCTGAACTCCGAAGGCAAGGTCAATGCCGTCGAAGTCAAAAAGACACCCGCCAAGGCCGGCAAGACGTCGAGCACAGGGACGACCTCCGTCAAGAAATAGCCGGGCCGGCGACGCGGCGCTCCGGTAAGCGCCGGCGCCGGTGAGCGGCCTGTCTCAGCGCTGGCCGGCGCCCTGCTGTTCGCTTCGCTGGTAGTCGAAGATGAACTGGACCAAACGCCGCTGGTCGTGGTCGCTGATCGACTTGAACACGACCGCGCAGCGACCCTGGGGATCGGTCCGTACGACTGCGCCGGTGCCTGTGATCGGGGGGGTGCCGGACGCGAGCGTCAGCTGGAACTCGAACGTTTCGCCCCTGCTCAGCATGTCGAGCCCGCTCACCAGCAGCCCGCCGGCGCTGACGTCGATCGTGAAGGTCTGCACGCGCGTGCGGTTGGCGCCGACGTAGGCGACCACCGGGCATTGGGCGCCCACGCGGACGTTCTCGCGGCGGATCTCCGGGCCTCCAGCTCCCGGTCGCGACAGCGCGGGCGCACGCACGGGCACGCCGAGCGGCGCTCGCAGGCGCTCGCGTGCGCCCGCGATCTGGAGCATCACCAGCTGGCGCCAGACGAACACGGCGCCCGCCCAGGCCGCCAGGTAGCAGGCAACGCCCGCGATCAGCGCGCGCAGGCCGGCCGCGGCCAGGGTGCTGGTCGGCAAAGACAGGTAGCCGCCCAGCGCGAAGCCGATCAGTCCACCCCACCCCTTCGCGCGTGCGACGTGCCGCGCAGCCCGTGGGTGGGCGGCCACGCTCGGGCCCGCGGCGTCGGGCGCGTCCTGGCCGGCCCCCTTCTTGGGGGCCTTGTTGGCCTTCTTGGCCTTCTTGGCAGGAGCGTCGGCCGTCGCCGGCATACCGCGGCCAATTCTCGCGTCAGCACAGGACAGCGTGCCCGCGACGGGGCGGACGTGGCGCCCGCTCGGATAGAATCCGATCCCGAGCCGGCTCGCCTCGCCGGCGCCCTCGTGGGCCGTTAGCTCAACCGGCAGAGCAGGGGCCTCTTAAGCCCAAGGTTGCAGGTTCGATTCCTGCACGGCCCATTCGTGCAAAGCATGAGCCCGCCCGCCGATGTCGCAGCAGAGCCGCCAGGCGGGCCGGCGATCGCGCCGAGCGATCGCGCCGTGGCCCTGAACGCTCTCGATCGCGCCGCCAATCTCCTCGCCACGCTCGCGCCGCTTGCCCTGGTCGGCTTCGCCGCCTGGCGGGCCTGGGGCGGCGCCCTGCGCTGGCCGGACCTGGTCGCCCTGACGGTCACCTACCTGCTGACCGGCCTGGGCGTGACGGTCGGCTTCCATCGCCTGCTGACCCATCGCAGCTTCAAGACGAGCGCGCCGATGCGGGCGCTGCTGGCTGCACTGGGATCGATGGCGGTCGAGGGGCCGGCGATCGAGTGGGTGGCAAACCATCGCAAGCACCACCGCTTCTCCGACCAGCCGGGCGACCCGCACAGCCCGCATGTGGACCGCCCGGAGGGCTGGCGCGGCGCGCTCGTGGGTCTGTTTCACGCGCACGTGGGCTGGATCCTCGGCGGCGATGCGCTGGCCGACAGGCAGCGCTATGCCAAGGACCTGGTGGCAGATCCGGTCGTCAGCCTCATTGACCGCACGTTCCTGGTGTGGGTCCTCGCCGGGCTGGCGCTCCCATTCGGCCTGGGCGTGGCGCTGACCGGCTCTGTCGCAGGCGGCCTGACCGCCCTGCTGTGGGGCGGCGCGGTACGCATCTTCTTGCTGCACCACGCGACGTTCTCGATCAACTCCCTGTGCCACTTCTTCGGGCGGCGGCGCTTTGCGACGGCGGACGAGTCGCGCAACCTGCTGTGGCTGGCGCTGCCCACGCTGGGCGAGGCCTGGCACAACAACCACCACGCGTTCCCCACGTCGGCACGCCACGGCCTGCGCTGGTGGCAGATCGACCCATCGGGGTGGCTGATCGCGGCCATGGAGCGCGCGGGGCTGGTGTGGGACGTTGTGAGGATCAGCCGCGAGCGCGAGCTGGCCAAGGCGGTGGGCGCACCTGGGGCGCCCGTGCGCCTGTAGCGATGACGGGCGCCGACGAGATGCTCGAGGCGGCCGCGGCCCGCGCGGGCGAGCTGGCGGTGCCGGGTCTGAGCCCGCGCCCGCGTCGACGCGTGGCGGTGCTTGCATGCATGGACACACGCATCGACCCGCTGGGGATGCTCGGCCTGGAGCGCGGCGACGCGCACATCATCCGCAACGCGGGCGGACTGGTGACCGACGACGCGATCCGTTCGCTGAGCGTCTCCCAGCGGTTGCTGGGCACCGAGGAGGTTGTGGTGGTGATGCACACCGGCTGCGGCCTGCACGGGGCCTCCGAGGACGAGTTCGCG
>Ga0209420_1001050_pt1 | contig 13578 bp, 12 predicted proteins | sample BlaSpr_A8_OM1_O1_FD_187972 | JGI IMG/M metagenome (GOLD analysis project Ga0209420, IMG submission 187972) | Forest soil microbial communities from Thunder Bay, Ontario, Canada - Black Spruce, Ontario site 2_A8_OM1_O1 (SPAdes) (version 2) | ecosystem: Environmental > Terrestrial > Soil > Boreal... | reverse complement strand
TTCTTCCGCATCGCGAGCATCAGCCGTCGCGCGCAGGAGCTTGGCGTCGATTGGTACAACGGCGCCCGCCATCTCGACGAACTGCCGACCCATCGCCTGATTGCGCGCTGGGCGCGTGCGGTTCTATTAGGCGACCCCGTGCGGTAGCATTTCTCCTGGCGCTCGTGGTGGAGGGGAACTGTGGCGGATCGAGTACGAGTGGCGTCGTCGCGAAAGCGTGCGCGCGGGCGACGGCCGGCGAAAAAGAAAACGATGCGCCGGCGGCTGGGAGTTTTCGGACTGGCCGTACTCGCGGCAATGATCCTGGGATTTTTGACGAAGCGAATCATGATTCCGTCGGCCGTTCATTACTTTGCTTATCGACCGCCCGCGCAGCCGCCAAATCCGCCCGCCGCGTCGAACGGTCAGGGCGATACCGGCAGCTCGGAAGATCTGACGCCCGGCGATCGCAGCGAGCTCGACGCGATCATCAAGCGCAAGGCCAAGTGACGAAGGGTTAAGATGGCGGGCTCGATGCAAATAGCAGACGACATGGGCTTTCGCGTCGAGCTCGAGCGCCCGCCGTCGCGAATCGTGTCGCTGGTGCCGAGCTGGACGGAGACGCTGTTCGCGCTGGGCTTCAGCTCCGAAGTCGTGGGGATCACCAAATTCTGCGTCGAGCCGGAGGCGGCGGTTGCGTCGATCCCGAAGGTCGGCGGGACCAAGAATCCTGACATCGCCGCGATCATCAAACTCGAGCCCGAGCTGGTAATCGCCAACGCCGAGGAAAACCGGCGCGAGGACATCGAGCGGCTGCGCACGGCGAACATCCCCGTGTTCACGACCTACCCGCGCACGGTGCCGGGTGCAGTCGAATCGATTCTGCGCCTGGGCCGGGTGCTGAGTCGCGAACACCAAGCGGCCGCGCTGGCCAAGGAAATCACGCTGAGCGTGAGCGGGATCGAAGCGGCGCTCGGCGTCTGGAGCAAACTGCGGCTGCGCGTTTTCTGCCCGATATGGAAGAAGCCGTGGATGTCGTTCAACGCCGACACCTACGCGCATGACGTGCTGCGCATGCTCGGCTACAACAACATTTTCGCATCAGCGGGCGAGCGGTATCCGGTCACGACGCTCGACGAGGCGGTCGAACTCCGTCCCGATATCGTGATACTTCCCGACGAGCCGTATAAATTCGACGAATCCGACGTCGCCGAGTTAAAGCCGCTGTTGCCGCCCGCGCTGAGCCGCCGCGTGCTGATAGTCAACGGCCGCGACCTGCATTGGTACGGCGTTCACATGGTGCGGGGGCTGAAGTCGCTGGCGGAGAGAATGGCGCGCGTGCGCGCCGCCGTTCTATAATTAGCCGCGCGCAACGAAGCGATGCGATCGTTCGCAATGAATGGGAGATTTGGATGATCCCGAGAATCAGCCTGGCAGCCGCGTTTGTTCTGATGATGGCGCCACCGATGGCGCGCGCTTCGACTCGCGACGCGGCGAGCGGCGCGCCGATAACCTGCGGGGCGCAAGTGACCCCGCCGGGTACGGTTCTCGCGCAGGATGAGCAATCTAGCCCCAGCATGGGCACTACCAACAACGACAGCGACGACGATAACAGCAGCGATAGCGACAACGATTCCAACGACAACGACAACGACAATCAAAACGCCAACGGCAATCAGTCGGATCAGAATGCGTCCGGCGACGATCAGCAGATTCCGCCGACGGTCCTCGGCTCACCCGACAACGATCAGAGCCAATCGCAGCAGGCGCCGCAGCCGGTGAACCCATATCAATAGCCGCGCCCGACGCGCGTGCCCGCTTATTCAATAGTTCTCCGGGGGAGCGACGATGCCCGCACCACTCGACGGAATCAAAGTACTCGACCTAACCAAGCTGGCGCCGGGTCCTTTCTGTACGATGATCCTCGCCGACCTTGGCGCTGAAGTGATCAGAATCGAGGAACCGGGACCTCCAACCGGAAGGCGCGCGCAGCAAGCCGGGGCTGCCGGCACGCGTCCGGCGGGCAACAGTTTCAACAGCTCGCCGCACAACGCGCTGGCGCGCAACAAGAAGTCGATCGGGATCAATCTGAAAAGTGGCGCCGGCAAGGAAGTTTACTCCCGGCTCGCGCAGCGGGCCGACGTGATCGTCGAGGAATACCGGCCGGGCGTGGCAAAGCGACTCGGCATTGATTACGAGAAGCTCGCGTCGCGCAACCCGCGGCTGATCTATTGCGCGATCACGGGCTTCGGACAGACCGGGCCGTATCGCGACCTGGTCGGCCACGACATCAACTATATCGCGACCGCCGGCGTGCTCTCGATGTTCGGACGCCCGGGCCAGCCACCGACGATTCCGCACAACGTGGTCGCGGATTACGCGGGCGGCGGGATGCATGGCGCGATCGGTGTGCTGGCGGCGCTGGTCGCGCGCAACCAGACGGGACGCGGGCAATACGTCGATATCTCGATGATGGACGGCAGCCTGGCGTTGCTGGCGCAGGCGTTCTCGACTTTTTTTGCGAACCACAAAGTACCGCGGCGCGGCGAGACCATAAACGACGGCGGCATTCCGAACTACAACGTCTATCTGTGCAAGGACGAGAAATACATCACGATCGCGGCGATCGAGCCGTGGTTCTTCGCCAACCTGTGTCGCGCGCTCGGCCGCGAGGATTTTATTCCTCACGAATACGATTCCGGCAAACGCGCGGAGATCGCGCGCGTGTTCACCGAGACCTTCAAGACCAAAACGCGCGACGAATGGTTCGAGATTTTGAGCAAGAGCGATATCTGCGCCGGCCGGATGCTCACGCTTGATGAAGTGCCGAACGATCCGCAGGTGCTCGCGCGCAACATGATCGTCGAGGTCGAAGGCGACGGCGGCCGAAAGTTCAAGCAGGTCGGCATCTCGGCGAAGTTCTCGGACACGCCCGGATCGATCAGGTCGCTCGCGCCGCAACTCGGCCAGCATACCGACGAAATCCTCGGCGAGCTCGGCTACAGCAAGGACGAGCTCGACCGCTGGCGCGAGTCAGGCGCGATCAAATAGCTGCGCCACATCCACTAGCCCGCGAGATTCGTCGCGTTGCCCGCGGCATCGAATCACGGTTAAGATTCCGCTATGCCACAGTCAACTCCGATGTTCATGCGCGGTCCGCACGATCCGATTCGAATCGAGCGCGCCGAGGGCCCTTGGCTCTACGCCTCCGACGGCCACAAAATTCTCGACGCCGGCGCCGGCGCCGTGGTGGTGAACATCGGGCAGGGGCGCCGCGAAATCGCCGAGGTCGCTGCGCGCACGATCGCAAAGCTCGATTACATTGTGCCGGTCTGGACTTCGCCCGAGCGCGAGAAGCTCGTCGAGCGTCTGACGCGATGGACCCCGCCAGGACTCGCGCGGTTCTATTTCACCAGCGGCGGATCGGAGGCGGTCGAAGCGGCGCTGAAGTTCGCGATTCTCTACCACAAGGCGCGCGGCAAACAGTCGAAGAGCAAAATCATCGGGCGCCGCTTCTCATATCACGGCAACACTATCGCGGCGTTGTCGGCGGGCGGGAGCAGCCGGCGCGCGGACTACGAACACATCTTGCTGGACTGGCCCAAGATCGATCCGACGTACTGCTATCGTTGCCCGTGGGGCAAAACTTATCCGTCGTGCGAGATCGACTGCGCGACTGCGCTCGAAAAAGAAATCCTCAAGCACGGTCCCGACTCGATTGCAGCGTTTATCGCCGAGCCGATGATGGGTTCGAGCGGCGGCGTTGTGCCGCCCGTCAAAGAATATTGGCCGAAGATTCGCGAGATCTGCACGCGTTACAACGTGCTGCTGATTGCCGACGAAGTGATGACCGGCTTCGGCCGCACCGGCCGGCGTTTCGGCGTCGATCACTGGGACGTGGTGCCGGACATCCTGGTTGGCGGCAAAGGACTGACCGGCGGCTACATGCCGATGGGAATGATCGCGGTGAACACGTCGCTGGTCGAGGAAGTCGAGGACGCCAAGGCCGAGTTCATGTTCTACACCTACAGCTCGCATCCGGTGGCGTGCGCGGTCGCCGACGAGGTGCTGGCAATCATGGAGCGCGAACACTTGGTCGAGCGATCGGCGGAGGTCGGCGCGCGGCTCGGCGCGAGCTTGAAGGAAGAACTGTCGGGGCATCCGATGGTCGGCGACATACGCGGCGTCGGGATGTTCTGGGGGATCGAACTGGTGCAAGACAAACTGACGCGCATGCCGTTTGCGCCTGAAAAGAAAGTGACCAATCGGGTGCTCGGCGCGTCGGTGCGCAAGGGGATGTTCTTTTATCCGGCGACCGGGATGGCGGGGAAATCGGGTGGCGACGCGATGATGATAACGCCGCCGTTCATCATCGGTGACGCGGAAATCGAGTTCATCACTCGCACCGCGCGCGCGGCACTCGACGAAATCCAGCCTAACCTGTAGCGTTTGACGCTAACGTCTTAGCTTCGTGGAGAGACCGGCACATGGCCGATAGCATCATCGGGCCGACTTCGCATTATTTTTATTCGCAGCGCCTGAAACTGCACTACGTCGATTGGGGCAATCCCGACAAGCCGCTGCTGGTGCTGGTGCATGGCGGCCGCGACCATTGCCGCAACTGGGATTGGGTCGCGCTCGATCTGCGACAGCATTACCACATCATCGCGCCCGACCTGCGCGGCCACGGCGACTCCGACTGGGCAGTAGGCAGCGGCTACTCGATGATCGACTACGTGCTCGATCTCTCGCAGCTCATGAGCGCGGTTTCGAGCGAGCCGGCGACGCTGATCGGCCACTCGCTTGGGGGTGGAATCGTTTTACAATACACCGGCACGCATCCCGACGCGGTCAAGCGCGTCGTTTCGATCGAAGGGATGGGTCCGCCGCCCGGGATGATCAAGGACACGCCCGCCTACGAGCGCATGAACAACTGGATCGGCCAGATGCGAACGCTGGCGCGGCGCAAGGTGCGCGAGTACGCGTCGATCGAGGAGGCGCTCGCGCGCATGCGCGAGGCCAATCCGCATCTGAGCCGCGCGCAGGCGCTCCATCTCACCATCTGGGGAGTTCGGCGCAACGAGAACGGCACCTACTCGTGGAAGTTCGACAACTACGTTCACGCGACCTCGCCCTACATGTTCAACAACCGCGACGCGCGCGAGATCTGGGGACGCATCACCTGCCCGACTCTGCTGATTCGCGGCACAGAATCGTGGGCGGGCGACTGGGTCGCCGACGGGCGCATCAAGGTATTCAAGAGCGCGGAGTCAGTGACAATCGACAAGGCCGGCCACTGGGTGCATCACGATCGCCTCGACGAATTCCTGGCGGTCGCGCATCGTTTCCTCGGCGTATAGTCTCGTGACAGATAGCGCGTTCACGGGACAGGTTGCTGATGCGACGACCTAATATTTCGCTGCGTGTCGATCAGTTCGAATACGTACAGTTGATCCTGCTGGCGGTGACGGTGGGCGTGCTCGCGGCGCTAGGAAATCTCGGCTTTCGTCTGCTGATCGAATTTTTTTCGTGGCTGTTTCGCGGACTCGAATGGAACGCGCTCGGAATTGATAAGGGCGGATTCTATCGCGCACTGATTCCGGTGGTTCTGCTGAGCGGCGGCGTCGCGATTCTGGTGCTCAACCGAATTTTTCCCGAAGACGTGCTCGGCTACGGCTTTCCGAAGTTCCTGGAGATGGTCAACCTCGGCACCGCGCGGCTCAAGCGCCGGTGGATCTTCGTAAAGGCGACGGGCGCCGCGCTTTCACTGGGCGCGGGCGCGTCGGTTGGCCGCGAAGGTCCGATCGCGCAGGTCGGAGGTGCGATCGGATCGACTATCGCGCAACTCCGGAAATTGTCACCCGATCGCGCCAAGGTGCTGATCGCAGCCGGGGCGGGCGCGGGTATCGCGACCACCTTCAACGCGCCCATCGGTGGCCTGATGTTCGCGCAGGAAATCGTCCTGCTCGGCCAGACCGAGATAGCCAACCTCACCTTGCTGATCATCGCGACCTTCGCCGGCGTGATCACTTCGCGCGCGATCCTCGGCAACTCGGTCGTGTTCATCGCGCCCGAATTCGTGCTGCGCAGTTACTGGGAGATGGCGACCTACGCGCTGATGGGCGCCGCGCTCGGCTGCCTAGCCGCGGGCTACATCCGGTTCTTCAACGCGACCGATGCGTGGTTCAAGAGGCTCGATCTGCCAGTTTGGGTCAAGCTCGGCGCGGGACTCGCGGTGGTCGGCGTGATCGCGATCTGGCTGCCGCAGAACTTGTCCGACGGATACCCGGTGATCAACCGCGCGATGGCCGGCGAGTTCGGTATCGGGATGCTGGCGGCGATGATGTGCGCGAAATTTTTCGCCAGCAGTGTATCGCTCGGATGCGGCGCGCCGGGAGGATCTTTCGGCCCGACGTTTTTCATCGGCACGATGGCGGGCGGGTTGTTCCAACGCGTGTCGGCGCGGGTGATTCCGCATCTGACGGGTCCGCGCGGATCGTACGCGCTGGTCGGGCTCGGCGCGTTTCTGGCCGGCACCAGTCACGCTCCGCTGACGGCGCTGTTCCTGCTCTGGGAGATGACGCGTAGCGACACGATCGCGTTGCCGTCAATGATCGCGACGATCACGGCGCTGGTGGTGGCGCGCGCGATCGAGACCGAATCGATCGACGAGTTCCGCCTCGCGCGCGAAGGCAAGACGCTGCAAATCGGCCGCGAGCGTCTCGCGCTCGCGCTTATTCCGGTGAGCGCGGTCGTCACCAAGAACGTGACGATTGTGAGCGAGAACACTTCGCTGGCGGAGGTGCTGCGCACGGCGGGCGAGACCGCACAATCCACCCTGCCGGTGATCGATAGCGACGGCGCGCTCGCCGGGACCATCGTCGTGCGCGATTTGTTGAGCGTGATTGGCGGCGGCCAGGAACTCGGTCCGCTGGTCAACGCATTCGACATCTGCAATGCCCACAGTCCCAGCGTGATGCTCGATGCCAATCTCGACGAGGCGAGTCAGTTAATGGAGCATGACGGTCTCGACGAGATTACGGTCGTCGAACGCGTCACGCGGCGGTTTCTCGGACTCGTCACCAGCCGGCAAATTGCGCAAGCTCTCAACCGCGTGTCGGTCTCGCTCTCGACGCTTGCGACCCGCGATCCGAATATCTACTGGGCGACCGGCTATCGCGTGACCCGCGTCAGCGTGCCTGCGAACGCGGTGGGAAAAACGCTGCGCCAACTCGATCCGCGCGCGCGCTTCAGCGTCACTGTGCTGGCCGTTCAAGATGCGAACAGTCCCGACGGCGGATTCGCGCCGATCACGCCCGACCGTCCGCTAAAGGAAGGCGACGAAGTGATCGCGGCCGGGCGTCCGCAGGATATCCGGCAATTCACACATGAGCTCGAGAGCGCGGAACCCGCCGGCGCGGCGCGATCTCCGATTCAGGCGGGCGGATCAGGGAAGACATAGGGGCGCGCGCGTCCGGCGCGGATTTCCGCGCACATCTCGTCGACGCTCTTGATCTCGCGCTCGAATTCGGTGGCGACCGTCATGAACCATTTCGCAGTCGCGAAATGCGCGTCGCTGCCGCCGACCGTCGTCAGCCCGAGCTTGAGCGCCGCGTCCTCTGCGCGCCGATTCTCTTCGCGCGAGTTCTGACCGTTCAGCGCCTCGATTGCGCCAAGCGCCGCGCCATGGCGGCTTAGCAGTGTATCGAGCCGCGCGCCGTAGCCTGAGTCGCGAAACGGATGCGCCGGTATCGCAACGCCGCCCTCGTGATGGATCACTTCGATCAGGCTGTCGCTCTTGAGCATCCGCGCCGTCAGATCGAATCGGCGCATCACTTCGCTGGTCACACCGAACAGCAGCAGATGACCGAGGTCGGTGTCGGCTTCGATTCCCTTGAAAATCGCAATCTGAAATCGATCCGCGAGTTCCGCGTATAGCCGCTCAACTTCGGCGTCGCTCGGGAACAGGCGATGCTCGGTGAAGCAGATGGCGCCGAGTCCGCGTCCTTTGGCGAACTCGAGATATTGCTCCGGCGCGACGTTGGAGTCGGACGAAAGCCGCGTGTGGACGTGGAGGTCAGCGATCATGAGGTGGATGCTACGGCTCGGCGAAGGTATCGCGCACCTGGATATGGTCCTCGATCGAGAAAATTCGCGCGACCAGAAAAATCTGCGTCTGCACCATCAGGCGATCCGCTTCGGTGGGCACCGAGCCCCACAGGATGATCGTGTCGCCATCCATTTTGAAATGCACCGAGCCGTAGCCCTGCTCGTTGAGCGCCTCGCGCAGCGCCGCCTCGCGCGGTTCAGTATGCACGGGTTCGGACGCGTCGGGCGCGCCGCCGTCCGGCACCGACGGGACCGAGCCGTAGTCGGGGCCGGGTCCGGTATCGCCGTCGGTGGGCTGCGGCTGCGACGGATGAAAAATCAGGTACCCGATCAGAAAAAATCCGCCGATCACTACCGCCATCAGCCGCGCGGGATGCCGTCGGCGTCGCCGGCGTTCATGAAAAATCGGACCCGGAAAATCTCCCGCCGATGCGACGTCGTCGAGCACGATGGTCCGCGCCTCAGGCGTCGCGCCGCGATCGGGCACCGACAATCGTCCGGTTACGTTCGCGGCGCAGAACGAGCAGAAGTTCGAATCCACCGGGATGCTGCGGCCGCATCGCGGACATTCCGTGTCGATCGCGTTGCTGAGCATCGTCGGCGCCGACGCTTGCTGCTCTTTCGACTTGACGCCGCTGAGCGGCAGCTTCAGTTGCGGACGCGACGCCGCCGTCGACGCATTGCGCTGCGGCATCGTAATCGGCGTTCCCGACTTGATCGCCAGCAGCCGATCCCTGAATTCCGCGGCGTCGGCCATGCGCAACGCCACGTCGTACTTGAGCGCCTGATCGACCAGCTCGCAGAGCGCGGGCGTAACGTCGGGGCATAGCGAGTGCAGCGGTGGAAAGCTGAACGGCGGTTCGAGCGCGGGGTCGCGGCCCGACAGCGCATGATGCATCGTGGCGCCCAGCGCGTAGAGGTCGGATCGGAACTCGACCTTGCCGCGATATTGTTCCGGCGGCGCGTATCCCTGCGTGCCGATCATCGTCGCGTTGCTGAGCGGCTGGAACAGCCGTGCGATGCCGAAGTCGATCAGCTTGACCTGCTCGGTCGGCGTCAGCATCACGTTCGACGGCTTCAGGTCGCGATAGATCACCGGCGGCTCCAGGTTGTGCAGGTACTCGAGCGTGTCGAGCACCTGCATCGCCACCTCGATCACCTCGCTCTCGGGCAGCTTGCCGCCGGCGTTCTGAAGTTTCTGCTCGAGCGTTATCCCGTCGATGTACTCCATGACGAGATAGTGATGGTTCTGGTCGCTGAAGCGATCGAAGACGCGCGGGATATGCTCGTTGCTGAGTTGCGCGAGCATGTCAGCCTCGCGCTGAAACGCGGCGACCGCCTGCTTCTGCGTTTCGGGGCTGGTGAAAGTATCGACCATCTCGGCCAGCGCGCACTCGCGCGAAGCCAGCCGCAAATCCTCGGCGAGATAGACAAGCTTCATGCCGCCCCCGCCCAGCGGCTTGATGACACGGTAACGTCCCCCGACGATTGTGTTGGGCGCAATCATCCTATGATCAGAATCTAACCATTACTTTGATTCTGAAGCAGCCGCCGGTCTTTGCATACTATCGCGCGACGTCTTCGCGCAGGGTTCCCGAGAAGGCGGCGTTGGCAGCGCATATAAGATGAATCAGGATGCCGAGTTGAGGTCCCATGCCGTAAGCAAACGATACTCCGAAAAACCACAAGATTCCCCGCATCGGTTTGCCTCGATAAATATGGCCGACTCCGGGCACGATGCTCAGCACCAGCGCGAGCACCGGATTGTATCCTGAATCGCCGCGGACGAGCGGGACCGTGGTCACCGGCGCGCCGCACGATTTGCAGAAGCTCGCTTCGGCGACGACGATCGGCGCGCCGCAGCGCGAACAGAACCTCGCCGTTTCGAAATCTGTTTCAGCCACGGAAAATAAACTGCGCGTCGCCGAAGCGTACGGCCTCGCCGTCGCTCACGCGGGTCGGCTCGGTCACGCGCCGATTACCGACGAACGTCCCGTTCTGGCTGTTGAGGTCGCGCACCACAAACCCGCCGTTGGAATTTTCGATGCTCGCGTGATGCCGCGAGATCGAGGAGTGGCTCACCACGATTTCGTTGTCGAGCGCGCGCCCGATTCGCGTGACCACGCCTGCGTGCACCGGGTAGGCCTGCCCCGACGCGTCGATTAGGCTCGGCCCATCGACCTTGGCCTTGGCTCCCGCCAGCCGCGTCGCGATGTGCACGGGATTCACCGGATCGGTTGCGAGCGACGCCTGTTGCCGCGCGGCCGCCGACGTCCCGCGCAAGTGGAACGCCATTTCATAGCCGCCGATATTGATTCGATCGCCGTCGCGCAGATCGACGGTCTCGATTCGCTGCCCATTGACGAAGGTGCCATCCTGCACCGCGAGATTTCTAATCACGTAATCGGCGCCGCGCCGTTCGATCACCGCGTGCCGCTGCTGCACCGAGGGATCGCCGAACAGGCCGACCGGATTTTCCTCGGCGCGCCCGATCGTCGCGCGCGCACCTTCGATTCGGTACTGACGTCCACGCAACCGTCCCTGCTCGACCGTGACCCACGCGGCCTTGGTCAGCTCTTGTACCAGCCCGATGAACAATCCGATCGCCAGGCCGGTGACCGCTTCGCCAAAGAAGCGCGACGCCAGTCCGCCGCCGACCACCGCGCCGATCAAATCGAATGCGATTCCGCCGACCGCTCCGCCCAGCAGTCCGCCGAACGCTCCCTTGGGAACGTTGTCTATGGTGAACGTCGCCAATCCCACGCCGGCGCCCACCAGCGCCCCGTCGATCGCCCATCCCATCAACCGCGCGATGACGAGAGTTATGACCGAGCCTGAAACCAATTGGCCGTCCGGACTGAAGCCGACGCCGCCCGCTTGCAGGACCCAATTGAACACAAGATTTCCCAAGTAGGTGGAGAGGAACGAGAGCCCCGCGCAGATCAGAAAGCCGTAGACGAAGCGTCGCTGAGCCTCCGGCGTTATACGAGGATCCGAGGTGTCCACCGCCGTGATAAACGCCCCGATCGCGCCGGCCGCAAGCGCCGCCGATATGTAGTACGCCCACAATTCACCGGTCGTCTGTGCCTCGCCAAGATGAGAATTATGCGAGGCGAGCTCGACCGGCAGCCATCCGATCGCTCCGCCAACCAGCCCCGCGAGAGCCTTGAAGGTAAGCTCGCGCCGGTTGAGCGAGTCGCTTTTGAGTAGTGCTAGAGGTGAGTTCACGACGCCCTCGGCAGAAAAATCCAGGTTGAGAATATAATAGCCCGCAGCCGGTCCTTGGAAAACGCTCTCCGCGAAGGCCTGCAATGAGCGGGCTGCGCCCGACTAATTGAATGTGAAACCCGCGATGGGTTTCACGCTTCCTTCGGCAGGGGTGACCCCTGCACCCAATGTTCTTTGTGTCATTCAAGCGTAGCGAAGAATCCCGGCGCCTTTCTCTAGTGAGAGAACACCACGCCGAGTTGCTCCCGCCGGACAAAAACAGGCATCATCGCGCGAAACCCATGAGCATCGAAAATCTTGTCACCGAAAAATTCGGGCCGCTGCAGGGCCTGAAGATCCTCTCGACAGGCACCTTGATCGCGCAGCCGTTCGCCGCGGAACTCGCGGCAGAAATGGGCGCGGAAGTGATCCAGATCGAGCGGCCCGAAATTGGCGACGTCGGCTGGCGCAATATCGGCATCAGGCTCGCGACCAAAGACGGTAAATCCGCCGTCGCGACCACCTGGATCCAGGAACGGCGCAATGTCTTCTGTGTCTCGCTCAATGTGTCGAAGCCGCGCGGCCGCGAAATCTTTCTGAAACTGATCGCGCGCTCCGATATCTGGATGGAAAGCTCGAAGCCTGGCACTTGCCGAAAATGGGACCTCGGCGACGAGGCGATTTGGAAGGTCAATCCCAAGCTGGTGATCACTCACGTCTCGGGCTTCGGGCAAAGCGGCGATCCGGACTACGTCCATCGCGCGTCGTACGACGTGGTCGGCCAGGCGGTCGGCGGCATGATGAGTCAGACCGGCTTTCCCGATCCGATTCCCCCGACCCGCGCCGCGCCGTGGACCGGCGATTACATTACCGCGCTGTTCACGATGTGGTCGTCGCTCGCTGGCCTCACCTATGCGCGCGCGACAGGCAAGGGTCAGTCGATCGACGTCGCGCAGTACGAAGCGATTCACAAAACGATGGGCGGTACGATGGTCGAATACTTCCAGAAGGGGATCGTTCGCGAGCGCTCCGGAAATCGCGGGCAGGGCTTCCAGCCGCTCGACTCGTTCCAGGCAATCGACGGATGGGTCGTGATGGGCGCAATCGGCGACGTGTACGGACGCTTGCTCCGCGTGATCGGGCTCGATCCCGCCGACCCGAAATGGGAAACGGCGCGCACGCAACTCGAATCGATCGAAGGAATCGAGTTCGACGCGATCCTGCGCGGATGGATCTCCGAGCGCACCGTGAAGGACGTCGTGACGTTGATGGCCGCAGCAAACGTCCCGTGCTCGCCGATCATGACTAGCAAGGATATCGCCGACGACCCGCAGTACCGCGCGCGCGGGATGCACGTCGAATGGGAAGACGAGCAGGTGGGCAACGTGAAGGGCATCGGCGTCGCGCCGAAGTTTTCGGTGACGCCGGGAAAAATCGTGCGCGGCTCGGTGCCCGTCGGCTACGACAACGATCGCGTGTATCGCGAGTTGCTTGGCGTCACTGCGGATGACCTCGAGTCGCTCCGCCGCGACAAGGTGATCTAGCTCGCGACTTTCGTGATGAAGGTCTCGACCGATTTGCCGAACGATTGCTCGTCCGGGTAGCGCCCCAAATCAAGGATGAAATACGTCGCGCCGGCTTCCTGCTCAGCCGCGACTTTCGCGCGCGCGGCGGCCGTGTCGTCGAGCTTGAGTCCGCGCCGGACGATTATCTCGGGAACGGCGCGTCCAGCTGCGAGCGCACCCGCATGTAATTCTTCAACCTTTGCTTTAAGTCCCGCCGCCGGCAACATCGGATGCCACCCGTCGCCGAACTTGACCGCGCGAGCCATCGCGGCCTGCCCGTTACCGCCGATCCAAATGATCGGCCGGCGGGGTCTGGGCAGGAAAACGAACGACGGAAAATGCACCAGCTTCCCGTTATACGCACCGGGCACGTCGGCGCCGAACAGATGATAAATGACGTTCAGCGTCTCGTCGGTAATCGCTCCGCGACGGCGAAACTCGGCGCCGAGAGCCTCGAACTCAGGCTTCATCCATCCGACCCCGATGCCGAGGATCATTCGCTCGCCCGACAATTCCTGGATCGTCGCGACCTGCTTCGCCGTCAACACGGCGGGGCGATAGGGAACCACCAGCACTGAAACGCCAAGGCGAATTTTCTCGGTCGCGCCGGCGATGAACGCCAGCGTCGCGAGCACGTCGAGATAACGGCCGCCGCTGCCTTCGGTCTGGTCGGGTGGGATGCATAAATGATCGGAGACGAAAAGTGCGTCGAATCCGG
>Ga0209420_1001049_pt1 | contig 13586 bp, 9 predicted proteins | sample BlaSpr_A8_OM1_O1_FD_187972 | JGI IMG/M metagenome (GOLD analysis project Ga0209420, IMG submission 187972) | Forest soil microbial communities from Thunder Bay, Ontario, Canada - Black Spruce, Ontario site 2_A8_OM1_O1 (SPAdes) (version 2) | ecosystem: Environmental > Terrestrial > Soil > Boreal... | reverse complement strand
CCCCGATCAATCCGCCGTTTAGCGGAAAGATCTGGGTGCGGTATTTGTGCGGCGAGCAGAGATGCCGCTCTGGAAAGGTCATCATTCGAGCCGTCTTCGTTCCGGAAAATAGCTGAAAGGACTGGCGGCGCAGCGGAACATGCAGATCCAAGCCCATCTGGCTGGTCTCGATCATCGCTGCAGTTTGGATCGTCCGGGGGGAAGGTGGCGATGCGCATTCTTCCCTGCGAATCGCGCATCTGAACCAGCCTGCGTTCACGTCGTAGTCGACTGCGATCTGCTAAGGTAAAGTGCGATACAGGTCCGATCTCAGGTTTTCGCTTACCGTTATGTGACATCCAACCTTGACGCCGCCAAGTTTTTTTTCGCACGGCCACAGCAAAAAAGACGACGATTACGCGGCATCGTAAAAGCAGCTTCCGGATCAAGACGCTTTTCCGGAAGCCGGAAGACCGCCTGCGCTCCGCCGCTCTCCCCCTAAAATGTATGTAACTTCCTTCGATTTGCAGCGTACTGCTTTATGGATGCCAAAAGCAACATGGCGAAAGAACCGCAGCCCCACGAGGGCGAATCCAGGAAGATGGAAGGGCTCGGTTTGGAGAGCGTAATACAGCGCGCCCAGATCCACGATGCCGAGGCCCTTGGCGAGATTTATCGCCGCTACGTCCGGCGCGTATTCGGATTGTGTCGTTACATGCTCAACTCACGGGAGAGCGCAGAAGATGCCACCAGCGAAGTCTTCCTCAAGCTGCAGCGATCGATCGAAAGCTACGACGGTTCGATACCGTTCCCCAGGTGGCTGCTACGCGTGGCTGGCAACCAATGTATTGACGCTTTGCGGCGCCGGCAGCGTGGACAGAAGGTGTTTGTGGAAGTCGAAGACGGAGCCGTTGTCGTCGAGGCGGCCAGTTCGGAGCCGTCGCCGCTGGGCGCTGTCATCAGCACGCAAGAGAAAGCGCAGGTGCGGGATACCATCGCACGCCTGGCCGAGAACTATCGCGTGCCGCTGGTCCTGCGCTACTACGGCGAGCTGAGTTATGACGAAATCGCGGCGGAGTTGGGCCTGGAGAGGAACAACGTGGCGGCGCTGATATTTCGGGCCAAGCAGGAGCTGCGCCGGAGGCTGGCCCCGAGGAGCAAGTGATCATGGAATGTTATTCGGAACAGACTTGTGCCCTTGCCGTCGACGGCGAACTCGCGCCGGACGAGGCCCAGCGCCTGCGAGACCACCTGCTCACGTGCCGCCGTTGTCGCGAACTGGTGGACGCATTGCGCGCGGAGAACCGCCTTCTGAGCGAAAGTCTCCAGGAGCTTCCGGAAGAAGCACCCAGCCCAGCAGGATTCTCGCATCTGCGTAGGTCCTGGGTGTGGGGCGATCTGGCGGTGTTGGCCGTCGTGCTGGCGCTGGGGTCGATCACTTCCATCTGGTTCGACGGGCTGAGTATTCCGGCTGCGCTGGAATGGTTCAATCCCTTCAGTGCAAGCGGCCGCGCGAACCTGCTCTTCACTCTTTTTGACCAATTTGCAAGCGGAGGTACTGCCATGCTGACGGACTATGCTGCTGTCGTGGGATTTGTTTCTCTACTGTTGCTGTTGGGCGGCGGGGCACTGCTGTTGGCCCGAGGGCGGCGACGCCAGCCCGGCCTGCGTCTGCTGATCGTGCTACTTGCGTTCTCCCTGCCCAGCTTTGGGCTGGAGCGGCGTGATGCTGAGTCCGTCACCGTTGCGGCGAACGAGACGGTGGACGACACCCTGGTAGCTGCGGGCAACACGGTGCGCATTGAAGGCGTGGTCAATGGCGACCTGATCGCTTTTGCCCGGACCGTCGAAGTACTCGGCACCGTCAAGGGCGACCTGGTCACTCTTTCCAAGAGAACTGTGGTCAGCGGAACCGTGGAAGGCCGCATCTACACATTCTCGGAGTCGCTCGACTTGGACGGGCTCCTGGCTCACAACCTTTACGGAGTTGCGCAATCCTTGCGTGTGAATGACCGTGGCCATGTGGGCGAAGGTGTCGTGGCTGCCGCCGGCGATGTCACCCTCGAGGGCGACGTGAAACGCAGTGTTAACATCCTGGCCAGCGGCAACACCGATGTCAGCGGCACGATCGGCCGCGATCTGACCATTTCGGGGGTCAGCCTGACGCTCACCAACACGGCCCGGGTCGGCGGCAACCTGAGCGCTCGCTTGCGCCAGATGAATGAGGCGCACATCGCCGACGGAGCCACCATTGAGGGCAAGCGTGACATCCAGGTGCACGTGAGGGAGAGCCAGTTCGTCCGCCCCAGATTCTACTTTCACCAAGCCGTCTGGTTCGCTGCCGCCCTGCTGGTGGGATGGCTGGGCCTGGTTCTGTTTCCCGCGTTCTTCCGGGCCACGACTCAGGAGGTGGGCTCAGGCTGGCTTAGCCTCGGGCTTGGGGTCGCGGTTCTGACGGGTGCGCCAGTGGCGATGATCGTGGCAGCCATCACGCTGGTTGGATTCCCGATCTCGCTCATGTTGCTCGCGCTGTATCTGACTGCGATCTACCTGGCGAAGATCTGGGTTGGAGCCTTCCTGGGGCAGATCCTTCTAAAGCCCTCGGGATCAACCAAGGGCGATTGGTTTCTGGGACTCTTGCTGGGCCTGTTGATTCTCACCGTCGTTCGATTCATCCCCTATCTCGGCGGATTGGTCCACTTCGGTGTGGTTTGCCTGGGGCTGGGAGCTTTTGCCGTTCATCTTTATCGGGCTTCACGCCCGGCAATAACGGCCTGAAGAGGTCAGCTTCCCATCGTTATTGAAATCCGCCGCTACGATCGCGTCCGGTTGATTTCCTACCGCGATTGGCGAACCTGACGCGGAGGTAAAGGTCCCGTCGCCATCGCCCAGCAGGATCGCGACGCTGTTGCCCAGGTTGTCGCAGACGGCTGGATCAAGCCTACCGTCGCCATTGAAATCGCCCACGACGGCGAAAGATGCGCCGGAACCCGCTGGAAGAGGCAGGAGGTTCTGCTTCCTCGAAACGGACTTCTTCTTTCCCCCGACAGCCGTTTTGTGTGAAACTTGGACCCCGAAGAAAGCAAATCAAGAACGAGGTAAAATGACTCCTTCCAAACTGGGCTTGCTCGTCCTCTCCTTCGTCCTCTCCGCCACACTGCCCCTGCGTTCCCAGGAATTGAACTCAACTTTCGCCCGCGATCCCGGCCAGTCCGTCGATCGGCAATACACGGACCAGATTCTCAAATACACGACCGATCCCTCATTCATCTCGCCGCTGGTGGATTACCTTCCGGCCTCGAAAATCGTCCCCACGCCGGCCAAGGTGCTGGGGGACATCGCCGGAGCGCCCGACATGCTTCCCTATGCAGAAGATGTGTACCGATACTTCCGCCTGCTGGAGGCGAGCAGTCCGAAGGTGAAGGTCTTCACCATCGGCCACTCCGAGGAAGGACGAGAGATGATCGCGGTCGCTATCGCCGACCCCCAGCTCCTCGCCGGTGCGAAGGAAAATGACGCGCGCCTCGCCCAGCTGGCCGACCCTCGCAAGATCGGTCTTGAGGACGCCAAAGCTCGCCAGATCATCGACCAATCCTGGCCCGTCTATTACATCACCGGCACTATCCACTCCCCCGAGACCGGAGCTCCCACGGCCCTGATGGAACTCGCCTATCGTCTTGCCGTCGACGATGCGCCCTATATCAAGTACATCCGCTCCCACATGATTGTGCTGATAACTCCTGTGGTCGAAGTCGACGGCCGCGACCGCATGGTCGACATCTATAAGTGGCACAAAGCTCATCCCGGCTGGGACTGGCCACATCTTGTTTACTGGGGCCATTACGTCGCGCACGACAACAACCGCGACGCCATGGCCATGACCCTCGATCTGAGTCGGAACGTTCTCGACACTTATCTGAGCTGGCATGCGCAGGTGTTGCACGACTTGCACGAGTCGGTCCCTTTTCTTTACGACAACACGGTGGGCGATGGACCTTATAACGCATGGGTGGATCCCACCCTCGCCGACGAGTGGGCGGAACTGGGCGCGAACAACGTCGCCCAGATGCAGAGCTTCGGCATGCCCGGAGTCTTCACTCACGGCGACTTCGATACCTGGAGTCCCGGCTACTTAATGTTCATGGCCGGCATGCACAACGGCATCAGCCGCCTCTATGAAACCTTCGGCAATGGCGGCGCCGATACCGAAAAGCGCATCCTCCGGCCGGAAGACTACTCGCGCACCTGGTACCGTCAGAATCCGCCGCTCCCCGTGGTGAGCTGGTCCCAGCGCGATAACAACAACTACGAAGAAAGCGCTCTGCTCTCCACCCTCTCTTACTTCTCGCGTAATACCCACCATTTCCTCGAAAACTACTACGGCAAGAGCAAGCGCGCAGTCGAAAAACCATCGCTCGAAGGACCGGCGGCCTATGTGATCCCTGTGGAACCAGCTGACACCAATCGTCAGATCGAGTTACTCAAGGTATTGAAGCGTCAGCACGTCGAGATCGAACAGCTATCCGATGCGATCATTTCCGCCATTCCTGCGGAAAAGCGCGGAGACAAGCCGAAGCAGGCAACCTTCCCCGCCGGCAGCATCGTCGTCCGGATGGATCAGCCCTACTCCCGCGTCGCCGATGCGTTGCTCGATCGGCAGTTCTGGGCCGCAGGCGATCCGCAGAGGCATCCCTACGATGACACCGGATGGTCCTTCACTCAGCTCTTCAATCTGAAGGTTGTCCGCGTCCTTGACCCCGCCATCCTCAAGTCCAAGATGACTTCCCTGGATGATCCGGCGACACTAGCCGGTAAGATCTCCGGCTCCGGACCGGTGCTTGCCGTGGCCAATACCAGCCAGGTTTCGCTCTTGCCTCTAGTCTATCGACTCAAAAGCGCGACCATCCAGGTTGCTGAAAAGCCTTTTGATGCCGACGGCAAACATTTTGCGGCCGGTTCGCTGCTCATCGCGGCCTCTCCCGATGACGGCATTGCCAAAGTTCTGCACGATTTATCTCTCGATGCATCGCGGCTCGGCGCTGCGCCTTCCGTGCCGCTCCACGCGGTCACCGCTCCCCGCATTGCTTTCATGCACACCTGGCTTAGCACACAGACTGAAGGCTGGTGGCGTTATGTGTTCGACAGCGCCGGCGTGCCCTTCGATTACATCAGCACGCAGACAGTGGCCAACCAGCCCGATCTGGGGGCAAAGTACGACGTCATCGTCTTCGCTCCCGTCGGCCATTCTTCCGCACTCGAAATTCTCAACGGCATTCCCCTGTGGAATAATCCGATGCCGTGGCAGAAATCCGAGCTGACCCCAAACCTCGGCGCCGTTGACAGCACCTCCGACATTCGCCCGGGCCTGGGTTACGAAGGCCTCGCTCATCTGAAGCAGTTTGTTGAGCATGGCGGGCTCCTCATTACCTGCGAAGATACCGCTCAGTTCGCCATCGATACGGGTCTTGCCCCCGGCGTCAGCGTCGCTCCCCAAGGCGAGGCGCGTGTGGTCGGCACGGTGCTGAACACGGTTTTCGTCGCCCCCGACAATCCGGTCGCATTCGGCTACGGGTCCGGTGTGCCCGTCATCAGTGCCAACGGCATGGCCTTTAATGTCAGCAATATACTGGGCCGCACCGGAGGCCGCGCTTTGATGGACCCTTTGACGGATCCCCTGGACCCCTACGCGAAGCGGGCCACCGGCCGCGGTAGCGTCGACGACAGCGACGAGCCCCTGGGGAGAAAGATCGTCGAACCCGAGCCGCTCGTGAAGCAGCAGCCATGGGAGCCAAAGCCGTTAGATGAGGAACAAACGCGCAACAACCCGCAGGTAATTCCGGTTCAGGAACGGCCCGATGTCATCTTGCGCTTCTCCGATGCCAAGACCCTTTTGCTCGATGGCTTGCTCGACAAAGCTTCGTCGATTGCCGAACATGCCGTGGTGGTGAACGCGCACCTGGGTCAGGGAAATGTGCTGCTGTTTGCCAACAACCCCGTCTATCGCGGCGAGACCGTCGGAACTTACGCTCTGGTGTTCAACGCCATCCTCAACTATCAGCACTTCGCGCACGTGTCTGTACCGGCAGACAAACAGCCACCCGTTGCTCAGGCTCTGCCGCGAGGGGAAACGCTGTTCCGCGGCAGCCCAATCTCGGAGCAAGTAGCGGGACGATAGAGCGCGAATGGGGTACAGGGGTGAGATGAGAGAGCGCTGATTTTACCCCGGAAGCGATCGGCGCCAATGCTGACCCATGGGTTGGATTGCTCCCCGTGACGGTCAAACCGAAACAACGTACCCGTCAGGCGAGGCGGGCTCTCAAAACTGAGAAAGTGACTCACGCGGTATCAAGCTAGTCTTCATCTTCCTGGTTTTCCGTTGTTCGTCGCCAATGGACGACCAACCGGTGGCGGCGCTTCGTGGGATCGTGCGCTCGAGGGTTCGCTTCCAAAACCGCCCGACTCAATGTCTCGCGCGAGAGCGGCTTCGCTCTTGCGCCTCATGCGGCGGATGAAGTCTGCTGGTGGGCCGCTTTTGTATGCTCACCGTGGCTCGCAAGGCTTCAGGGTGTGATGGCAATTACTCGCAGAGGACTGCCGGAGCCGCCGACGATTTTCAGTGGCGCGGCGATGACAATGGCGCCGGTTGGCGGAAGCTGATCTAGGTTGGACAGGCTGGCCAGCCCAAACTTGCCGCTGCCGTGCATCAGATAGTGGTTCGGAAAGGGGGGATCAAAGGCGGCGGCCTGACCGGCATCAGTCCCAACTGTTTCCACGCCGACGCCTAGCACATCCCGTTCCTCGGCGAGCAGGACAGAACTTTCCTTGGCCAATCCCGGAGTGTGGGGGCCATTCTCCTTCAGGTTGATGTAGTCCTTGGGGTCTGTCCGCTTGGACCAGTCTGTACGTAAGAGAACCCATGCGCCCGCCGGAATAAGGCCGTGCTGTTCTTCCCACTGGCGGATTCGGTCCGGGGTCAGCAAATAGTCAGGATTTCCTGCCACCTCTGAACTGATGTCGATCACACAGGCAGGTCCCACGAATTTTTTCGGTGGGATGCGATCCACGGTGTTTTCCGGAAGGTCTTTCCCCGAGACCCAGTGGACCGGAGCATCGAAATGGGTGCCCGTGTGCTCGCCGGTCTCGAACCCGTTCCAGTACCAGGCGGGGCCGCGTTCATCGTACCGCGACAGCTCCCAGATTTTGAATGCAGGCGTGTTGTTCCACTGCGAGGGCAGCGGCAGCAGAGGCGTCTGCGGACTCAAGGTTTGGGTCAAATCCACCACCCGCAGCCGGCCGGCGGTAAGTTCCTCGAGCAGTGTGGCCAAAACCAGAGACATTTGGGCTCCTCCAGAATATTTTCGCCCGGCACTCCATTTGTCCGCTTGAGCGCGGTCCGAATAGCATCGCCTTAGCGTGTTTTAAGCGATTGGATATGCCGGTGGAATTGAAACCGATTCTCCAGCAACGACAGGTCGGTGACGTAGGCGGCGGGGCCCTTGGCTTCGACCTTGGCGATAATGGTTGTGAGTTCGCTGCCCTGTATGGCCTCGTTCACGGCGGCTTTAAAACTCTCCACACTACGGATTGTGGTCACTCGGGGAATGCCGGCGGCGCGGGCGATTCCTTCCAGGTCCGTGCCTGTGCTCGTCGCCGTCGGGAAACCGCCCACCGACAGCAGGCTTTCGTTGTCGAAAACGACGTGGACCAGCTTCTGCGGGCGATAACGCGCCATTGTGCTAAGACTGCCAAGGTTCATCAAGAGCGAACCGTCGCCATCGAACACGATCACTGTTTGTTCCGGCATGCAGAGAGCGAGGCCCAATCCCGTCGAAGAAGCCAGCCCCATTGCGTGTTGCAAGTAGAAGAAATTGGGACGGTGACCCAGGGACTGAAGTTCAGCTGCGACTGCTCCCATGATGGTGACGACGAGACAGTTCTCCAGGTCCGAATAAACCGACCGAAGGCAATGAATGCGCTGCATCATTCCTCCCACATCAGGTCGCGCGTTAAGAGAAGGGCGACGGGCTGCAAACTGCTTTCGGCGAGGGTTTGCGCCTGCCGGATACGCTTTTTGACGGTCTCCCACCCGTCGAGAAAAAAGTAGGGGATACGCAACGCCCGCAAGAGCGGCTCCGTGACGTTGCCGCCTTGCGTTTGCCACGGGTCGCGCTCCCCCAAAGAGCCGCGATAGCTGATGAGCATCAACAGAGGGATCTTGTATAGATGTGCGAAAGAGACGATACCGTTAATGGATGCCAGGAATCCGTGGTTCTGCATCAGCATCGCTGACTTGACCCCGGCAAAGTGCGCTCCGGCCGAGATGCCGACCGCTTCCTCCTCCTTTGCCAGTCGCACCAAAATCATCTCCGGGTCCTCGTCCGTCAACCGGATGAGATGCACCAACCAGGTTTCCGGCAGAGCTGACACCAGGCGGATGTCGCACTCCTTCAAAGCGTCATAGATCAACTTCGAGTTGGCCGCGGATACGGGCATATGTCTGTTTCCAGGTTGACGACTGATTGCAGCGGAGTATAGGTTTGGCGCTGCTCATTTTGCAAGACTCAGAGCTGACTTTCCCATATCACCAGGAGCGAGGTTTGGAGGCCAGATCCCAGAAAGTTCTCAACTCGAAAATTCCGTCCGCATTGCATGCGGCTTTTCCCGTTGACACCATTCGCGCTGTTTTTCCCGCACTGACTCGCCCGCCGGAATTCATCTTTTTCGACAATGCGGCGGGTGCGCAGGCTCCACAGATCGTACTGGATGCGGTGAATCATCATCTCCTCGAGTGCAATGTGCAGCGCGGGGGGCGTTACCCGAAAAGTCGCGAAGTCGACGCGATGATCTTACGGGCACGACAGAGTGTCGGTGACCTGGTCAACGCGCGTGATGCGAGCGAAGTCGCGTTTGGCATGAACGCCACTTCCTTCATTCGGTTGATGAGTCTGGCAATCGGACAGACACTCGATCAGCGGAACGAGATTGTCGTAACCGACATGGACCACGAGGCCAACGTCGCCCCCTGGCTGGCGTTGGAACGGGACGGAGCGAAATTTTCCTGGTGGAAGATGAGGGACGACGGGAATTTGCACGTGGACGACCTCATCCCTCTGGTGTCTTCGACGACGCGCCTTGTGGCGTGCACGCTGGCTTCGAATGCCATCGGCTCGATTGTGGATGTCAGAGCGGCGGCGAGAGTGGCGCACGCAGTCGGGGCTGAAATCTTTCTCGATTCCGTGCATTATGGCCCTCACGGACTGATCGATGTGCAAGCTTTCGATTGCGACTACCTGGTGTGTTCGGGCTACAAGATCTTCGGTCCCCACATGGGGTTTTGTTGGGGACGGCGCGAACTGCTGGAAAAGCTTCCCACCTTCCGTGAAGATTTCATTCCCGACGAGCCACCTGGAAAAATTGAGGCCGGCACCTTTGTTTACGAGAATGTAGCGGGGATGGATGCGGCGATACGCTACCTGGAAATCCTTGGGCGAACGATGGCCGGGAACGAAGCCAAGGAAAAATCGGAATCGAGCCGGTCCGCTCTCCAACGTGCGTTCGAGGCAATCAGGATCTACGAAGAATCGCTCGCGCTCGAAATGCTTCGCGTACTCCGCGATTGCGGCGCCCTCATCTACGGTGTCGCGGAAGAAGAGCGAATCGCGGAACGGGTGCCGACGCTGTGCTTTAATCTGCCGAACGTGGATCCCGCAACGGTCACCGAAGCGCTCGCGAAACAGAATATCGGCGTGCGTGACGGCCACATGTATTCACCGCGGCTCATGAAGCGATTCGGGCTGGCCAAGGAGAGTGGAGCAGTCCGAGCATCATTGGTGCACTACAATACGCTCGAAGAAGTGCGCAGATTCGGCAGAGTACTGGCTGCGATGCGATAAGAGAATCATGCTGACCGACACGCAAATCCGGCAGATTCGTTCTCGCTTCAACATCTTCCGACGCCGAATCTATCTGAACACCTGCTCCCAGGGCGCACTTTCCGATGCCGTGGAGGCCGGCCTCGAGGACTACATCGCGAGTTGGCACGAGCAAGGCTCGCCATGGGAGTCGTGGCTAGAACGGTATGAGGTCGCGCGAACTGCCTTCGCACAATTCATCAACGCCAGCCCCGATGAAGTTGCCATGGTGACCAGCGTGTCGGCAGGCATCAATGGCTTCGCCAGCGCACTGCGCTTCCAAGAACGGAAGAAAGTTGTCATGGGTGAGTTCGAGTTTCCTACCATGGGGCATGTCTGGCTGGGGCAGCGTGCTCGCGGCGCCGAGGTGCATTTTGTAGGTGCGGAAGGCAATTGCATTCCCGCCGCCAATTACGAAAAGATGGTAGACCGTAATACGTGCATCGTGCCGCTCACCCACGTTTGTTTCAAGAACGGATTTCGTTCCGAGGCAAGCGCCATCATACAAATTGCCCACCGCTCCGGTGCGCTCGTGATGCTCGATGATTACCAGGATTGCGGAACCCGTCCGATTGACGTCAAAGCCATGGACCTTGATGTTTTCCTAACCGGGACCCTCAAATACCTGCTTGGTCCTCCCGGGCTCGCCTTCATGTACGTGCGGAAAGGGCTCATCGCATCGTTGGTTCCCACCGTCACTGGATGGCAGGGGCAAGCAAATCCTTTCGCCTACGATCCCGAAGTATTCGATTTATCTCCCACCGCGCGAAGATTCGAGTCGGGCTCCCCGTCCGTGCCGAATGCGTATGCGGCGCTGCCCGGATTCCAACTGCTCGGAGAAATCGGGATGGAGAATGTGGCAGGCCACATCAAGAGCCTGACGCAATCGCTGTTGAGTTGCGCCCACAAGCTGGGTATTCGCGCCAAAACGCCCGCTGATAGCGCCGGGCCGCTGGTCGTATTGCAATGCAACGATTCCGCTTTATTGGTGCAGAAGCTCGCGAAAAGCGACATCGTCGCATCGCATCGACACGACGGGTTGCGAATATCATTCCACGTGTACAACACGATGGACGACGTGAAGGCGGTGGTGGAAGTTCTTGAAAAGAATATCGATCTCCTGGTCCTAGAGCCTGCCAGCGTTGGCAGATATGATTGATCAAGAAGGTTCAGCGTCCGGAGCCACGATTGCCGGCAAGACACCTTCGATGCCGGAAGGGGAAGGTCTTCACCGCCGGTTGAGCCGAAGGCAGCTCACCATGATGGCGATTGGCGGCGCCATCGGCGTGGGTTTGTTTTTGGGCAGCGGGGTAACCATTCGTCTCGCTGGACCCGCCGTCATTCTTTCCTACCTTCTGGGAGCAGGCATCGCCCTGATCATGTCCTACGCCCTGGCGGAGATGGCCGTCGTCCACCCGGTGGCCGGCGCATTCGGAGTTTACGCCGAGAAGTACCTCAATCCTTGGGCCGGTTTTTCGGTTCGAGCCACTTACGGAGTCGCACAGATCATCGCGATCGGCGCCGAAGTCACCGCCGCCGGCATCTATATTTCTTTTTGGTTTCCCAGTGTACCGCAATGGATCTGGGTGGTGCTGGTGTCAGCCGCACTGGTGGCGCTCAATGCCATGCAGGTAAACCGCCTGGGTGAATTTGAATATTGGTTTGCCATGATTAAAGTGGCCGCCATCGTCGCCTTCATCATCGTCGGAATATCTTTGATTCTTGGCATTGGTTCCCGCGGCGCGATCGGCCTGGCCAATTTAACCCGGCACGGAGGATTTTTACCTGCGGGATGGAAGGGAGTCTGGCTTTCGCTCACGATAACGGTCACCAGCTATATGGGAGTGGAAATAATCGCCGTCACTGCAGGGGAAGCGCAGCACCCGGAAATTACCATTCCACACGCCATGCGGAGCATTATTTGGCGGCTCATTTTGTTCTATGTGCTGGCAATTGCGATCATGGTGACGATGGTTCCGTGGAATCAGGCTGGCGGTTCGTCGCCACTCTCTGGCAGCCCTTTTGTGGCCGCATTCGCTGCGGCCCATATCCCCTTCGCAGCTGCAATCATGAACTTCGTCGTGCTGACAGCGGCGTTGTCGAGCGTGAATACGAACCTTTACCTTTCGACCAGAATGCTTTTCTCGCTGGGCCGGGGAGGCTATGCCCCGGAATGGATGGGCAAGGTGAGCCGCAATGGAGTGCCGCATCGGGCGCTGTTAGCTTCCACCGCGGGAATCATCGCAGCCGTTCTGCTGGCCATCTTTGCTCCCAAGAACGCTTTCCTCACGCTGTATGGAACTGCAGTCGCCGGAATGCTGTTCGTGTGGCTGGTGATTCTCAACACGCATCTTTATTTTCGCAAAGCCATTCCGAGCGAGGTAATGTTGCGTCTGCCCATGCGGTTGTGGGCCCATCCCCTGTTTACTGTGGTCGGGATTCTGTTACTTCTTGCCATCTCGATTACCACCTTTTTTGTTGACGGGCTGCGCTGGTCAGTTCCGGCATTTTCTGTTTTCCTGGGTCTTATTTCTCTGTTGTACTTCCGAGCTCGTCAGCATAAGACCTATTAGCCGAGCGTCTCCATTGCGGGAAAGGGACATTTTGGAACGGGAGCGCAAAAATGGTCGAAGCCAGCGAAGAAGTTTACTGCTCGCTCCAGGGGCGATTCAAAGGCGATTTGCTGCGCCCCGCCGATGATGGCTACGAGGCCGCGCGCTCCGTGTGGAACGGCATGGTAGCGCGCAGGCCAGGCCTTATCGCGCGCTGCATGGATGTAAGCGATGTGCGAACTGCAATCAGGGCCGCCTCCGAGAGCGGAATCCTTACCGCCATACGGTGTGGAGGGCATAGCCTTGCAGGCTTTAGCACATGTGATGGCGGCCTGGTGATTGACCTATCGAGAATGCGCCAAGTCACTGTTCATCCCGAGGCGCGCCGGGCCAGAATCGCCGGCGGCTGTCTGCTGGGATCCATTGACACGGCAACACAAAAAGCCGGACTGATTTTTCCATCCGGTGTCGTTTCTCATACTGGAGCTTCCGGACTGATCCTGGGGGGAGGAACCGGATGGCTCACGCGCCGATTCGGATTGTCATGCGATAACGTCGAGGGGTTCACACTGGTAACTGCGGATAGTTCCGTCGTACGCGCCGACGCCAAGGAAAACCCGGATTTATTCTGGGCCCTGCGTGGAGGAGGCGGCAACTTCGGGGTGGTGACCGAATTCGACGTGAAACTCCATCCGCTCACCTCGGTTGTGCTCGCTGAGGGACTGACTTCCGAGGCTGATATTCGCCGCCTGCTTGAATGCTGGAGAGACTTCATGGCGGAAGCGCCAATCGACTTAAAGTGGAATATTGATTTGCGCCTTGCCCCGCGTAAAAATAAGGTACCCATTGAACTCCGCGGGCGACCCGTGGCCAGCAGCTGCTTGATTTGGACGGGCGACCCCGAAACCGGGCGTCCCTATCTGCAGCACGCGCTTTCCATGTGCAGTCCGGATTCGGTGAGCACCGAGGTGGTCTCGTTTCTAAAGCTGCAAACCATGGCGGATTCCGATTTCCCGCACGGCCGGCGCTATTACACCAAGTCGGGCTATTTCTCTTATCTCGACGGCAACACGATCGATCGTTTGGTCGAGGCAGTCGTCAGTATTCCCTCATCAGAAACCCAGCTTGAACTTGCCTATCTCGG
>Ga0209420_1001048_pt1 | contig 13605 bp, 9 predicted proteins | sample BlaSpr_A8_OM1_O1_FD_187972 | JGI IMG/M metagenome (GOLD analysis project Ga0209420, IMG submission 187972) | Forest soil microbial communities from Thunder Bay, Ontario, Canada - Black Spruce, Ontario site 2_A8_OM1_O1 (SPAdes) (version 2) | ecosystem: Environmental > Terrestrial > Soil > Boreal... | reverse complement strand
GGACGTCGAGCCGGAACCGCCAAAGTTGCGTGCGGTAGCGGAGCTGCCGGCGCGGCTGACGGAATTTCCGAAGGAGTGCCAAGCGCCGTCGGCTGCGCTGCGGCCGGCGTTACGTGCCGTTGAAGACGCGCCACCATTGCCGAAGTTGCGCGCGCCCGCCGAGCCTGCGATACGATTACCGGAATTTCCAAACGAGTGCCAAGCGCCATCACGATTTGCGCTGTTGGCGTAGCTACGCGCGCCAGAACCATATTGGCTGCCGCCACGCGAATAGGCCGAGCCTCCGCGTGAATACGCCGAGCCCGCACCGCCATAGCCTCCGCGTGAATATGCAGAGGAGCCGCGCGAGTATGCCGAGCCTCCACCACCGTAGCCGCCGCCTCGTGAATAGGCCGAGCTTCCGCCGCCAGAGCCACCGCGAGAGTAAGAGGAACCGCCGCCTCCATGAAAACTGCCGCCGCCCCCGCCACCATGGAATCCGCCGCCCCCACCGCCGTGGAAGCCTCCGCCACCGCCGCCGTGTCCGCCGCCATGTTGCGCAAGGGCAGGAATGGGAGCTAAAGCCAGAGCAGCAACCGCAAAAAACGAGAGAAGAAGATTGGAACCGGCAGGCTTTTTCATATGGTCCTCCACCGCGCGCACCGGACGATCCCGGGAGTCCGGGACAACCCTATATACTTGGATACTCCTGAAGGCCCCCCAGTTGCTAGTAAATTCGTTCCGTTGGGCCGCGCGGAAGGCTAGTCCCGGCCGCCGTTAGCAGAGTAGATGCTTGCGCACACCGCCCGGCCCTGCACATAGATTGGGCAGCAAAAAGACAGGTCCGCATCGATGCGGCTAATTGATGGTAAAACCAGCATTACGCTCCAACGGCGGGGCCGGAATCCCACCCTTTGCAGACGGCGCAAAGAGTGGGGCACCCGAAAAGGCGAGACGAAGATAAAATTGGATATTCGTCGAGTTGGCCAAGCTGGATCGGCGCACCGTGGCGAACCTTACCAGTGGAACCATGTTGCGGTGGCGTTTCGCCGAGGGGTAAGCTGCGCCGTTACGATGGCGGCGAATTCCAGCGCGGACGAACGGCGGCTGCGCGCGCAGCAGGGCAAGGAATTCCTGATCTCGCAGATTCTGGAGGAAGCAGAGAGGGAAGACGTCCCGCTCTCGGAAATCGAACGAAAAATGCTTCAGTTCACCGAGATGCAAGAGAGTCTGCCTGATATTTACGACGTTAACGACCAATTCGAGCGCGAGTATGACACCGGCGAGTACGAGAAGAAGATCGCGGGCTTAGTCCGCCGAAGCTATCGGCGGGCGAAAAGAGAATCGAGCGAGAATAAGAATCACTGGAAGCAAGCGGTCGCCGACCTCCGCAAGGAAGACCACTACCCGTTGGTGATGGTGGATCAGGGGCTCGAGCTTTCGGCAGCCGCGGGCTATGGTATCGGAATCGGAATTGCCGTTCTCCTTGTTGCCTCCCTGTTTCTGTGGGATGCGCTTATCGAAAAAAGCCTGATACCATTGTCGTTTTCGAGATGGCTTGGCAATAATTCGGCATGGATTTTTCCTTCCGTGTCCTATGGGATTGCGGCTATCTGGGTCATTGTCCGTTTGAGCCGGTCAGGGGCGTTGCAGGATGTGCTCAAAGGCCTTTACAAGACACTGACCCGCTCGCGCGAATAAGAGACCGGCACAAGAGATTCGAGATAAGGCGGATCTGATCCGACCCGTTCGATTTGGCGTAGGCGCATTGCAGGCATGTCCACAAAACACATTCAGGGGGATTGTCATGAAAGCGAACTACAAGTTGGCGGTGGCTCTGCTGGCAGGTGCGGCCATGGGGATGGGCGGCGCGTCGGCGATTCGTGCGCGCCAATTGCAGACGGCGCCGGGATACGTGATCGCAGAAGTGGAAGTGACCGATCCTGCGGGTATGCAGAAATATGGCGCGCAGGTGCCGGGAACGCTCGCTCCATTCAATCATCACTACGTGGTTCGTACCGACAAGGCGCAGTCGCTCGAAGGCGAACCGCCGAAGGGCATCGTAATTATTGCATTTGACAGCGTGGAGAAAGCGCGCGAGTGGTATGACTCAACCGCGTATCAGGCGATCAAGCCGCTCCGGCAAAACGCGACGAAGAGCCGACTTTTTCTTGCCGAGGGCGTAGCCGCGCAGTAAAGCTTCGTGTCGCGGACGACCTGTGACCAGCAATGCCTAAGTACCGATTGCTACGCGCTAACGGCAGACCTTCTACCCTGCAAATTTAGTCGCCAGTAGTCGAGCAGGAAAGCGGGGTTGTCGCTGGCGGCCTGACGGGTTAGCTCGGCGAGAAGTTGGTGGCGCAGGGCGCGATCCGGGATGCGTTCCAGGTGGTTGCGCAGGATTACGTTTTCGATGAACTGCTGAAATTCTTGCGCATTCGGAAACGTGGTAGGGGCTTCTTCGAGGCTCGTTTCGACTTCTTCGAAGCCGGCGCGGCGCAGGCGCGAAGCTGCGGTCCCGGCATCCGAGAATTCCCAGGGGTCCACATATCCAACGAAATATTCGGCGTAGGGTTGGGCGGCGATGAGTGTGTGCATACGCCGCAGGAAACGGCCCAGGTTCTTGCCGCCACCGCACTGGGCGCACAGCCAAGCGCCAGGTCGAAGAGCGCGATGCAGGCTGCGAAACAGGCGGTTGTGATCGAGTACCCAGTGAAACGAAGCGGTGCTGAAGATGCCGTCGAATTTCTGCTCGAAGGGCATGTCCAAGAGGTCGCAACAGACGAATTCGACGCGACCGCCGAAATCCGGGTCGAGATAGGCACGGGCGGCGTCAAGCATGTTCTGCGAGAGGTCAAGTGCTACGACATGTCCCCGCGGCAAAGCTTCCAAAAGATCACGTGTGAGACGGCCGGTGCCGCAGCCGGCATCGAGGACGGTTTCATCTCCACGGAGTGAAATCCGTGACAACACTTTCTTGCCCCAGTTTCTTGCCCCAGCTGACCTGCGGGGCAGAGATCTGGTGATAAAGCGCGGCATTCCACTCGCGGGAGTCAGGGATCTCGGGCATGGGAACGCTATTGGTCGTTCCGTCGTTGACAAGCGCGCCTGATATAACGTAACTCGTTATCCAGACAGGCGCGATGCCCTGGAGTTCTAAACGGAAAGAAGAATACTGCTACAAGTTCTTGAGAGCAAAAGAATAGAGACGTGGCCCAACACATATTTGGTAGCGAGGATTTGCGTCAGGGATTTGCCCCAGGACGTGGAGTGACGATGAAAACTGAATTGCTGCGATTCAACGGCGCCGTCGAGCGAGATCCTGCCATTCATGCGTGGATGAAAGAACATGCCGGCGAATTGGGAGCCGTGGCGCGCCAGTGGTTCGAGGTAATGCGAAAATGCGGGGACGAAGTGCGGGAGCTTTTGCATGACGGCTGTCCGGTTGCCTGTTTGGGAGATGTGCCGTTCGGCTACGTCAATGTATTCACCTCGCACGTGAACGTGGGGTTCTTTCACGGCGCGGCGCTGGCCGATCCGGCGCGCTTGTTGGAAGGCACCGGCAAGTTCATGCGCCATGTGAAGCTGAGGCCGGGAACCGCCACAAACGCCGCAGCGCTAAGCAGGCTCATTGATGCGGCGTACTCGGATATAAAGGCGCGCGTCGAAAATGGCTAGCTCAGAGAAAATGTCTCGCGCTATAATTAAATTACTCGACATTCTTGTCGACATCGGCGCACTTGCCGAGAAGGAGGTGATCCAGTGAGGTACGGTTTACGTTGATGCAGTAGAAGAGGCGCTTGTGAGCTTACCGAGCGCCTCTTTCCTTTTCTCCCTCCCGTCGGAATTCTGTGCGTATTGACAAGTTTGTTCAGCGTCGTATCCTCAATCAGCGCTGGATGAACTCCGTGGCCGGACAATCAAAGCATGCTTGGCTTCTATGGCGAACCCAGGTCCGCCTGATCGCTGGTTCAAGGCTGCAAGCCGCGCTTCGTCGCGATAAAGGTCGTCCAGATCAAAACAGGATACCTACACCAAAAATATGACCAGAAAACGCCTGCATGAATTTTGCTGAGGCCGCGTCGCCGTCTTCGATACCAATAACCGTCAATCGCGAGCAGGACGATTGAGAGGAGAATTACGGCCGAGAACGCCGAAACCATGCGGAGCGGCGAAACAACAAGACCTTCGGTGTGCTCAGACTTAGAATCCATTGGTCACCAGGATGACGGCCAGATAGCGAATCCAGGAATACCACTCGTAGTCCGTTCGTTCTGATTGCGTTCCGAGTTTGCTCGGTCGATCTTTAATGCCTAGACCGCGAGATTTCTTCCTTTCCCAGCCGTAGTCGGCCAGCATGAAGAAAAACCAGGAGGAGGTAACAACTCCGGCGGCCAATAAGATAAAGTAATGCGGCACCTCCTTGCACCTCGTCAAATCCGATTGGTTCGTTAAGCCGGAATGCTTTACTTGTTTACCGCGTTTGTTCTCTGCCCGCTCAAATCTCCGCGAATGAGCCAGATAGGCCACCCGCAGGGTTCTCAAGGGGTTTCTCCGGTTCAGGGAGTTTGTCCCCTTCTCTGGCGAACCACACATACAGCGTGGGCAGGATGAAAATGCTCATCGCCAGGTTAACGATCAGACCTCCCACAATGACGATTGCGAAGGGCCTCTGCGAGTCGGAGCCAATTGCATGGGACAACGCTGCTGGCAGCAAGCCGAGTGTCGCCACCAGCATCGTCATCATGATCGGACGAAGCCTGAGCACGGCTCCTTCGATCGCCGAATCTTTTATGGAGCGTCCACGAGCGCGAAGCTGGTTGATATATTCGAGCATGATCACGCCGGTTTGAACCGAGACACCGAACAGCGCTAAGAACCCGACGGCGGAAGAGACGCTGAAATGGGTTCCAGTAAACAGTAGGGCCAAGAGCCCACCGATGCTGGCCATTGCAACCGTAGCGAGAATGAGTGCAGCCCATTTTGCGGAGCGAAACATCGTGTAGAGAATGACGAAGATCACCAGGATAGTCAGAGGCACAATTACGAGCATCCGCGCTTGGGCGCGCTTCTGACTCTCGTATTCGCCTTCCCAGTCGATGTGATACCCACGGGGCAATTGAACCTGCGCGTTCACTCTCTTGATCGCTTCCTCGACGACACTGCCAAGGTCGCGGCCGCGCACGCTGTACTTGATCGCGACATACCGCTGATTTGCTTCCCGGTAGATTTCCGAACCGCCGTCCTCTTCTTCGATTTTGCAGAGCTGCGCGAGTGAGACCCGTTCACCGGACGGAGACAGCAAACGAATGTTTTCAATGGCTTCTTTCGTTGTGCGGTACTGCGGGAGGTACCGCAGGACGAGGTCATATCGAGCCTCGCCTTGTAGTACCTGGGTGAGAGCGTTGCCACCGGCAGCGGTTTGAATAGCGTCTTGAATATCCGCGACATTGATTTGGTAGCGCGCGGCTTGGTCGCGGTCCACCTCGAAGTTGATATTCGGTTGACCGAGCGCCCGAAAGATCCCCAGATCTTCGATTCCCTTAACCTGGCGCATCGTGGTCACGATCTCGTCGGCCTTTTCTTCCAACACTTTCAAGTCGTCGCCATATACTTTTGTCGCAAGCTCGCCCTTCACACCACTGACCGCCTCCTCCATGTTGTCTTCGATAGGCTGAGAAAACCCCCACGTAACGCCAGGAAGTTTTTCCAGTTCGCGATTCATAGCCGCAATCAGTTCATCCTTGTTTTGGTGAAACGCGGGTCGCCACTGCTCCTTGGGTTTCAGGTCCACGAAGTATTCGGTATTGAAGAAGCCCGCAGTATCCGTTCCGTCGTCTGGACGCCCCACTTGACTTGTGCATTGAGGCACCTCAGGAAAAGAGCAAAGCAAAATACGGGCCTGATTCGCGAGCCTGATACCTTCACTCGGGCCCGTGCTAGAGGCCAAAGTACCGCGCACCCAGAGTGCCCCTTCATCGAGGTGGGGCAGGAACTCGGAACCAATCACGCCACCAACCGTGAGATAGAAGGCCCCAGCCAAGCCAATGGCCGCGACGCCGACTGTTACCAAGCGGTGCTCGATAGCCCACCTAGCGGCATCGCGATATTCCACTTTCAAGAATTCCATCACCGGATTCCGCCATTCCGTCACGCCCTTTCTAAACAAAATACCCGACAGGACCGGCGCGACGAGAATGGAAAACAAGAGGGCGCCAAGAAGGGCGAATGCGACGGTCCAGGCCATCGGTTTAAACAGGCGCCCTTCTACGCGTTGCAACGTAAAAATGGGCAGATACGCGGTAATAATGATCGCGATCGCATAGAACACTGGGCGCTGAACCTCATGCGCGGCCTCGCTGATGATCCGCATCGTCGTCTTCGGTTCATTTCCGTTCCGGCGTTGACTCAAGTGGCGGACGATGTTTTCGACCATCACTACCGCGCCATCCACAACCATTCCGAAATCCAACGCACCGAGAGACAGCAAGTTTGCAGGAACACCCTTGAGGTTTAGACACGTCGCGGCGAATAGCAGTGCAAAGGGAATTGTGAGCGCGACGATAATTGCTCCCCGGAAATTCCCAAGAAACAGAAAGAGGATGATCGCGACCAGACCGATACCTTCCAGCAAGTTGTGGAGCACCGTATGGGTTGTGTATTGCACCAAGTCGCTGCGATCAATGAAGGGAACAACTTTTACACCGGGTGGCAAGATGTAGTCGTTTAACTGTTTCACCTTCGCGTGTATTCCTCGGAGCGCCTCGTCGGCGTTTGCGCCTTTGCGCAAGAGCACGATGCCCGAAACTACATCATCGTTATCAATGATCTTGCCGTCCTCGCGATGAATTGCCTGGGCAAACTGGCCGAGCCTAATCTTGGATCCTTGCGCGACTTCGGCAATGTCCTTGACACGCAGTGGGGTGCCACTTTTAGTCGTAATAACAGTGTTTTCGATATCCTGAATATTTTTGACGAGACCTACTTCGCGTATATTGACTTGTTGGAGTCCGGCTTCAATAAAGCTGCCGCCCGCATTCGCGTTGTTGTTCGTGAGCTGCTGTTCCACCTGAGCGAGGCTGAGTCCGTAGGAGACCAGCTTGTCCGGATCAACACGAACCTGATATTCACGCGTGGGGCCACCGAAACTGGCAACATCCACGACATCGGGGACGGCCTTGAAGTTTTTCTCGATCACCCAGTCTTCAATCGACTTTAGCTCCATGACGTCGTACTGAGGATTGGTGCTATGGAGGGTGAAGAAGTAGATTTGTCCTACCGGGCTCCAGTCGGTGCCCATCTGTGGCACTACCCCGGCCGGCAAGGTAACTTGCGAGAGCCGCTCGAGAACCCGCTCGCGGTCCCAAGCATTTGCTTCCTCGTCATCAAAAATCAGCTTCAGGTCGGAGAGCCCAAACAGCGAAAACGAGCGCAAGTGGACGACGTGAGGGATGCCGTTCATCACAATTTCGAGCGGAATCGTGACCTGTTGCTCGATTTGCTCTGCGGAGATTCCCGGCCACTGCGTGATGATCTCAACGTAGTTATCCGCAACGTCAGGATATGCTTCGACGGGAAGCTGATGGAACGAAATCGCGCCCCAGCCAAACAACAACAGCGCGGCGGCGAGGACAAGAAAGCGGTTCTCCAGGGAAAAATCGACAAGTTTACGAATCATTTATTGCTCCACCGCATTCTGGAGCACGAGCGCGTTTTGAACGACCTGTTCGCCTGGCTGTAAGCCTAAGATGACTTCTTGCATGTTTCCAGGACGTGTGATCCCTAGCGTGATTTCGACGCGCCGGAACTTTTTATCGTCTCCAGCCACGAAGACCCAGTCGCGGTCGTGAAGATGCAGGATCGCGGTCGCCGGAATTTCCGTATGCATCTCAACTTTCTGGCCACGGAATGTGGCCGTTACAAACATACCCAGTCGCATCAGGCCCGGATTGCGCACCTCCACGCGTACCTTTGCGGTGTGGAGGTTGGGATCAAGAATGGCGCTTATATTGCTGATCCTGCCTTCGAAAATCTGGCCGGGATAGGCGTTCAAGCCGATTTGGGCGGTATCACCGAGGCGCACATTGGCCAAGTCGTTTTCGTACACATCGCAGACGACCCAAACCTGAGACAAGTCCGAAATCGTGAAAGGATTCGGGCCTAATGCCTGTACGCCCGCAGCATCAGTGACCTGTTGGTCGGTGATCACTCCGGAGACGGGCGCGTAGATGTCCACTACGCCATTCGGTTTGTTAGGGTCGCTGCCGAGCAGCCGCAGACTCTCGGCAGTAGTTTCCACATCGACCTTGGCCTTGTCTTCCGTGTCTTGGGCGACCTGGAGGTCGCTCACAGAGATTGCCCCGTGAGCGTAGAGGTCCTTCGCGCGTTCGAGCTGCGCGCGCGCCAGGGCCTCGTCGGTGACAGCCTTCCGGTAGTCGGAATAGCCACCGGAGATATCGGCGCTCCGAACGCGCAGCAACAATTGGCCCTTCTGTACTGTGTCGCCGAGCCGAGCATGAATATCCACAACCCGTCCCGACGCAAGGGTTATGACTGGGACATTTCGGGAAACGTCCGGCGCCACAATTCCGGTTACGACCAACTCTGACCTGGAACTGTGCGCAGCCGCCGTAGCGAGCGGAAACTGCTCAGGATGGCCAACCTGAATCACATTTCCGTTTTGCTCATGTTCGACCTGCGCCGGGGGCGGTGCCTCAGATGCCAGGTCCTCCTCGCCTTTGCCGCAGCCTCCCAAAACGAGTGTTGCAGCGAAGACCAGAGCAAATATTCGGCACTCCGTGTATTTCATGGAATAACCTCACGCGCGACTGCAACATTCAATTGGATAGCGGTATCCACGCCCGCACTAGCGCCTCGCGCTCTCCAAGAGAAGTCGAGAGGCGAGGTGCAATCTCATTCGGTAGACCGTCGCGAAGGAACTGGAGCGGAGGTTTACCGGCCGATGAGTCGAGTGCTTAGAGGTAGGAAACTTCGGGTGGTGGGGAGCGCCCTGATTGCGAAGCCAAGAAAGGAGTGACCGGAAACCCTGCATTGGTAGGCAGGACCAATCCCTCTGGTGATTCCTCGCGCGATAAAACCTCTTCTTCCCTCCAAATGCCAGCGCCTGATTGCGGCGGCACGCCAACCGTATCTGTCGCCGGACTTGTCGCGGGAACCCAGTTCGTCTTCGACGTGCTGAACGCTCCAGGGAATGCGCTCAGTTCGGCACGCGAAAAGCTGCCGTGGCCATCGTTCAAAAATATTGCTACGGGTTGACTGGACCATGCTGTGGCGAGGACCAAGTCAATAGCGTGGTCTCCGTTGACGTCGCGCGCCTCGATCAGCAGCCCGCCCGCAGGCGCAACAAGTTGAATGGATTGTCGCCCGGCTGAAGTGAGCTGAAGCTGAATCCAGTAGTTAGAGCTGCCGGCGATGTTTGCGCCAGCTTGTATGCTGGCGAAGTCTGGACGGAGGTCCCCGTCGAAATCGGCAATTGCAAACTGTGGACCTGGTCCAAGCGACGTGGGAGTTGGATTCCGAACATCCGGGCTTGCTGCCGCCCTGCCGGTAATTAGGCCAAGAAATAACAACAAGACTACAGAGCGGAAGAGGTGATAGCGTCTCGGTGCGACGTTGCCCCGGAAGGCCATGAGAAGACCGAACTTGGAAGAGAGGCGATCCACGACTCGTGTCACAATACTTGACAATTCTACGATACCATTCGCTAATCCTCTTAGGAAACGACAATCTTATAGATTTCGCGAGCGTCAACGGGTCGCATCGTCATAACCCTGAACCCGCACTTCTCAAAATGGGGCCGGTGGCTAAGGTGTAGCGTAGTATCCGTCTCTCGCCTGAACGACTAAATCCTTCTGCTTCGTTGTGACCGCTATCTTGTGATATCCCGGTCCAACGTCGGCTCGAGGCGTGTAGCCAAGATTATATTGATTGCGCAACTCTTCTTCGATGCTGCTGAAAATCTGCTGGATGGTTTGCTTACCGGATACTTCAAACAGGCGCCCACCTGTCTCCCTGGAGATCCGTTCGAGGACCTTCTTGCCGTCAGGACGTTCTTGCTGGGGATATCTCCGCCCGCCACCACCCATCCCAAATCCTCGTGGACGCTGGAATGGCCGGTCATCCGCAAATAGAATCGAGTAGACCACTGTGTCCGCAGCCTGAGCTGTCTCGATGGCGGTCTCCAGAGACTCCTTGCTGCCCCGGTCTACGCCATCGGTAAGCACGATCAGCGCCTTTCGTCCCTGTTGCTTCTTCATCTCCTCGTTGGAGGCCAGATAGACGGCATCGTAGAGCAAAGTGCCGCCGCCCCGTCCGGAACGCGAGGCTCCATCGTTCCGATCGGGTTGCGAAATTTCCAGCAGCCGGAGGGCGCGCGCCAGCACGTCAACGGAGGAGGTCAAGTCCTGCAGAAGTTCCACCTCTCGATCAAAATGAATGACGAAGGCCTGATCTTTATCCTGGCGCAGCATATTGCTCAAAAAGCTTTGGCCGGCCGCGCGCTCCTGTTCGATCACGCGCTGCTGGCTCAGACTCGTGTCCACGACGAGCCCGAGGGTAAGTGGAAGGTCGGTTTCGCGGGCAAAGTAGGTGATCGTTTGGGGGCGTCCGTCTTCCTCCAAAACGAAATCGTCTTTGGAGAGGTTTGACACGATCTGGCCGTGGTTGTCGCGCACGGTCGCGAGCACATTGACTGCTTTCACCTGGACGGATATTTGTGGCTGCTGGGCGCGAAAAGAGCTAGCAGGGATCAGGAGCGCGCCGATCAAAAGAGCGAACCGGCAAATCGGGCGGCGCGCTTCCTCTGACAGCTGTGTGGGCCTCCGATCAGCGGCTTTCGCAATATCGCGGAGACCCTTCTGCCTCTTCATGTGTTGCCCCCACGTTTTCACTGAATGATCCACCATTTTCATTCATCGCTTATTTATACCGGTCGCGGAAGACACGCACTGACAGCCCCCAACAGATGCGGCGTGGATCAGCCCGGCTACTGGAAATTCAACCGAAGAACAAAATCCATGGTGCGCATGCCTTGGGCACCGCTCACCTGGCCGAAGGTCGGACTGCCGAGCAGCGTATTCAGGCCGGTATAGTTCGGATGATTGAGCACGTTGCTGACCTCCCAGCGGAAGTCGAACCGCCGCCGGCCGTCTCGACCAAGCGTGATCGTGCGCGCGACCTGCGCGTTCCATACCACCATGCCGGGACCTCCGATGGTGTTTCGGCCCGCATCGCCGTACTCGCCGGCGGGCGGCGCTACGAATACGGACGTGTCGAAGAAATCGAGGGGGCCGCGTTGGGTCCATGGAAGATTGGGATCGGCGACCTGGTTCGGGCGCGTCGAGAAATTTCCGCCTGAGCCGCTGAAATCCGCGGTGCCGCTATTGTACTGTGCGGTGTACGGCATGCCCGTTTGAAATACCACATTGCCGCTCAGCCGCCAGTTGCTCAATAGATTCGCTTGCCAGCCATTGCGCGCCCATCGCTTGCGGTCACCAAAAGGCAACTCATAGGTGTATGTGCCGCGGAGCTGGTGACGAATGTCAAACGATGAACGCCCGCGCTCGAGGGAAAATAGCGGAAACTGCTGCACGACGGTGGCCCCATTGCCGCCGATGGTGCTCGCGTCGTCAATGGACTTGCCGTAGGTATAGCGCACATTGAAGGTCATTCCGTTGTGCATGCGCCGCAGCAAGACGGCTTGCAGAGCATTGAAAATTGAGTTGGCGCCGTAAGTGTTGTACGTGAACCCCTGCGCATTTGCGATCGTGCCGGTGCTGGCCGAAGTGCCGGGCGGCAGGCGATTGGGAGCGGTCAATAAATCGAGGTCGGTGCCTTTCGTGCCTGTATAGATCAGGTTCCATACCAGGCCTTCGATGATTTGGCTTTCGACGCCAAGGGTCCAGATCTGTACATAAGGATTCCGGAAGTTCGGATTCACCGCGATCGTGTTGGTGGTGACCGACGAGGGTTGGGCGGGGAACCCATCCGCCAAAGTGAGAACTTGCGACGCGGAAGTTGCGTTGGTTACCGCCGTGGCCCAAGGAGGCTGGTTTGCGAGCGACTGGGCCAGCGTGCTGTAGATCGAACTGTTGTAAAACATCGAGTAGCCGCCGCGGACGATCATCGCGTGCCTGTTTTTCCCATTGAACATTTCGCCGGGCACGCGCCACGCGAATCCGAAACGCGGCGCCCAGTCGCGCCAATCGGGGCGGATCAGGGAATTGGGCAACTGTCCGCTATAGGGAGCTACTTGGCCCGGCGTAACCACGGCCACTTGGGTGAACGTTGGGTTCACATCGAGGTCGGCCAGGTGGCCGTAGAGTTCTGCCGGCGGCGTTACGGCTTCCCAACGCAGCCCGAATTGAATTGTCAGCGAAGGTTTCCAGTGCCAATCGTCGGTCGCGTAGCCCACGATCCCCCAGTTGCGCAGGTAAATGCTGGGGCTGCCGAAGCGCTCGTTTGTAGATTGCGGAAAGCCGAGCAGGAAATCAGCGAGTGGCGAACCGGTGCCGGGTGTGGACACCAAAGCTCCGGTCGCAGGACTGGTTTCGAGTTGGCTGGTCATGTAGCCGGTAAACGTGAAGGTGCCCAGCGGGTCCGGATCAGAGAGCGTGTTCACTTGAACGCGACGCAATTCGCCGCCGATCTTGAGGGTATGCTTCGGCCGCGCCCAGGTAACCGAGTCGGTAAAGCGGAAGGTTTCGTTCCGGTGCAACGTCGGCACGGTGTCGCTTAAGCCCGTGAAGCCGGTGAGCCCAATTTGCGGGATGCCATAGTCAATGGGGCTGGTGGAGATGCCGCCGATCCCCAGGCCGGCGGCGACGTCGTCCGTGTAAGCGAAGGAATCGAGCACCTGCGAGCGGCTGCGCGTGAAGTTGAAGGCTGTGGTGTTGATCAGCCTGGTGGTCCAATTTTGCGTAAGGCTGAGTGAGATGTTCTGGCCACGCGTCGAAGTGGTTCCAGTCAGCGGAGCAAAGTTCGCGATGCTCGTGGTGTGGTTCTCGCTAATGTTGTAGATGGCGGCCACGTTGAGCTTCGCGTTGATCGTGTGAGTTACGCGCGTGTTGATCCTGATGGAATTATTGGGCACCGTGGTTTCGAGAAGATAGTTGTTGGCGGTTCCAGGCAGGTTCGGCAGCGGAACGTATTGCAGTAGACCCTGTGAAATAGGATTGATCATGCTGCCGATGTCGCAGGGCAGCGCGGCGCGCGGGCCGCTCATGTTCGAGTTGGGGTCGTAGAGCGTGACGCCGGTTCCGCAGAAATTGCCCAGCCGCTCGGCCTGCGTGGGGACCGTCGAGGAATCGTCCACGGGATTCTGATTGCGTCCGGCCTCGACATTTAGAAATACAAAGGTTTTGCCTTCGCCGTCGTAAACCTTCGGGATACGCAGCGGGCCGCCCAGATTGCCGCCGAAGCGCTCCTGGAAAAAAGTGGGTTGCTGCAGCGACTCGCCCTTCAGCGAAAAAGGCCGCGCGTCGAACGCCGCGTCGCCAAACATGTTGTAGATGCTGTAGTGGATCCGATTGGCGCGTTGCCGGACGGCCCGCTGTAGTCCCCACGGTACGCCTTGGCCCTGCGGTCCGCGGCGCCCACCTCCGCCCC
>Ga0209420_1001047_pt1 | contig 13615 bp, 12 predicted proteins | sample BlaSpr_A8_OM1_O1_FD_187972 | JGI IMG/M metagenome (GOLD analysis project Ga0209420, IMG submission 187972) | Forest soil microbial communities from Thunder Bay, Ontario, Canada - Black Spruce, Ontario site 2_A8_OM1_O1 (SPAdes) (version 2) | ecosystem: Environmental > Terrestrial > Soil > Boreal... | reverse complement strand
GACCGAGACGGGCGTGCGCCACGTCGAGGTCACGCCGAAGCTCCGCGACGTACTGCTCGCGCATCGAGCCGAGAAGATTCGGCGTGGCTACCCCGTGGAGCCCGACAAGCCGTTTTTCTGCACCCGCAAGGGCACGCGCTGGGACGACGGGAACGTGCGCGAACGTGTGCTCGACGCGGGCGCCCAGCTAGCCGGCGGCAACCTTGTTCAGAGCGGGCTACCGCCGCTCCCGCACGTCACGCCTCACGCGATGCGCCGGACATACGTCTCGATCATGCTCTTGGCGACGAACTTCGATGTGGGCTTCGTTCAGAGCCAAGTGGGGCATTCGGACTCGAAGCTGACCGTAGACGTTTACAACCAGCTCTTGGACCGGAGCAAGCGCGCACACGGCGTCGCCTTCGACGCCCTTGTCTCGGACGCTCAGACGACCCTCTACGGGGCGCAGAACGGCGATTTTGGCCCACTATTTGGCCCACCAAGCGATTTTGGCCCGTCACCGGACATTTTCGCCTCACCCGAGATTGGCTTGGATACAGGCGAAACGGACGATGGGCGCGGGTGGGATCGAACCACCGACCTCTCGCGTGTGAAGCGAGCGCTCTCCCACTGAGCTACGCGCCCTGAACCCCCGAGTCTATTGGGCCTTGGGTGGCATCGTCTGCGCGAGCGCTCCAGCCCGCGAGCCAGCCCGGAGGTTGCGGTGCGCACCTCAAGGCAGCAGCACGATCTTGCCATGGCTGTGGCGGGCGGCCAGCTCGCGGTAGGCGTCGCGGATCTGGTCCAGCGGGAAGGTTCGCGCGATCGGCATCTCAAGGCTTCCGTCGGCAACCAGGCCCACGAGCTGTGCGAGCAGTGGCGCGCTGGCGATCGCGTGCGTGCCCTGCCCGTTTACGCCGAGTCGCTGCACCGCCTCGAAGTCGGCGATCGTGTTGATCCGCTGCGGAGCGACTCCAAGCTCGATCGCTATGTCGACGTAGCCGCCGCCGAACGTGTCGATGAACGCGTCGATCTTGCCGCCGGCGGCCTCGCGGATTCGCTCAGCTTGACCGTCACCGTAGGTCATAGGGACGACGTCATGGCGGCGCAGCCAGTCGTGGTTGCGCTCGCTGGCCAGCCCGATCACCGTTGCGCCGGTGCGCCGCGCAAGCTGGACAGCGACCGACCCCACGCCGCCCGCCGCGGCCGAGACCACGACCGTCTCGCCGGCCTGCGGAGCGACAGCCTGAACCGACGCGTAGGCGGCGAACCCAACGACGAACAACGACCCCGCCACCTCCCACGAAACAGACGCCGGCTTGGCCGTCAACTGATCGGCTCCGACCACAACGAGCTCGGCTTGGCTGGCGCGCTGCTCAGTCCAGCCAAGCACCTCGTCCCCGACAGCGAACGCGCTCACACCCGCGCCGAGTGCCCGCACCACGCCGGCGAGATCGGTGCCCTCGCCCGACGGGAACGTCGCCGGCCAGCGCTCATGAAGACGCCCCTCGCGGATCGCGATCTCACCGGGGTTGATCCCGGCCGCCTTGACTGCCACCAGCACCTCTCCCGGCCCGGCAATGGGATCTTCGACCTCGCGCACCTCCAGCACGTCGACCCCACCGTATTCGTCAAATCGCACTGCCTTCATGTCATCTCCTCAGTCATCGTCGTTCACGACCAACGGCGCCCTGCGGACAGGTCAGCCCAACCTAGCGAACACGGCAGGCCCGACCGCGCGGCTACCGCTCGGGTGAGCTCACGACCCGAGCTTGACCCCCACGTGGGGATGCAGCCGGACGCTGGCTTCGGAGTAGGCCCCGGCCAGGTCGTTGACTTCATCAGGCGTGAGCGCGTGGCCGAAGGCGACTGGCCCGCCGAGCTTGCGATAGGCGGCGAGCAGCTGCTTGCCGATCTGCGCGAGGCTGAAGTGGCCGTCGTAGACGCTCTCGATGTACAGCGCGACGTTTGCACGCGCGAAGCGGGCTGCGGCGCCCGAGCCGTGTTCGACCTGCGCGATCGCGCCGTCGATCAGCTGCCATCCGCGCTCGCTCAGCTCGAAGAAGCCGTGGAACAGGCCGCTGATGGTGGCGGCGGGGCCGGTGAGGGCGCCTGCCTCGTCTTCTTGCAGAAGGGCGGGCACGGCGATCCCTGCAGCGGCGGCTGCAGCCGCATGGACCGAGCCCCGGGCGAGCGCGCCGTGGGCGGACAGGCCGTTTACGACGAGCGGCCAGGCGGCCTTGCTGGCGCGCACCTCGCTGTGAACCGACGGCTCTGCGCTTTGCAGCGCGCGCACGAGAGCGATCAGGTCTTCGCGCTCGAGCCGCAGGGCGGTCGGGCTCGGCGCGGGGCCGCCGCAGCCGCTGGCGCTGGCCAGCGCGAGCCCGATCAGGAGGGTGGGCGCCGCGCGTTTGAAGATGATCGGCACGCCCGACGGCACCCGCCTGTTTGAAGGAGCTTGAGAGCTGTTAGACGCCGAGCATGTCGACCACGAACACCAGCGGAGCGTTCGCCGGGATCGTGGGCGGCGAGCCGGCGGCGCCGTAGGCCAGCGCGGCGGGGATGATCAGCTCGCGCCTGCCGCCGACCTTCATACCGGGTATGCCCTGGTCCCAGCCCTTGATGACCTGGCCCTTGCCGAGCGAGAAGGAGAACGGTTCGTTGCGTTTCCATGACGCGTCGAACTCCTTGCCACCTTTGTAGAGCACGCCGACGTAGTTGACCGTGACGGTGTCGCCGGCTTTGGCTTCGGCGCCTGTGCCGGCGATCAGTTCCTTGGTCACCAGCTTGGTGGGCGCGGCGCCGGACGGCGGCGTGACCTTGGGTTCTTTGGAGAGCGGTCCGCTGGTGGGGGTCTTGGCGGTGGTGCTCGTGGGCGAGGTCGAGGTCTTGCTTTCGCCGGCTTTGATCAGGGAGTTGTCGGCGCTGTTCTCGTTGCCGATGGTGATGGTGCTCGAGCCGCCTGAGCCGCAGCCGGCGACGAGGACTGCCGCGCCGAGCGTCGCCAGGAGAAGGCCGGCGCGGGGGCGCAGAATGGTGCGGGGGACTTTGATGGAGTAGATCACGGTGGCGCAGCCTACCTGAACTCGACTGATTGGTGCGCTCCGTGCGTTAGCATCGCACGTGGACCGTGCTAGGCGGGGAGGTAGCGGTGCCCTGAATCCGCAATCCGCTCTAGCGGGGCTGAACTCCCCTCCGAGGGGTTCCGCGCCGGTCGCTCCGTTGCTCGGGGCGTCGATGGTTCGGGTCCCGCGCGGTGCAGGCTCGCGAACCAGGTCAGGTCCGGAAGGAAGCAGCCTTAAGCGATAACCGGCAGGCGCAGCGGGAGCTCCCGGACCGGAGCCGCGGGCGGCGATCAGGCGACCGACGGCCGGAGTCTCGACGAGGGGTGCACGGTCCATCGATAGCCGCTAGCCGGGGCACTTGTGGAAGACCAGCCAGGAGCGGTTGGCATGGACCTCGACGAACCCGGGCGGGATGCTGGTGTGCTCGACTGGGTCGTGGGGGTCGAGCACGTAGTCCTGTTCGACTTCCCTGCTGGCGGGGTCCAGGTAGTCGCCGTAGGCGATGTGGCCGGCCGCGGGACTGACGATGTTGGCGGGGCTGGTCTTCAGGTAGAGCGCGAGCAATGGCACGGGGGCATGGTTGGGCACGCCGACGGGACCGCAGCGCAGCGTGACGGAGCGGTTGCGAACGAGCGCGAGCAGGTCGCCTTCGATGCTCTGCTGATGCGCCAGTTTGTCCAGTTCGCGGTGCGCGGAGCGATACTGGCCGGGAGCTGAGGCGAGCAGCGCGACCAGCACGAGCGCGCCGCCGGCCATCCACCAGCGTCGCCGCGGATCCTCGCTCGCGAGGCAGGTCCAGCCCAGGACGCCGGCGCCGCAGAAGATGCACAGGATGGCGGCGGCGAGGAAGGCGTAGCGGGTGTTGATGGGCAGACCGACGGAGGCGAAGGCGGCGAACACGACCACGGCGAGCACCCCGGCGCCGGCCCCCAGCCACGCGCGGCGGCGCAGCCACAGCAGCGACAGCACCCCGCCAAGCGCTGCGCCGGCGAGCACGGGCGGGCGCAGGATCTCGCCGATTCGCCGAGGGATGTACTGGGGCACGTTGGCGATGCCGCTGACGCGGTCGAGCGTTTCGGCGGTGTGGCTAGTGTTGGTGAGCGACCACAGCGGGTTGCCGGTGACGGCCAGGTCGCTGAGCACCCACACCAGCGGCGCGGACGCGGCGAGCAGCGTCAGGCAGGCGATTCCGCGGCGTGTGCGCAATGTCGAGCCTGCGACCTCTCGCGTGTGAAGCGAGCGCTCTCTCATTGAGCTGTACGCCCAACGTGGAGTAAGCCCCATCAGATACAGCCAGTAGAGCCCGGAGAAGCCCCACGCCTCGGGGCGCAGCAGTCCAGCAAGCGCGAGCAGAGCCAGGACGGGCGCGCCGGACGGCTCGGCCTCACGGGCGGACGCAGCGCTCGGGGCCGTGTGCCCTCGATGCCGGATGCTGCGTTGGCGGCGCGACTCGACGAGCAGCGCGCTGAGGACGAGCAGCAGGTAGGGCAGGTCGACATAGGCGCGCACGCCGTAGGAGAGCACGGGTACGCGCGTGAGCAGGATCAGCGCGGCGAGAGCGCCGGCGGGTCGCCCGAACCAATCGGCGCCGAGCCTGTAGACGACCCAGCCGCACGCGGACAGCGCGAGGAAGCCGAGGGCGACGGTGACGTCCTCGACGCCGCGCGGCCCGAGTGGGTAGAGCACCACCCCGAGCAGCTCGAGCAGCGGATGCGGCGTGGGCGCGATGGGTACGCCGTAGGCAGGCGTGGCGCCGCGGGCGAGCTGCCCACCCCAGGCAAGCGCATAGAGGGTGTCGTAGTTGGCGAACGCGACGCCGCCGACGAGGCGCAGCAGGACGGCGACGGCGACGATGGCGGGCAGCGCGCAAAAGCGCCTGAGGGAGGCGATCACGGGGGCGGACGCTATCCGCTTGACGGCGCCTGCGAGACGGCCGGGCGGGCGCTGGCAGCCGGCCCGGCGAGGATGGCCAGACGCCGGGCGGGCGTGGGTAGACTCAGGCGCACGGTGCCCGCAGAGCAGCACACACAGGACGAGCAGAGTCCGCAGCCACCTCAGCAGCTGCGCTCGCTCTATCGCAGGCACCGTCCCCGCACGTTCGCGGAGGTGGTCGGCCAGGAGCCGGTGGTGAGGACGCTGCGAAACGCGGTGGAGCGCGGCAAGGTCCACCACGCGTATCTGTTCGTGGGCTCGCGCGGGACGGGCAAGACGTCGATGGCGAAGATCCTGGCGGCGTGCCTGAACTGCGAGCGAGGCCCGACGGTGGAGCCGTGCGGGGAGTGCGACTCGTGCGTGTCGATCGCCCGGGCGAGCTCGCTGGACGTGATCGAGATGGACGCTGCGTCGAACAACTCGGTGGACGACATCCGCGAGCTGCGCGAGAGCGTTGCGTATGCGCCGGTGAGCGGGCGGCGCAAGGTGTACATCCTGGACGAGGCGCACATGCTGTCGACGGCGGCGTGGAACGCGTTCTTGAAGACGTTGGAGGAGCCGCCGCCGAACACGGTGTTCGTGTTGGCGACGACGGAGGCGAACAAGGTGCCTGCGACGGTGGTGGACCGCTGCCACCGCTTCGACTTCCACCGCCCGACGGTCGAGCAGATCGCGAGCGTGGTGCGCCGCGTGGCGCAGGCGGAGTCGATCGAGATCCCGCCCGAGGCAGTAGCGGCGCTGGCGCGCTCTGCGACGGGCAGCTTTCGCGACGCGCTGGGCACGCTGGAGCAGCTGGTCACCTACAGCGGCCCGCAGATCGCGCTGGAGGACGTGCTGGCTGTGCTCGGCGTGGCGGACGCGAGCCTGTTGGAGGAGACGGTGGATGCGCTCGCTGCGGGCGATGCGGGCCGGGCGCTGCGCGCGGTGGAGCGCTGCGCCGAGCAGGGCCGCGACGCGGCGTCGTTCGCGTCTGACCTGGAGGTGCGCGCGCGCGAGCTGCTGGTCGTGCAGACCCTTGGCGAGGTGCCGGCCGAGCTCGCGCTGACGGCGGAGGCGGACGCGGCGCTGGCGGCTCAGGCGGGGCGCGTCGACCAGGCGACCGTGGTCCGCCTGCTGGAGCTGCTGGCCGAAGCGATGGAGGCGGTGCGCGCGGGCGCGGATGCGCGCACCCGCCTGGAGCTTGCTCTGGTGAAGGCGGCAAGGCCCGAGGTGGACGGCACTTTGCGCGCGCTGCTGGCACGTATCGAGCGCTTGGAGCGGGGTGCCGGAGGCGCGCAGGCGGCGCCGGTGCAGCGGGAGGCGCAGCAGGAGCCCGAGCAGCCGAAGCCGGCGCAGCAGGAGCCGGAGCAGCCGAAGCCGGTGCAGCGGATACAGCCGCAGCCGGAGCAGCCGAAGGCGGTGCAGCCGAATCCGGAGCAGCACGAGCGCAAGCCCGAGCCGGCGCAGCCCGAGCCAGAGCGGGCGTCCGGCGCGGACCTGGCGACGCTGTGCTCGCTGTGGCCGGCGGTGGTCGAGCTGGTGCGCGGCGAGCATGCCCTGCTGGGCGCGCTGATCGCGGAAGCCCGGCCAGTGGCGGTGGACGGCGAGGACCTGACGGTGGCGTTCGCGCCGACGGCGCAGTTCCTCAAGAAGAAGGCCGAGGACCCAGCCAACCGCGCGGCGGTGAGCGAGGGGCTGGCGGCGGTGGCGGGCGGTCGCTGGCGGCTTTCGTATGAGTTGCGCGACGAGCCCGAGGGCGCAGACGATCGGGCGCAGCCGCGAGAGCACACAGAGCAGGAATGGGTGGCGCGCTTTATGAGGGAGTTCGACGCCGAGGAGGTAGAGGGCGAGTGGGATCCTGCACAGGTGGATGACGGGCGCGGGGCGGACGAGCGCGACGCGGCGGCTGTTACCAGCAACGAGAAAGGCGCGTGATGCCCAAGCAGCAGCGGATGCCAAACATGCAGCAGATGATGGCCCAGGTCCAGAAGATGCAGCGCGACATGGAGCAGGCCCAGCAGGAGCTCAAGAGCGAAGTGCTCGAGGCGTCTGCGGGCGGCGGCATGGTCACCGTGAAGATCAGCGGGGACCTGGAGCTCAAGGAGGTGAGGATCGACCCGGCGGCGGTGGACCCGCAGGACGTGGAGATCCTCTGCGACATGGTGCTGGCGGCGGTCAACGAGGCGCTGCGGATGGCCCAGCAGGCGGCGGAGGCCAAGATGGGCGGCGCGACGGGCGGCCTGGATCTGGGCAGCCTCGGCGGCCTGGGCCTGCCGGGACTTTGAATCCGTTCCAAGCAGCCCGGCCGGCGCGGACGCGTTCTCTGTGACCGACTCCTACGCCCCACCCGTCCAGCGCCTGGTGACAGAGCTGTCGAAGCTGCCGGGCATCGGCAATCGCACGGCGCAGCGGCTGGCCTTTCACATCCTGCGCGCCTCGACGCAAGACGCGAGCGCGCTGGCGCAGGCGATCTGTGAGGTGAAGGAGAAGATCGGGCTATGCGAGGTGTGCTTCAACCTGACCGACGAGCAGCGCTGTCGCATCTGCCAGGATCCGCGGCGCGATCATGCGCTCATTTGCGTGGTGGAGGAGCCCAGCGACGTGATCCCGATGGAGCGCACGCACGAGTACCGCGGCGTCTACCACGTGCTGGGCGGCGCGCTGTCGCCGATCGACGGCGTGGATCCGGAGGACCTGAAGATCGAGCAGCTGCTCGCACGGGTGACCTCCAGTGGACAGGCCGACATAGGCCCGGGCGTTCAGGTCAGGGAGGTGGTGCTGGCGACCAACCCGACGACGACGGGCGAGGCGACGGCGCTGCACATCGCCGAGGAGCTGCGTGCGCGCGCGTCGGACGTGACGGTGACGCGCCTGGCCAGCGGCCTGCCGGTCGGCTCGGATCTGGAGTATGCGGACGAGGTCACCTTGGGCAAGGCGCTCGCAGGACGCCGGACCGTCTAGGGAAGGCGCTGCATGGCGCGAGGCTGTGTCCTCGGTCGCTCGCGTGCGAAGCACGCCACGCTCCCTGCGTCCGTGCCTCGCTTGCGCAGCGCCTCCCCTAGTGAGTCTCGCGCGGCTCGCCGTGCTGGGAATATCCTGCGACGCATGCAAGACATGGTGGTGATGAAGTTCGGCGGCACGTCGGTGGCGGACGCCGAGCGGGTCAAGCGCGCGGCGCGGCGGATAGTGGACAGGCGTGAGCAGGGTGCGCGCGTGGTGGCGGTGCTGTCGGCGCGCGGCAAGACGACCGACGAGTTGATCGCAATGGCGGAGGAGGTCTCGCCGGCGCCTGACCCACGTGAGATGGACATGCTGCTGTCCTCCGGCGAGCGCATCTCGTGCGCGCTGTGCGCGATGGCCATCAACGACCTGGGCCACCGGGCGATCTCGCTGACGGGTTCCCAGGCGGGCATCGTGACGGACGAGTCGCACACCAAGGCGCTGATCATCGACGTGCGCGCGGATCGCATCGAGAAGGCCCTGGGGGAGGACAACATCGTGCTGGTGGCCGGCTTCCAGGGCGTGTCCAAGGACGCGCGCAACGTGACCACGCTCGGCCGTGGCGGCTCTGACACGAGTGCGGTGGCGCTGGCTGCGGCGCTGCACGCGGACGTGTGCGAAATCTATACGGACGTGTCGGGCGTCTTCTCGGCTGACCCGCGCATCGTCCCGCAGGCGCGCAAGTTGGAGACGGTGTCCTTCGAGGAGATGCTCGAGATGGCGGCGTCGGGCGCGGGCGTGCTGCAGCTGCGCTCGGTCGAGTATGCGCGCAACCACGGTGTGCGCATCCACTGTCGCTCGTCCTTTGAGGACGGTCCCGGTACTGTGATCGTGTCAGAAGGAGAAACCATGGAGCAGCCACTGATCACCGCGGTCACGCATTCCACAGCCGAGGCGCGGGTCACGCTTACGGGCGTGCCTGATGCGCCGGGTGCGGCCGCTCGCATCTTCAAGGCGCTGGCGGAGGCAAACGTGAACGTGGACATGATCGACCAGAACGTGCCCACCTCGGCGGGCGGCCTTGCGGAGATCTCCTTCACGGTTCCCCGCGAGGATCTGCGCGTGGCAGTCGACGCGCTGGCGCCGCTGACTGGTGAGGCGTTCGCACAGATGACCAGAGCCGAGGAGATGGGCAAGGTGTCGATCGTGGGCGCGGGCATGCGTTCACATCCGGGCGTGGCCGCGAAGGTATTCGATGTGTTGGCGCAAGAGGGAGTGAACATCGACATGATCTCGACCTCTCCGATCAAGATCTCATGCGTGATCGACCTCGATCGGGTGGAACGGGCGGTGCAGGCGCTGCACAGCGCGTTCGAGCTTTCCGGTGCGGGCACCACGGCGGTCGAGGAGCCGTTCGGGTCCGCCTAGTGGATCCAGCGCGATCGCTGAGCGTTCCCTGTACAATTGGCCGGCGTTCAAGGAAGAGCGACCCTCTGGCCTCGATTCATGGAAGATGTGAGATGCGTACCGTCAGACGACCCCGTAGATACGTTCCCAGGCGCTGGCTGATGCTGATGAGGCCGGCGCTGCGCTACAGCACTTCGCGCGACGCGTACGTCCTGCGCGGCGTGGGCCGGCAACTGGGCCCAGTGCTGCGCGTGGACCGTCGGCTCGTTCGCCGCCCGCGCTTCGAGGGCGCAGAGCGGCGCCGCACGAGCGTGGCGTAGGGCGGCCGACTCAGACGGCGGGGTGGCGTGGGCCGGGCGGCCTGTCGGGCGCCGTCGGCGGTGCTCAGCCGTCGAGCGCGTGCTGAAGGCGCTCGAGCACGCGCACCACACGTAGCCCGCTGTTGCCGTCCGAACGCGGCTGCGCGCCGGTGCGCACGCACTCCAGGAAGTGCTCGCACTCGATCCGCAGCGGCTCGACGTTGGGGATGCGCGGCGAGAACGTGTCGCCGGAGCGGGCGATGTACTCGCCCCACGAGCGCGTGTCCTCGTCAAAGCCCTTGTCGTATACGGTCAGCTTGCCCTCGATGAGCATGTCGTCGAAGGTGGTCATCCGGCGTGAGCCGACGACGGTGATCCGTCGCTCCTTGTGCGGGTCCAGCCAGGACAGGTGCAGGTGGGCGACGATCCCGGAGGGGAAGCGCAGATAGCAGAAGACGACGTCCTGGATGCCCTCGCGCACGTAGCAGGCGCCCTGGGCCAGGCACTGGACGGGCTCTTCGTCAACCAGGTGCAGAACGACGGACACGTCGTGTGCGCCCAGGCTCCAAAGGGCGTTCTCGTCGGCGCGCAGCTTGCCGAGGTTCAGGCGGTTGCCGTAGATGTAGTACAGCTCGCCGAGCTCGTGACTGTCGATCAGCTCCTTCAGGCGGGTGACGGCGGGGTGGTACTCGAGCAGGTGGCCGACCATGAGGACCCGTCCGGCCCGCTCGGCGGCGGCGACCGCGCGCTGCGCATCGGCTGCGTTGGTGGCGAGCGGCTTCTCGACGAAGCAGTGCTTGCCGGCGCGCGCGACCGCGACGGCCAGCTCGGCGTGGGTGGGTACGGGCGTGGCCAGCACAATCGCGTCGAGGTCGTCGTCGTCGAGCAGGTCCTCGATCGTGTCGGTCATCCGCGCGTTCGGGAAGTAGGGCGCCAGGCGCTCGCGTGCGTGCGCGGAGGCGTCGCACAGCCAGGCCAGCTCACAGCCGGGAATCGCGGCGAGGTTGCGCGCCAGGTTTGGTCCCCAATAGCCCAGCCCGACTACGCCCACCCGGACCGCAGGGGGCTGGCGTTCGACGGCCGCCGCGGGCTCGGTGGCGCTCACGGTCTACTCACCGTGGCCAGGCCGGCGAGCGTGTCGATCGCCTCCACGCAGCGCTCGGCCGCATGGCCGTCACCGTAGGGATTAGGTTCCCCTTCCCCACCCCGCTCGTCGGGCGCTGGGCGCTCGAGCGCAGCCAGCGCGGCGTGGGCGTCGAGGTCGACGAGCGTGTTCCAGCCGGCGGCAACCGTCTCAACCCACTCGGTGTTGGCTCGCAACGTGACGCAGGGCACCCCGGCAAGGTACGCCTCCTTCTGGACGCCGCCGGAGTCGGTGAGCACGGCGCGGGCCTGGCACAGCAGCGAGCTGAACTCGATGTAGCCGAGCGGCTCGGTCACGTGTAGTCCGGCGACGCCGTTGAGCCGGTCGAGCAGCCCCGCCTGCTCCAGGCGCGCGCGGGTACGCGGGTGGAGTGCCAGCAGCGCTGGTGCGGGCAGGGCTGCGATGAGGTCCACGAGCGCGCGCAGGCGCTCTGGCGGATCGACGTTGCCGGCGCGGTGGGCTGTGAGCAGCAGATAGCTGCCCGGCTGCAGGCCATAGCGGGCGGGGATCTGTGCGTTGGCGCGCGCGGAGGGCTGCCAGCGCAGCGCCACGTCGACCATGACGTCCCCCACAACCTCTACGCGACCGGCGACCGACTCGGCCTGCAGGTTCGCTGCGGCGGTGTCGGACGAGCACAGCAGGAGGTCTGCGAGGTGGTCGGCGAGCACGCGGTTGCGCTCCTCGGGCATTGTCCGGTCGAACGAGCGCATCCCGGCCTCGATGTGGATCACGGGCACGTCGGCCTGTGCGGCCGCCAGCGCGCCGGCGAGCGTGGAGTTGGTGTCGCCGTACACGAGTGCAGCGTCGGGCCGCTCATCGGCGAGCAGTGGCTCCAGCGCGGCGAGCATGCGGGCGGTCTGGGAGGTGTTGCTGCCGGCGCCGATGCCCAGCTCGCGCTCGGGCCGGGCCAGCCCCAGCTCGTTGAAGAAGACCCGCGAGAGTGAGTCGTCGTAGTGCTGGCCAGTGTGCACGAGCAGCTCCTGATGGCGCTCGCGCAGCGGTCCGGACACGGCTGCGGCCTTGATGAACTGCGGCCGGTTACCGACGACGGTGAGGATGCGCACGGCGTCCCAGCCTATGCGCTGCGCCTGCTGGCAGCCGGCGGACTGCTGCGGATTGTGCTCAGGCCGCTGCGCCCACGACTGACGTCGACCAGTCGATCACCGACGTCGGACGCACGACGTGTCGGCCCAGGCCGAGCTCCTTGGGGTCCAGGCCGAGCGCCAGGCCGACCAACTGGGGCAGGTGCAGGACGGGCATCTTCAGCTCGCGCCCGACCGTCTGTTCGGCCAGCGGCTGCTGCAGGTCGAGGTTCAGGTGGCACAGCGGGCAGGGCGTGACCAGGCAATCGGCCTCCGCGTCGACGGCGTCGCCGAGGTGGCGCCCGGCCTGCTTGAGCGAGGCGTCCTTGTTCATGGTGATGATGGGAAAGCCGCAGCACTTGCGCATGCCGGCGTACTCGATGACGGTGCCGCCGAGCGCGTCGATGACCTGGTCCAGGTAGTGGTCGCGCGGGCGCTCGGCGTCGATGCCCAGGCGATCGCGGGGACGCACGATGTAGCAGCCGTAGAAGGGACCCACCTTGAGGTTGGTCAGTGGGCGCTTGACGCGTGAGCGCAGGCCGTCCAGGCCGATCTCCTCGACCAGCAGCCACAGGAAGTTCTTGTTGGTCAGGCCCTTCTCATAGGTCAGGCCCTCACCTGCGAGCGTGTCGTTGACCTGGGCGCGGTACTCGGCGTTTGCGTCCAGGCGCTCCTGGCACTCGCTCTGGGCGCCCTGGCAGGTGGAGCAGATGTTCATCATCATGGCCGCGCCGTCGACCTGCTGGGCGAGGGCGAAGGTGCGCGCGTTGAGCGTGTCGGCGAGCTCCTGGTTGTGCTCGGCGATGACCCCTGCTCCCGTGCAGCACGCGCGGTCGAGCTCGACCAGCTCGATGTCCAGCAGCGGCGCGACCTTGGCCATCGAGCCGTGCAGCTCGGGGGTGAAGCCGCGGCTGACGCAGCCGGGCCAGTAGGCAACCTTCACGATTCGTCCTCTCCGGAGACGTACAGGTTCAGCTCGTAGCGTTCGGGGCGACTCTCGACCTTGTCGTAGATCGCCTGCACGGCCTTGAGGTCCTGTCTAGGGATCTTGTGGCCGAAGATCGCGATCCTCGGATTGACTTTGCCGCGCAGCAGCCCTCTGATGACGACGGGCAGTGATGAGAGCAGCTCCTTGCCGGCCGCGGGCGTGAACTTGGCAAACCACGAGTTGCCTCCGTAGGAGCGCGGAATCAGCTCGGCCTCGTGGAGCAGACCGTAGCTGCGAACGAGCCCGGTGATGGCTGCCTCGTGGCGCTCGCCGTTGTTCTTGTCGACGATGTGCTGGTCCTGGGTGGCGATGCGGCGCAGGCGCATGATCTGGCCCATCGGGTTGACGCCCTTGGGGCATGCCTCGACGCACTTGAAGCAGTGGGTGCAGTCGAAGATGCCCTGCGGGTCCTGGGCGAGGTCGTTCAGGCGCGTGAACTGCTCGTCGTCGCGGGGGTCGCCGACGAAGCGGTAGGCCTTGGCGAGCGCCGCAGGGCCGATGAAGCCGGGGTCGACCTCCATGGCCAGGCAGTCGGACACGCACGCGCCGCACTGGATGCAGGCCATCGTCTGGGTGACGTCGACCATCGCGTCTTTGGGCACGATGTACTCGCGCTCGGGCACGGGCTGCTTGGCCAACAGCCACGGTGTGACGCGCTGGATCTTCTTCCAGTGGACCGCGTCCATGTCCACGATCAGATCCTTGATCACGGGCATGTTGCCCATCGGCTCGATCTCGATCACGCCGTCGCGCGCGCCGCTCTTGGCGGCGTCCAGGTGGGTGTGGCAGGCCAGCGCGGG
>Ga0209420_1001046_pt1 | contig 13619 bp, 11 predicted proteins | sample BlaSpr_A8_OM1_O1_FD_187972 | JGI IMG/M metagenome (GOLD analysis project Ga0209420, IMG submission 187972) | Forest soil microbial communities from Thunder Bay, Ontario, Canada - Black Spruce, Ontario site 2_A8_OM1_O1 (SPAdes) (version 2) | ecosystem: Environmental > Terrestrial > Soil > Boreal... | reverse complement strand
GAGCCAATCTGAAAATTCCTACCGGTCAGACTCCGGCCGGTCGGAATGATATTGAAGTCCTGTTCGACGGTCTGCCGGAGCCCATCGATCTGGACCTCGATCTGAATAACCGAATGATGTATTGGACGGATCGCGGCGATCCGCCGAAAGGCAACACCGTGAACCGCACGCCCATGGATTCGGCGCCGGGAACTCGGGAAGAGCCCGAGATTATTCTTACCCATCTGATGGAAGGTATCGGGTTGGCGCTCGACCCGACGGGCGCCCGTATGTTCCTCACCGATTTGGGTGGTTCGGTTTATAGCGCGAATCTCGATGGATCGAACAAGAAGACGCTGCTCGTCGCCCAGGGGAACCTGACCGGCATCGCGTACGCGGAGCTCCCTGCGAGTTCTTAAAGGAACCGCGATTCTGGCGCGCGGCGCCTCTTTATGGCCGGGGTCTTAGATCTGGAGAACCGTAGATGATGTACGTTCATTCCGTTGAACGAGCTGTCCAGTACTATCCCGAGCGGCCGGCGCTCTCCCTCGGCGACGACCGGCTGAGTTTTCGAGACCTTCATCACCGCGTCAGGGGTCTGGCTGCCGCGCTCAGCCACGCCGGCTTTAGCGCCGGTGATCGATTGGCGCTTCTGCTTCCCAATGGACCTGAGTACATCCAGTTTGTATATGCATGCACTCGGCTGGCAATCATAGTCGTTCCGATCAACTCACGACTTTCGGCTGTGGAGATCGATCACATTATCGCGGACTCGTCTCCGCGGGGATTAGTGCGGCATTCGTCCCTGCCAGTGCCGAGTATGCGGGTTCCGTGGGAGCTTGTCTTGGACAAAGACCTCCTGGATGGACTGAATTCTTCTGGTCCGGACGCCTGTTACGCCCCCGAAGCGGTATTAGCCCTGATCTACACTAGCGGCACGACGGGTCGGCCCAAAGGCGCGACGCTGACGCACTCCAACATTCTGTCGAATGTTCACAGCTTTAACTACTGTATGCGATGTCGCGATAATGGCGTCTATTTGCACGCTGCGCCACTTTTCCATATCGCCGACTTTCCTGCGATGTTCGCGGCACCTACGTTTGGCGCACGCCAAGTCGCGCTTCCGCATTTCACTCCGGTAAGTTTTTGTGAGGCCGTCGCAAAGGAGCGAATCACTTGCACCGTTCTAGTGCCCACGATGATCAACCTGCTGACACAGTTCGCCGATGCTAAGACGCACGACCTGAGCAGCCTTGAAGTAGTGGCTTATGGCGGATCTCCCATCTCGCCGGAACTTATACGCCGGACACGGGAACTTCTTCCGACAGTTGAGTTGGTTCAAGTCTACGGACTCAGTGAAACGGGGTTTCTCACGGGTCTGGAAGACCAGGAGCATACTGACCAGCGACTTCTGTCATGTGGACGACCTTGTCCCGGTATAGAGGTGCGAGTCGCGGACGAATCCGGCAAGCAGGTTGAGGCCGGTCAGCATGGTGAACTCGTGGCGCGCGGAGCAAGCGTAATGCGCGGATACTGGAAAGACCTGGAGGATACGGCGACCGCTTTTCGAGACGGATTCTTTCGCACTGGAGATATCGGCTACCGGGACTCCAACGGATACTTCTACATCCTTGACCGGTTGAAGGACATGATTGTCACGGGGGGCGAGAATGTCTATTGCGGCGAGGTCGAGGCCGTCATTTTCAATCATTTAGCTGTGCGTGAGGTAGCTGTCTTCGGAATACCGGATCCGCAGTGGGGGGAGATAGTGGCGGCATGTGTAGTCCTGAAGCCAGGTATGAGCCTCGATGAGGAAGCATTAATCCGTCATTGTCGCCAGACTTTGGCCAATTACAAGATTCCCCGCCATGTGGAGTTCGTAGATACGGACTTGCCGAAGAGCGGCTCTGGCAAAGTGCTAAAGCGACTCCTGCGGGATCGCTTCTGGGCTGGCGCGCAGCGTCTTGTTTGAACGACGACGCTCACCTTTTGCGGATTGTGGTAGTGCCTTCGTTGCGTTAGGAAAATATATCGTTGATCGACACCTAGATACCCCTAAAGGGGAATGCGCGGCACGACGTAAAGGGGAACCTGCCGTTAAGACGATTGAACGATGTTCTGGCGCCTGCGAACAGTCATCATTGGGGCATGCGGATCGCCGGCCTTGAACTGTATAGAGCGCAACTACGCGGCAAAGCAAGCCATGGAAGAGAGCAATGACCATTTCACAGAGCGTCAAACATCATACTGCTCGCCTTAACGGAATCAACCAGCACTGGATCAGCGCGGGAGACGGTCCGCCGGTTTATCTGTTGCACGGGTTTCCGGAGACCTGGTTCGCGTGGCGCAAGCAGATACCGGTGCTCGCGGAGCGGTACACGGTCATCGCACCCGATCTGCGCGGTTACGGCGATACCGAGAAGCCGGCGTGCGGTTACGACAAGCGCACGATGGCCAACGATCTCGCAGCGCTCATGGATCATCTCGGGCACGAGCGCGCGCCGATTGTTGGCCATGACCGCGGCGCCAGGGTGGGAACGCGTTTCGCCAAGGACCATCAGAAGCGGATCGACCGCTTTGTGGCGATGGACAACGTCCCGACCAGAATCCTGATGGAGAATCCGGGCCGCGCCGGCCGGATAGGCTGGTTCGTTGCCTTTCTCGGTGTTCCTGATCTGCCGGAAGCTCTGATCGCCGGACGGGAGGAGACGTGGTTGACGCACTTCTACCGCTCCTGGTCCTACAACCCCGACATGATGTCTCCCGAAGAGATTGCCGTCTACGTCCGGGCCTACCAGCAGCCGGGGGCCGTCCGCGGCGCCGCGATGGACTACCGCGCCGTTGCTGAGGACGTAAAGCAGGATGTGGAGGATTCCGCAGAGCTGATCACCTGCCCGGTGCTCATTCTTTGGGGCGAGGACTTCGAGGTAAACAGAAGCTTCAACCTCCTGGAGGTATGGCGGGGGATGGCCAAAGACGTACACGGCGTCGGCATTCCCCAATGCGGACACCTCTGTCAGGAGGAGCAACCGGACGTCGTCAACAAGCACCTTATGAACTTCCTGAAAGATTGGGGCGGCTAACCTGATGCGTTGCCCTCGACTCAGAGATCGCGGAGTTTAATGATGAAGCTCATTGCATACCAGAAGGGCGCAGACCGGATGATGGCGAGAGTCCAAGGCGACGAGGCGCTGCCTTTCGCCAGCCTCGAGGACTTCTGGGCTGACCCCGAGCAGGGTCTTTTTGCAGCTGCGCAGGCGCTCTCCGGCGGAGAGTCGCTGGCCGACTTGGTTCAAGTTCCGCCGCTGCCCGACACCGCCCGAGTGCTCTGCGCTGGTCTGAATTATGCCGCCCATGCCGAGGAAGCACATTTCAAAGTGCCAGAGCATCCTGACATCTTTGCCCGCTGGCGGTCCACTCTGGCCGTCGATGGCCAAGCCGTTCCCGTCCCACCACGCGAGGACCACCTCGACTGGGAAGGCGAGTTGGCAATCGTTGTCGGCAGGGAACTCCGGGACGTCACGCCGGAAGCCGCCCACGCCGGCTTCTTCGGCTACGCCTGCTTCAACGACCTCAGCGCCCGCAAATTTCAAATGGCCAGTGACCGCTGGACGCTCGGCAAGAATACCGACAGTTCAGGACCACTCGGACCGTGGATCGTTACGGCTGACGAAATCCCAAATCCCGATCAATTGCGCATACAGACCTACGTGAACGGAAACAGCGTCCAAGACGGGAACACGTCAAATCTCATCTTCTCAGGCGCAAAACTTGCCGCCTACGCATCGGGAGCGATGACGCTCAAGCCCGGCGACCTCATCGCTACCGGCACTCCGGATGGCATCGGGGCGACCCGGAAACCACCCATGTTCCTGCATCCCGGCGATACGGTCGCAGTCGAGATCGAGCGGATCGGTCGCATAACCAACAGGATCATTCAACGTTGACGTTGCAAAGGAATGCTCATTGGCCGCTGCAGAAGGCGCCTGACGATCGGATACGAAACGAGGAGACACTGAATGGCGCTACTGCAACCAGACACAGCTCGGATCGGTCACCCGCCGGGTCAACCGGCAGAAGATCGCTTTCCCGATGAACTGGTCTCCGGTACGCCGCGGGAGGTACGCGAGGCGCTGAGTAAGCTGGTCGGCACGAACCAGGTTCTCTACCGGGCTATCGACCTTGTCCGCTACGCATCTGATGCCAGCCCTTATCGCCTCATTCCGCAGGTTGTCGTCGCTCCGCGCACCGTCGATGACGTAGTCGCTCTGCTGAAGTACTGCCGTGAGAACAAACGTCATGCAACCTTCCGCGCAGCTGGGACGAGCCTATGCGGACAGTCCCAGTCCGACGACATCCTGATCGATGTACGTAAACACTGGTACGGCATGTCAATCGAGGACGGAGGACTTGCGCTGCGTGCCCGGCCTGGCGTCATTCTCGGGCACGCCGGCGCCTACCTGCACAGACACGGACGGCGTCTGGGGCCGGACCCGGCCAGCATAAATGCCTGCACGATCGGCGGCGTCATTGCCAACAACGCCGGCGGGATGCGCTGCACGATCGAACGCGACGCCTACCATACGGTGCGGTCGATGACTCTCGTGCTGGCATCCGGGACTGTCATAGACACGGCGCAGCCCGATGCAGAGGCGGCCTTCATGCGCGCCGAACCCGACCTCGCCCAGGGCCTGCTCAAACTGCGCGCCGAACTGATCGCCGACACTGCTCTCGCCGAACGCGTGCGGCATAAGTACATGATCCGGAATACGACCGGTTACCGGATTGATGCCCTTCTCGATGGCGAGACGCCGCTCGAGATCTTCCGCCGGCTTGTCGTTGGCTCCGAAGGGACGCTCGCCTTCATCGCCGAAGCGGTAATCAACACGCTCCCGGTGCCTGGCGCCACCTGCGTGACCTGGATTCCTCTGCCGTCAATCGACGAGGCCGTGGCGCTCGTGCCGGGCCTCGTGGCCCTCGGCGCCGAGGCCGTCGAACTTATGGTCGCACCGGCGCTGAACGCCGCCGCCCAAGCTTTTCCGGGAACGCCCGAGTACTGGAGGACGCTCGATCCCAAGGCTGCGGCACTCTTGGTCGAGTTTACGGGAGCGGACAGCGCGACGCTTGACGAAACCGAAGCTGCGGTACGCGCTCTGGCCGCCAATTGCAACCTGCTTCAACCGCTGGATTTCACCCGTGACGCCAAGGCGATCGAGATCGACTGGCGCGTACGCGAAGGCCTCCTTGGGATCGTCGGAAAGCTACGACCGGAGGGAACGGCGGTCGTCAATGAGGACGTCTGTTTTCCTACGGCTCGGATCGCCGAAGGCGCTCACGACCTGCAGGCACTGCTGACGAAACACGGCTTTCTGCCTGGCGTGGCGGGGCACGCGGCCTTCGGCAACTTGCATTTCACCCTCACGCCAAAGTTCGATGACCCCGCCGATCGCACCCGCTACGGCGCATTCATGAATGGCCTGGTCGAACTTGTGATCGACAAATACGACGGTTCGCTCAAGGCCGAACACGGAACGGGGCGCAACATGGCCCCGTTTGTACGGCGTGAGTGGGGCGATAAGGCGACAGAAATGATGTGGCGGATCAAGAAGTTGGCCGACCCGGAAGGTGTGCTGGCCCCGGACTGCGTCCTCAGTAGCGATGACGGAATCCATCTACGGCGATTTAAGTCGACCCCCGCGATCGAGGGCACTTCCGATGCGACCCATTGCATCGAGTGTGGCTTCTGTGAGCCGGTTTGCCCATCGCGCAACGTCACCATGACGCCGCGCCAACGGATCGTCGTGCGGCGGGAGATGGCTCGCCAGCCGAGCGGCTCCCGAATGTTTGCGCAACTGCTCAAGGAATATGAATACGACGGTATACAGACGTGTGCCGCCGACGGAACATGCGCAGAGCCTTGCCCGGTGTCGATCAACACTGGGGCGTTGATTAAGTCATTCCGCCAGCGCGAAAACACAGATGGCAGCGAGAAGGTCGCACTCGCTATCGCCAAGCGTTGGCGGCGCGTCGAAAGTATCGCCCGCCTCGGAATGGGCGTGACTGACGTCGTTTCGAGAACCGTTGGCGTCAGAGCCTTAACGGGCCTGACCGCGGTAGCCAGGATGGCACTCAGCAAAGATCTCGTTCCGGCAGTTCCTGGACCGATGCCACAGCAGGCGCCACGCTTGCTTCCACACACCTCGCGGCAAGGTGCCGCAGCCGTCTATTTTCCGGCGTGCATCAACCGCATCTTTGGTCGCGCGCAAGGAATGCCGTCGCGACCGAGCCTGCCTGAGGCGCTTGTCGCGCTATCCGCCCGCGCCGGACAACCACTCTGGATTCCCACCAATGTGCGCGGCCTCTGCTGTTCAACGCCTTGGAGTTCCAAGGGCTACCGGCTAGGACACGAATGGATGGCCACGGCGATCGCGGACGCGATGTGGGACTGGAGCGACGCAGGCGCGCTGCCAGTCGTGATCGACGCTGTTTCATGCACTCACGGCCTACTGGACGATGTACGAACCCACATCGACCGCGAGCGACAAGAGCGGTTCACGAAGATCCAGATCGTCGACGCAATCGCCTGGGTTCACCAATTACTCCCAAGCCTTCACATTAAACGAAAGCTGGCCAGTGCGGCGGTGCATCCCACATGCTCCACGATCCATCTCGGTCTCGAGGAAAAGCTCAACGAGATCGCTGGAGCCGTCGCCGACGAGGTGATCGTACCAATCGGAACAACGTGCTGCGGAACCGCCGGCGATCGCGGTTTGTTGCACCCTGAGCTCGTTATATCGGCTACACGGGAGGTGAAGGCTCACCTCGACGCGCATCCAGCCGAGGTCTATCTGTCAGCGAACCGGACCTGCGAGATGGGACTACAGCAATCGACCGGTAAGCCGTACGAGTCGTTCATCTTCACGCTGGAGGAACTGACTCGGCTCGAAGATGACAATTTAGCGCACACGCGCAGACGACCGCCAAGCCGCCGGTCCGACTAATTCAAGGAGAGAAATATGGCCAAGACCGTTAGTGAAGTGTTCGTCGAGACGTTAATCGAGGCCGGAGTACGAAGGGTCTACGGCGTTGTGGGGGACTCGCTCAACGGTCTGACCGACGCCATACGAAAGAGCGAAGAAATTGAGTGGTTGCACGTGCGGCATGAAGAAACAGCGGCCTTCGCCGCAGGAGCCGATGCTCAAGTCACAGGACAACTCGCTGTCTGCGCCGGCAGTTGTGGTCCGGGAAATCTCCACCTTATCAATGGACTTTATGACTGTCATCGCACCCGTGTTCCCGTACTGGCGATCGCCGCGCAAATCCCCAGTTCCGAGATCGGAAGCGGTTATTTCCAGGAGACTCACCCCGAACACTTGTTCAAGGATTGCAGCCACTACTGTGAATTAGTTTCGCAACCGGAACAAATGCCGCGCGTGCTCGGAATCGCCATGCGCACTGCCATCGCTAGGCAAGGCGTGGCGGTCGTTATCATTCCCGGCGACATCGCCCTCCGCCACTGTGAATCACAACCGCTCCCTCTCGGCCTTGATCAGTCAGCCTCAGCTACGCTGCCCTCCGCAGAAACCCTGGAAAAAGCGGCGAAAGTGCTGAACGACGCCCAGACCGTCACCATTCTTGGCGGCGCAGGCTGCGCCGGAGCACGCGACGAACTGCTGGGGGCCGCGGGGCGGCTGAAGGCGCCGATCGTTCATGCGTTGCGTGGGAAGGAGTTCATCGAGTATGACAACCCGTACGACGTCGGAATGACGGGACTTCTCGGGTTCGCCTCCGGTTATCAAGCGATGATGAACTGTGAGGCGTTGCTGGTGCTCGGCAGCGATTTTCCGTACCAGCAGTTCTATCCGAAAGACGCGAAGATCGTCCAAGTCGACGTGCGCGGAGAGCAGATTGGCCGTCGCACCCGCGTGGATCTAGGAATGGTCGGCACGGTCAAAGAGACCCTCCAAGGCTTACTCCCGTTGCTGGAGGAAAAGTCGGATCGACAGTATCTCGATGCCTGCCTGCAGCATTATATCCAGACCCGCAAGGGACTAGACAATCTCGCAGTAGGGCATCCGGGACACGTTCCGATTCATCCGCAATTCGTGGCAAAGATGCTGGATGAGGTAGCCTCTGAGAACGCAATATTCGCCTGCGATGTAGGTACGCCTACGATTTGGGCATCCCGTTACCTGCGCATGAACGGCAAACGACGGCTGTTGGGTTCCTTCATTCACGGTTCGATGGCCAACGCTCTTCCTCAAGCCATCGGCGTCCAGGCCGCGATGCCGGGGAGACAGGTCGTCACGCTCTCTGGCGACGGAGGCATTGCGATGTTGCTGGGCGACCTGCTGACGTTGCGGCAGCTTAATCTGCCGGTCAAGGTGGTCGTCTTCAATAATGGCTCGCTGGGATTTGTGGAGTTGGAAATGAAGGCAGCCGGATGGCCTTCCTACGGCACCGACCTGATGAATCCCAACTTCGCCAAGCTGGCTGAGTCAGCCGACATAAAAGGCATTCGCGTGGAAGTACCGGAAGATGTCCGGCCGGCTTTGCAAAGCGCACTTGACCATGATGGCCCATGTCTGGTGGACGTGAAGGTAAACCGGCAAGAGCTTGCGATGCCTCCCACAATCAAAGTGGACCAGGCGTTGGGATTCAGTCTGTACATGATGCGAGCGGTTCTCAGTGGGAGAGCCGACGAAGTGATTGATTTGGTCGCAACCAACCTGCTCAGCCGCTGAACAATCCGCGCCGAAGCCCGGTCCTGTGAGCAGCAACTATTCAATGCCGAGCTGAGCGAACAATTATGGCTAACACAATTCGACTGGCCGCTATTTTGATCCTGTTTGGCATTCATCCTTCCGTTGGTGCGGCGACCCTCACAGCGGAAACGAAAGCAGCTTGGGAAGCTTATCTTCAGGAAGCTAATGCCGCCATGCAAGCTCGACTCCAACCCGGCGCACATTTCCTGTGGCTCGACGACGAACCGGGTCGGGCGGAGAAGATTCGGAAGGGGCTCCACATTGCGCCGGTCGGCCCGCATATTCCAAAGAAAGTTCCATCCGGACTCATCCACGATTGGCTTGGCGTGGGTTTCGTCCCTAACGTGAAAATTGAGGATATCTTGCGGATTGTGCGGGACTATGACCGGTACAAGGAAATCTACCGCCCCGGCGTAATCGACTCAATCTCGCACGGTACTGACGGAATGAAAGACCTCTTTTCCATGCGCCTGGTGAACAAATCGGTGGTAGCAAAGACGGCTCTCGATGCCGACTGCGAAGCTTCATATTTTCGCGTGGACGATCGGCACTGGTACAGTATTTCCAACACAACCCATATACAGGAAGTTGATAAATTTGGAACGCCAGAGCAACGAACGCTGCCCGAGGACCAGGGTACCGGCCTGATCTGGCGGCTATCCAGCATCACACGCTTGGAGGAGCGCGATGGGGGCGTGTACGCGGAGTTGGAAGCCATCGCATTGAGCCGCGATATTCCTGCGGCGTTTCGCTTGGTCGTGACGCCCATCGTGCGCCGCGTATCGAGAGATTCGCTCGCCACATCTCTTCACCAAACGAAGGTGGCCATCGATGATACTATGGCGCGCCGCAACCGGGAGAAATCGGCTAAATGACCCGGAGGCGAGGCGGAATAAGTTGAGCCTGAAGATGAAACCCGCGGAAGCTGCGGTATTGGATGGAGTCGCCGAATTAGCGCTCGGCGAATTATCCGGGAGCAGTCTTATTCTAGAGAGCGCAAAGGCTGCGGTTCGGCGGCGCGGTGATCTCGAAGATCAATCCGAGCCACTGCTTTCAATGCTCCCCCTCGAACTGCGGCGCCTATTCCTGCTTGTTCCGAAGAATCGCGATTGCTTCGTGTTGAGGGTTCTTATTGGCCTAACACCCGAGGTGTGCTCTGAAATGCTGAATGTTCCGATAAGCGAGGTCGAGGATGCGCTCTATACGGCTCTGCAGGAACTGCCGCGCGGCGAACGTACGCCTATGGATCGAACTTGTTCATTCAGCTCAGACGTCATCGACCTAACTCGTCACAGCAGGAGGAGCAATGTTATCCGGGAAGAATTCATTACGTGAGAAGGACCTTTCAGATTATGAGGGATCAGGCCAGACATGGACCCCTTGAGACGTCGCGCCGCGACGTGATCGTTGGCGGTGCGGTCATGGTGGCCGCTTTCGGATTGCCGATGAGGTCACTTGCCTATCAAACAAGCCCCGCGAGCGCTTCAGTTCAGCATGCCAATAACCAAGGAGAAACTCGTGTGAATATGATCACTACCAAAGACGGAACGGGAATTTATTTCAAAGATTGGGGCACGGGACGGCCCGTCGTGTTCTCGCACGGTTGGCCGCTCAGTGCGGATGCGTGGGACGCACAGATGCTGTTTCTAGGCGAGAATGGCTATCGCGTCATTGCTCATGACCGGCGCGGGCATGGTCGCTCAAGCCAGCCGTGGAACGGTAACGAGATGGACACATACGCGGATGACCTCGCCGCGCTCATGGAAACGCTCGATCTGAGGAATGCCACTCTGGTCGGCCATTCTACGGGAGGCGGTGAAGTCGCACGCTATATCGGCCGGCACGGTAGCAGACGAGTGTCGAAGGCCGTATTGATCGCTGCCGTGCCGCCGCTGATGCTGAAGACAAAGAACAATCCCGGAGGTCTGCCGATCTCCGCCTTTGACCAGATCCGCGCCGGCGTCGTCGCGGACCGGTCCCAGTTCTTCAAGGATCTGACTATGCCCTTCTACGGCTATAACAAGCCGGGCGCCAAGATTTCGCAAGGCGTTATGGATTCGTTCTGGCTCCAGGGAATGCAGGCCTCCATCAAGGGGGTGTACGACTGCATCAAGGCGTTCTCCGAGACGGACTTCACCGACGACCTTAAAAAGATCGATGTTCCAACGTTGATCCTGCAAGGTGACGCGGATCAGATCGTGCCCATCGACGATGCGTCGCGCCTATCGGCCAAACTCATCAAACACTCGACGCTGAAGGTCTATGCTGGGGCGCCGCACGGTATGTGCACTACTCATGCGGACGAAGTCAATGCCGACCTGCTCGCGTTTCTGGAGGCCTGATGCTAAATCATGAGTCGTCGGAGGTAGCTAAATGCGAGTAGCGCGAGGAATATCTCGATCCCTCTGCGTCGCGTGTTTCCTGTTGTCCTGCTGCGCGCTCTCAGCGCAGAACAAGGAGCATCGCATTCGGAATATTGTTCTGGTACACGGTGCCTGGGCAGATGGTTCTGGCTGGAAGGGCGTTTACGACATTCTGATCAAGGATGGCTACAACGTCAGCATCGTTCAGGAGCCGGAGACATCCTTTAAAGAAGATGTGGCTGCCACGAAGCGCGTCCTTGCTCTACAGGATGGACGGTGCATTCTTGTCGCTCATAGCTATGGAGGAGCCGTAATCACCGAAGCGGGCACGGATCCATCGGTTGCCGGTTTGGTGTACATCGCCGCCCACATGCCAGATGCGGGAGAAAATGAAGGGGACGACGGAAAGCGATTCCCCAGTGACCTAAGCAAGTCTAACGCGATCAAGAAGACGCCGGACGGTTTCACTTATCTTGATCCGGCGCAGTTTCACGAGTACTTCGCAGCCGACTTGTCTACTGAGCAGGCCGCTTTTATGGCGCGAACGCAGGTGCTGAACGCAGCTGACAATTTCAAAGCAGTCATCACTAAAGCCGCGTGGAGAAGCAAACCGAGCTGGATGTTGGTAGCGACAAAAGACAGAACGATCAACCCCGACCTCGAACGGTGGTACGCAAGGCGAGCCAACAGCCACAAGGTCGAAGTCTCGGGCGCCAGTCACTCGGTCTATGCCTCCAGGCCGAAGGAGGTTGCCGCTCTGATCGAAGAAGCTACATCTAACGTTGATCGAAAACCTTAATAGCGGCTCGTAAAGAAAAACCGGAGACCGCGCGATTCTCCAGAACCGAGCGGTCATCAAACAACTTTCGACGGCAGCACGAGTTTACGACAAATCCGGAGCATGTAGGCATGAGTGGAGAAACGGCGGCACGGGCAAGAAGTTGGTGCGCACGCCGCGATGAGAAGAACAGAAGAAAGGACTCCGTTCGTTCCTGGATGGACGGACCTGTGTTGCAGGCGGAGCGCGAATTGGTGTATCGGCCTGAGGTCTCTATAGACGAAGCGATTCGCAGAGCCCTTGAGTGGTTCAGAGCGCAAGGAATGGTCCCGCTCGATGGCAAATTAGCAAAGGCAATCCAGGAGGACGCCGAAGCAAGAGCTGTAATACTCGCATCATACATGAACGACGATATGAATGTCGCATTCCTTTCAGCAGTTTCAGCGCTGACCGGGTCGGTAGTCGGTGGCCTGACGTCAGCCATCACGAGTTGGCTGAGCGTGCGCTCCCAGGATAGGGCCGGGCGCCTCGCTCGGGAAATGTCACGGCGAGACGAGCTCTATAAGGACTTCATCGTCGCGGCGTCTAAGACCTATGGCGATGCTCTGATGAGCAACGAGCCACATCTTCAGGAGCTAGTCATTCTGTACGCTATGATCAGCAGGATGCGCGTTTTATCAGCTCCGCAAACCATCGCGTCCGCTCAAATGATCGTTGAAGCCACTATCGACACTTATTTCGCACCGAACAAGACGATCCGCGAGCTGCATGAACTGATCCAGAGCGGGACAGGTATCGATCCGTTGAAGAACTTCAGCGAAGCCGCGCGCGAAGAACTACGGGCTTTGACATCGTTCTAAAGAAATCGACAACTCTGCGCGAGGCCGGGAGCAGGACGATGGCGCGGGTCGCGAATTCCGTACGGATTCGTACGCAGAGCAACCGCTTACCAATGATGAAAAGGCCGTTGAAGCACTTGTAATTTGAAGGAGAGAACAATGCTTGACCACATGATTCTGACTGTCGGCAATGTCGAACGTTCGTTGGCATTCTATGAGGCGGCCTTGAAGCCTCTTGATATCAAGTTCTTCCTACCCTACAAGGGTGAAGGCGATCATCCTGATCTGTGGGGGTTCGGCGATGGCAAAAGGGCGTTCTTCTGGATCAAGCAAGGCAAGCCTGATCCAGCGTCCATTCATTGGGGGTTCATGGCCGAAAGCAATGGTAAGGTCGATGAATTCTACTGGGCGGCAATGTCTGCTGGCGCGAGGGACAACATCTCGCCGCGGGCACGAGTGGAATACTATCCGGGATACTACGCCGCCGATGTGTTTGACCCGGACGGGTATTCGTTCGAGGTCGTCCATAAAAGCTAGTGATAGAACCACACTCGCAAAAGCAGTCAAAGACGACAACAGTGGTTGCCTACCGTTCAAAGTGCTCTGTGTGCCGTGATGTATGCGAAGCAACGGAACCAGGAACAATATCGGGATGCAATCGCATGGGAAGAGATGCGCAACGGCGTCGATATCCCGAAGGACAAGAAAGCACCTTATAGACTTACCTGCGACAAATCCCCGGTGATCACTCGCCGAGGCCGCTTTCCGTCTTCCACTGCTTTGAGATCACAGCCAATGCCGCCCGCGCTGGATCACCCGTTTAGCCGTTCCGAACCAATGTGATTGCCAACTGGTCAAGCTGGACGTCATAGCTTGATCCTCCCAGAATCAATAG
>Ga0209420_1001045_pt1 | contig 13619 bp, 9 predicted proteins | sample BlaSpr_A8_OM1_O1_FD_187972 | JGI IMG/M metagenome (GOLD analysis project Ga0209420, IMG submission 187972) | Forest soil microbial communities from Thunder Bay, Ontario, Canada - Black Spruce, Ontario site 2_A8_OM1_O1 (SPAdes) (version 2) | ecosystem: Environmental > Terrestrial > Soil > Boreal... | reverse complement strand
TGACCCGCCGGTCACGAGCACCCGCTGAGGACTGACCGCCCTCTTCGAGGCCCTGTTCACCTGCGTTGTCATACACCACCTAGCTGTCCTGGGCCTGTTCGGGTCTAACGGTCCAGCATGCAATGATCCTCAGAGAGCGATGAGGAAATGCTGAGCGTCTCCCGAAACGCTGCCGTCAAACTTGGCAAGCTCGCGCTAGTCCGCGGTGGGCGGGTCCGCAGATGCGCGTGGCTAGTGTATCGGCGGACCTGACTGCGTTCGCCGGTATCCTCAATCCGTTTGCCCTGGTCAGCTTGTGGTCTCCAGAGCACCGGCTGTGTGATAGCTGAATGGCAGGGGCGGGGACGTGATTGCAGGGACGACGGACATTCGCCTGCCGCCCGTGATTGGCTCGTCCCGGCAAGGGCAAGGGCGTCGGCTCGCAGGTGCTCCAGTCGGCGGTGGAGGAGGTGATGGCCCGGTGACCTGGCCCGGTGATATGCCGCCCGGCCGGCAGTCGGCCGAAGCGGAGGCGTACCGGATCCTGCGTTCCCGCATCGACCTGTCCCGCCTGCCCAAGCACAGCCGTGACGTCACGGAGCGGATCATCTACGCGTCCGCCGACTTCGACTACGCGACCGATCTGGTCTGCGACGAGGAAGCCCTCGCCACCGCGGTGGCCGCGCTGGCAGGCGGAGCGGCGGTCGTTGCCGACGCGGCCATGGTCGCGGCCGGGATCACCGGCTGCCCGGTGGTCTGCAAGATCGGCGAACCGCTCACCGCGCGCCTCGCCCGGACGGCCAGCATCTCCGCGGCCGCCGCGGCAGTCCGGCTGGCCTTCGGCGAGGTAGGCCCGGGCGCGGTATGGGTGGTCGGGTGCGCGCCCGCGGCACTCACCGAGATCCTGACCCGGGGCGTGGAGCCCGCCTTCGTCATCGGGCTGCCGGTCGGGTTCGTCGGCGCCGCCGAGGCCAAGGACGCGCTGCGGGCCACCGGGATCCGCTCGCTGAGCAATGTGTCGGAAAAGGGCGGCGCGGCCGTTGCGGCGGCGGCCCTCGAGGCCTTGCTCCGCTCGGCGATGAAAATGAGCGGGTCGCGGACCGGATGGGGCGCTAGTGCCGGAGGGGCCTCGCCCGGGCCGGGCGACGGGCCCGCGACGTGAGCAGGGGGCGGCCATGAACGACCATGCCTACTCGGATGAACAGCGGGCTGCGGTCTACCGGGTGATCGAGGAGCGCAGGGACGTGCGCCGCGGGTTCCTGCCGGACCCGATCCCGGCGGACGTGCTCACCCGGGTGATCGCCGCGGCGCATCGAGCTCCTTCGGTCGGCCTGTCCCAGCCGTGGGACTTCATCGTGCTCGCCGACCGGCCGCGGCGGGAGCGGATCAAGCAGCTGGCGGACCGGGCCAGGGCGGACTACGCGGCCTCGCTTCCCGGCGCCCGGGCACTCGCCTTCGACCGGCTGAAGACCGAGGCCATCCTCGACACGCCGGTCAACATCGTCGTGACCTGCGACCCGACCAGGGGCGGGCGTCACACGCTCGGCAGGCACAGCCAGCCGCAGACGGCCGCCTACTCCAGCGTGCTCGCGGTCGCCAACCTGTGGCTCGCCGCGCGCGCCGAGGGCCTCGGGATCGGCTGGGTGAGCTTCTTCGGCGAGCGCGAGCTGGCCGAAGAGCTCGGCCTGCCGCCGCACCTCGAGGTGGTTGCGTACCTGTGCCTCGGCTACGTGACGGAGTTCACGCCCGAGCCCGAGCTCGCGGCCGCCGGCTGGGCGCGCAGGCGGCCGCTGGCCTGGTCGGTGCATGCGGAGGAGTACGGCCGCCGGGGGCTGCCCGGCCAGAACGCGGCGAGCCTGCTGGACGACGCCCGGGCTGCGATCGGGCCGCCGGACTCCGGTGCGATGGCCGCGGCCAGGGAGCGGCTCGACCGGATGACCAAGCCGCCGGGCTCGCTCGGTGTCCTGGAGGACGTGTCGGTCCGGCTGGCCGGCCTGGCGGGCTGCTGCCCGCCGCCGATGCCCGAGCCCGCGGCCGTCGCGGTCTTCGCCGCCGATCACGGCGTGCACGCACAAGGAGTGACGCCCTGGCCACAAGAGGTCACGGCGCAGATGGTCGCCAACTTCCTGGCGGGCGGAGCCGTCGTGAACGCGTTCGCGGCCCAGGCCGGAGCCGAAGTCGTTGTCGTGGACGTGGGCGTCCAGGCCGACCTCGACTACGTCCCGGGGCTGCTGCCACGCAAGATCGCACCGGGCACCGCGGACTTCACCGCCGGCCCGGCCCTGACCAGGGATCAGGCCGAGGCCGCGATCGCGGTCGGCATCGAGGTGGCCCGCGACCTGGTCGCGGCGGGCAACCGGTGCCTGCTCACCGGCGACATGGGGATCGCGAACACGACGGCATCGGCGGCCCTGATATGCGCGTTCACCGGGCGCGACCCGGGTGAGGTGACCGGCCGCGGCACCGGGGTCGACGACGCGACCTACGCGAGGAAGGTGGACGTGGTGCGCCGCGGGCTCGCTGCGCGGCAGCCGGACCCGGCCGACCCCGTCGGGGTGCTCGCCGCGTTCGGCGGGCTCGAGCACGCCGCCCTGGCGGGCTTCATCCTGGGCGCCGCGGCCCTGCGCATCCCAGTGATCCTTGACGGCGTGATCGCGGGAGCCGCGGCCCTGGCTGCCCACGCCTTGGCCCCCGACGCGACCGGCTGCTGTGTGGCCGGGCACCGGAGCGTCGAGCCCGGGCATGCGGCTACGCTCGATCACCTAGGACTAAGGCCGCTCATCGATCTTGAGCTGCGGCTCGGCGAGGGCACCGGGGCCCTCCTGGCGCTGCCGATCACGGCAAGCGCGGTACGGGCGCTGCGAGAGGTCGCGACGTTTGACTCCGCCGGCGTGACGGACAAGGGCTGACCGCCAGCCGGCACCGAGGCAGGCACGGGCGGGCCTGGAACCACGGCCGCCATCCCTGGCATGATCCGAAGGAGCGCGGACACTTCATGGCCGGCACCGATCACGCGCCGTACCTGCTGGCCTTGCGGCTGGCAGGTCGCCGGGTGACGATCATCGGCGGCGGCACGGTGGCCGCGAGGAGGGTACCGGCGCTGCTGGACTCCGGGGCCGACGTGGTGATCATCTCGCCGGAGCTGAGCCCTCAGCTGGCCGAGTTCGCCGCGGCCGGCCGGATCCGCTGGACCCAGCGCGGCTACGCCCCTGGTGACTGCGCGGGCGCCTGGCTGGTCGGTGCGTGCACGAGCGACCCGGACGTCAACTCCGCGGTCGCCGGCGAGGCAGATGCCGCCGGGATCTGGTGCGTCAGGGCGGACGACGCGGCCGCCTCACGGGCCTGGACGCCCGCCTCGGGGACGGCCGGGGACGTGCGGGTCGGCGTGCTGAGCGGCGAACCGCGACACAGCGCGGAGGTCAGGGACGCGATCGTCGGGGGGCTGGCCTCCGGCGCGATCGCGCCCGGTGCCGGGGACGCGCCCGGTGCCGGGGACGCGTCCGGTGCCCGGCCGCCGCGGCACAGCGGGGTACTGCACGGCGTGAAGTCTCGCGGCGGGACGCAGCACCCCAAGCTCCGCGGCAGCGTGGCGCTGGTCGGCGGCGGGCCCGGCGATCCGGGACTGATCACCGTTCGCGGCCGGGAGCTGCTTGGCGAGGCGGACGTGGTCATCACCGACCGGCTCGCCCCGCGGTCGTTGCTCGCCGAACTCTCGCCCGACGTCGAGATCGTGGATGCGGCCAAGGTCCCGCGTGGCGCGGCCGTGGCGCAGGAGCACATCAACGCGCTGCTCGTCGAGCATGCCCGGGCGGGGCGATTCGTGGTCAGGCTCAAGGGCGGGGACTCGTTCGTCTTCGGCCGCGGCGGCGAGGAGATCCTGGCGTGCCTGCGGGCCGGAATCGCCGTCACGGTCGTGCCCGGCGTATCGAGCGCCGTGGCCGTCCCGGCCGCGGCCGGCGTGCCGCTCACACATCGCGGGATAGCGCAGGAGTTCCACGTGGTCTCGGCGCACGTCGCGCCGGATGACGAGCGCTCAGCGGTGGACTGGCGGGCGCTTGCCGCCTCGTCGGCCACCCTGGTGCTGCTGATGGCCACCGAGCACCTGCAAGCCGTGGCCGACACGCTGATCAGACATGGGCGTCATGCCCGGACTCCCGTTTCGGCCATCTCCGACGGTACCCTGCCCTCTCAGCGCACAATTAACGCAAGACTGGATACTGTTGCACGCGATTGCGCCAGGGCCGGGCTACGGCCCCCGGCTGTCGTGGTGGTGGGAGAGGTTGTGACCATCTCCGAGCAGATCTCTGAGCTTTGCGGCGGCCTGGCAGGGACGCCGCCGTGGGGGACTTTCGTGCCCCGCGGCGGTCAGCAGAGCAGGGAGCAGGTGATCCCCGCTGCGCGGGGCAGTGGACCGGGCGGGGAGGGAGGCTCCGGCGGCAGTCCACCCACGTCGGGAGCCGTGCGGCATGAGTGAGGGGCCGGGCGTGACCGCATCGTCGGTGCCGCCCGGTCGTATGCCTCGTTCAATCACAAACCCACGCATAGAGGGCTCAGCAGAGGAGGCGGCGAACCCTCCCGAGCATGAGGAGGTCGAGCCCCATGTGCGGGTCGACGGCCGCAGGCTCGAGTCGGCGCTGCTCGCGCTCAGGCACCTGATCGTCGAGGTGCCGCTGCACCTGGAGGCCCCCGGAGTCGACGAGGCGCGTGGCGAGCGGCGCAAGCTCCTCAGCCAGGTTGACGACTACCTGCTGCCGCGGCTGCGCCAGTCCGGCGCGCCGCTCCTGGTGGCCCTGGTCGGATCCACCGGCGCCGGCAAGTCGACGCTCATGAACAGCCTGGTCGGCATCCAGGTCAGCAACACCGGCACGCGCCGGCCCACGACCAACAGCCCGGTGCTCGCGTGCCATCCCAGCGACGCCCGGTGGTTCGCTGAGAACGTCTTCCTGCCGACCCTGCCGCGGGTGCGGCAACAGGGCCTGGCCATGCCCGGCCGGGACGGGCTGCTCGTGTTGGCCGAGAACGAAGGCATGCCCCCGGGCGTCGCCCTGCTGGACACACCCGACATCGACTCAGTCGTCCAGGCGCACCGCGAGTTCGCGCACCAGTTCCTGGACGCGTCGGACCTCTGGCTGTTCATGACCAGCGCGAGTCGCTACGCCGACGCGGCGGTCTGGGAACTGCTGCAGCAGGCCAGGGAGCGGGATGCATCGCTGGCCATCGTGCTGTCCCGGGTGCGGCCGGAGTCCGCCCGGCAGCTCAGCTCGCACTTCGACGCGATGCTCCAGGCCAACGGGCTCACCGGAGCGCAGCGTTTCATGATCGCCGAGACCGTTCTCACCGACGGGATGCTGCCGCCGGAGATCTACGGCCCGGTCCGGGAGTGGCTCGATGAGACGTCGGTGCAGCAGGAACGGCGGGTCGCGGTCCTGACCCAGACCATGTCCGGCGTGCTCGACACGTTCCGCACCAGGGTTCCGGCGCTGGCCGAGTCCGTGCAGACCCAGGTCAGCCTGCAGGCCGAGCTGCGAGCCGAGGCTGACAGCTCGTACCGGGCGGCGCTGGCCGAGTTCGACGAGGCCACCAGGAACGGGTCGCTGCTGCGCGGCGAGATCCTGGCCCGCTGGCAGGACTTCACCGGCACCGGGGACCTGCTGCGGATGCTGCAGGTGCGCCGCAGCGGCAAGGCCGCGAGCCGCCAGCGCAAGCGGCAGATGCCGGCCCGCGCCAAGTCGCTGAAGGCCGCGCTGCGCGGCGGCCTCGAGGCCCTGGTCGTCTCGCTTGCCGACCGCGCCGCCGAGGATACGGTCACCAAGTGGCAGCAGCAGGATGCCGGCGCGGCCCTGGTCAGTGGCCAGGACACCGGCGGCGCACCGGGTGAGCCGGGCGGCGTCAGCTTCGAGGCGCTGGCCGAACTGGACTTCATCCCGCCGGGACGGGAGGGCGCCGAACCGCAGATAACCGGCCCGGTCGGCTCGGCTGCGCTGACGCGATCGTCACCTGACCTGGCCACCCGGGCTGCACGAGCAGTCAGCGCGTGGCAAGATCACGTAATGCAGTTGGTAAAGGCGGAGAACGTGACGAAGCGGTCAGTGGCACGCGTCGTCTCGTTCGATGAGGAGTCGCTCGCGCTCGTGCTGACGATCGGGATGCTCGGCTACGGAGCGGACGGTGTCGCGGCCGACGGTGACGCCAGCGCCGTCCCGCAGCGCCTCCTCACATCGCTGTTCGGAGCGGGCCAGCTGCGCGACCTGGGAGCGAGGGCACGGATGGACCTGCACGACAGGATCAGCCTGCTCTTCGACGAGGAGCTGCAGCGTTTCGCGGCGATAGTCCACGCCGCCGGTGCGCCCAATGGCGACGCCGCTCTCGCGCTTCGCGAGGCCGAAGAGGCGCTCGAGGCGGCGCGATGACATCCGGTCGACCGCCGTGGCAGATCCTGGGTGACGGCCAGCCCGGCGCCGAGGATGAGCAGGGCCAGCCCGAGCCCGAGGAGGTCGCCGCCGCGAAGGCCGGGCCGGAGCGCACCGAGCCAGCCAAGGCCGCGGCCGGCGCCGGGCAGGCACCGCCCAGGATGTTGCCCGCAGCGACCGTGACGGCCCGGCCGCCATGGGAGGAGAACCCGGAGGCCGTCTCGTGGCCCGGCCTCCCCGGCACCGGGCCGAGGCACGCCTCGCCGGTCCTGAGCCTGTCCGCCCGGCTCACCGCGCTGACCCAGCTGATCCAGATTGCGGCAGCCCGTACCGGCGCCGGCGGATTCTCCGAGGGCCTGATCCAGGATGCCGAAGACCTGGTCGAGCGGGCCGGTGAGCGGCTGCGGCTGTCGGCCGGGCACACGGTCGCGGCCCTGGCAGGCGGCACCGGCAGCGGCAAGTCCTCGCTGTTCAACTACCTGGCCGGTGCCGACCTCTCCACCGTGGGCGTGACCAGGCCGGTAACCAGGGAGGCGCACGCCTGCGTCTGGGGCGGGCCGGGCTCCGGGCCGCTGCTCGACTGGCTGAGCGTGCCCCGCAGGTTCCGGTATGCGCAAGGGAGCGAGCTCGACGGCGGCGAGGCCTCGCTGAACGGGCTCGTCCTGCTCGACCTGCCGGACCATGACTCGGTCGTGGGCGGCGCATCACATCAGGTCGACAGGCTGATCGGCATGGCCGACCTCATGGTGTGGGTGCTCGATCCGCAGAAGTACGCGGACGCCGCGGTGCACCGGCGCTACCTCGTGCCGCTGGCCGGCCATTCCGACGTTATCGCTGTGGTGCTGAACCAGGCCGACCTGCTCAGCGCCGACGAGGCCGAGGACTGCGTAGGCGACCTGCGCCGGCTGCTGGACTCCGAGGGGCTGCACAACGCCGCGGTGCTGGTCACATCCGCGGTCACCGGCGCGGGCATGGACCGGCTTCGCAGCATGCTGGTCCAGGCGGTATCCGACCGGCGGGCCACCAGCGCGCGGATCTCGGCCGACCTGGACGGCATCGCGGCCGAGTTCGTGCCCTACGCGCAGGAGCAGGGCGAGGGGCAGCGGCGCGGGGCCGCCGCGAACGGGGCCGGGGCAGCCACCATCGAGGGTGGCACCGACCGGGTGTCGGTAGGCGCCACCGAGCAGCTGGTCGACGCGTTCTCGGCCGCCGCCGGGGTATCGGCCGTGGCGGATGCCCTGCAGAGCGCGCGCGAGCTGCGAGCGGTCGACTACGTCGGCTGGCCGATCGCCTGGTTCGTGGAACGGCTCACCGGCCGCGATCCGGTGCGCCGGATCCGGCTCGGCAGGCTGTGGGCCGAGCTCAAGAGCATGGCGGCCGGCCCGTCGGGCGCCCAGCAGGCGGACATCGACAGCGCTCTGACCAGGCTGGCCGACGATGTCGGCGGGCCACTGCCGAAGCCGTGGTCGCAGACGACCCGGGCGGCCGTGCGGTCACAGGCCGAGGAGATCCCGGCTGCGATCGGCACCGCGATGGGCGAGTCGATCCCTGAGGAAAACAAGATCATGCTGTGGTGGCGGCTCGTCGGCGCGCTGCAGGGGCTGCTGCTCGGTTGCGTCATCGTCAGCGTGCTCTGGATCGTGGCGCTGACCATCTTCGGCGTCTTCCGTGCCGCCGGAACCGTGCCCCAGCTGTTCGGCGACGCCTCCCTACTGCCCTGGGTTCTCATCCTGTTCGCGGCGTTCCTGATCCTGGGCTGGCTGACGGCGACCGGGTGCATGAACCTGGTACGGGCCGCGGCGGCGCGCGAGCGCGAGACGCTGCTCGAGACGATGCGCGCCAGGATAGGAGCGGTCGCGCGCGAGATGGTGCTGGCCCCGGCCGAGCAGGAACTCGCCGAGTATCAGCGCTTCCGCGGCGAAGTGCGGGTCGCGGCCGGGGTCTGAGCGCCCGCGTCCCTGGGCTCAGGCGCGCCGGGGCCTGAGCACCTGCGGTCCCGGGGTTCAGGCGGGCCGGGGTTCAGGTGGCCCGGGGTTCAGGTGGCCCGGGTTCAGGCGGCACCGGGCAGCAGCCGCGGCTCGATCCGCTCTTCCCTGGCCTGGCTCTCCTGCCCCGCGCCGTCCTCCTGCCCCACCCTAGCCACGTAGTACGCGCCCTTGCCGCGGACCTCGGACACCGCCTCGACGAACTCGGTCCCGCGGTAGAGGATGCCGACACCATCGTCGGTCGCGTAACCGGCCGGCAGCTCTCCTGACCCGATGAGCCGCTGGAACAGCGGACGGCGCTGAGCCTCGGAGTCGTAGTGCACGCCCGCCGCGAACGGCACGAAGGCGAGACCGTTGAAGACCGACCGCAGGTCGGGCCCGAACGAGTCGGTGGTGCCGCCGACGTGCCAGCACACCGACCCCGCCGACACCCCGGCCAGCACGACGCCGGCCTGCCAGACCTCGCGCAGGACCTTGTCCAGGCCGTGCAGCCGCCACACCGCCAGCAGGTTCGCCACGCTGCCGCCGCCGACCCAGACCACGTCCTGCTCGAGCAGCAGCGCGGTGGGATCGGCGACGCTCGGCATCGGGAACAGGTTCAGGTTGGTGGTGGTCATCCCGGCGGCCTCGCCGGCCTCGGTGAACAGGGCGTTGAACCACTGCTGGTCCCCGCCTGCCGTGCCCATGTGGCAGATCCGCGGCGCCCGGCCGGAGACACCGGACAGCTCGACCGCGTACTGGATCAGGGGGGCGAACTCGAACATCGTGCGCGACCCGCGGCGGAAGCCACCCGAGGTCGCCAGGATCGTGGGTTCTGAGGCTGGCACCCCACGAATGTACCCAAATGCCACCGCGGCGAGAGCGGCGGCCCGCCACCGCGAGCGGGAGGGTGGCCAGCCACGGGGCGTTGCGTAACGGCCCCTATGCCCGGGGCACTTGTGCCGCCCAGTACTTGCCGCGAATGTGTAATGTTGTAATTACCTGGAACGGGAGGATGAGATGGAATCTGGCGAGCTGGACGCGTACTCCCGGGTGGTCTCCGGCGTGGCGGCCGAGCTCACACCGAAGGTCGCGAGCCTGCGGGTTCCGCAAGGGAGTGGCCGGCGGGAAGGGAGCGGTGGGCGGGGCAGGGACGGTGGGCGGGGCGGGGAGAGCCTCGGCTCGGCCGTCGTGTTCACTGGCGATGGGTTCCTGCTGACCAACGCTCACGTCGTGGGGCGCGGCCAGGGTGGGACCGCGCAGTTCTCCGACGGCACGAGTGCCCCGTTCACCGTGGTCGGTGCCGACCCGCTGTCCGATCTCGCTGTGGTGCGGGCGGGCGGGCCCACGCCGCCGCCGGCCGAGCTCGGCGAGGCGGACAACCTGGTCGTCGGCCAGCTCGTGGTGGCCGTGGGCAGCCCGCTCGGCCTGGCTGGCTCGGTGACGGCCGGCGTGGTGAGCGCGGTCGGGCGGTCGCTGCCGACCCGCAGCGGGGCGGCGGCGCGGCTGGTCGAGGACGTGATCCAGACCGACGCCGCGCTGAACCCCGGCAACTCGGGCGGGGCGCTCGCCGACGCGCACTCGCGCGTGGTCGGGATCAACACTGCGGTCGCCGGGGTCGGCCTGGGCCTGGCGGTCCCGGTGAACGCCACCACACGGCGGATCATCTCCGCGCTGATACAGGACGGCCGGGTCCGCCGTGCCTATCTCGGGATCGTCAGCACGCCCGAGCCGCTGCCCGCTCCGCTGCAGGAGCGGTTCGCGCGGAAGAGCGGGCTCCGGGTAGCCGAGGTTGTCGCGGACGGGCCGGCCGCCCGGGCCGGTCTGTGCACCGGTGACCTGCTGATCAGCGCGGGCGGGCAGCCGGTGCAGAAGGCGCAGGACCTGCAGCGGCTGATGTTCAGCGAGGCGATCGGGCGGCCGCTGGCGATCACGGTCATGCGCAACGGCGCGCTGGTGGACGTGATCGCCCAGCCGTCGGAGCTGGTCGCGGCCTGACGTCCAGCCCGCCACTTCCCGCAGGCACGGTGGCCTGACGTCCGGGGCGGCCTCCCCGCGGGCGCGGGTGCGGCGGCCTGACCTCCGGCCGGCCCTTTCCGCGGGCGCGGGCGCGCATCATCTCACACGTGGCGCGCGGTGCTGGCCCGTCATCCACAGGCGGGCGGTCCCGGCGTGCGCTATCCACAGGGCCATGGTTCGCGGCTGCCTATCGGCGCCAGGCCGGCGACGTTGGTAGGCAGCCCGGCGGCGTGCTGCCGCCGTGGCGGCAGCCGAGCGCGACCGGCGCCGGCGCCGCAGAGCCCAGGAGGATCGTCATGTTCAATGAGGCGCAATTGAGCGTGGTCGGCTACGTCGCCAGCGAGCCCGAGTTCAGCAGGGTCGGCAACAACATCCCGAAGCTCACGATGAAGGTGGCCTGGACCACCCGCCGCAGGGAATCGTCCAGCGGCGAATGGGTCGACGGCAACACCTCGTTCGTACGCGTGACCTGCTGGCGCAGGCTCGCCGACAACCTCGCCACCTGCCTGCGCAAGGGTGACCCGGTGCTGCTCAGAGGGCGGCTTGACGTGCGCCCGTTCACCGGCAAGGACGGTGTGCGCCGGGTCTCCGTTGACGTGGAGGCGAGCCACCTCGGGCACGACCTGAGCCGCGGTGTTGCAGGCTTCCGGCGGGTCTGGGAGACCACCGGCAAGACCGCGGAGGAGGCGGCGGTGGCCGAGAACGGCGTTGGCCACTCGGACGGAGACGGTTCCGCTGACGGTAAAGCGCTTGTGCCCGCCCTGGCCAGCGGTCCGGTCCCGGTCCCGGCCAGCGGATGGGCCGACGGCTCAGCCGGTGACCTGGGCAACGGCTCAGCCGGTGACCTGGGCAACGGCTCGGCCGGTGACCCGGCCGACGAGGACATCTTCGACGACGGCGCTATCGAGGCGCTTGCCGAGGATTCCGGCACCGTCGCGACTCCGTCCTGACCGCCGGTCAGCTGGCCGTAGGCTGAACACATGCCCGAGTTCATTTTTCAGATGCGCGCTGCCCGGAAGTCGTACGGCGACAAGGTAGTGCTTGACGACGTGACCCTTGCCTTCCTGCCCGGCGCGAAGATCGGCGTTGTCGGGCCCAACGGCACCGGCAAGTCGACCCTGCTGCGGATGATGAGCGGCAAGGAGCAGCCATCGAACGGCGAGGCGCGGCTGATGCCCGGGTTCACGGCCGGGCTGCTGGATCAGGAGCCGGAGCTCGACGAGACCAAGACGGTGCTCGGCAACGTCGAGGACGGCGTCGCCGAGACCAAGGCCCTGCTGGACCGGTACAACGAGATCGCCGAGCTGATGGCGACGGATTACTCCGACGCGCTGCTGGAGGAGATGGGCAAGCTGCAGGAGCAGCTCGACCACCGCGAGGCATGGGACCTGGACAGCCAGCTGGAGCAGGCGATGGACGCCCTGCGCTGCCCGCCGCCGGACGCTCAGGTGAACGTGCTGTCCGGTGGCGAGCGGCGGCGGGTGGCGCTGTGCAAGCTGCTGCTGCAGCAGCCGGACCTGCTGCTGCTCGACGAGCCCACGAACCACCTGGACGCCGAGAGCGTGCAGTGGCTCGAGCAGCATCTGGAGAAGTACCCGGGGACGGTGGTCGCGGTCACCCACGACCGGTACTTCCTCGACAACGTTGCGGGCTGGATCCTCGAGCTCGACCGCGGCCATGCCTACCCGTACGAGGGCAACTACTCGACGTACCTGGAGACGAAGGCGTCGCGGATCAAGGTCGAGGGCCAGAAGGATGTCAAGCGGCGCAAGCGGCTCGAGGACGAGCTGGAGTGGGTCCGGTCCAGCCCCCGGGCTCGCCAGGCCAAGAGCCGGGCGAGGCTGCAGCGCTACGAGGAGATGGCCGCCGAGGCCGACAAAAACCGCAAGCTGGACTTCGAGGAGATCCAGATCCCGCCGGGCCCGCGGCTGGGCAGCCAGGTCGTCGAGGTCAGTGACCTGTCCAAGGGCTTCGGCGACCGGATGCTGATCGACGGGCTGAGCTTCAGCCTGCCGCCGAACGGGCTGGTCGGTGTCATCGGGCCCAACGGGGTCGGCAAGACCACCCTGTTCAAGATGATCGTCGGCGAGGAGCAGCCGGACGGCGGCACGATCCGGATCGGCGAGACCGTCCGCGTCGCCTACGTCGACCAGCTTCGGTCCGGGATCGACCCAAACAAGAACGTGTGGCAGGTCATCTCCGACGGCGAGACCTCCATCAGGGTCGGCAACACCGAGATCCCCAGCCGCGCCTACGTGGCCGCGTTCGGGTTCAAGGGACCCGACCAGCAAAAGCCGGCCGGGCTCATGTCCGGCGGCGAGCGCGGCCGGGTCAATCTCGCGCTGACCCTGAAGCAGGGCGGCAACCTGCTGCTGCTCGACGAGCCCGCGAACGACCTGGACGTGGAGACTCTGTCGTCCCTGGAGAACGCGCTGCTCGAGTTCCCGGGCTGCGCGGTGATCACCAGCCATGACCGCTGGTTCCTGGACCGGATCGCGACCCACATCCTGGCCTGGGAAGGCGGCTCGAACTGGTTCTGGTTCGAGGGCAACTTCGAGTCGTACGAGAAGAACAAGATCGAGCGCCTCGGCGCCGAGGCAGCCCGGCCGCACCGCGTCACCTACCGCAAGCTCACCCGCGAATGACCGTCCCCCGGCATCGTTAGGCGTCATCGCGTCGTTCCCCCACCCCATGCCGGGATGATCGCCGGGTTCGCCGGCCAGGCCCGGCCGCGCCGGGTAATCGGCATCGACGCGCCCGGCGTACGGCGCCGCATACGGAGGGCGGCTGGCGCTGCGCTGAGACTCGCCGTGGCCTGCCGCCCGCCGCGTGCGGGTCAGTATCCGTATCCGCCGCTGCCGGAGCTGGTGGACTGGCTGGCGGCCGGTGCCGCCGCGCCGGAGGCGGTGACGTCGTGCCACAACCCGCCGGAGGCGTTCAGGTTGTTGCCCTTGTCCTGCCCGGGCGCGGTGTCGCCCTTGTAGGTGTAGAGCGGATGCCCGTCGTAGGTGGCCTGTACGGTGCCGTCCGCCCGGGTGATTGTGGCGAGCTTGCCGGTGACCCCGGACCCGGCGGTGGCCGGTCCCTTCACCGGCGGCCAGAACGTGGCGCACTGGCCGTTGCATTTGGACGTGGTCGAGGTGTCCGGGGCGAACCAGTACAGCGTGAAGCCCTTGGCATTGGTTAGCACGGTCACCCCGCCGATCGTCGTGGTCTTCAGCGCGCTTCCGCTCGCCGCGGGCGCGTT
>Ga0209420_1001044_pt1 | contig 13630 bp, 16 predicted proteins | sample BlaSpr_A8_OM1_O1_FD_187972 | JGI IMG/M metagenome (GOLD analysis project Ga0209420, IMG submission 187972) | Forest soil microbial communities from Thunder Bay, Ontario, Canada - Black Spruce, Ontario site 2_A8_OM1_O1 (SPAdes) (version 2) | ecosystem: Environmental > Terrestrial > Soil > Boreal... | reverse complement strand
ACGAGTCCTTACTCCCGGAACTTCAACAGATTACGCAACCATTCCACTCCTGTCAATTTGCGTATTTCGCCTGCTGTCCGGGGATCTGTTTCGTGGTGATAGTCTGGAGCGCTAATGTACGGTGACGATCACCGTCGCGGTGCTCTGTCCAAACGCATTCATCGCGTAAAGCGTGTAGCTGGCCGTTTGCTCCGGCGTGATGGCCACACTGCTTCCGCGGACCGCGCCCACCAGCGGCGAAATCACGAAGTACGATGCGCCCGTAACATTCCAACTGAGCGTTACCGGCGTGCCGGAAGCGACTGCAGTCGTGCTCGCCGTAAAGCTCGCAATCGTAGGCGGCGCGCCCTGCGGCACATTTGCCGCGGTGTAAATCGGATTCATCAGCACCACTTCAAAATCGGACGTCGTCACCGCGCCCAGATTGTGCAGGTCGCTGTTGTCCCAACGATTGTCCGGGGCTCCGCTGATGAACATGGACGAACCGTTATCCGCCATGATGATTCCATACTGTTGCATGGCTCTCAGGATCACCTGATTTGTGGGTGAGAAGCCGGAAATATCAAAACTCGCCTTCAGCCGCATCCGCATCCCCATCGGCGCAGCCAGCGGATTCGACGAGTTTGCCGCCCAGTGCGACGCCGGAGGCACAAACGCTGCGCGGCTGTTCTGCAACGTGAACCGAATCGCATGCTTGATCTCGCCGGCCGCCACTTCGTCGTAACGCACCAATCCAGCGAAAATCGATAGCCCGGCCGCATCGGCGGAGGTCCACGTCAGCGGGCGCTGTTCGTCATTGAGCAGGTCCCACACCGCTGCGGATCCTGCATTCCACGCGCCATTGTTACCGGGATAGGAGCTGTAGAGTTCGTAGAGCCAACAATTGTCGTTGTCCAGCACCAGCACATGACGGTCGCCGCTGCCAGGATTCGGATAGCCTTCGATCGGCGCATCCGCAGGCACCGGCATCGGCCCTTGATCGCTCTCATCGCCATACGCCGTGAAATTGATGGGCACAAAAGCCTGTTGCGCGCCCACGATCACATAGGGGATGCCGATGCTCGACCCGTCATACGTGCCGGAGCCGAAATCGGGATGCAGGCCGATGCTCGCACCAATAAAGTTTATGATCGCCTGCGAATTGGGGTCCACAGCGGCGCCGGCGATATTCTGGTTCCAGGCATTGTCTGCCGGGAAGGGCAGCACACCGTTGAGGCTTGCGCCTTGGCCGAGGCTCATGGCGCTGCAACTTGAGGGTGGCGGAGGCGGCGGAGGATTCGGATTGCCGGCCGCGTTCACTTGAATATTCACCGATCCGGAGGTGCTCGCGCCGGGATTCGGATTGCTCACGCTCACCGCATAGGTTCCCGCCGTCGGCTCTGTGCCCGTGGCCGTAAGCTGTGTGTTTGAAACAAACGTGGTGGCTAGCGACGTTCCGCCAAACGATACTTGGGCACCGCTCACGAAATTTGCGCCGTTGATCGTCAGCGTAAAGCTTCCCACGGTAAAAGAAAGCGGGCTCACGCTCGAAATGCTGGGTGAAGGGTTGAGCAGCGTCACCACGTCGCTGCCGCTTGCGCTCGAATCAGCAGCGCTGGTCGCCTGAATCGTGACGCTATTGGCGTTGGGCACCACGGCAGGCGCGGTGTAGAGTCCACCCGAAGTGATGGTCCCCAGCGACGCATTGCCTCCGGCGATGGTGTTGACGCTCCAGCTCACCGCTTGATTCGACGATCCGGAAACCGTGGCGGCAAATTGCTGCGAATTTCCGGCGCGCACGCTGGCAGGATTGGGCGCAACGCTGACGGTAATCGTCGCAGGTGAGCCTCCGCCGCCCGATCCCGATCCGGAGCCTGAGCCGGGCGAAGCAAATCCGCCGTTGCCGAGCTTGCACCCGCTCAGCAGCCCCACGAACGCCAGTACTGCAAGATGAGGTTTCAATCGCACGATCGCTTCGATATCCGTCGAATAAGAACAGCGCGTACTTGAGCGAGTCAGTATGAAGGCAGAAAAAATGCGTCACAAGCTGGCCCGAGGTACAGTCCCGTTCAGCGACCCGATACGATGCCCGTGAATTTCGTTTGTGTAGCCCGCCCCCTTTTTGTAGGGGCGGGGGCTTTGGTGTTTGGGTCCCCGCAGCGAAGTATTCCCGTTAGCCTGGGGCGCATCCTTCGCGGGCAAGGGCGGCTCGGGAACGCGCAAACTCCTCCTCTGCAATCGCCGTCTCGTTATAGAATCGCGGCATTTCTAGCGCACCGGGGAATCCATGCACCTAATGATTCTCGCGTCATTCTTCCAAAGCGACCGCGTTGTGCTTGCCATGTGCGGCTTCGGCCTGGCCATTCTCGCGATCGGCGTATTGGCGATTAGAAACGAGCTCGCCCAAGCGCAAGGTCTCGACAAGATCGCGGTCCTGTGCACGGTGTGTTACGCGGTTCCGCTCGGGATGTTTGGCGCGCTGCATCTCTTTGGCGTTCGCTTCGTCGCGGACTTGGTGCCGAAGTACATGCCGGGACGCTTGTTTTGGGCATACTTTGTCGGTTGCGCGCTGCTTGCCACGTCGCTGAGCATGGCCACGCGCATCGCGGTGCGCTGGTCCGGCGTGCTGATCGGGATCCTGATGTTTATGTTTGTGGTGATGCTTTACATCCTGCGCGGCGTGATGATCCAGCCGCACAACCGAATCGTCTGGACGATCGCTTTCCGCGAAACATCATTTGGCGCCGCCGGCTGGATTCTGGCCGGCAACGCCATCCGCGGATGGCGCGCGGAAGGCAAAGGCACGCTGGTGATCGTGGGCCGCACGCTACTCTCCTTCACCGCCATCATGTTTGGCATCGAGCACTTTCTGCACCCGCTGGGCCTTCCCGGAGTTCCGCTCGAAAGGGAAATGCCAATGTGGGTTCCCGCGCGCGTGTTGATTGACTACCTCACCGGCGCCGGCTTGGCCGCTACCGGAGCATGCCTGCTGCTCAACTACAAAGCGCGCCTCGCGGCCACGCTTCTCGGCGGCTGGCTCTTGCTGATGATTCTCGTGATTTACGTGCCCGTGACGGTCGGGTTGCTCAGCTCGCTGAATCTGCCGATGCAGGTGGAAGGACTCAACTATTTTGCGGACACACTGTTTTTTACCGGAGCGATTCTAGCCGCAGCCTACGCCTCGCCCCACAACGCTTGACGAAGTACGCCACATTCGCGGTTGACCGCGGAAGACCTGGCGACCGCGGCTCCGATATTCTTGCGCGAGGTATGCCCCGGATCAGTTGGAGCTGGTGGCCAGCGCATCGCGGTTTTCTTTGGCCCAGGAGCTATCGCGAGCAACCGGCTTCAACGGCGGTCCTCCCTCGGTGCCGCACGCGCACGGACCTTCCGTCTTGGCCTCGGTCATACACGAGCAGGACTTCGTGCCCAGGCAGGCACAAACATAGACGACGTCGGCCTTTGATTTTTTGGTGGCGCGAGGTTGCGCGCTGCCGGAGCTGCCCTGAACCAGCGCGACCGATGCTCCCAGCAGAATCAACGTCACAAAAGCGAGCTTCCTGTTCAGTTTCCTCATATCGCCCCTCCCCGAGCGCTGGTTGGCAGTCCTATTCCCAAACATGCTCAATTTCGAAGGATGCGCCGGAAGGGCGGCCGGTGGCAATAGCCACTTTCGGCGAAAATGGCTATACCACCGCGCATCTCCCAAGGGTGAATCAGCCGTCCGTCCCCCAGGATCGAAGCGGCCGCAAGCATGACAAAGGCGTCCGTTGGGTGATAAGCTCCGCGCAAGTGAGCCGGGACCTTCACCCCGGTCGTATTACTTTCAAGAAAAGAGGAAACAATCCATGACCCATCACCGAATTGCGGGCTTGATTGCTTGCTCGTTACTCGCCCTTTCGGCCCTTGCTCAAACCCCCGCGAAAAAACCAGCCGCCATGAAAAAGAACTCTGGCCCAGTGGCCCTCGGCTCCGAGCAATGGATGGACGTTCCCGCAGCGGCGCTCGTGGGCACACCGGCCGTGGCGATGAACGGAACGTGGAAGATCGCCATTTTGCAAGGTGATCCCATGGCCGCCGGCCGGCCGTATACGGTTCGTTTCTCGTGCACCGATGGCGCAAGGTTTGCGCCGCACTTTCATCCGACCACGGAAAACGTCACCGTGCTCCAGGGCTCGCTGATGCTGGGAATGGGCTCGAAGTGGGACGACGCGGCGATGAAGGAAGTTCCGCTGGGCGCATTCGTTTCCGCGCCTGCCCAGATGCGGCACTACGTCCAGTGCAAAGGCGACGGCATCTTGCAGGTGCATGGGGTTGGCCCGCTGGTGGTGAATTTCGTCGGGCCGGACGATGCCGGACCCGCAAAAAAGCCGGAATAGCCTCCGCCGCAAGCCGTCGCCGCGTGGCTACCGTATTTCGTGTGAAGTTGCTCCCGCCGCCATCAGTTGGAACTGGCGGCCAGCGCCTAGCCCCACTCTGCGTGACCAGGAGACCGCGCCCGATGACGCGAGCGAAGATTAACTCCATGTGGCCTTTCTTCATCGTAAGCAACGTCGAGCAGAGCATGGCTTTCTATGAGGAAAAGCTCGGCTTTGCCACCGAGTACCGGCAGCCGGAGGTGAATCCGTTTGCCGCCATTGTCCGCCGCGACGGCGCCATGCTCTTCCTCAAGTCCGGCACGGCCGCGCCGCTGCCCAATCCCAAGCGCGATCCGGACATGCGCTGGGACGCCTATTGCTCGGTCCCTGATCCCGACGCCCTGGCCGCGGAATTCGCAGAGCGCAGCGTGCGATTCAGCGTTCCCCTGAAGGATACGACGGACGGCCTGCGCGGTTTCGAGATCGCTGACCCGGACGGGTACGTGATTTTCTTCGGCCGCACGAGATCGTGAGAATAAAGCGCCGCTTTAGGTCACTTTGCCGCAGCGCTCAGCCGCATTTGTTCCGCTTCTGACCACGCGCAAATTGTTTCCACATCGCCGGCCGTGCCGGCGGAGGGCACCGGTGATGTAGCGCAGGTCCTTGGACCTGCGGATTGTGGCGTCAATTCGCAACGCTTAACCTACGAGAACGATGCCCCTCCGCGAATTGTCATCCGCGAATCGCATGGGAGAAATCGCAGGTCCAAGGACCTGTGCTACACAAAAATCGTCGAATCGTCGAGGTTGGGCACGAGTCAGGAGCAATATCGCCGCCACGGCCAGCGCGCCTCCGAGCAATGGTTGTGTAGCCCGCCCCGTTTCGTAGGGGCGGGGCTTTGTGCGACGCACCCACGAGCGCTTTTTTTCAAGGGGTGCGGCACGCGCTCACCTAAGGACTTAATTACTGCAAGGAAGCCGTGTCGCCTGTCTTCACTTCGCCGGAGCGCTCAGCCGCTTCTGTTCCGCCTCCGACCACGCGCAGATTGTTTCCACATCGCCAGCCGCTAGCCACGAATTCCAGTGAATCAATTTGTAAGACGTGAGCGGCATACCGCCTCCACGCACTTCCCGGCAAATCGCTTTCAACCGGTCGATGGAATCCACCGGTTCGCGCCCGGGACGCACCCAGGTGGAAAAGTTGATGCGTCGGCGGCCGTCACGCACGTGCCCCGCGACAAACCACGATACCGGTGCCACGTGCGAGTACCACGGCCACTCCGTTTGATCGGAATGGCAATCCGCGCAGGCTCGCGTAAGGATCGCGTGGACATCGGCACGCACCGCGATCATCGCGTCAATCGTCCGGCTCGCATCAAACGGCGGATTGGTTCTCGCGGGTACCCAGAATTGCGCAGCCCCAAATGCCACCGCGAGCAGTAGGGCGATCCGTCGAAAGGCTTTTCGCATCGCGTCGTCAGCTTAGACGAATGCGGGAGCGACACTGTTAACGCGGCCTGCGCCTTGCCGCACGACCCGCGAACGAAAGAGCCCACGTTGGCGTTTTTGCGGCATCCCTATCCACACTTTCGGCATAATACAACTTGCTGGGTGTCGGATGTGGAGTCAGGATAATAGGTTCGCTAGCGTGCGTTGAGGCATCGGTACCCTTCGCCAGGCGCACAAAGCTAGTCAATTGGTGGCGCATGGAAAAGTTCAGTCCAGAAACGGTTTACCAGATCGCTGTAAACTTCGAGCAGTTAAGATCAAATTGCAATCTCATCGAGCGCTTCGGAGAGGTGAGGTTTGCGGGCAGTAAGATTGAGGCGGGCCAGATGGAATCGATCCAACTACGAACCTCAAGATCAATTAGGACGGTCGGGGAGGATTGGAAGAGTGCATTCATTACCTTTTTGCAGGTAGTGCAGCACCAGGGTTCTAAGATCGGATTAGACCTAGCGGTTAAAGCAGCCAAGGATTATCTGGACGAGGTAGAGCGCGGCCAAATTAACAGCTACACCCACATGGAGAAGGCGCTAGTCGCGCTCGACAAGGTCATAACCTTGCAACTGCGGAATAACCTGTTTATGTTTGTGCCTTCGGACAGAGCCTCGTACTACTCACAGGCAGAACTTTTTGGGGAACAGGTCAACAGACGATTTCCCCAGTGCCAGCAAGATATAGAGGAAGCGGGTAGTTGCTATGCATCCGGACGCGGCACAGCAGTCGCGTTCCATCTGATGCGCGTCATGGAGGCCACCGTTCAGGAGCTTGGGGCCGCACTTGGCATTACCCTGACGAACGAGAAGGATTGGCATAACATCCTCGAGGAAGTTAACAAGGCCATCAAGAAGTTGCCCGCAAAAGCTGAACGCACAATCAAGCTCTCTCAGGTCTCGGGAAACCTCTACAACGTGAAGCTCGCATGGAGAAATCCCACGATGCACCCCAAGATTATCTACACGATGGAGGAGGCTAGAGATTTGCTGCTTTCCGTTCAGTCCTTCGCCCGTGAGTTAGCAGACGTTCTAACGCCTACTTAGGGATCGTCTTCCCTAAGCCCCTAGGGAAGCGCAATGCGGTTTTCAGTAAAGGTGAGATTCAACTTGAGGACACCTCCGCCCTTCCTTGACGTCCTTCCACGCGGCCAGTAGACTCGATGTTCTCGTCGCAAACGAGCCAAATCACATGCTGCTCTCCCGCGATTACGTCACCTACATGGCCCAGGAAGTGGCCAAGCGTCTCGTCTCCGAGCAAATGATCGAGACGCCTTCCGTCGAACAATTGACGCCGCGCATCCGGCAGGCCATGGCCGAGGAATTGGGCATCGAGGACCGCGTCAACGAAGAGGCGCGCCAGATCCTCAACGATCATGCCGACGAGATGCGCCGCACCGGCGTTTCCTATCAGGAGATGTTCAAGAAAGTGAAGGCGCAGATCGCGCGCGACCGCAAGTTGATCCTGCGCTAGCGGCGGTTGCCGCGGGGCCCGGAGGCCCCCATTTCGAGATGCGATTGAGCCGAGGCAAGGTTGTGCAGCTTTCCCACGCGGTGACCAAGGTGCTCGTGGAAAGCGACAACATCGAATTTATCGAGGATCGCGACACCATCCGCCAGAAGATCGTGGACATCCTGCAAAACCTGTTGAAGGAAGAAGAGCAAATCGACCTCGAAGTCCGCAAGAAAATCGCCTCGCAGAAAAAAGAAATTCTCGAAGGCAGCGAAGAATGGGATTTGCTGTACCGCCGCCACTACAGCGAAGAGCTGAAGAAAAAAGGCGTCGGCATGGTCTCTGAGCGCTAAACTCCGCGTCTATTGTGAAGCAGAATCCCCGCCCGATTCTCGTCATCCTGAGGAGCGCTTATCCTCTTACATTGTCATCCTGAGGAGCCCGCCGGGATTTGGCGGGCTGCGAAGGATCTGTGTGTGGCGCTCGCTTGGCCTGAGCCACGTCCGCTGCGATCGCCCCCACAGATTCTTCGCTGCGCTCAGAATTACATCTCAATTGGCGGGATCAAAGCGGAGTAGCACCGAAAGAGCACAATTCAGCGCTGAACATTAAGTACGTTTGGGCGGAAAAATTTCAGTTGTTGATGCTCCCGTTGTTGTTGCTGCCGTTGTTGCTCCCATTATTGCTGCCATTATTCCCGTTGTTGCTTCCGTCGGTGCGTTTCTTCAGCGTTGGTGCGCCGTCGTCGGTGCCTTGTGTCCCGGTGCCTGTGCCGGTTCCGGTTTGCCCGGTTTTTTGTTCGGTCTTCGAGCGCAACGTCGGTTTGCCGGGGCCGCCATCCTTCACCTTGTTGCGGTGCTCGTAGGCATAGAGCCGCGCCTTTACCGTGTCAAATTCCGAAGTGGTGACGATGTAATCGGGCCGCGATGGCAAAATCGTCTCGATTTCCTTCTGCGCATTCTGAATGCGTTCGGGCGTCGGCGGGTGCGTGGAGAAAATCTTCGGAATGCTGCCCGGACGCCGCTTTTCCTCCGCCAGGATTTTCTCAAAGAACGTCACGTAGGAGTTCGGGTCGTAGCCGGTCTTATACATGTATTGCAAGCCCAGATAATCGGCTTCGCGCTCCGAATCGCGCGAGAATTTCAGATAGCCCATGGGAATCGCGAATTGCGAAGCTTCATAGATTCCGTAGCCCGCGAGACCGCCAGGGCCCAGCAGGATTAGCGGAATCGTTGCGAGCTGCATCAATTCGGCCTTGCTCGCGTTCTTGGTGCCGTGCCGCGCCGCCACGTGCGCGATTTCGTGCGCCATGACTCCAGCAAGCTCCGATTCCTCGGACGCACGCAGGATCAAGCCGCTATTCACGTAAAAAAAGCCGCCGGGTAGCGCGAACGCATTAATTTCGTCCGAGTCAATCACCTTGATCGTAAACGGCACTTTCGCGTCCGAATTTCGTACCAGGTTCTGGCCCACGCGATTCACATACTCGACGATGACGGGATCGTCCACGAGCTTCGAAGTCTTTTCCACTTCCTGCGCCAAGCTCTTGCCCAATGCAATTTCATGCTCGATCGAATAAAAATCCACCCCGCCTTTGCCTACGTTTCGGTCGCCAATCGCATTCACGTCCTGCTTCGAACCGGCTTTTACGTTCGGCGTGTCCTGTTGCGGTAGCGGAGCGTCACTGCCCGGCTGCGCGGTCTTCTGCGCGCCTGTTTGCGCGGCGGCGGGCGCCGTCTGGTCCGGTGGTGGCGGAGGCGGAGGCACACTCGAATTCACGGGAGCTTGCTTCTGCGGTGTAGTGGAACCGGATTGCGCCGTGGAACTCTGCGGCGTTGTGGAACTCGGAGGCGCTGTTGTGGAACTCGTCTGCGCCGGAGAAGTCGTTTGCGTCTGCTGGCCCGTCTGAGCTGGTGGCTGGCTTTGCTGGCTGGTCTGGCTCTGTTGCTGTGGTGCAGCAAAAGCCGGAAAGGCCGCGAGCGCAACTAAGAAGGTACCGCAGGCCAAAGGTGTGAGCATGCTCTTCATTGGCCCTCCTGAAATGCTCCGCTGCCTGTGCATTATACACCCCCACTCGCGCCCACGGACTAAATTCTGGATGTTACGATGTGGGTTGTGCCCATTGGGTTTTATGCGATTCGAACAATATTCGCCCTTGGCCGCGCCCGGCTAGCTTTCGAATGGGTTTGAACCGGTTCCCACCGATTCTCGCCGCACCTGTCCTTTGGTGCCATTGACACTGACCGATGCTGCCTCTAAATTCGAATTATCATGGGGCTATCGCAAATCCGCGTTGGGCAAGTCTGGAGCAGGGAGGATGACGGCGTAACTTATCTGGTCACGCGCTTGTATAACGAGGCGTTGGCCACCTTCGCGCTGCTGCGCCCTACGGACGACCATAGCAGTGACACTGACCTGCCCCCGCTACGCATTAAAGTGGCCCGCGAAGCCGCCGGCCAGACCCTGCCGGGGTACCGCCCCACGCAATCGCCAGACACCTTCTGAACCGCCTCGCAGCCGCAAACTGGAAGGTTATCCGGCTTACAACCGCCGTAGTGGAAGCTTCACAACATCCTCAATCTGCAGCACTTCGCGCACGTAAAAGCCTTCGCCATACTGCGTACCAATCATCTCGCCAAACGACCTGGCGATCACGCCCACTCGCTCGTCCAACTGATCCAGCGGAATGAACACTTTGCCAGCACCCCGCTCGCGTTTGGTGGGCCGGAACTGCGACCCATACGCCAACACGGCCTTCTGCCGCCGCGCGTACTCCCGGCTGATGTCCACTACAAACGTGGGCCGCATCGGGTAGTCAAACGTCGTATAGAGCACATTCGCAGGACGGAAGGGCTCTCCCGAAATTGGTAGCCGCTTCAGGCCCGCCAGGAAGCAGCCCTCATACGTCAACCGCCCGGCGGTGTAATGGTCCGGGTGGCGGCCCTCCCAGTAGGGCAGAATCACGGTGTGCGGCCGCAGCCGCCGGATATGCTCGGCCACTGCCAGTTTCTGTTCCTGCACCACCGCTAGCCCGGCGTCCGGCAGACCGACATTTTCCCGAATTGAAACTCCCAGGATGCTCGCCGCCTTGGCGGCTTCCTTGGCGCGCGTTTCCGCCGTGCCCCGCGTGCCCATCTCGCCGCGCGTCAGGTCCAGGATGCCCGTCGTATAGCCGCGCCGCGCCATTTTGATCAGCGTGCCGCCGCAGGTCAGCTCCACGTCGTCGGGGTGCGCGGCAATCGCCAGCAAGTCTAGTTTCATAGGTTCTCCGAGCGTCTGTCGTATTTCTAGCTACTCGATAGCGCCGATTCTATCAGTACCTATACTCTCCGAGCGGCCTTTAGCTGATCCACGCAACACGGTAGGATAACAGCGTCATCAGAACGCGCCGCTGCAGTCCCCGGAGGATTCGTGCCAGATCAGAAATCAGCAAGGTTCGCCGGCCGCGTCGCGCTGGTAACCGGAGGCGCGCGCCGCATTGGTCGCGGCATCGCGCTCGAACTTGCCGCTCGCGGAGCGGATGTGGTCGTCAACTATCGCTCCTCGTCCGCCGAGGCTGAGGAGGTCACCGCCGAAATCGGCAAGCTGGGCCGCCGCTCGCTCGCCGTGCAAGCGGACGTGTCGAAGCGCGCGGACGTGCAGCGTTTGATCGCTCAAATCGAATCCACCTTCGGGCGCCTCGACATCCTCGTCAACAACGCGGGCATGTTTCAGCACGTGCCATTCGAACAAATCACGGATGAACAATGGAACGGGATTCTCGCAACAAATCTCACCTCGCAATTTCTCTGCGCGCAGCTTGCCGCGCCATTGCTCAAGCGCAGTGGCCGTGGACGCATCGTGAACCTGGCGTCGCTGGGTGGTTTGCTGGCCTGGCCGGGCTACACGCACTACTGTGTTTCGAAGGCCGGCGTGATCATGCTCACGCGTTGCCTTGCGCGCGCCCTTGCGCCCGAAATCACCGTGAATGCCATTGCTCCCGGAACGATCAGTTTCCCGGGTGACGCGCCCGAGCTTGAAGCCGACTATATTCAGCGCGCGCCGCTGGGCCGCACGGGCCATCCTGCCGATATCGCGGAAACGGTGGCGTTTCTCATCGAGTCGGACTTCATCACCGGCCAGATCATTGCCGTAGACGGCGGCCGCTCGCTCACATGACGGAACCCAGAGGAACGAACTCATGCGGGTAGCGGCACTCTACGACATCCACGGAAATTTACCGGCGCTCGAAGCCGTACTCCAGGAAGTTCGTCAAGCGGACGTCGATCGGATCGTGGTCGGTGGCGACGTCTTGCCCGGCCCGATGCCGCGCGAGACACTCGAGTGCCTACTGAAGCTCGAGCTCCCCGTCGATTACATCCACGGCAATGGGGACCGCGAGGTGCTCGCGCAGATGCGAAGCATCGAAACCGATTGGTATCGCGGCGCTCGCGAGCAGTGGCGCGAGCCCGTCCGCTGGAGCGCGCAGCAACTTGCGCCCGAGCACGAGAAGCTCTTGAGCGCCTGGCCAGCCACGCTGCGTATGAGAATCGATTCGCTCGGAGAAGTTTTGTTCTGCCACGCCACCCCGCGCAATGACACGGAAATCTTTACGCGTTTCACTCCGGCGGAACGCCTCTTGCCGCTGTTCGCTCCGCTGTACGTTTCCGTGGCTGTTTGCGGACACACGCACATGCAATTCGATCGCAGCGTTGGCGCCACGCGCGTCGTCAATGCCGGGAGCGTGGGAATGCCGTTTGGGGATCCCGGCGCCTACTGGCTTCTATTGGAGCCGGACGTCGAGCTTCGCCGCACGTCCTACGATTTAGCCGAGGCCGCGGAGCGCATCCGTGCGACGAGCTATCCGCAAGCGGGCGAGTTCGCCGATCGCAACGTCCTTCGGCCGCCGCCCGAAGCAACCATGCTCGAAGCTTTTACCGACGCCGAATTGAGAGAATAAGAGACACGGTGCGCTGCCATCCCCTACACGCGCAGCGTGCCGTTTGCCAGCAGTGCGATCAGCTCGCGATTCGCGTCGAGAAAGTCATACGAAGGCAGATTTTCCGGCTTGGCCCACGCAACACTCTCGAATACGAGGTTCTTTTCTTGCTGTTCGCCGATGGATGCGGAGAAAAAAGCAATCGTGAAAAAGTCCGCCCGGCCCGTGTAACGATAATCCGCGCGATGAAGTTCACGTCCTATTTGCGCTTGCACGTCCAATTCCTCAAGCAGTTCGCGCGTCAGAGCGCCCTGTAACGTCTCGCCAGGCTCCACTTTTCCGCCAGGGAATTCCCACTTGAGAGGAAAGCGATCGTCGCGCCGCCGCTGGCACACCAGAATGGAACCGTCACGCTCGATCAAAGCTGCTACCACCCGAATCATCCTGTGCGGCGCCCCGTTATCGCCTTTCATTGGATGGTCGCGTGCGCGCAGATGGATGTAGCAGGTGGAAGAGCTCTCGTGCGCCTTGGACGAGCGGCGGGCCGGGGGTATTCAGCAGTTCATCGCCCACCGCAAATACACGCTTTTCACGAATCGCGGGCACGTCTCTCCATGCGGACACTTCATACGCTTGCTGCGGGTCGGACTTGGCTCCGGTAGCGGCCCACGCCAAAATCATAATTTCGGGCCGCGCTTTTGCCACGTCCTCGTCCGTCAAGCGTTTGCCGGCCGTCCCCACCATTTCGCCGCCGGCGATCTCCACTAATTCCGCTACCCATGGCGGCGAAGCGATTCGCGGGTGCGGCCAAGCCTCGCAATACACACGGGGTTGTTTTTTGGCGCGCGAGCCGGGCACACGCCGCACAGCTTTTTGAATTTTGGCAAATTCGGCGCGCATGCCGTGAACGACTTTCCGCGCCGCGGCCGCGCGGCCCGTCAAGCGGCCCAGCAGAAAAATGTCCGCGTATACGTCTGCGAGCGTGCGCGGGTTCATCGCGAGAAACGCGATTGGTTGTTCGAGGAGTTTTGCGACGGTTTCTTGGCGGTAGGGAACCGAGCCAATCACGAGCGTCGGCCGCAGTTTGGCAACGCTTTCCGGCTCGATCGCCCAGCAATCACCGAGGCGCGGCAAATCGCCGGTGTCGGCTACTTCGGGGCACCAGCGCGAGACTGCTACCAGTTGCCGCCGTGCACCGAGCGCCAGAAGGATGCTCGTCACGCTCGGCGCCAGCGAAACGATACGCTGCTGTGGCTCGCCGCCGCGCGCGCTCATCATCTGTGCCTCAGCGTTGCACGGCCGCCCGCACGGCCCCGGAGATCGGCGGCGCCGGATATTCCGGCAGCTTGGCTTTTGCCCGATCATCGCGCCGCAATTCGAGTTCATCGAACAGCATCGACGGGCTGATCACGCTCGCAGGAATCGTG
>Ga0209420_1001043_pt1 | contig 13639 bp, 6 predicted proteins | sample BlaSpr_A8_OM1_O1_FD_187972 | JGI IMG/M metagenome (GOLD analysis project Ga0209420, IMG submission 187972) | Forest soil microbial communities from Thunder Bay, Ontario, Canada - Black Spruce, Ontario site 2_A8_OM1_O1 (SPAdes) (version 2) | ecosystem: Environmental > Terrestrial > Soil > Boreal... | reverse complement strand
GTTTTGTCCACCGCGAACAGCCCACCAAACCCGCCGATCTCGCTGAGCACGCCGCGAGTAAAAGTCTTGTGCGCCAGATACTTGATGCGCTGCTTGGTCCGGTTGGCGCGGTCAATATCGACCCCGGCGTCGGCGTAGGTGACGGGTGCAGCGGCGGGTGTGGAGTTCTTGGCCACGGCTTATCGCGGTGTCCTTTTCTCAGTGCGTCAGTGTGGGAAAACGCCGGGTTCTGGCGAAGCAGCAGTTCCTAAGGCCGCTAATTGTAACACGTTCGTAATGGGACGCAGGGCGCGTGGAATCTCGGCCCCAGAGCACGGTCGTGTGGGGACGGCCGCTCCCGGCTATCCATCGAGCGCAGCTCGATGCCTTCTTCGTCAACGCTGTTTTTTAACTAGTGAGCGATGAAGTTAGAGAAAAAATAAGCAAGAAGCCCGAAAAGAGCCAGCCCGGAAATTCCGTAGGCGGTCAGCACCCACGCGCCGCGCCCTTCACGATGCTTGCCGCCTGTGGCTGCCTGCGAAACTGATTGTTGGGAAAACGATTGTTGAGAAGCTGAAGAAGAGACGACATTAGCCCGATCTTCCATGCCAGAAAAACCTCCGCGGAAAGATCGTGGCGCAATTACATTATGCGTCACGCTGCCCGGCTTCATGGCCAGGCAAGACCATCTGAGCGGCATTCTACTACGGTTTTGAATCCGCCGAATAAGGAAATGTGACCCCGATTACAGATCCCCACCCAAGTAATTGCATACCTCGGTGACCAAACGGCTACTGGGCCGTCAACACACTAGGCTTGCCGATCAAGCCTTGAATCCAGGCTGCCCCAGTTCTGCCTTGGGCTACAAACGCCGCAGGCTTTACTATTACCCTATGCGCAGTATCTTCCTCTCGTTTCTAGTTGCCTGCACCCTGGTTGCACCCTCCACCGCCCTGGCGCAATCAGCCCAACCCCCCACGGCCCAGGCCGCTCCCACGAAAGCGACAAAGGGATCCAACCAACCGGCAACCGGCCGAGCCAAGCCAGAAGAACCCAAGCGCGACTATTCCCAGGAGGCCTTCGTCGTCGAGCAGTACCGCACACGTTATCGCTTCGAGAGTGATGGCACCGGACGCAGGGAAACCATCGCCCGCATCCGCGTGCAGAGCGAGGCCGGAGTCCAGCAGTGGGGTCAGATTCAAGTAGGCTACAACTCCGCCAACGAACGCGTCGAGATTGCCTACGTCCGCGTCATTAAAGCGGACGGCAGCGTGGTAAAGGCGGGCGACGATGCCGTGCAGGATCTCAGCGCGCCGGTCGAGCAACAAGCTCCCGTCTACACCGACTACCGCCAGAAGCACATCACTGTGCCCGGCCTGCGCCCCGGTGAAGTGCTCGAGTACGACATGATCACCGTGATTCATACGCCGCTCGCCGCTGGCCAGTTCTGGGCCGACTACGATTTCGACAAAACCAACATCATGCTCGATGAAGAACTCGACGTCGATGTCCCCGCCGATCGCCCGCTGAAGTTGAAGAACAAACCGGGCGTGGATCCAAAGATCACCGATGACAACGGGCGCCGCATCTACCACTGGACCAGCTCTCACCTCGAGCGCGAAGATGACGCGAAGGACAAAGATAAAGACAAGAAGAAGAAAAAGAAGAAACCAGACGACGATCGCCCCGACGTCCAGCTAACCACCTTCGTCAGTTGGGAACAAATCGGCCGCTGGTATGCCAGCCTCGAGAAAGACCGTCGCGCGCCCTCGCCCGAAGTTCGTGCCAAGGCCGATGAACTCACCAAGGGCCTGAACACGCAGATGGACAAGGTCGAGGGTCTCTATGACTACGTCGCTAAGAATTTCCGCTACGTCAGCCTGTCGCTGGGATTAGGCCGCTACCAGCCTCACGCCGCCGCCGACGTCCTCCACGACCAGTATGGCGACTGCAAGGACAAGCACACTCTGCTGGCTTCCCTGCTCGAAGCCGAAGGCCTGCATGCGTCTTCCGTCTTGATCAACTCCAGCCGCAAGCTCGATCCCGATGTCCCTTCGCCCTCCCAGTTCGATCACGTCATTACCATGCTGCCCATGACGACGCCCAACCAGGAAGTTTGGATGGACACCACCAGCGAGGTCGCTCCATTCCGCCTGCTGGCCTTCAGCCTGCGCAATAAGCTCGCTCTGGTCATCCCTGCCGATGGATCCACGCCCCATCTCGAGGAAACGCCAGCCGATACTCCCATGCCCGACAGCGAGATTTCCGATATCGATGGAAAAATAAATGAGATCGGCAAACTCGAAGCCCATGTGCACTACACCTTCCGCGGCGATGAAGAACTGCTGCTGCGTTCCGTTTTCCGCCGCGTCCCCGAGGCGCAATGGCAACGCGTCGTGGAGAACGTCAATGCCGGAATGGGTGGCGATGTCACGAATTTGAAAATCAGCGATCCCGCCGCGACCCGCGAGCCTTTCACCTTGTCCTACGATGTCTCCCGGCCGAATTTCCTCGACTGGTCAAAGAAAAAATCCGACCTGATCCTGCCCCTCTGCCAGTTCAATCTGCCCGACCTCGACAATAACAATGACAGTGACGATGACAGCGATGCTGACGCTGAGTCGCTCAAGCTCGGTCCCAAGGCAGAGTACATCTACAAAATTAAACTCGAACTCCCCGCCACCTACACCGCGCGCGCCCCACTCGCTTTTTCCGTGAAGCGCGACTACGCCGACTACCAGGCCACTTACCACCTCGAAGGAACCACCTTCACCGCCGCCAGAACGCTCAACATGCTTCGAGCCGAACTGCCGGTGCCCCGCGCCTCGGATTACCAGGCCTTTCGCCGCGCCGTGAACTCCGATCTGGGACAGTTTCTTTCCGTCGAAAACACGGTAGCCGGCACGCTCACGCCCCCGCCCGACATGAAAGCCGATGACCTCGTCGAAAGCGGCCGGGCCGCCCTTGCCGCCAGCAATCTCCCGCTCGCAATTCAACTTCTCAAGCGCGCCACCGAGGTCGACGCCAAGAACAAGTACGCCTGGTATGCGCTGGCTGTGGCTTACATGACCACGCGCCAGGATGAGGACGCCATCGCCGCCCTCAACAAACAGATTGAAATCAATCCCTACGACGAGTTCGCCTACAACGCCCTGGGACGCGCTTACTGGCAGGAGCGCAAGTACGACAATGCCGTCACCGCTTTCAACAAGCAGATCGAAATCAATCCTCTCGACAAGTTTGCCCACGCCGGCCTGGGCAGCATGTATTCCGAATGGCACAAGTACGCCGAAGCCGCCCCCGAGTTAGAAAAGGCGGCATCCCTCACACCCGACAATGCGGAACTGCAGGTGAGCCTGGGCGATGCCTATCTGAATCTCGGCCAGGACGACAAAGCCCTCGCCACTTTCGACCACGCGGTCGAACTCTCAGCCACCCCGCTGGTCTGGAACAACATCGCCTACCAGCTTTCGCTGAAAAACTCTCACCTCGATCGCGCCCAGCAATATGCCGAATCAGCGGTATCGGCCACCACCGCGGCCTTGCGCAACGTCTCGCTCGACCGGCTCACGCCCCAGGACTTGCCTCTGGTCCCATCGCTAATCGCCTACTGGGACACACTGGGCTGGGTCTTTTTCGGAGAAGGCAATCTCGACAAAGCTGGAAAATACGTCGGCGCAGCTTGGCAACTCGGCCAGCACGCCGAGGTAGGCGACCATCTCGGACAGATCTACGAGAAGCAGGGAAAGAAGGATCTGGCCCTGCGAACCTACGCGCTCTCCCTGAGCGGATTGCGCCCCATCCCCGAAACCCGCGATCGTCTGTCCTCGCTTGCCGGCAGCAGCACCAAGGCGGATGCAACTGCCGCGAAGTACAAAGACGAACTGCAGCAGGCGCGCACTATCGACCTGGGCAAAGTAGCAAAAGAAACCGGCAGCGCCGAATTCTTTGTGCTCCTGAGTCGCGGGAAGGGGACGGACGCCACCGTCGAAGCTGTAAAGTTCGCCAGCGGCGACGAAAAACTAAAAGTCTTCACCGACGCCCTCCGCACCGCCGAGTACCGCCTGAGTTTCCCCGACGACACCCCAGTAAAAATCCTCCGCCGCGGCGTCCTCTCCTGCTCAACAGCAACAGGAAGCTGCGCCTTCGTCCTAATTCTGCCGGACGACGTGAGAACGGCGGACTGAAGAGCGACGCAACCACGGGGGGATGCAGCCGCGAAGCGGCAAAAGAATGCAGCCCACAGCCTGCCCTGAGCGAAGCCGAAGGGCGCAAGAGAGCTTATGACTCGGGCTCTGCGCCGACGGCCCCTATCTTCTACAACCTGAGCATTCCGATGCATACCCGTAGGGTGACGAAACTCAGCTCTGCGCGTCTTACGAGCAGTTCGGAACCGCGACCTTCAGAAGAGATGAGGACAAGAATAAAAGCGTTTCGCTTGACGCTTATCGCGCTGGTCCTCACCGGTTGGTCCGTTTCAAGCCAGGCTCAGACCGGATGCAAGCCGAATGACCCAGCCGGCTATTTTGAAGGCGCCGCCACCAGCCAACAGGCAGGCAAGCTCGATATCTCGCTCAACCTTCGCTGCGACGGCGGCCGGTATGCGGGCGAGCTAGTTACCCCGGCCGGCACCTACTCCGTGAAAGATGGTAATTTCGAAGCCAGCCAACTGCATCTGGAACTGGCGAATGGCGCGGACGTCGTGACCGTGGAGGCCGCCTTCGATGCCGGGCTCCTCCATGGCAAGTTCGTCGCCGCTTCCGACGCCGGCCCCCTAGCATTGCGCCGCGTGGGCAATGTCAAGCCTCCGGCCGCCGCAGAACGGTCGGACCTCAGCAAAGAACAGTGGCACGAAGACCTTCAGTTCTTAGCGAAGGAGTTGCCAAAGCGTCACGCCAATGCCTTCCACTTCATTTCTCGCCAGCGCTTCGAGGCCGCAGTGGCCGAACTCGACCACAAACTCGATCACCTCAACCGTGACGAAATCTACGTCGGCATGGACCGCATCGCCAATTCGACCGGGGACGGCCACACCTACATTCGGATCCCGGCCGACAACGCCAACTTCCCTATCGAGCTCCAGCAATTTGGGGACGACTATCGCCTCACTGCGGCGGCCTCAGGAAACGAAAATGCCCTCGGCGCGCGAGTGACAAAGATCCAGGACACGCCCGTCGCCCGTGCCCACGAACTCCTGTTGTCGCTCACACCGTCCGATGAAACCCAGGTCCTGCGCGACTCGCGTGCAGTCGACTTCCTCACTACTGGAATCTTTCTTCACGGAACCGGAATTATCCCTGAGCGCAACACGGCACGCTACACTCTGGTCGACGACAATGGCAAAGAATTCACCATCGACGTCCACGCAGTTAGCCCCGCAGACAGCTCCAGGCTCAACTGGACTTTCGCATTCAACCAGCGCCCCTTATTTCGCCAAAGACCGGAAGAGAGTTTCTGGTACACCTATCTGCCTGGCTCCCACACTGTCTACTGCAGTTTTCGCGGATACAAAGACTTGGGCCAGCATTCGAAAGGGCTTTTCGATCTAATCAACCAGCAGCACCCCGACAAACTCGTCATCGATATGCGCCTTAACGGAGGCGGCGACTATGACGAAGGGCTCAAGTATCTGGTTCACCCCATCCGCGATCTCTCAAATATCAACCGCAAGGGACACTTATTCGTCCTCGTCGGTCCCAATACCTTCTCCGCTGCCATGTCCAACGCCGCACATTTCCGCTACCAGACAAACGCCATCCTGGTCGGTCAGCAAATCGGCGAGAAGCCCAACAGCTATCAGGAAGCCCGCGAAATGAAGCTCCCCAATTCTCACTGGACAGTGCGCTACTCGGTGAAGTTCTACAAATTCGTGAAGGTTGGAGAGAACATCATCCGGCCAGACAAAGAAATTGTCCCCTCGTGGGAGGACTACAGGGCCGGCCGTGATCCGGTCCTGCAGTGGGTGTTGAATGCCGACGCTTCGGCGAAATGATCCAGCAACGCAACCTGCACGTTCGTCCTCACGCTGCCCGATGATGTGTGGACGGTGGACTGAAAGGCCAAATCAAAACTGTCATCCTGAGCAGAGCATTTGCTTTCGCTTCGCGAAAGCAAATGCGGAGTCGGAGGATCCCTACCAGCGCACCACCGACGATCCCGCAAGGCGTTTGCATAGAGAGGCACCCTCTTAATCGCGATCCGCGGCCCGATTTGTCCGACATAAACAATATTGTTTATAATAAACAATGTGATGAGCTAAGGAGTTCAAGCGCTGGCTCGCGCAACAGGGAGCGACCTTCAAAGCCGGCAAAGGCTCTCACCTCAAGGTCTATCTGAACGCGAAGCAGTCTGTTCTGCCGATGCACAATGCCGAACTCAAAAAAGGTTTGGTCGAGGCTCTTAAGAAACAACTCGGCCTGAAATAGGTGAGCGCGATGTTCCTGTATCCAGTTACGCTGAAGCGCGACCGAGACGGCGGATTCGTCGCCACGTTCAAAGACATTCCCGAGGCAATCACCCAGGGGGAAAACGAGGCCGAGGCATTGGCTGCGGCCAGGGACGCTCTGGAGACCGCCCTCGATTTCTATTTTGAAGACAACCGCCCGGTGCCGTTGCCTTCCAAATCCCGGCCGCGACAACCGGTCGTTGAGCTTCCCGCGAGCGTCTCCGCCAAGATTCTTCTTCTCAACGAGATGATCCAGCAACACGTACGCCCCGCCGAATTGGCCCGGCGATTGAAGACTACACCGCAAGAGGTCAACCGCCTTACCAACGTCCAGCACACCTCCCGCATCGACGGCATCGCCGCGGCCCTAAAAGCGCTGGGCAAGCGCCTCGATATGCGCACTGTTTAATACTGGTCTGCGAAGATGCTGACGTGGGCGAGCGTCCCCGAGCCAGCCCTGAGCGAAGCCGACGCGCAGTCTGGTCGAGCGAAGGTCGGTCTGCCCTTCTCGCCGCAGCGTTAACTGTTTTCCACAACCAGCCTGTGACATCTAACCTTGCCCCGCAATCCAAATCGCGCGATCAAAGTCGAGGCCGTGACGGTTGGGTCAACCCAAGTGCGCCACACTCCTAACTCGTTTGTTCTCTATGTTTTGACCTCTAAGTTCTTTGACATCCGTATTTTGCGGGGAATTTCTCGCTAACTCGCTAACGTGATGATTCCACTAGACCCCCGGGGGGAGGGGGTAGCGATGATTTCGTCGAAAGCAAGCAATTGACGATCCCGATTCCAGCAGCCCATCGAGAATTATTTCGCTGAGAGATTCACAGCTTGCTCGTAAGCATGGCCGAGCCGCAGCACCAAATCCTCCCGCCAGGGCGGCCCGGCAATCTGCAATCCAATGGGCAGCCCGCTTTTCGTGAATCCGCAAGGCACCGAGATGGCCGGCAGTCCCCAAACATTGAAAGGCCGAGTATTGCGCAGCAACATAAGTTCAGCCGGACGAAGTGCCTCAGGATCTTTCTTCAAATCGGCAATTGCCGGCGCCGGAATGGGCATCGTAGGCGTAACCAGCAAATCGACGTCAGCAAAGAAGTCGCGAGCCCGGCGCCGCTCCTGATCCAATTCGCGACGTCGTCGAATATATTCGGCTGCGGAAATCTTCTCACCGGACCGGATGCGCCGCAGAGTTTCCGGCTGATACAACTCAGGCGCTCGCGCAACATGCTCGGCATGGTAAGAAAAAGACTCGGCCGCCTGCACTGTCCGGTCGCTCGTCACCTCGATCCGCACTTCCCGGACATCCGCCACCAGCGTCCGGATCACGACCAGCGCCTGCTCCATCGCAGCTCTCACTTCGTCGTCAAGCTCATCAAAAAAATACTCCCTCGGAACTCCGATGCGCAGACCCTTCGGCGCCGCGCCCAAGCCAGAACCGTAATCGGAAACATGAACATCGGCGCTGCCAACATCGAGCGGATCATATCCCGCGATCACTTGCAGCACAGCCGCCGCATCGGCCACAGAACCAGCCAGCGGCCCAACATGATCAAGCGACCACGAAAGCGGAATCACTCCCCGCGCAGAAACGCGCCCATAAGTCGGCTTGATGCCCACACACCCGCACAGCGCAGCTGGTTCGCGGATCGAGCCAGCAGTATCGGTCCCAATCGCCGCATAACAAAGCCCAGCGGCCACGGCAGATGCCGATCCTCCGGACGATCCTCCGGCAATGTGCTCCGTGTTCCACGGATTGTGAACATCGCCGAAAAAGCTGATCAGCGAGCTCCCGCCATAAGCGAACTCATGCAGATTGTTCTTGCCCAGAATCACCGCGCCCGCCTGCCGCAGTCGCCGCACCACCTCGGCGTCTTCACTGGGCACGCGATTCTGGTAGAGAGCGCTCGCGGCCGTTGTCCGAGTGCCAGCAGTGTCGATCAGGTCTTTCAATGCAACAGGAACCCCGTGCAGCGGCCCGCCCCATTCCCCGCGCGAGATTTCGATCTCCGCCGCGCGCGCCTCCGCCAGCGCCGACTCGGCCGTCACCGTGATGAACGCATTCAGCGCAGGGTTAAGTTTCTCGATGCGATCCAGGCAAGTCCGAGTCAATTCGACCGGAGAAACGTCCCTCCGCCGGAGTCGCGGACCGAGTTCCACGATAGTTTCGAGGGCAACCATTTGCTAGAAACGGTCATTGTAGATGAACGCTTGGCCTTACCCGTGTGCCCACTGTAGTGAAGATTTCCGCCGGAAGCAAAAAAGCAACCAACCGCTGAGGCCTATAATCAAAAACGTTGTTTGAATGCGGGAGGCAAAATGGCCGAAATGACGCTTGCCCCAGTCGCAACCCACGGTTTCTTTGTCGACGGCCGCTGGATCGAAGATGGCGACCTCGTCGAAGTCCGCTCGCCCTTCGACGGCAGCGTGATTGGGCGAGTAGTCCAGGCGCGGCGCGAGCATGCGGAAGCTGCGATCGCCGCTGCGGTGAAGGCTTTCGGCACCACTCGTCGCCTGCCGGCGTTCGAGCGGCAGCGCGTGTTGCGGCGCGTAGCGCAGGCGATTGCCGAGCGCCGCGACGAATTCTCCCGCACTCTGTCGCAAGAAGCCGGCAAGCCTATCAAACTGGCGCGCATCGAAGTCGATCGCGCCGTGTTTATCTTTAACGTTGCCGCGGAAGAAGCCACGCGTATCTATGGCGAGTATCTTCCGCTCGACTGGCAGGAATTCACCGCCGGGCGCTGGGGCATTGTGAAGCGCTTCCCGCGTGGTCCCGTCGCGGGGATCACGCCTTTTAATTTCCCTCTGAACCTCGTCGCCCACAAAGTCGCTCCGGCGATTGCTGCGGGATGCTCCATGGTATTGAAACCTGCGCCGCAAACGCCGCTCTGCTCGCTGCTTCTGGCGGAATGCGTGCAGCAGGCGGGCTGGCCTGATGGCGGACTCAACGTGCTGCCACTTTCAAACGACGACGCCGGCCTGCTGGTCACCGACGAGCGCATCAAGCTGATCAGCTTTACCGGCAGCGTGCCCGTGGGTTGGGACATCAAACGTCGCGCCGGCAAAAAGAAAGTCGCGCTCGAACTGGGCGGCAACGCCGGCGCTATCGTGCACAGCGACGCCGACCTCGAATATGCCGCGGAGCGCTGCATTGCCGGCGGGTTTGGCTATGCCGGCCAGACTTGCATTTCAGTGCAGCGCATTCTGATCGAGCAATCGGTCTACGGCAAGTTCACCGACCTTCTGGTCGAAGGCGTCAAGAAACTGAAAACCGGCGATCCCATGGAGGAATCAACTGACCTCGGCCCGCTGATCCGCGAGAGCGATGCCATCCGCGTCGTCAATTGGGTGGAAGAAGCGGTTCGGTCAGGAGCCCGTCTGCTGTGCGGCGGACGCCGCCACGGTTCCATCGTCGATCCGACGGTGCTGACCGGAACCAAGCCCGACATGAAAGTGAACTGCCAGGAGATTTTCGGCCCCGTCGTGACCGTGGAACCCTACCAGAATTTTGACGAAGCCCTGCTCCGCATCAACAACTCCAATTACGGCCTGCAGGCAGGCTTGTTCACCCGCGACGTGAAGCTGCTTTTCCAGGCTTACGACGAACTGGAAGTCGGCGCCCTGATCGCAGGCGATATTCCTTCGTTCCGCATCGACCAGATGCCCTACGGCGGCGTGAAAGACTCCGGCCTCGGTCGCGAGGGTCTGCGCTATGCGATCGAGGAAATGACCGAGCCGAAATTGCTCGTGATGAACCTGCGGTAGCCGCCTTAGATGTCCCGCTGAGAAAAAAGATTACACGATTTTTCAGCAACGTTGGCCCATGAAATATTTTTCCGCTCCCGCGGGAAAGTGCGCGACAATGGCGCACGAAATATTTATAATCTCCAGTTCTTTATAGCTGGCGCAAGGAAAATCAGTCGTGTTTTCTTTTGCGCCGTAACATTACTTCCATCAAACGGGAATCTCTTGGGTCTCTTTTTCACTTTTTGAAGCTGGCAAGTAAGCATGCCGCAGATTTTTCATCGCAGCACGAACACCCTCTCCCGGGCCACGATTTTTGGCGCGGTCTTCGTGCTTGCCGTGCTCAGTTGGGCTGCGTTGGAGGTGCAGCGTTCGCCTTACGTTACCTACGCCGGAGTGCGCAGGCCGCAGCCCGTTCCCTTCAGCCATCAGCATCACGTCTCCGGGCTCGGCATTGACTGCCGCTACTGCCATACGTCGGTTGAGACTTCGAGTTTCGCCGGCATTCCGCCCACCAAGACCTGCATGAACTGCCATTCACAGATCTGGACCAACGCCCAGTTGCTCGAGCCCGTCCGGGCCAGCTACCGCTCGGGCGAGTCGTTGCAGTGGACACGGGTGAACCAGCTTCCCGACTTCGTCTATTTCAATCACAGCATTCATATCAATAAAGGAGTGGGCTGTAACACCTGTCACGGTCCAGTCGACCAGATGCCGCTGATGTATCAGCAGGAATCGTTGCAAATGGAGTGGTGCTTGAGCTGCCACCGTGCACCGGAAAAGGATCTGCGCCCGCGCGATCAGGTTTTCAATATGCGTTACCAGCAGCCGACGAGCGCGAGTCCGGTGGTGGTTGATGGGCAGAGTTATACGGATCAAATCGACTTAGGCGCAGCGCTAGTGAAGAAATATAGCGTGCGCAGCGTGACAGACATTACCAGTTGCAGCACGTGCCATCGATGAGAGTTATGGATACTTGTCATCCTGAGCGGAGAGTTTGCTTCGCGAAGCGAAGCGAACTCGGAGTCGAAGGATCCCGGCAATGCGGGCAGTTCCACCGGCGCGTCGGGGAGTTCTTAGGCAAACTCGACCAGCATCGTAAGAACGCCTTGCGACATCCGTGGCGCTGCCGGAGTTGCAGTGGTCCTTCGACTGCGCGAGGGTTCGCCTTGCGAACTCTCCCTTCGCTCAGGATGACAGTTTATTTTGTGATTTGTGATCAGTTATGAAGATTGAAGAACAAACCGGCCGCCTCAATCGAGAGGATGTTTGCCCCAGCAAGAAGCTGGATTTGGATTCCGTCCGCGAGCGCATTGACGCGGCCGTTGCGCACGATGCCGCGGAGAAGACCGGTCCGGAATACTGGCGCAGCCTGGAAGAGCTTGCTGGAAGCCCCGCATTCCAGGAGGCCCTACACCGCGAGTTTCCCAAGGGCGCTTCCGAGTGGGTCGATTCTGTCTCGCGCCGCGGGTTCTTGAAAGTCATGGGCGCGTCCATGGCACTCGCAGGAATGACCGGCTGTGTGCGCCTGCCGCTCGAACCGATTGTCCCTTATGTGCGTCAGCCTGAAGACGTGATTCCAGGTCGACCGCAGTTCTACGCCACGGCGATGACGCTCGGCGGATATGCTAGCCCGCTGCTGGTCGAAAGCCATCTTGGCCGTCCGACAAAGATTGAAGGCAACGACCGGCATCCCGCATCGCTAGGCGGGACGGACGTTTTTGCGCAGGCTCACATTCTCGGCCTCTACGATCCCGACCGCTCGCAGAGCGTGGTGTCGATGGGCGACCAGCAATCCTGGCAGGCGCTTCTCGCTGCGCTTCACGGGCCCCTTACCGCGCAGAAAGCTTTGCAGGGCGCGGGCATCCGCATTCTCACTCCGACCATCTCTTCGCCCACGCTCGCCGATCAACTGCGCGGGTTCCTCAAGATTTATCCGCAGGCCAAGTGGCATGTGTACGAGCCGGTCAATCGCGACAACGTGCTTGAAGGCGCGAAGCTGGCCTTCGGACAGCCGGTCGAGACGCTTTACGATTTTGAAAAGGCCGACGTAATCGTCTCACTCGACGCGGACTTCCTGTATGCGGGTTTTCCGGGAAATGTCCGCTACATCCGCGACTTCGCCAAGCGCCGCAATCCCGATGGCAAGATGAACCGGCTGTATGTGATCGAGAGCACGCCGACGACGACGGGCGCGAAGGCGGATCATCGGGTAGCGAGCAGTGCGACTGATGTTCCATTTGCCGCGCGGGTGTTTCTCGATCCTCCCACGGACTCGGCCGCCCGCGAGTCCTTGCGAGACGTTTTGACGATCGCGGAGGATCTCAGGAACCATCGCGGGACGAGCGTGGTGATCGCGGGTGAGCACCAGCCTGCCGAAGCCCACGGGCTTGCGCACCTTCTCAATGAATCTCTTGGCAATGTCGGTAAAACAGTTTTCTATACCGATCCAGTCGATGCGAATCCTGGCAATCAAGGCGAGTCGCTCAAGGAACTCGTCGCCGACATGCAGGCAGGTAAGGTCGACCTGCTTGTCATTCTCGGCGGCAATCCGGCCTACGACGCACCCGCCGATCTGAACTTCGCCGAACTTCTCAAGAGCAACAAAGTCCCGCTGCGGGTTCACCAAGGCCTCTATCAGAACGAGACCGCGGAGCTGTGTCAGTGGCACGTCAGTGCGACACACGAACTTGAAGCCTGGTGCGATGCCCGTGCCTACGATGGGACGGTGAGCATCATCCAACCGCTGATCGCCCCGCTGTACAACGGGAAGAGTGCGTTGGAATTCGTCGCGCTTCTGGCCGGACAAGTCGACGCGACTGGATACGATCTCGTGCGCGCCTACTGGCAGAAGCAGCGCGGCGGCGCTGATTTCGAGCAGTTCTGGCGCAAGTCACTGCATGATGGATGGATTGAAGGGACGGCATTCGCCCCAAGAACGCTTTCAAATCGCCTCAACGCCCAAGCCTATCCATTTGGTCTGCCGATAGACAAGGGAGAGATCGAGCTCAACATCCGCCGCGATCCCACGATCTACGACGGACAATTTTCCAACAACGGCTGGCTGCAGGAACTCCCCAAGCCGATGACAAAGCTCGCCTGGGACAATGCCGTGCTCATCGGCCCGAAGATGGCGGAGCGGTTGCAGATCGCAACCAAAGATGTGGTCGAGCTTGAGTTGAACGGAAAGAAAGTCACGGGCGCAGTCTGGATTCAGGCGGGCCTTCCCGACCGCTCGGCCACAATATTTCTGGGCTATGGACGCCGCCGCGCCGGCCGCGTCGGCACGGCGCAGGGCTTCGACGCTTACGCCTTGCGCACGAGCGCCGCGCCGTGGATCGCCACCGGGTTGCAAATTCGCAAGACCGGCGACACTTACAACCTGGCTTCGACGCAGGGCTACCAGACCATGGACACGCCCGATGGCGGCCATCGACCGCTGGTTCGCGAAACCACGCTTGAGGATTACCGCCA
>Ga0209420_1001042_pt1 | contig 13645 bp, 12 predicted proteins | sample BlaSpr_A8_OM1_O1_FD_187972 | JGI IMG/M metagenome (GOLD analysis project Ga0209420, IMG submission 187972) | Forest soil microbial communities from Thunder Bay, Ontario, Canada - Black Spruce, Ontario site 2_A8_OM1_O1 (SPAdes) (version 2) | ecosystem: Environmental > Terrestrial > Soil > Boreal... | reverse complement strand
GTTCTTGATCCTTTGATCTGTACATGGCCGCGTCGGCGCGCTGTACTAGCTCCTCGCCCGTGCGTGCGTCAGTGTCTGCGCAGGCGACCCCGGCGCTCGCGCGCAACTCGGCGGTCCCAGACGAGAGCTCAAAGCTGTTGCCGATCGCCTCGCACATCCGCTGCGCTGCGCGCATGGCTACATCGGGCCCCGGGATACCCCGCATGAGCACGAGGAACTCGTCGCCTCCCAGGCGCCCGATATCGTCGCCGTCGCGACTCGCTAGCGTCAGACGCTCCGCGACCAAGACCAGCAGCTCGTCGCCAGCGGCGTGGCCGAGGGTGTCGTTGACGGCCTTGAAGCCGTCGAGATCGAGGTAGATGACAGCCGTGTGCGCCGAGTCGCCCAGCTCGAGCTCACGCTCCAGCGCACCCAGGATCGAGTGGCGGTTGTAACACTGGGTGAGGGCATCGATCGTGGCACGCCTCTCCAGCTCCTGGAGCGCTGCCATCTCCGCCGAGACGTCGATGATCTCGACCAGCACGTGGTTGCGATCCCGCTCGTTGAGGAAGTTGTGCAGGGTCGTGTCGATCCACATGTAGCTGCCATCCTTGCGTTTGCGGCGACAGCGCATCTGCTGGGCGCGGCGCGTGGACAGCATCGTGAGCCATCCCTCGACCGCGCGACCCTGGTCTTCGGGGTGGATCTGGTCGAGCACGTGTTGGCCGATCAGCTCCACGGCTGTGTATCCGAACATCTGCGTGAACGCCTCGTCGGAGTCCAAAACGGTGCCGCCCTCGTCCTCAAGGAGGGTGGAGAAGCGGGGCGTCGCGGGCTGCGGCTCTTCGCTGGCCACCTCCTCGTCCGCCTCCTCGTCCGTCGGGATCAGGATGCACAACATGATGTTGTCGGCCTCTAGGAGGTTGAGGAAGTGCAGTGTCATCCAGCGAGAGGGTCTCTTGAGCATGCGCACCTTCCCTTCGCCAGCCCCCACTCGTTTGGCGCGCAGCCAGACGTCGACCATCGCTTTTCGATCCGCCGCCACGACGCCGTCGAAAACCGCCCGTCCCTCAAACGCCGCCTGACCCCACAGCGGCACGGACTTCGGGATCTCCACGATCAGCCCATCGCTTGCCAAACCACACACGAGGGCGTCGGGGTGCTCGCGCAGCAGTGCCTCGGCGGCGAGCTCGACGGTGTGGTCGTGCTGGCCTACCGTGCTCGACATGGATCGGTTCCCTTTGGCGGTTGACGGGACGTCGTCGTTTATCTGGATCGACCAGCCCGAGAATGCTCATTACCAAGAGCGCGTCCTGTGGACACATGCTGGTCGGCCGCCAACGTGGCTGACCAGCAAGGGTTCGTCCTGAGCGAGAGCGAGCAATGTTCGTCGCGGGTTGAGCTGCAGTCAGGTCGATGCGCCCGCGCGCTGAGTCGCGTTGCGCAGCATCTGCCCGGCGATGACGAGTTGCTGGATCTGGCTGGTTCCCTCGTAGATGCGAAACAGGCGTGCGTCGCGATAGAGGCGCTCGACGGGGACGCCCCGCATGTAGCCCGCGCCGCCGTGTATCTGTACGGCGCGATCGGCGATGCGCCCGACCGCCTCGCTGGCGAAGTACTTGCTGGCGGCGGGTGCCATGCGCCGGTCCGCGCCGCTGTCGTAGGCGCGGGCACTCTCCAGCACGAGCGCACGGGCCGCCAGGTATTCGGTTTGTGAGTCGGCGAGCATCCCCTGGATGAGCTGGTGCTCTGCGATCGGCTTGCCGCCCTGCCTGCGGTCGAGCGCAAAGCTCAGCGACTCATCCACGAGCCGCTCGGACAGCCCGACGCACAGGGCCGCGATGTGCAGCCGCCCGTGCGCGAGGCACCGCATCGCGGTCAGGTATCCGGTGCCCTCGCTGGCGCCCACGAGCGCGGACTCGGGCACGCGGACCTCGTCGAGGTACACGTCGGCGGTCCAGGCACCGGCCTGACCCATCTTTGTGTCTTTGGGAGCGACGCTGAGTCCGGCGGCGCCGCGCGGGACCATGAACACAGAGATCCCCTGGCTGGGCTTCTCGGCCTTGCTGGTGCGGGCGAAGACCATGAACAGGTCGGCGTTGGGCGCGTTTGTGATGTAGCGCTTGGCGCCGTCGATGATCCATTCGACGCCGTCGCGTCGAGCGCGCGTCACGAGCCCGGCCGGATCAGAGCCGGCCTCCGCCTCGGTCAGCGCGAACGCGGCGGTCACCGCCCCGGAGGCGAGACCGGGGAGCAGGTGGCGCTTCTGCTCGTCCGTGCCGCCCTCGATCAGCACATGGCCCGCGATGCCGTTGTTGGTCCCGAACATCGACCGGAACGCCGGTGTCGTGTAGCCCAGCTCGAACACGAGCTGCACCTCCTCGGTCATCGTCATGCCAAGCCCGCCGTGCTCGATCGGAAGCGCGAACCCATAGAGGCCCATGTCGATCGCCTGCTGACGGATGCGATCGGGGATCGCGTCGTCCTCCTCGATCGTCGTCTCTGCCGGGACTACCTCGGAGCGCACGAATTGCCTTACCGCGCGCACCATGTCCTGCAAGTCGTTGTGCTCCATCGCTTATCTCCTGGACGGGCTCGCGAGCCCGTCGCCTATGGCGGCGCACCGCCGCAGCAGCGGTGCCGCGCGATAGCGGGCCTCGCCGAGTTCCCTGTGCAGCGCGTCGAGGATCCCGAGCAGATCTGCCAGCCCCGCGATCCCTGCCCATTCGACGGGTCCGCGGGGATGGTTGACTCCGAGCTTTAGGCCGGCGTCGATGTCCTCGGGCGTCCCGTTCCCTTCGCCGATCAGGAAGGCCGCCTCGTTGACGAGCTGGGCTACCACGCGACCCAGCACGAGGCCCGGCCCGTCGCCGACCCACTCGGGATGACGCCCGAGCGTGCGCACGAACTCCTCGAGGCGCTCGGCGGCCACTGGGTCGGTGCGAGGCGTGCGTGTCAGCTCGATGAGCAGTGACCCCTCGAGCGGCGGGAGGACGTGCAGGCCGGCCGCCTCGGGATCGGTGTCGTGAAGGGAGCCGTCCCGGACGACAACGGCTCTCGCGCCTGCGGATGCGCCACCGATCGCGAGCCACGGTTGCGAATGGTCAGCGACGTGCCAACCGGCTGCCTGCGCGTCGCGTCGTAGCGCATCGAGCGCTGCGCCGCTGCCTTGGATCGCAAGGGCCCGCTCGTTCCCACCACCCGCCGTGGGCACCTCCGGGTCCGCCGGCGCCTGGCGCTCGCCATACTCGTACCACCCCTGCCCGGTCTTGCGGCCGAGGCGTCCCGCGGCGACCATGCGGGCAGCGAGGGGCGACGGCTGGTAGCGGGGCTCTCCGTAGCTCTGCCGGTAGAAGCCCTCGGCCACCGCGTGGTTCGTCTCGATGCCGATGAGGTCCATTAGCTCGAACGGGCCCATGCGAAAGCCGCCGGCCATCCTCATGATCCGGTCCACCTGCCCGATCGTGGCCTGCTGTTCCTGAACGATACGCAGCGACTCGAGAAAGAACGGTCGGTTGACGCGGTTGACGAGGAAGCCGGGCACGTCGGCGGCATCTATGACGTGCTTGCCCATCGCCTCGGCCACCGCGCGAGCCATCGCCACCGCTTCGGGAGAGCTCGCGATGCCGGGGACGACCTCGGCCAGCCGCATCACCGGCGCGGGGTTGAAGAAGTGAAGGCCGACGACTCGCTCGGGTATCGGCGTCCCGGCGGCGATCTCGGTCACCGACAGCGAGGAGGTGTTCGTTGCGAGGACGCACCGTGGCCCACAAATGTCCGCCAGGCGCCCGAATAGCTCGACCTTGAGATCCAGGCGCTCAGGCACCGCCTCGATCACGATCTCGCAGGCAGCCAATCCATCGAGGTCTACGACCGGCTGCACGCGCGCTCGAATCGCCGAGGCATCATCGGCCGCGATGCGGCCCTTGTCCACTTGGCGCTGGAGCGCCAGGTGGATCGTCTCTGTCCCGCGCTGCAGCTGCTCGGGCATCGCATCGCACAGGAGAGTTTGAGCGCCGGTTTGGGCAGCCAGCTGAGCGATGCCGGCGCCCATCGTGCCGGCGCCTACGACGCCGATGATCGAGGGAAGCGCCACCTACACGCCCGCCGGTGCCACATTCTCGAAGATGGCGGTCATCCCCTGACCACCCCCGATGCACATCGTCTCCAGTCCATAGCGTCCACCGCGACGGCGCAGCTCTCGTAGCAGGGTGGCCAGGATCCTGGCGCCCGTCGCTCCAACGGGATGACCCAGGGAGATGCCCGACCCGTGCACGTTGACGCGCTCCAGCCCGTCTGGCAGGTCCCACTCGTGCAGGACCGCCAGCGCCTGCGCCGCAAACGCCTCGTTGAGCTCGATCAGGTCCATGTCATCCATGCTCAGCCCGGCTCGTTGCAGCGCCCGCCGCGTCGATGGGATTGGGCCGATGCCCATCATCTCCGGTGCCACGCCCGCGACCGCCCACGTCACGAGGCGCGCGAACGGCTGCAAGCCGAACTCGGCTGCCTTGTCCGGGTGTGTGACGACGCAAACCGCCGCGCCGTCGTTCTGACCGCTAGCGTTGCCCGCGGTCACCGTCGCCTCGGGGTCGCTCTGAAGCATCAGCGGCCGCAGGGTGCCGAGCCGCTCGAGCGTCGTATCCGCGCGCGGGTGCTCGTCGCGGTCGATCAGCCGCTCCACTCCACGGTTCTCTACGGCCACGGGGACAATCTCCTGCGCGAAGGTGCCGCTCTCGTGAGCGGCGACCGCGCGCTGGTGCGAGCGCAGCGCCAGCTCGTCCTGCTCCTCGCGCGAGATCGCATAGCGCAGGCGTACGTTCTCGGCGGTTTCGATCATGCCCCCGGGCACCGGATGGTGGATGCCGCCGGCCGTCACTCGCGGCCGCGCGAGCCTATCCTCCAGCCTCACGCCACCACCTTTGACACCCCAGCGCATGCCCATCGCATAGAACTCGGCTTGACTCATGCTCTCGGCGCCGCCCGCGAGAACGAGATCCGCCACCCCGGTCTGGACCTCCATGCAGCCGAGCATGATCGCCTGCAGGCCAGAGCCGCAGCGCCGGTCAAGCTGAAGCCCCGGCACCTCGATCCGCAGTCCGGCGTCGAGCGCAGCCACCCGGCCGATCGCCGGGGCCTCGCCGTTTGGATAGCACTGACCGAGAAGTACATCGTCGATCTCCTCGGACGGCAGCGAGGTGCGCTGCAGAAGCTCCCGGATGACCGTCGCTGCAAGCGTCGCGGGCGCCACGTCGCGGAAAACGCCGCCGAAACCTCCGACGGCGGTTCTGAGCGGCTCGCAGATCACGGCATCGCGCACGGCCGGCGAGCCTAGTTCAGGTCCGCCATGTGCGCTCGCTGACCCAAGGGCGTTACCGCGACCGCCTGATTTTGCGCGCCGCACTGTGACTAGGGAGCGTCCGGAGCCTGCGGTCGAGCCTCGTAGATCGACTGCAGCTGGAAGTAGGCGTCGAGGCCCTCGGGGCCGAGCTCGCGTCCGATGCCGCTCGCCTTCACTCCACCGAACGGGGCGGCGGGGTCCAGCACGTAGTGGTTGATCCCGATGCTGCCAGTTTGTACGCGCCTAGCGACGTCCTGGCCGCGTTCGGTGTCGTGGGTCCACACGCTGCCGCCGAGCCCGAACTCGGAGTCGTTGGCAATCGCGACAGCATCGTCGACATCCTCGTAGGGGATCACGGCGAGTACCGGTCCGAAGATCTCCTCGCGGGCGATAGTGCAGCTGTTGTCCACGTCGGCGAAGATCGTGGGCTGCACGAACCAGCCGCGATCCTGCTCCGGCGGACGACCACCTCCAGCAATGACCCGGCCGCCCTCGGCGCGTCCCTTCGCGATGTACCCCTCGACGCGCTCGCGCTGACGGGCACTCGCCAGGGGACCGATCTGCGTGGCCGGGTCGAGGGAGTTACCGACCACGAGCGCGCCCGCGAGGTCGCCGAAGACTTCCAGGATCTCGTCATAGCGCGAGCGAGGGGCGAGCACTCTCGTCCCGATGTTGCACGTCTGGCCGTTGTTCATGAGCGTCGCGGTGAACAGGGCTTTGCTGGCCTCTGTTAGGTCGGCGTCGTCGAGGACAATCGCGGCGGACTTGCCGCCGAGCTCGAGCGTCACGGGGCGAAGCAGCTCTCCGCAGCGCCGCGCGATCACGCGACCCGCTGCACTGGACCCGGTGAACGCGATCTTGTCGATGCCCGGATGTTCCACCAGGTAAGCCCCGACCTCACGACCAGCGGGCACGATGTTCACGACACCGGCCGGCAACTCGGCCTCGAGGATCGCCTCGGCGAGCAGCAGGCTGTCGAGCACGGTCTCGGGGCTCGGCTTGATCACGACGGTGCATCCCGCCGCAAGTAGCGGCGCGAGCTTGAACAAAGCCAGGGATTGCGGGTAGTTCCATGGCACGATCGCCCCGACGACGCCGACCGGCTTGCGCAGCACGTGAATGGTGCCTCCGAGCAACCCCGGGCGGTCTTCCTGCAGCGCGGTCTGGCGGATCAGCCCCGCGTAATAGCGCGCGAGCACGGCCGGGAAGGCGGCCTCGATCTGCAGCGAGATCGAAATCGGCATGCCGTTCTGCAGCGAGACGCGATATGCGGTCTCCTCGCCGCGGCGCTCCAGCGCCCCAGCGAGTCGCTCCAGCGCCTGCGCACGATCCTCAGCCGACCAGGACGACCACCCGCGCGGATCCTCGAACGCCCCACGTGCCGCGTTCACCGCCGCGTCGATGTCGGCGTTGGTCCCGTCCGGCACTGACCCAACGAGCTCCTCGGTGCTCGCGGCGAGGACGGATATGCGGTCCGAGCCCTGCGGCTTGATCCACTCACCCCCGATAAAAAGCTCATCGCTGTCGATAGTCGTTTGCGTGCTCATCGGCGGTCCCTCCTTGTATTCGGTACGTGATACGTCCGAGATCAGACGCAACGGTGCAGCCTACTCTCTCCGCAGCCGAATGCAACATTAATTGGGTGATGCTACAGATGCAATTTGGGGCCACCCATGCTACATTGGGGCCCTTGAGGCCTCCCAATGTCCGCAGACGGCTGCCATTTCTTGGCGTCCTCGGCGCGAGAGCAGGGAGGCGTTGAGATCAATACAACGGAGTGAGAGGAGATGGGGTCGATGCATCTAAGGGGTTTGGCGCGGGCTGCGCTCGCGCTCTCAATTTTCGTAGTTCTGGCAGCGCCGTCGGGCGCGGACGCGACGCCCGTGGAAGGACCGTCGGGGTCGGCGTTCTATACGCCCCCCTCGCCCTCCCCGGCAGGTACGGCGGGCGAACTAGTGTGGTATCGGCCGGCGACGCTCAACCTGAACGTGACGCTTCCGACCGTCAAAGCGTGGACGGTGCTGTATCAGTCGACGGGTCAGCAGGGTCAGCCCGACTGGGTGACCGGAACCGTGATAGCGCCGACCGCCAAGTGGACCGGAAAAGGTGAACGGCCGGTCGTCACATATGCCGAGGGCACGCAGGGGCTCGCGCACCAGTGCGCGCCGTCGCTGCAGATGACGGAAGGCACCGAGTACGACGGCGGCGCGATCATCGAATCCCTGAAAAAGGGCTACGCGGTCACCGTCACCGACTACCAGGGCTACACCAACGGTGCGGTCCCGACCTATTCGGCCGGCAAGGCCGAGGGTCAGGCGGTGCTCGACGCGGTGCGTGCGGGACGGCAGGTCCCGGGTTCCGGCATCACGGAAAAAGATCCGGTGATCGTGTGGGGCTACTCGCAGGGTGGCCAGGCCGCCAGCTGGGCGGCCGAGCTGCAGTCCAGCTACGCGTCCGACGTGAAAACGATCGGGCTCGCCGCCGGCGGCACCCCTTCCAACCTGCAGGCCGTCGGTGGATTCGACAACGCGTCGGTCGGGACCGCTTTCGGGTTGGACGGACTGATCGGTCTCAGCGAGGCCTACCCGGAAGCTTTCAACCTCGCCGAATTCAGCAATGCGGCTGGTCTTGCAGCGGCCGGGAAGCTGCTGAGCGAGTGCGCGATCCAGTCGCTGGCGGAATTCCGCGGCGTCAACAGCGACGAATACACCATCGGCAACAAGTCGTTTACGCAGCTCGAGGCCGAACACCCGGCTATTGAAAAAGTGTTCAAGGAACAGGAACTGGGGACGAAATCGGTTCCCGTGCCCGTCTACCACTACCACGGCCTCGAGGACGAGTTCGTGCCGGTGAAGCAGGACGTCGAACTGCACCAGAAATGGTGTGAACTGGGCGTAAAGGACGACTTCCAGCTGTATCCAGGCGATCACCTGCTGACAGACCCCACGGCCATCGGCAACGTGATCAAGTGGATCGAAGAAAGGGTTGCTGGCAAGACGGCGCCGAGCACGTGCGGGGATCACTCCGCGAGCGCGACGCTACCGTCCTCGGCTCGCTTGGCGCCCGAGACAGGCGATCTGATCATCCCGTTGCCCGCGTGGGAACTGAAAGGCAAGGTGACTGAGAAGAAGAGCGGCATCTCGGTCGAAGTTCCCAAAGGCTCGACGCTGAGCGCCGAAGGGGACGTCACCTCGGGCGCGCTCACCGCGACACTGTCGATACCGCCGATCGATCAGACGATCAGCGTCCTCGGCATTCCGATCACGGTCAAGGGTGCGCTCACGCCGACCGGCACGATTCACGGCACGGTGGGTCTGACCAATGGCGGCGTGTTCAGCGAGAGCGCGAGCGGCTCGGCGAACGAGCTTGTGGGCTCGGTCGGGGTCGGGATCTTCACGGTCCCGATCGGCTGCACGACCGTCGAACCGATCCAGCTGCCGTTGAGCATCTCTGAGCCGGTCAACGAGCTCGTCACCGGCGGCTTCTCGTTCAAGACGACGGTCACCGTGCCGGAATTCGGCGGATGTGGCCTGTTCGGGCCGATCCTCTCGGCCACGATGTCCGGACCGGGCAACACGATCGAAATGACCGCCACACCGCCGCCGCCGATCAACTGGTAGGCATCGGCTCGTAATCGGGCGCCGGCGAACCCCACGCCGGGCCAAAACGCGAACGGGGGATGGCCGCCACATGGTGGCGGCCATCCCCCGGTGCTTCTCAACGAGCTGTAAAGGCCCGGTCGACGTCAAATGTGCAGCAGAGCGAGCTACGCGTCTGCCCGCAGCAGCATCCTCAGGATCGGCTCGACGCGCTCGGCGGCTCGCTCGAATTCTGGCTGTTTGCCGGTGATGAGGTCGAGATACACGTAGGACTCAATGACGCGCACGATCACGTAAGCCAACTCGTGCAGGTCCACGGCGAGATCGAGTCTCGAAGCCTTGACCTCTTCTTCCAGCAAGTCCTGCAGCGCGTTGATAAGCCGATGCTGGAAGTTCGTCTGCGGGCCGGCCAGCAGGAGCATGGCGTGCTCGCGTTCTTCGCCCAGCCACCGCTGAGCGCCTGGATTGGTGATGATTGTGTCAAGGAAGCCGACCACCACCGCGACGACCCGCTCAGCGCCCTGAGCACTCACTTTCCCTTTGACGTAGTCGAACGTACGGAGCGCGAGCGACCAAACGACCTCAACGAGGAAATCGTCGCGCGAGCCAAACCAGCGATAGAGCGTCACGCGATTGATGTCGAGTTCCTCGGCGAGCACGCCCATGTCGATGCGTTCTGGCGCGAGAAACCTGCGTTGCGCGAGACGCAAAGCATCTGCAGCTCGGGGTCGGGCAATCACTCCCACACGTCTAAGGATCGCACGAGATTTGCCAATACGGGGACTAAACACGCCTCGCGCCGGGTCCCGAGCTGCCGGCTCGGCGTTGGCACGGTCTCCCAGCCCTCAGTCTCGCCTGGGCCCAAACGACGACGCGACCCCCTCGCTCCCGCTTTCCAGCAAGAAGGAAGCATCGCCGCCGGCAGCAACATCGCGCCCCCAAAGGACGATCTCCGCGCGAGTCGGCTGAGGGCAGCCACACGCCTGCTTACGCAGCACGACACGGCAGCGTTGCGTGTCAGGTCTGCATCATGCGGCCTGCGCCATCCTTTCGGGCACTCCGTTTGCGATGACCGGAGGTGCGCCTCGTCTTGCTCTCGGACCACGTGTAAGCACAGACCGCTCACTGACTCGCCTCGATGTTCTGCAGGCGAACCTGGCCCTGTGCCACGAGCTTCTCGTCCTTGGGCCGACGGATCTCGACTTGCCAGAGCTGCTGTGTGCGTCCCTGATGGATCGCGACCGCGGTCACGTTGAGCCGGCCTGCAAGATGAGGCCGCAAAAAGTCGGTGCTATTGGAGACGCCAACCGCCTGTTGCCCCCTTCTCGAAGATCCATGCGGCCAGGCCCACCGGCGAGTCCGCGAGCGCGTAGCCCAGGGTCTGCGGTCGCCCGCGCGAGAGGGTGCTGCGGTTGGGCTTGTCAGCCTGAAGACTTAACGACGTCAGTGCGCCGGCACCGCCGGCGCACTCGGCATTTACGTGCTCTTGGCCTGCTACACCCGCGACGGCGGGCTCGCCGACGGGAAGGTACTGCTGCTGGATGACGTCTTTCGTCCTAGACGCAGCACCGCGCCCGAATCTGCAGCCGCCGTACGGTGACCCAATGACGCTCATCGCGCTTCTCACCCAGACCTCGCGCTCTCGCCTCGAGGGGACAGCTGCGCTCGATGATGCCACCCACCCGCGACAGGGCCGGCAGCCACGTGGCGCGTCGGGCCTCGCTGGCCTCTGGCTGGCCTTCAAGCGCCTGACCAAGCTCGGGTTCCCGCGGCGCTTCCCGATCGTGCAGTTCCCCAACCTGCCGCTCATCATTGCCTTCTTCGCCGGTGAGGCGGGCCGGTTCGTGCACGGTAGCGAGCACACCTACACGGCATCGACGTCCTACCTGGCGATGACGATCTGGGCGTACGAGGAGCTGGCCCATGGCGTCAACTGGTTCCGGCATCTACTCGGCGTCGCGTACGCGATCATCATGATCGTGCGCGTCGCCCACGCGCTGCAGGCTTGACCGACCTACATGGCAAGGCGTGACGCGTTCGGTGGTGCCTTCGCTGGGGGCTGATCTCCCGGCCGAGACCTGCAGGCGACACGACACCGTCCAAGCCTGGTGTAGCGAACGGCAGATTCGTCCTTCGTCGAAGATCGTTGTCGCGAACAAGATCATCGACCTCGCATATACCCTGCCCGTGCTGGACCACAACGAGCTGAGAACGTAGCCCAATTGCACGAGCGGGTGGTTGCTCTGTTTCCCGGCTGCGACCTGTGGTCGAACACTGCACGGCCGATAACATGCGCGCAGCGACGCAGAGCGTTTTCGGCCCACACAGTTCCGTAGATGTTCCAATGGCCTCGTAGCGTTTGCGGCCAATGTTGGCAGAAACCGCACTGTAGAGCCATAAATGCCGACGTAGCTCAGCTGGTAGAGCACTTCACTCGTAATGAAGGGGTCCGGGGTTCGAGTCCCCGCGTCGGCTTGCTAAAGGCCCTGCAAACGTAGGGCTTTGCATCGCTCGTGGCACTTACGAAAAGTAACCCTGTCCCGGGCACACGCCCACCGGGCACGTGTTCCGCGTCGATCGCAAGCGCGGACCGGTGTGGTACGCCAAATACCGGCTGCCCGACGGTCGCCGGTCCAGCGCAAGCTCGGCCCGGCGTGGTCTGAGCGTGGCCGTCCGCCGGCTGGCTGCTTCACGGGTCACGTCACTCGTCTGCCGAACAGCTATGAACGTCCCGTCGGGTCAGCCCGACGGGACGCTTGCGTTCTCGGTTCTACAAGCTGCGGCCGCGGCGTCTATAGCCGAATCCGCCGGTCAGCAGCAGGACTGCGATGACGATGAGGAGGATTATGAGCATGGTCACCTCCCAAGTCTCAGTTGAGTTGGCTTGTGCATGTCTAGAGGCCCGCTCCGTGTCATGAAACTTCCTGATTGCGTATCGACGACCGCTTGAGTGGGTAGCCGTGAGTACCGCCGATGAGCCGCGCGATCAGTCCGCCCACGAGTAGGTAGACGATCGCTGCGATGCCCCAGTTGACAGCGATAGCGGTGTTGGCGCTGCGGAAGCTGAACATGCCGTCGAACGGACCGGCGAGCCAGTGCGCCCAGCTGTGGACTTCCGAGACGATGCTGTTGGCCGGATTGGCCTTGAGCACCACCAGCAGAATTCCAGCGATGATGATCAACACGACGATGCTTACAACGAGCTGAACGACGCGCACCAGCAAGTCGGCGCCTTGCCCAAACGCTCGGACAATGCTCGCATCACCCCTATTCTGCCGTCGCGAGACATCGACCGGTTGACCATTCGGATCGACTTCCGAAGCAGGCCCTGCGGGCCTTGCTCTAAACATGATAGGAACCTCCGGTCGGTCTCAAATCCCTTCCGAGCAAAGCCCGGCGGGTTTCACAATGATCCAGAGGACCTATTCGCGAGGGCGGTCCTACGCCGACGGAGCATTCCCAATCTGATGGGGCAGAAGCACACACAACCTGTTTCGCAAACTTGCTTTCGGCGTGCTCCCCACGAGCGTAGCGCACTTGTGACCCGGGCTCCTCGGGGACAAGTGGGTGGGGGGCTTGGTGCGAGTGGGTCGCCTTCAATGTGGCGAAGCTGGAAGAGCTCTCGCTGACGCAGCTCGTCGGGAGGCGCGCCTGACCTCCACGGACCGCTTGCGATGATCCGCTCGACCTGCCGAGTATGCTGGATGTTGGAGGGCACACATCGTGAGGTCCGCCCACGGCGGCGGGCAACACGGACTGACTTTCGAGAGTCACCAACTCCGGAGGTCTCTATGCCTAACACGCTGGCTATCACCGATTCGGGCGCTCGCCGCGCTGACGCGAAGGGTTGTCTGCCCGCTGATCGCACCGTCGGGCGCATGTTCACGCTCGCCCGACGCTCCGATGGTGGCGAAAGCGGCGACACCCGGCTGAGGCGTCCGCGACGATGACCTCAGAGACACTCATCCGCCCCGCTGTTGATGAGATCACCGAGCGTTTCGATCCGATCGCCTGCCTTGACGAGCGTTTCCGCCATCGCGGCGAATCCGATAAGCCGGTTGAGCCAGGCCGCTACATCCAGATCCAAGGACCCGGTCGAGCGCTGCTGATCCCGCTCGGCGCCGAGGTCACCCACATCGGTCGCGGTCTTGCGGCCGACCTGCATCTCGACGATATCTCCGTTTCGCGACGTCACGCGGTCCTTGTCCCGCGGTCCTCCGGCCACCGCATTCTCGATGACCGTAGCTTCAACGGCACGTTCGTCAATGGCCAGCGCATCGAGCAGTTCGACCTGCGCAATGGTGACGTAATCGTGCTCGGCAGAGTCGCGCTGCGGTATCTCGAGCATAGGCCCGACGGGAATGGCTGATGGCGGCCTTCACAGTCACTTGACGACGCGATCGCAGCTCGTAATGAACGGGTCCGCGGTTCGAGTCCCCGCGTGGGCTCTGAAGACGGCGTGGCTCGTTCAGGCGCCGCTGCTGCTCGCGGCCATGCTGATAATCGGGCTGGCCACGGCACCGTCCCCTCAGGCTGAGCGTCTCGCTGGTGGCGCAGGCCGGGTGACCGAACCGACCGCCGAACGCGTCCGCCGGCGCCGCGATGCGGCCGGCTGACCCGGAACCCTCTGGGTCGTGGATTTCATCCGGGTGCCGCGGCAGGTGGGCCGGAGGCCGGCGAGCTGCGCCATTGGGGTATGCCCAGCGTGATCATCCCCAGCTGGCGCCGG
>Ga0209420_1001041_pt1 | contig 13655 bp, 11 predicted proteins | sample BlaSpr_A8_OM1_O1_FD_187972 | JGI IMG/M metagenome (GOLD analysis project Ga0209420, IMG submission 187972) | Forest soil microbial communities from Thunder Bay, Ontario, Canada - Black Spruce, Ontario site 2_A8_OM1_O1 (SPAdes) (version 2) | ecosystem: Environmental > Terrestrial > Soil > Boreal... | reverse complement strand
CTCGGTGCTGCTCGGCGGGGCCGCCGCGCCGCAGAGCCTGCTCGATGAGGCGCGGGCCGCGGGCGTCCCGGTGGTGACCACCTACGGCATGACCGAGACCTGCGGCGGATGCGTCTACGACGGGATCGCGCTGGACGGGGTCCGGGTCAAGATCGACGACCAAGACGGCCGCATCTGGCTGGCCGGCCCCGTGTTGTTCTCGGGTTATCGTCCCGGGTCCCGGGTGCCGGGTGACCAGTGGCTGCGAACGGGCGACCTGGGCCGCATGGACTCCGCGGGTCGGCTGGTGGTGCGCGGCCGCGCGGATGACGTGATCAACACCGGCGGCGCCCTGGTGGTCCCCGGCGAGGTGGCGGCCGCGCTGCAGACCTGTCCGGGGGTCCGGGACGCGGCGGTGCTGGGCTTGCCCGACCCGGAATGGGGCGAACGGGTCGTAGCGGTCGTGGTGCCGGCCGACCCCGCCAACCCGCCGACCCTCGAATTGCTCCGTCTCCATGTGCAGGAGCGCCTGCCGCGTTACGCTGCTCCGAGCAGGGTCGCGGTGGTCGAGGCCGTTCCCATGCTGTCGAGCGGGAAGCACGACCTCCCCCGGCTCAGGCGAGAACTGCTACGGCGGGAACAAACTGAGGCGGAGAACGTTAATTATTAGTGCCCGGACAATGTGCCCCGCTGATGACTGCGCGGGGAAACGAAGGGTACTTGGTGGAAGCCCGTGAACGACGTATGGATCGCGTGCGTATTTAGGAGGAGGGAGGTGTCTCATGCCGCGGATCGCCATAGCGACCTCATCGGTCGTTGAAACGGATGAAGAGGCGAGCACGACCCGAGTGGATGACCTGATCCAGCGGGGACGTAGCCAGGGTCACCTGTCTCTTGCGGAGCTGAGGAGCGCCTTTGACCAGGCTGGTTTGACGCCTGCCGAGGGCCGGTCCATCCTGCGCGAGCTGGCCGAGTCCGGCGTGCGGCTGGCCAACGAGCTGGCTGACTCGGGCAAGGCCCGGTCGGTGCGCTCGGCTGCGGCCCCGGCCCGAGCCGTCAAGGATGCGGACGACGCCGACGCCGAATCCGGCGATGAAGGCGACGTGGACCTGGCGGACGCCGAGGTGGTGAGCCTCGAAGCGGAGGCCGCCGCGCTCACCGAATCCGAACGGCTGACCGAGGTCGACCTCGACGACCAGACGCCCGCCATGGGCGACTCGGTGCATACCTACCTGAAGTCCATCGGCCGCACTAGCCTGCTCACCGCCGAGCAGGAGGTGGACCTGGCCAAGCGGATCGAGGCCGGCCTGTTCGCCGAGCACAAGCTGGAGGCCATGGGTCTAGACGGCAGAGCCGGGCTGGACGAGAACTTCCGGCGTGAGCTCGAGGTCATCGCCGAGGACGGCAGGCGCGCCAAGGCGCACATGCTCGAGGCGAACCTGCGCCTGGTCGTGTCGGTGGCCAAGAAGTACAGCGACCGGGGGCTGTCGCTGCTTGACGTGGTGCAGGAGGGCAACCTCGGCCTGATCCGGGCCGTGGAGAAGTTCGACTACACCAAGGGCTACAAGTTCTCCACCTACGCCATGTGGTGGATCAGGCAGGCTATCCAGCGCGGTTTCGCCGACTCGGCGCGGACCATCCGGCTGCCGGTGCACGTGCTCGAGATGCTCAGCAAGCTGAGCCGGGTCGAGCGCGACATGCACCAGCGACTGGGCCGCGAGCCGACCCCCGAGGAGCTCGCCGTCGAGCTGGACCGGACGCCGGACCAGATCGAGGAGCTGCTGCGCACCAGCCGGCAGCCGATCAGCCTGGACTCCACCATCGGCGAGGACGGCGAGACGAGTATCGGCGACCTCATCGAGGACGTCGACGCGCCCGAGGCCTCCGAACTGGTCGACCGTCAGCTGATGGCCGAGCAGCTGCGCTCGGCGCTGGACGCGCTGACGCCGCGCGAGGCGACGATCATGGCCATGCGGTTCGGGCTGTATGACGGCAACCCGCACACGCTGGACGAGATCGGCCGCGCGCTCGGCCTGACCCGCGAGCGGATCAGGCAGCTGGAGAAGCAGTCTCTGTCCAAGCTGCGTCACCCGAGCCGCGCGCAGCCGCTGCTCGACTTCGCCAGCTAGATATCCCTGCTACTTGCCTCCCGACCATGTGCCGGGCCCGACCTCCCGCCGGGCCCGGCACTCGGCTGTTACGGGCCCATTTGGCCGCGCCGCGATGGGCGAGTATTCGGCGCCGGCCGGATCGCGTCCTAGCCGACCGCGGGCATCTGGTACAGGTCGACGCCGTCGGCGGACAGCTCGTAGCTCAGCTGGCCGCGGGCCTTCAGCACCTCCAGGTGCGCCGCCGTCTCGTTGACCGCCTGGACCTGGCTGAAGGTGTCGAGGTCGCCGAACGGGCGCTGCCTCCTGGTCCACTTGATGGCCTTCGCGGCCTCGTACGGGGTGGCGTGACCGGCCTGCACGGCGGCCAGGGTCTCGGTCAGCCGCTGGTCGTGGTGGGCCAGCAGCTCGTTCACCCGGTCGTGGGTACTCTCGGTGACGGGGCCGTGCGCGGGCAGCAGCCGGGCGTCGGGCAGGGTCAGCGTGCGGGCCAGCGAGCTGAGGTAGTCGCTCAGCGCCATCCGGTTGCCGGCCGGCTCGAACCCGATTGAGGGCGTGATGTGCGGGAGCACGTGGTCGCCGGCGAACATGATCTCCGCCGCGGCGTCGTGGAAGATGAGATGGCCCTGGGTGTGGCCGGGCGTGTGCACCGCGCGCAGCGTCCGCGTCCGCAGGTCGAGGTCGGTCCCGTCGGCCACCCAGCGGTCGGGATCCTCCCAGTCGACGGCGGCCGGGACGCGGTGGTCGTGGCTGCTGAGCTCCGCGGCCAGGTCCTGGGCACCCAGCCTGCGCAGGGCCTCGGAACCGAGGAACCTGGGCCGCCGGGCGTTGATCATCTCCCTGGTCGCGATCAGGTTGGCCCGCTCGTGCTCGCCCAGGCTGACCACGGTGTGGAACGTCTTCCGGAGCTCGATGGCCAGGGAGTAGTGGTCGATGTGCACGTGGGTCACGAAGAAGTTGCGGATGTCGCCCAGCTCGTAGCCGAGCTGGCGGAGACCCGCGGTGAGCTGCTCCCGGGCCGGGACCAGCGCGATCCCGGCGTCGATGAGGTCCACCCCGCTGGGGTCGGTGATCGCGTAGACGTTGACGGCCTTCAGCCCGTCCAGCGGCAGCGGCAACGGGATGCGGTGGACGCCGCCGCCGAGATCCTCGACCCCGGGCTCGATCCAGGCGTACCGGTCCGTCGCGGCTTGGCTCATCGTGTCGCTGACCTTTCCTCGGACCCAAGACCCGGCCAGCCCTGAGCTGCGGTTAAGTAACCATACCGGCGGGCGGCAGGCCTTCCCCCTTCCAGATGGTAGGTCCAGCCGGGAAGCCGCCGTCCGCCTGGGTCAGCACCGGCCGGCAGCTTTCTATTTCAAGTTCGAAAATTATCTCCTCCTCGAAGCCTGCCCAGACCTGCCCGGACCGCTCGGAGGCGGGGCAGATCTGGCGCCGCCACCATGCCGCAGACTGATATCCATCCTGATGATCGGAGGCGGCATGGCAGGCGAACCGCGGGCGGAGCGCGAGGGCGGTCCGGAGGTCATCGAGCTGAGCTCGGTGCCCGGGTTCGTGGTGTTCGACCTGCCGGGCGCGGCGGTATCAGCCGGGGGCACGAGGCTCGCCCCGGACGTCAGCGTGACGGAGGTCCGACTGCTGGCCCGGGCGATGACCTACAAGTTCGCCGCGCTCGGCGAGCAGATCGGCGGGGCCAAGGCGGGGGTCCGCGGCGATCCCGCCGACCGGGCAGGCAAGGCGGACCTGATGGCCCGGTTCTGCGCGGAGATCGCGCCGCTGGCCGACGCGGGCCGGCTGCTGACCGGGCCGGACATGGGCACGGCCGAGGAGGACTTCGGCCCGCTGCGCGAGCGCCGGGCCACGCCAGCGGCGATCCAGACCGTGGTGGACGGCGTGCCGTTCGAGGACCTGCTGACCGGATACGGCGTGGCGGCCGCGGCCGAGGCGGCGCTGGGCGCCCGCTGGGGCGGGGGCTGGGCCGGGCGCTCGGTGGCCATCGAGGGATTCGGCAAGGTCGGCGGCGGGGTGGCACGGGAGGTGGCCCGCCGCGGCGGCCTGGTGGCCGCGGTGTCGACCATGGCCGGCTACGTCGCGGACCCGGCCGGGCTGGACGTGGAACGGCTGCTCGCGCTGCGCCGGACGCATGGTGATGCGTGCGTGCGGCACTACGGCCGGCCCGCCGGGCCGCCGGGCGAGCTGTTCACCGCGGTGAACGCCGACGTCGTCGTGCCCGGGACCCGGCCCGGGGTGATCGGGGCCCGGGCCGCCGCGGCACTGCCGGCCGGGGTCCGGGTGGTGGCGCCCGCGGCCAACGTCCCCTACACCGCGGCCGGAGCCGACGTGCTGCGCCAGCGCGGCATCGTGGCGCTGCCCGACTTCGTGTGCAACGCGGGCGCGGTGATCGGCTACCGGTCAGCGCCCGACGCCACCCCGGAGCAGGTGCTGGCCGCCGTGGGCGCCACGATCACCGGGATCATCCTCGAGGCGCTCGACCACCCAGGCGGCCCGTTCGCCGGGGCCTGCGAGAGAGCCGGGCGGTTCCTGCGGGGCTGGTGGGGCGAGCCGCCCGCACCTCCGTTCGCACCGGCCGCCTAGCTCGCGTAATGAAACCCGGATTCCAGCACCCTGGGAGGTCGTGAAACCCGGGTTTCATTCCGGTGTCGCGGGTGCGGGCGGGGCCGGTGTCACGGCTGGGACCGGGGCTGCGGGCGGTGCGGAAGCTGTGGCCTGAGCTGCGGCTGATGCTCGGTTGCACTCGGGTGGCGGGTGGCGGAACCGGGGCACGCGGTCGGCGGCGGCGACGGCGGCGACCACGGCTGCGGCGCAGGTGGCCAGCGCGAGGTCGGGGATGGCCCGGGCGGCCAGGGCCAGCAGCGCGAGCACGGCGATCCCGGCCACCCGGGGCCACGACAGGGCGCGCCAGACCACCAGCTTGAACGCGGCGTGGCCGGCCAGGAACAGGGCCGGGCCGCCCAGGATCATCCAGGCCGACGCGGTGCTGGCGGCGGCGGCCGGATCAGCCAGGACCTTCTCGTCGGCGGCCGCGCTGACGATGATGCCGGCCACCATCAGGGGGTGGATGAAATGGTAGGCCGAACGGCCCAGCCGGCCGGGATCAGGCGACCGGGCGATGATCTCGGCGGCCGCGTCCGCGCTCTGGTCGAAGTACAGCCACCACATCGCCACCGAGCCGGCGAACGCGACGACGAAGGAGGCCACGCCGGAGGCGGTGACCGTCTTCTCCGCGGACACGGTGGCGCCGATGATGACGATCGACTCGCCCAGCGCGATCAGGATGAACGCCTGGCAGCGCTCGGCGAAGTGACTGCCCTCGATGGTCCAGTCCGAGGTGCGGGACCGGCCGAGACCCGGGGTGTAGAAACCCACGGCCCCGCCGGCCAGGTCCACGCCGACGGCCAGCACCCACAGCAGGACGCGGGCCTGGCCGTGCGCGAAGCCGCCGCCGAGCGCGAGCGCGCTGGAGACCACGCACCAGGCCAGGATCCGCTCATAGTTCTTCTGCAGCCGATCACCCCGCAGCGCGGCCACCATGAAGACGGTCCGGCCGATCTGCTGGAGGGCGTAGGCCACGCCCACCACCGGCCCGAGATCGCCGAACGCCCGGGGCAGCGCCGCCGACATGGCCAGGCTGACCAGCATGAGCGCCACGAGCAGCAGCCGGACGGCCATCTGGTCCGGGTCCAGCCAGTTCGTCACCCAGGTCGTGTACGCCCAGACCAGCCACACCATGACCAGCAGCAGGCCCGTCTGCAGCGCGCCCCGGACGGTGGGATCGGCCAGCAGGTGATGCGAGAGCTGGGTGACGGCGAACACGTAGACCAGGTCGAAGAACAGCTCGATGTTCGTGACCCGCTGCGCCCCGGACCGGTCCCGCAGGAGCGTGCCGCTCATTACCAGGCGTAGTGCTCCGGGGCGGGCTGGTAGCCCGGGAACAGCTCATCGAGCCGCTTGAGGATGTCGTCGCCGAACCGCAGCGCGACCGCGCCCTGCGCGTCGTCGAGCTGGCTGAGGGTGCGCGGCCCGATGATCGGGCCGGTGACCCCCGGCTGCTGCAGCAGCCAGCCCAGGGCCACGTTCGCGGGCTCCTCGCCGAGCTCGGCGCACAGGTCCTCGTAGGCCTCGATCTGCTCCCGGTGCTCCTCGAGGGTCTGCCTGGCCCGGCCGGCCAGGCGCCGCCGCCCCTCGCGCTCCTTCCTGACCACGCCGCCGAGCAGCCCGCCGTCCAGCGGGGACCACGGGATGACGCCGATGCCGTACTCGATCGCCGCGGGCAGCACCTCGAGCTCGATCTCGCGGGTCAGCAGGTTGTAGATGGACTGCTCGCTGACCAGGCCGAAGAAGCCCCGCCCGGCCGCGGTGTCGCTGGCCTGCGCCAGGTGCCAGCCGGCGAAGTTGGAGGAGCCCACGTAGAGGATCTTGCCCTGGGCGACGAGCACCTCCATGGCCTGCCAGATCTCGTCCCACGGGGTGTCCCGGTCGATGTGGTGCATCTGGTACAGGTCGATGTAGTCGGTGCGCAGCCGGCGCAGCGACGCGTCGCAGGACCGCCGGATGCTCAGCGCGGACAGCTTGCCCTCGTTGGGCCACTCGCCCATCGCGCCGTACAGCTTGGTGGCCAGCACCGTGCGTTCCCGCCGTCCGCCGCCGCTGTCGAACCACTCGCCGATGATCTCCTCGGTCCAGCCCGCGTGCGATTCGCCGTTCTGGCCGACCTGGCCGGGCGGGCTCTGCATCCCGCCGTAGCGGTTGGCGGTGTCGAAGAAGTTGATGCCGATCTCGTGGGCGTGGTCCATGATCGCGTGCGCTTCGGCGGGCGGGGTCAGCGGACCGAAGTTCATCGTGCCGAGGCACAGGCGGCTGACGGAAAGGCCAGAGCGGCCCAGATGCGTGTATTCCATGGCTCTAGCCTTTCACGGGCTCCGGCCCGGCTAGCTCCCGGCCGGGCGGGCGGCGCGGTGAGCGGCGACCCGCTCGCGCGTACCGCAGGCCGTCGAGCAGTAGCGCCGCGGGCTGCCCCGGCCCACGTTCGCGAACGGCTTGCGGCACGACGGCGAGGCGCAGATCCCGGCCGGCGGGGCCTGCCGCTCGGCCAGCAGGACGGCCAGGGCCAGGCAGGAGGAGGTGATGAGCCACTCGGCCGCGGGAGCGTCGTCGCTGCTGTCAACGTGCAGGTGCCAGCCGGACGTGCCGTGGTGCGAGGTCAGCCGGGGCGGATGGGCACGGCCGGCCAGCAGGCCGTTGATCACGTCCGCGGCGGCGTTCACATCCGGGGCGGTGAAGACGGCCAGCAGGTCGGCCGCGGCCTGGCGCAGGCCGTCCAGGTCGGCCGCGGTCAGCTCGGTAGATTCGGGTTCCCCGTGCGCCAGCAGGACCTCGGTCACGGCGGCCCGTTCCGCCGGGCTGCTCGGCTCGGGCCGGTAGCCGGGCCTGGGCAGCAGGACGGCCAGCAGGTCCGCTGCCCGCTGGGCCGCGTCATGCGCGCTGCCGAGCGGGCCCTGGGTGTCCATGCGGATAGTGTAACGTGTTTATGTGAAATCACGTTACCGGATCGCGCGGCCGGTGGTGCCGTGGTGGTACCTGGGCGGCGCGGCGGCGGCCCGGGCCGGCGACGAGATGTCCGGGCCTGCACTGCTGCTGTTCGGGCTGGCCGCCACCGGCCGCCCGGCGGCCGGATCGGAGTTGCTGGCCAGCGTGACCATTGCCGCGGCGGCCGGCGGCCCGCTGTTCGGCGCGCTGCTCGATCGCAGCCGCCGGCCGGCCCGGATGCAGGCCGCCACGCTGGCCGTCTACGTGCTGGGCCTGGCGGCCATCCAGGCGGCCCTGGGCCAGGTGCCGATGCCGCTGGTCGTGCTGGTAGCGCTGGCCTGCGGGCTGTTCAACCCGGCGGTGGCGGGCGGCTGGTCGTCGCAGTTGCCGCGCCTGGTGCCCGCGGCGGACCTGAGCCGCGGCTCCGCGCTGGACGCGATGACCTACAGCGTCGCCAGCCTGGCCGGGCCGGCCCTGGCCGCCCTGATCGCGGCCGGGGTGGGAGCGCGCTGGGCCGTGCTGGCCGCCGCGGCCCTGGTCGCCCTGGCCGTGCCCGCCGCCCTGACGCTGCCCGGCCCCGACCCGTCCGACGGCCGCCCGTCGTCGCCGTCCCCGCACCGGCAGGTGGCTGTGCATCGGCAGATGGCCGCGGGCTTCGCCGAGATCTTGGCCCGGCGGCCGCTGTTGCGGGCCACCGCGACCTCGGTGGTGTCGTACGTGGGGATCGGGATGCTCCTGGTGTGCTGCCCGTTGCTCGGCGCCCAGCGGCTGGGCGCTCCGGCCCGGGGAGCGCTGCTGATCAGCGCGATGGCGGCGGCTTCGCTGGCCGCCAACGCGATCCTGGCCCGCCGTCCGTGGCGCGCGGCGCCCGACACGGCCGTCCTGGTCAGCACGCTGGTCATCGGGGCCGGCCTGGCCGCGGCGGCGGTGGCGCCTGGCTGGCTGGCCCTGCTGGCCGTCGCGGTGAGCGGGGCGGGTGAGGGACCGCAGGTGACCGCGCTGTTCGCGGTGCGGCACCGGGAGGCGCCCGAGCACATGCGCGCGCAGATCTTCACCACGGCGGCCAGCGTGAAGATCGGCGGGCTGGCCGCGGGGGCGGCGCTGGCCGGGCCGCTGGCGGGCCGGTCCGTGGTTACCTGCCTGCTCATCGGGGCCGGCACGCAGGCGTGCGCCGCGGCGACCTACCTGCTCACCGGGCCGGGACGGGCCGTCGAGCCGCTGCCGCCGCCGCTGTCGGCAGGCTCGGCGAGCAGGGACACCGGGCGTGGAGCCACGGCCCGTTCGGAATAATGACCTTGATCTTGCTATCCTGGTCGCATGTCACAGGTATCGGGTGCCCAGTGGTGGACCGCCGGTTAGGGCGGCCACAGCTTCACCCGTTTTCGGGGCCGTCCGGATGGGCGGCCTTTTCTCGTTCTCGCGCCTGTCTGGCCCGTCCCAGGGAGGACGATGATGATGAGTACGTCACTTGCGGTGCGGCGTTCGGCCGAGCTCGAGGAGCTGATTGACACCGATGCCGGCCGGTTCCGGATCCTGACCGGTGACCGGCCGACCGGGCAGCTGCACCTGGGCCATTACTTCGGCACCTTGCGGAACCGGGTCAGGCTGCAGGATCTCGGAGCCGAGGTCTTCGTGCTGATCGCCGACTACCAGGTGCTGACCGATCGCGACACGGCCGAGCGCCTGGATGAGCACGTGACCGGCCTGATGCTCGACTACCTGGCTATCGGCATCGACCCGGCCCGGACGGTGATTTTCGCGCACAGCGCCGTGCCCGCGCTCAACCAGCTGCTGCTGCCGTTCCTGAGCCTGGTCTCGGTGCCCGAGCTGAACCGCAACCCCACCGTCAAGGACGAGATCGCGCATTCGCGCCAGTCGGCGGTCAGCGGCCTGATGCTCACCTACCCAGTTCACCAGGCGGCGGACATCTTGTTCTGCAAGGGGAACCTGGTTCCGGTGGGGCAGGATCAGCTCCCGCACCTGGAACTTACCCGGGTCATCGCGCGGCGCTTTAACGAACGGTTCGGGCCGGTGTTCCCGGTGCCTGACGCGCTGCTGTCGGCGGCGCCGCTGCTGCTCGGCACGGACGGCACGAAGATGAGCAAGAGCCGCGGCAACACGATCCCGCTGGCGGCCAGCGCCGACGAGACCGCCCGGCTCATCCGGGGCGCGAAGACCGACGCCGAGCGGTACGTCAGCTACGACCCCGAGCGCCGGCCGGAGGTATCGAGCCTGGTCCTGCTGGCCGCCTTGGGCCTGGGCCGCAGCCCGCAGGACGTGGCCGCCGATCTGGGGACCGGCGGGGCCGCGGCGCTCAAGGACACGGTCACGATGGCGGTCAACGAGATGCTGGCGCCGGTCCGGGCCCGCCGCGCCGAATACGCCCGCGACCTGGGTTACGTCCGGCAGGTGCTGCGCGCGGGCAACGAGCGCGCCGACGCCATCGCCGCGGCCACGCTGGATGAGGTCAGGACGGCCATGGGCATGCGCTACTGACCGGTGCCGTCTGTGGCAGGGTTGGTACGTGACGTGGGGGCCGGAGGCGAGCGGGGATCTCGCCGCGTCGTTGCAGCAGGCCGGCGCGGGGCGCGGCGATCTCGTCGGCCTGGTCGTCTCCCCGGATCTCGGCCTGGGCATCGCGGCGGCGGGCGGCGGCGGCCCGCTGCCGCCGGGGCCTGAGGCGGTCACGGCGGTCGCCCGGGCCGATGAGGTGCTGCGGCCGCGCTGGGTGGTGTGGTCGGGTCAGGCGGCTGCGCGGCTGGCCGGGTGCGGCGTGCGCCTGGCCACGTGCTGGGATGTGACGGCTGCGCACCGGCTGCTGTTCGGCGGGTGGCGGGCCGATCCCGGCCTGGCCTGGGCCCGGCTGCACGGGCTGGCCGCCGATGACGTGCCCGCGGCCGGGCCGCCGGACTTGTTCGGGATGCCGGGCTGGGACGACGGCGACGGCGAGGACCCGGTGGCGCCGGGCGGCCAGCTGCGGCGGGACTGGGCCAGCGGCGGGTGGTCGGACAGCCCCGAGCGGCTGGCCCGCTGGGCCGGGCTGGCCCGCGCGACAGCCGAGCTGCAGGCCGCGGCGCTGGCCGGGCTGGACAGCCGGCCGATGGCGCTGGCCGCGGCCCGCTCCGAGTCCACCGCCGAGCTGCTGTGCGCCGAGCTGTCGGCGGACGGGCTGCCGATGGACCGGTCGGTGGCCGAGGAGGTGCTGACGGCCATCATCGGGCCCCGGCCGCGCAGCGACGCCGAGGCGGTCGCGCTGCGGGCCGCGCGGGACGCGGAGGTCCTGCGACATGCGCCCGCCGAGGTGACCACCGACCTGCGCAGCCCGGCTCAGGTCCGGTCGCTGCTGGCCCGGATCGGCGTGGACGTGCCGGACACCCGGGCCTGGCGGCTGCGCGAGCTGCGTGACCCGCACCCGATGGTGCTGGCGCTGCTGCGGTGGCGGAAGGCCGAGCGGATCGCGACCACTTACGGCTATGCCTGGCTGGATGAGAACCTCGGTGCCGACGGACGGCTGCGCGGCGCGTGGACTGGGTCGGACGGGGCCGCGGGCCGGATGACCGCCTCGGCCGGGCTGCACAACATGCCGGCCGCGATGCGCCGGGCGGTGGTGGCCGAGGAAGGGCACGTCTTCGTCCGGGCCGACCTGGGCCAGATCGAGCCGCGGGTGCTGGCTGCGGTATCCGGCGACCAGGCGCTGGTCACGGCCGCGCGGGCCGACGACATGTACGCGCCGGTGGCGGCCCAGCTCGGCGTGGACCGGCCCACGGCCAAGGTGGCGGTGCTCGGTGCGATGTACGGGCAGACCACCGGCCACGGCGCCCAGGCCCTGCGCCGCCTCAACGCGGCCTACCCGGTGGCCATGTCCTACCTGGAGGTCGCCGACCGGGCCGGGCAGGCCGGCCAGAACCTGCGCACCTACGGCGGGCGGCTGATCATCCTGGCTCCCCGCGCCGACGAGACCCGGAGCGGCAGCCGGTCCGCGGCCTACGGCCGGTACGCGCGGAACGCGATGATCCAGGGTGCGGCGGCCGAGCTGTTCAAGATGTGGGCGGTGACGGTCCGGGCGCGGTGCGGGCACCTCGGCGCGCGGATCGTGCTGTGCCTGCACGACGAGCTGCTGGTGCACTGCCCGCGCGAGCGGGCCGAGACGGTGTCCCGGATCGTCGAGGAGTGCCTGCGGGAGGCCGCCGGCCGCTGGGCTCCCGGCTGCGGGGTCCGCTTCATCTCCGACACCACCATCGTGCGGAGCTGGTCAGACGCGAAGATCGCGGCCCCGGCGCCCGATCCCGCCGTCCCGGGCGCCTAACGCCCGCCCTGGCCGGCCGCGGCGGCGATCACGGCCGCGGCGAACCTGTCGGGGGCCTCCAGCGGCGAGAAGTGGCCGGCGCCGTCCAGACCGGTCAGCGCGGCGGCCGCGAAGAAGTCGCTGATCCGGTCGGACCACTCGCGAGGGAACAGCGGATCATGCTCGGGCCACAGCACGGTGGTGGGGGCCCCGATCCTGCGGTCCCGGGCGGGGACCTGCTCGGCCAGCGAGGTCGCCACCGAGCCCGCCCCGGCCCGGTACCAGGCGATGGAGGCGCTGAACGCGCCCGGTGGCCCGTAGACCGAAACCAGGTGGTCGAGGTGGTCCTCGCTGACCTGGTAGCCGGGCCCGGACCAGTGCGACCAGAAGTGCCGCAGGTAGGCGCGCACGGCGGGAGGCCGGCCGTCGATCAGCTGGGGGCACAGCTCGAGATGGTGAAAGGCCTGGTACCAGAACTCCTGCTGGGCCCGCGGCTGCAGGATCCGGTCGCCGATACCGGGCAGCGGCGGCGCGATGACCAGGGCCCGGACCAGATCGGGACGGTCCCGGGCGATGGCCTGGGCGATCCTGCTGCCGATGTCATAGCCGGCGATCACGGGCCGGCTCAGATCCAGTTCCTCGATCAGCCCGATGATGCTCCGGGCCTGGGCGGCCGCGTTGTACTGACGGGCCGGATCGGCCTGGTGCTTGTCCGACTCCCCGAAGCCCCGCAGGTCAGGCACGACCACATCGGCACCGACCCACTGGACCCCCTGGCCCCGCTGGCCTCCCGGGGCTGACACCAGCGGCGCGACCTGGCGGTAGTCGGTCCTGTCACCCGGCCAGCCGTGCAGCAGCAGCACGGCCGGGGCCCCGTGACCCGCCCCGGTCCGGTCGTAGGCCAGCCGGAAGCCGTCGACCGCTGTCTCCTGGCGCATACCCGCACCCTACGGCGGCGCGGCGGCCAGGTCACGCCGACGGCGGCTGGGGTGACGCCGGCTGGAGGGCGGCGGCGTAGATGACGGCATCGCGGCCGCCGTGCACCGCGGTACGTTTCTCCGGGCGCAGCCCGATCTTCTCCGCGACGCGCTGGGACGGCCGGTTGTCCGGGTGGATGATCGCGATCAGCCGGGAGGCGCCGAGCACGTCGCGGGCGAAGTCGCGCGAGGCGGCCGCGGCCTCGGTGGCGTAGCCGCGGCCCTGCAGCGCGGGGACGACGTGGTAGCCCACCTCGAGTTCGGTCACGCCGTCGACCAGCTGGGGGGTGAGCCCGCAGTCGCCGACGAACTCGCCGTCAGGGGTGGTCAGCAGCCACAGGCCGTATCCGCGGGTGCGATACAGGCCTACATTCCAGTCGATCCACTGCTGCGCTTCCTGCCGGGTCTTGGGCCTGGGGTAGTAGGTCATGACCTCCGGATCGCCGAGCAGGCCGGCCATGTCGTCGAGATCCTCGGGAGCCATGTCGCGGAAGACCAGCCGGGCCGAATCTGGGTGCATACGGCGACGGTAGCCGAGTTCGGCCCGCCGGGCGCCACGGGTTTTATGATGAGGCGATGACCTGGACGGCACCTGAGGTCGCGCGCGAGCCCATGGCCCGAGCCGGGGACGAGCGCGCGATGCTCGACGGGCTCCTCGACCTGCACCGGCTCACCTTGCTGCACAAGTGCGCCGGGCTGACCGCCGAGCAGCTGGCGGCGTGCAGCGCGGAACCGTCCCGGCTGTGCCTGCTCGGCCTG
>Ga0209420_1001039_pt1 | contig 13662 bp, 13 predicted proteins | sample BlaSpr_A8_OM1_O1_FD_187972 | JGI IMG/M metagenome (GOLD analysis project Ga0209420, IMG submission 187972) | Forest soil microbial communities from Thunder Bay, Ontario, Canada - Black Spruce, Ontario site 2_A8_OM1_O1 (SPAdes) (version 2) | ecosystem: Environmental > Terrestrial > Soil > Boreal... | reverse complement strand
CCCATCCGCCGCGGCTGAGACGTTGTATGTAGGTGACCGGTTGGACAACGACATCATGCCCGCGGCCCGGCTCGGGCTGCGGACGGCGCTGATCAACCGCGGCCCGTGGGCCACTATCTGGCGGGATGACCCAGCCGCGAGTCAGGTGCCGACGTTGCGGGTTGACTCGCTGGCCGAGCTGCCCGGAAGGATCGCCGCGTTTAACGCTGGAGTGAGCTGAGGGTGGCTTGCCAGCCGTAGAGCCGGTCATCGAGGGCTTGGACGCAGGGTAGCTCGGCGTGCGGCTGGAGGGTCTTGCGGACTTCGAGCACGCGGTCCATGCCGGTGGCGTACCAGGCGGTGCCGAGCAGTTCGAGGGCTTGCTCGGCGTAGGTGCAGGCGGCTTCGGGGTTGTGCTGGGCGGCTTCGACGGCGGCCAGGTCGCCGAGGATGACGCTGCGTCCCCGGTTGCCTCCCACTGATGGGTCTTGCAGCGCGGCGAGCAGGGTTTCTTTGGCTTGGGGCAGGTGTCCGGCTTTGAGCTGGGTGTTGCCCTTGAACGCAGCCAGCCGTGCGGGTGAGAACCAGGTGAACCAGTCCGGGGATGCGTGCTGGCTGCCCGCGGCCAGGATGTCTTCGGCGTGCCCGATCAGCCGCAGGGCCTCGCGGGTGTGGCCGCTGATGGTCTCGCATTCGGCTTCGACGGCATCGAGCCAGGCCAGGAACTCGGCTGAGGCCGGGCCGCGGCGGGCGTAGGTGCGGGCGGCGCGCATCCGTTCGGCTGCCTCGTCGCGGCGGCGATCAAAGCCGGGGACGAACGCCGCGTGGGCCAGGATCGCCGATCCGAGCAGCGTGTCGTCGGCTTCTCCGGCTGCCTGGAGGGCGCGGACGAAGGTGGCGTCGGCGTCGTCGGCCTGGCGCAGGTCGAAGAACTCGATCCGCCCGGCCAGGAGCAGTGATTCGGCCAGGGCAGTGGCCAGCAGGGTGTGGCTGACCCCGGCAGTCTCGGCGAGGAGCTGGGTGCCCATGCGGGTGTGCTCGATGACGGGCGGGTGCAGGTGCGTGGGTTCGACGTGGCTGTACAGGCGCCGGTAGGCGGCGGTGATGGCCGCGTAGTCGCTGGCCACGTTGGACGGCTGGATCACCCCCCGCGCCTTAGACAGCGACACCGCTGTGTGCCCGCCAGTGCGGGCTGGCAGGGGATGCCGGGCGGCGTTTGCGGCGTCGGGTCCGGCCACGGATACGTCCCAGGGCGGGGTGAAGCCGAGGTCTTCGACCGGGAGCTGGAGCACGTGGACCAGCAGCCGCTGGTGGTCGGCCCGGGGCCAGGGCGGCGCGGCGGATTCCCATCGCCGTACTTGGCGGGTGCTGATCTGGATGTGCTTGAGTCCGAGTTGCGGGGCGGCGCGGGTGAGGGCGTCGGCGAGTGCTTGCTGTGACCCGTATCCGGCGTGCTGGCGGGCTGCCTTGAGCCGCACGTTGCCGATGGGGCGTGTCATTCGGGGTGCCTCCGTGTCGATGGCTGGCCCGGCTGGTGTGTCCGTTTCGTCCGCCATGAGGACATTCTATCAAAGTGCGACGTATTATGGCCTATATAAGACCCCTAAAAGTCCTCTTTAAGTCCTCTTATAGTCCGTTCGAGGTGAGCACTCTGATGTTACAGGCCGCTTGGCGGCACGTACAGAGACAGGAGAGGCCGATGCCACTTCTAGGTCCGTTCTCGGTGGATTTCGGGACGGTGTTCCCCGCGGGCGCGTACGCGGTGGGGGCGTTTGAGAAGGTGCGGGACTTCGACAAGTCCAAAGGCGACGTGGTGGTCCAGCAGGTCGACAAGCTCACCGGCCTGCCGCTGTGGGTGATCGAGGTCGTCGACCCGCAGGAAGGCACCCGGAAGCTGACCGTCAAGGTCAAGGTGACCGCGCAGGTGCAGCCGGTGTTGCCGCCCCCGGTGCCCGGGTCGCCGTTCACCCCGGTCGAGTTCGAGGGCCTGAACGTGATGCCCTACGTCGACTCCGACCGGTGCAAGGGCGACGGTAGGAGCAAGTGCGGCGCCCGGCAGGCGTACTCTCTCAAGGCCACCGGCGTCCGCGCCCCGTCGCGGATGGGCCGCCCGCTGCCCGAGCACAAGGACGCGGCCTGATGCCCGCCCGCCGCGTCCCCGCCCTGGCCCTGCCCGTCGACGCCAAAGCCGCGGTCACCTTCCGGGGATATGAGCACCGCACCCCGCTGCTGACCATCACCACCGGCCGCCCGGCCCTGCTGGTCACCCTGACCCTGCCCGAGCAGCTGGAGGCCGGGCACGTCACCTTCGCCCGGCAGCTGGCCTGCCAGGCCTGGGCCTACGCCGTCGCGGTCGAACGCCGCTACCGGGGCCTGCCCGCCCTGCAAGATCAAGCGGTCCCGCACCTGCTTGCCCCGAGGGCTGACACGTGGACGGGTGATCCGGCCCGGCCCGGCCCGGTCGAGCTGGCCGACCGGCAGGAGGTGACGGCATGACGGCCACGGCGATGATCCGGTTCGGCAGCGACGGCCAGGCCGAGGTGCAGTCCTACCTCCGGCTGACCGCCAGCACTTACATCCAGTGCTGCCTCTACACCGACGCCGCCCCGATCCTGGCCATCCGCGACGGCCAGGTCGACATCACCATCACCAACCCCGGCCGGGAAGAAGTCACCGCCGACGACGTGACGTTCGGCCGCCAGCTCGCCGAGGCGGCGACCCGGTACGCGGCCGAGCTGGAAGACAAGCTCGCCGCCCAGGAGCGCGCTGCGGCGGCTGGCCCGGGTGAGCCTTCCGGGCAGGCGGCGTGATGGCACTCCAGATCAAGGCGGGGCGGCTGGAGCTGGTCCCTCCGGCCGCCCCTGGGTTCTCTCCCGGCACAACCATGGAAGAGGGGAGCATCTTATGCGCCGCGTCGTGACCGGGGAACAGGTCGCCCAGATCTACAACCCCGACCCGTTCGCCCGGCCCGTCTTCCGCGCCCCGGTCTACCAGACCCCGGCCGGACTCATCCTCCTCGCCTGGCTGGCCCGATTGATCATCTGGATCATCCGCCTCGTGGTCCGGCATCCTGTCGCCGCCCTGGCCGTCGCGGTGCTGGCGTTCATGTGGGTTACGATCACCTGGGTCGGCGTGGCCGCGATGATCGTGTGGGCCTCGGTGGTCCTGCTGGCCTGGCGGTACTACTGGCCGTCCGGGTTCACCCGGTGGGTAGCCAGCCCCTCCCGCGGGAAGTGGCGGGCCTGGACCTACCGGCGCAAGTGGGCCGCCGTGATGACCATCGCCGACCTGGCCCCCACGTACTGCGCCCGGATCATCCTGCCCGTCCTCGGGAAGGTGACGGCGACCCGGTATGTCGACCGGGTCCACGTCCGGTTGGTCTCCGGGCAGAGCGTGGCCGACTTCGCCGAGCGGGCCGACAACCTGGCCCACGGGTTCGGCGCCCTGCTGTGCCGGGTCCGCACCGCGAAATCGGGTGCGGTGGTGCTGGAGTTCGTCCGCCGCGACGCGCTCGCCGTGCCTGTCCCCGCCCAGCCGGTCCCTGACCGCCCCGACCTCAAGGCCCTGCCGGTGGGCAGGCGGGAGGATGGGCTGCCGTGGCTGGTCCGGCTGCACGGCACGCACGTCCTGGTGGCCGGGGCCACCGGAGCCGGGAAAGCCTCCCTGATGTGGTCGCTCGTCCGGGCCATGCTGCCGCTGATGCGGGCTGGCCTGGTCCGGGTGCTGGCCGCTGACCCCAAACTGATGGAGCTGGCGTACGGCCGGGTCATCTTCGACACCTACGGCACCTACGCCGCCGACCCCGCCGCGATCGCCGACATGCTCGACCAGGCCGTCGCCGACATGCAAGCCCGCGCCGCGCAGTTCGCCGGGCGGCAGCGGGACCACTCGCCGACCCGGCAGCACCCGTTCACCGTGGTCCTGGTCGATGAGGTCGCGTTCCTGACCGCCTACCAGCCCAACAAGACCCTGCGGGGCCGGATCATGGCCGCCCTGGCCACCTTGACCACCCAAGGACGCGCGGTCGGCTACTGCGTGGTGGCCGAGCTGCAAGACCCCCGCAAAGAGGTGCTGACCATCCGGAACCTGTTCCCCGACCGGATCGCCATGCGCCTGGACGAACCCGAGCAAGTCGACATGGTGCTCGGCGACGGAGCCCGGGACCGCGGCGCGGCCTGCGAGCTGATCGCCACCGACCCGGCCACCGGCGCCGGAGTCGCGTTCATCCGCCTCGAAGCCGACCCCGACCCGGTACGGGTCCGCGCCGGATGGGTCACCGACCCCGACATCCGCGACATGACCGCCTCGTGCCTCGATGACCAGGAACCGGCCCCGATCGAGGCGGCGACCCCATGACCACCATCACCGCCTGGCGGACCGACGAGCCGTGCCCGGTCTGCGCAACAGGACTGATCATGCACGACGACGCAACGCTCCGGTCCGGGCCGAATGCCGCCTGTGCGGCTGGTCTGGCACCTGGACGGCCGACCCGGACGGGGGTGACCAGTGACCGGACCCGTCTCCGCCAAGACGACGCGGGCGCAACGGCTGGCCATGCCGCTGGCCCGGGAAGTCGTCCGGGACCTGGCCGTCGAGCACGGCGCCTGCATCCGCCCCATCCAGCTGCGCCGCACCAACCTCGACACCGGCGCCGTGGACCAGGTGCTCGTGCCCTGCGGCCACACCCTCGCGTCGGTCTGCCCGGCCTGCGCCGACCGGGCCAAGACCCTGCGCGCCGCCCAGTGCCGGGAAGGCTGGCACCTCGAGGACGAACCCGCCATCACCCCCGACCCGGCTACCGACGACCAGAAATGGTGGATCACCCTGCGCGCCGAAGCACAGCAGCACCGCGACCAGGCCGCCCAAGCCGGAGCCGACACCACCGACTTTGACGAGCTGATCACCGAACTAGACGCCGAGATCACCGCGGCGGGCATCCGCGGGAAAGCCGTCCCCGCCAAGCCCGCGCGGCGGCATCGCTCGACCCGCCGCCGTCAGGACGCGCCGGACCTGCCAAGGCGCAAGATCAACCCGCGCACGGTCGGCAAGACCTACACCGCCCCGGACGGCAAGACCTTCCGGCCGTCCCTGTTCGTCACGCTGACGTGCCCGTCCTACGGGCGGGTCGGCGACGACGGAGCACCCGCCGACCCCCGCACCTACGACTATGACCGGGCCGCCCGCGACGCCCTGCACTTTGCCGCGCTGTTCGACCGGTTCATCCAGAACCTGCGCCGCTACCTCGGCTACGACCTGCAATACTTCGCCGCCATCGAACCCCAGCGGCGGCTCGCCCCGCACGCTCACATCGCCATGCGCGGCACCGTCGCCCGGGCCGAGATCCGCCGCGTCCTGGCCGCCACCTACCACCAGGTCTGGTGGCCATCCACCAGCACCGTCAGGTACGACGGGGACGAGCTGCCGGTCTGGGACGAATCGGTCGGCGGCTACCTCGACCCGGCCACCGGGGAAATCCTGCCCACTTGGGACCAGGCGCTCGACGAGCTCGGCGACCAGCCCCACCACGTCGCCCGGTTCGGGGTCCGGTTCGACGCCCAGGGCGTGCTCACCGGCTCCAAGGATGCCGCCCGGTGCATCGGCTACCTGACCAAATACCTGACAAAGCAGGTCGGCGAATGCCACCACGCCGACACTGACCCGGCCCGGAATCACGCGGCCCGGCTAGCCGAGGCGCTGCGCTACCAGCCGTGCTCGCCGACGTGCGCGAACTGGCTGCGGTATGGCATCCAGCCCAAGGGTGCCCGACCGGGCCTGGTCCCCGGCCGGTGCAAGGGCAAAGCCCACGACGCCGACCACCTTGGCTACGCCGGTCGGCGGGTCCTGGCCTCGCGCAAGTGGTCCGGCAAGACGCTGGCCGACCACCGCACCGACCGTAAGGACTGGCTCCTGGACACCCTCGGTGTTTCGGCAACCGACCCGGCCCGCTACGCCTGGGAAGCGGTCGCGCCCGCCGACCCGGATCATATGGACCACGCTCGGCGGATGCTACACGTCGTCGCTGATCGCCTCCGATGGCAAGCCGCACTCAACGAGGCCAGACGCAGGGCCGCGATGCCCCCGACCGAGGATCTTCCGGTAACTGGGAGGGCGGCTTTATGTCGAATCAGCGCGATGAGCTGATGACCGTGGAGCAGATTCTCGCTGAACTGTGCGGCGTGTCTGAGCGGACGTTCTATCGCTGGCGGGAGCTTGGCCGTGCTCCGAAGGGGATCCGGCTTCCCAATCGTGAGCTGCGGGTCTGGCGGAGTGAGTTTCTGGCCTGGCTCGAATCGCTGCGCGAGGATGCGGCGTGAACGAGTCAACCCGTGTCCGGTTCTGGGACGTGCGCCGTAATAAGTCGAGCAGATCGACGTCTTTCGAGGTGCGCTGGGTCGTCGGCGGCAGGCAGTTCTCCCGGACTCGCGCGAGCAAGGCCCTGGCCGAGAGCTTCCTTTCCGAGTTGCGGCAGGCGGCCAAGCGGGGAGAGGCGTTCGACACCAGCGAGGGACTTCCGGTGTCGATGCGGCGCGCGAAGCATGCGAGGTCGTGGTTCGCGTTCGTGCTGGCGTATGTCGATATGAAGTGGCCGCGCGCTGCGGCTACGACGCGGAACAGCATGACGGATGCTCTCGCTACGGTTACCGCCGCGCTCGTGGATGACCGGCCTGGGCAACCTGAGGTGCTGCTGCTCCGCCGTGCGCTGCGACAGTACGCGCTGGTGCCTTCGTCTCGCACGCTCCCGCGTCCGGCTGAGGTCGCTGCTGCGCTTGGCTGGCTGGAACGGGCATCGCTGGCGATGGCTGAGCTGGAGAAGCCGCGTAACGTCCGTTTGGCGCTCGACGCGCTGACGCTTCGCCTGGATGGAACGGCGGCGGCGGCCACGACGATTCATCGCAAGCGTTCGGTCTTCTATAACGTGCTCGGCTATGCGGCCGAGCTGGAGGAGCTTTCGGCAAATTCGCTCGACCGGGTGAACTGGAAGCCGCCGAAGGTGGCCGAGGTGGTGGACCGGCGCGTTGTCGTCAATCCGCGCCAGGCGCGTGAGCTGCTCGCCGCGGTGACCTATGTCGGCCGACTGTGGCGCGGTCGTCATCTGCGGGCGTTCTTCGCGTGCATGTACTTCGCCGCGCTGCGCCCAGGTGAGGTCAAGGCGCTACGCAAGGACGGCTGCCACCTACCCGAGTCCGGCTGGGGGAAGCTCACCTTGTCCAGGTCGCGGCCGCAGTCGAACAAGCGCTGGACTGATAGCGGGGAAGCCTTTGATGACCGGGGCCTGAAGCATCGCGCGGAAAATGACACGCGCTCGGTGCCGATACCGCCCGAGCTGGTCATGATCCTGCGGCAGCACATCGAGGAGTTCGGGACCGCCGCGGATGGGCGGCTGTTCAGGACGGCAACGGGTGGGATGATCTACGACACAATCATACCTGGGCAGTTGCCCGGACGCTGGCCCTGGCCCCGGAGCAGGTTGCCTCTCCGCTGGCAGGCAGGCCCTATGACCTACGTCATGCCGCGGTATCGCTTTGGCTGAACGGCGGGGTCGCGGCCACAGAGGTGGCTAATCGTGCAGGTCACAGTGTGGAGGTGCTGCTGCGGGTGTACGCGAAGTGCATCGACGGCGGCGAGGAGGCGGCTAACAGGAGGATCGATGAAGCGCTGGCTTCCTGACCGATCTACCATGCAAGGGTCTCGTTTTCGGCGAGGCCCTTCTGTTTTCTCCGGGTTGACCTGGGGAAACGCTTCAAGATCCATCCCGCGTATATCCCGCGAACAGTGACAAACAGCGGCAGTCGGCTGCATATGGCTGCGGTCGGTGACGAGCCCAGGACGTGAGCCTGGCCGACATAAGTCCAGGTCAGGTCCGGTTTTCCGAGGTCAGAGCGGAGGGCGTGGGATTCGAACCCACGGTGACGTTGCCGCCACAATGGTTTTCAAGACCATCGCCATCGGCCACTAGGCGAGCCCTCCTGTGCGCACCAGCCTACGGTAACCCGGCCCGGGACGTCAGCCGCCGCGGCCAGGCCAGCCCGTCGCCGACCAGCGCGGCCAGGGCCAGGTAGGCGTCGGCCGTCTCGGCGGCGAGCAGTTCGAGCTCGACCTCGGCGCCTTCCTCCAGGTGCGGATCGTAGGGAATCCGGACCACGGCCCGGCAACGGGACGCGAAGTGGTGCTCGAGCCGGTCCAGGTCGACGTTGCTCTTGCTCTTGGGCCGGATGGTGGACAGCACCACGACGCCGTTGCGCACCAGGTCCCCGCACTGGTGGGCCTCGAGCCAGTCCAGGGTGGCGCTGGCGCTGCGTGCGCCGTCCACCGACGGCGAGCTGACCACCACGATCTGGTCGGCCAGATGCAGCACGCCCGACATGGCCGAATGCAGCAGCCCGGTGCCGCAGTCGGTCAGGCAGATCGAGTAGAAGTGCTCGAGCACCCGGGCCGCGTCACAGTAGTCCTCGGCGCCGAACGCCACCGACACCGCCGGGTCACGGTCGGAGGCCAGGATCTCCAGCCGGCTCGGGGTCTGGGAAGTGAACGCGCGGACGTCGGCGTAGCGGCCGACCTGGCCTCGCTCGTTCAGCAGGTCCCTGATCGTGGCGGCCGTCTCCAGCCGGACCTTGTCCGACAGCGTGCCCCGGTCGGGGTTGGCGTCGACGGCGATGACCCGGTCCCCGCGCAGGGTGGCCAGCGTCGCCCCGAGCCCGACCGCGGTCGTGGTCTTGCCCACGCCGCCCTTCAGGCTGAGCACCGCCACCCGGTGATGGCCGCCGGCCACCGGGGTCCTGACCCGGTTGATGAGATCACGGCGGCGCATGTCGGCGGCCGACTCGCCGAACCTGAGCAGGCCGCCGGTGACCCGGGACAGGCTCCGCCGCCAGCCCGATCCCGGGCCCGGCCGCTTGGCGTGCAGCAGCGACTCGGCGGTCAGGCTGTCGGCGGTCTCGGTCTCGTACCCGTCGGCGACGGGCGGGTTCAGGCCGGATGACGGCATCCCGGCCTGCGCCATCCGCCGCGGCGCGTCCCACTGGGCCAGGGATTCCATCGGCGGGACGGGATGAGCGTCGCGGCCGAACGCCGGGTCCGCGGCGTACCCGGGCTCGGCGGCGTACCCGGGCTCGGCGGCGTATCCGGGATCCAGTGCGTAGCCGGGGACCGGCCCGGCACCCGAGCCCCAGTCATCCCAGGTGCCCTGCGGGTATCTCGGGTCCTGCTGGTACCCCGGGTCTGCGCCGAAATCCTGGCCCGGCCCGTAGCCCGGCTCGGGTGCGTAACCCGGCCCGGCCGGATAGGGATAGCCGGGTTCTTCCGGGAACGAGTGACCGGAAGGGACCGGGGCGAATCCCGGCCCGCGCGGGTACTCCGGCTCCGCCTGGTACCCCGCGCCGCCCGGGTAACCGGCCTCGTGCGGATGCCCGGGAAGCTGCGGATATCCCCAGTCCTGCGGATACCCAAGCTCGCGCGGGTGTCCGGGCTCCTGCTGATAGCCCGGTTCGGCTCCGTACCCGGGTTCCGGCCCGTACCCCGGTTCCGGCCCGTACCCCGGTTCCGGCCCGTACCCCGGTTCCGGCCCGTACCCCGGTTCCGGCCCGTACCCCGGTTGCTGCCCGTACCCGGCCGCCTGCGGGTATTCCTGCTCGGCCGGGTACTCGGCGTCCGGCCGGTACCCGTGGTCGTCCGGGTCGCCCGGCTCCCGGTGAGACTCGGGTTCCCGGTGATAGTCCCAGTCGGACCACGACACGTAGGGATCGTTCGCCCCGTCAGCCTCGGCTGTCTCGGCCCGGCCGTTCGGGCCCGGGTGAATCTCGGGCGTATCGTTGTTCGTGCTCACGGATCGGCCCCCTTGATCCTCCTGGGCGGGCGCATGCGGGCGGAGTTCGTGCGTCAATCCGAGCGTAAGACAAATTTCACGTTATTTCGATACCCAGCGCACTTATTTGGTTGCACTGAGTACAGAGGAGCGTTCATGCGCGCCGTCGTCATCACCCAACCCGGCGAGCCCGAGGTGCTGAGCTGGCAGGAAGTACCCGACCCCGTCCCCGGTCCCGGCGAGGTGGTCATCGACGTCGCCGCCTCGGGCGTCAACCGGGCCGACCTGATGCAGCGGGAGGGTTTCTACCCGCCGCCGCCCGGCGCGCCGCCCTACCCGGGCCTGGAATGCTCCGGCCGGGTCCGGGCGGTCGGCGCGGCGGTGACCGGCTGGCGGCCCGGCGACCAGGTATGCGCTCTGCTGGCCGGCGGCGGCTACGCGGAACAGGTCGCGGTCCCCGCCGGCCAGCTGCTCCCGGTCCCGGACAGCGTGGACATCACCACGGCGGCCGCGTTCCCCGAGACCGCGTGCACGGTGTACGCCAACGTCTTCCAGCTGGCCGGGCTGGCCAGCGGCGAGCTGCTGCTGGTACACGGCGGCAGCAGCGGGATCGGGACCATGGCCATCCAGCTGGCCAAGGCCTTCGGCGCCCGGGTGGCCTGCACCGCCGGGTCGCCGCAGAAGCTGGACCGCTGCCGTGAGCTCGGCGCCGACGTGGTGATCAACTACCGCACCGAGGACTTCGTGGCGGCGGTAAAGGATGCCACCGGCGGGGCAGGCGCCGACGTCATCCTCGATATCATGGGCGCGAGTTACCTGGCCCGCAACCTGGACGCGCTGGCCACGGACGGGCGCCTGGTCATCATCGGCCGCCAGGGCGGCAGCCGGGCCGAAATCGACCTGGGCGTGCTGCAGGCCAAACGGGCCAGCCTGTACGCGACCACCCTCCGGGCCCGCCCGGCCCATCAGAAGGCCGCGGTGGTGGCGGCCGTGCGCGAGCACGTCTGGCCGCTGATCAACGCGGGTCAGGTGGTGGCCGTCATCGACCGGGAGCTGCCCATGTCACAGGCGGCCCAGGCGCACCGGGCGATGGCCGCCAGCGAGCACATCGGCAAGATCCTGCTGCTGGCGAACTGACCACCCGTGTGGCCCGGCCACCCGCCGGATCGGACAGACTAGGGGAATGAGTATCGGGATGAACCCTGAACCGCAACAGCATCCGCAGGTCCTGGTGGTGGGCCCTGATGGCATAGCCATGCCAGGCACCCCGCCGGAGGAGGGCGCGCACGAGCGCCCGGTGACCGAGATGGTCGAGCAGCCGGCCAAGGTCATGCGGATCGGCAGCATGATCAGGCAGTTGCTCGAGGAGGTGCGCGCGGCGCCGCTGGACGAGAAGAGCCGGGCCCGGCTGAAGGAGATCCACCAGAGCTCGGTCAAGGAACTGGAGGACGGGCTCGCGCCCGAGCTGGTCAGCGAGCTCGAGCGGCTGTCGCTGCCGTTCACCGACGAAGACCTGCCCAGCGAGGCCGAGCTGCGGGTCGCGCAGGCCCAGCTGGTCGGCTGGCTGGAGGGCCTGTTCCACGGTATCCAGACCACGCTGTTCGCCCAGCAGATGGCGGCCCGGGCCCAGCTCGAGCAGATGCGCCGCGCGCTGCCGCCCGGGATGATGCCGCCGCAGCCGCCCGACCAGGAGGGACTGCAGCGTCCAGGCTCCGGTCCGTACCTTTAATTCTTTGGGCCGAACGGGCCGTGGTGCTTGCCCCTCGCCCACCTAGGGGCGGCCGAACCGCAGCCGTCCCAGCCAGGCGGCGGCCGCGGCGAACTCGGCGTCGGACGTGCCCGGCCGGACCTGGGTGACGGCCCCGTCGCAGCGGGCGTAGCTGCCCAGGAAGCGGACGTCGGCGCACACCCGGCGCAGCCCCATCAGCGCCTCGCCCACCCGCGCGTCGTCGACGTGGCCCTCGCAGTCGATGAAGAAGTAGTACTGGCCGAGCCGGTCGCCGGTCGGCCGGGACTGGATCGTGGTCAGGTTGATGCCGCGCACCGCGAATTCGGTCAGGATCTCGAGCAGCGCGCCGGGGTGGTCTTCGGCCAGGAACGCGGCCACCGAGGTCCGGTCGGTGCCGGTGCGGGCGGGCAGCGGTCCGTGCGCGGCCACCACCACGAACCGGGTGACGGCGTTGGCCCGGTCGTGCACGTCAGGGACCAGGACCTCCAGGCCGTACCGGCCGGCCGCGAAGGCGCCCGCCAGCGCCGCGTCGAGCTGGCCCTCGGCGGCCTGCCGGGCTGCCTCGGCGTTGGAGGCAACCGGGACCCATTCCGCGTCCGGGAGGTTGGCGGCCAGCCAGCCCCGGCACTGCGGCATGGCCTGTGGATGTCCGCCCACCCGCTTGACGTCGCCGAGCCCGGTGCCGGCCTGGCCCAGCAGCGCGAACGCGATCGGGATCTGCAGCTCGGCCACGATGACCAGGTCCTTACCGGCGGCCAGGTCGTCCAGCGTGGCGGTGACCACCCCTTCCACCGAACTCTCGATGGGGATCACGGCCCGCTCCGCCGTGCCGTCGCGCACCGCGGCCAGCGCGGCTTGGATGGTCGGGCAGGACAGCTGCTCGGCGGCGGAATCGACGGCCTGCAGCGCCGCCTGGCAGAAGGTGCCCTCAGGCCCCAGATAGGCAACTGGCATAGCCCACATCATGCCAGTCCCGGCGGGTCGGCCGGCCCGGGCCGGGCCGCCCGGTCCGGACCAGCCTCCTGGCCGGCCGGGCGCAGCCGGGCCATGATGACCAGCAGCGCCAGCGCGGCCAGGCCGAAGGCGTCCTGCACTATCCGGGCGGCTACCGGCGGCACCCCGGACATGCCCAGCAGGGACTGGCCCCACCAGGGGATGGTCAGCGCGAAGTACACCGCGGTGGCGGCGGCGATCGCGACCCGGCGCCTTGAGCGCACGTCGGCCGCGATGGCCCCGATGACCACCACCACGACCAGGAAGTGGTGGATCCACGACACCGGCGACAGCAGCACGCCGAGCAGCGCGGTGACCGCGATGGCCTCCATCTCGCGTGAGTCCCGGCCCAGCCGCCTGACCACGGCGAAGCCAGCCACCGCGACCACGGCGGCCACCGCCACCCAGAGCGCGGCCGGCATCGGCCCGGGCAGGAACACCCGCAGCAGCATGCCGCGCAGCGACTGGTTGGAGGTGCCGGCGTTGGACCCGAGCCGGCCCGAGTCGAAGATCACGCTGGTCCAGTACGTCGCCGAGTCGTGCGGCAGCAGCAGCCAGGAGCCGATCGTCCAGGCCGCCGCGGCGATCACCGCGGTCACCGCGGCCCGGCGGCGGCCGGACAGCCACAGGTAGACGATGAACACGCCAGGGATCAGCTTGATCGCGGTGGCCAGCCCGACCAGCGCGCCCCGCGGCCAGCGCGGCGCCCGGGCCGCGCAGTCGGCCACGGCTAGGGCCAGCAGCACCATGTCCACCTGGCCGAACCTGATCTCGTCCCGCAGCGGGAACAGGTAGGCGCAGGCCGCGAACACGATCGCGGCCGTTACCACCCGCAGCCGGCCGGACCGGCGCAGCAGCGGCGCGAACGCGTAGCCGATCACCACCACGAGCGGCACGTAGATGAACGGCACCCAGGCCAGCTGCGCGGCCGCCCACGGCAGCAGGGCCAGCGGCACCGCGAACAGCGCCGCGGCCGGCGGGTAGGTGAACGGGAGCAGCTGCGGCGGCTGGGTGAGCACCGAGTACAGCGGCTGGCCCTGCAGCACGCTCAGCCCGCCGGTGCGGTAGACGTTCAGGTCCACCAGCCGCTGGTCGGGCACGCTGGTCAGGTAGCCGCGCACCAGCGGCTCGACTACGGCCAGCGCCGCGACCCAGGCCA
>Ga0209420_1001038_pt1 | contig 13670 bp, 12 predicted proteins | sample BlaSpr_A8_OM1_O1_FD_187972 | JGI IMG/M metagenome (GOLD analysis project Ga0209420, IMG submission 187972) | Forest soil microbial communities from Thunder Bay, Ontario, Canada - Black Spruce, Ontario site 2_A8_OM1_O1 (SPAdes) (version 2) | ecosystem: Environmental > Terrestrial > Soil > Boreal... | reverse complement strand
GGCCGCCGGCTACGGCCGCAACTACCTGATCCCGCGCGGCTTCGCCATGCACTGGACCCGCGGCGCGGAGAAGCAGATCGAGCTGATCACGCGGGCCAGGTCGGCCCGGGAGATCCGCGGCGCGGAAGACGCCAAGGCGGTCGCCGCGCAGCTCGAGGGCCTGCAGGTCCGGATGCGGCGGCGCGCCGGCAGCAGCGGCAGGCTGTTCGGCTCGGTCGGGCCGGCCGACATCGCGGCCGCCGTGCGCGAGGCCGGCGGTCCCGAGCTTGACCGGCGCCGGATCGAAGTCCGCGACCCGATCAAGACTGTCGGCTCGCACCAGGTCCGGGTCAGGCTGCACCCCGAAGTAAGCGCGGCCGTCGACATCGACATCGCCGCGAGTTAATCAGCCGGAGGCTCGTAACCGGACGCCAGCCGGGCGAGCTCCGGGTCTATGGCGCTGACCATCGACCAGATGGCCGCGACGCGTGCCTCGAGGTCGGCCGCAGCCGTGATGCTGCGGTCGGCCTCGAGCTGGTCGATGGCCTCGGTCACCCGCCGGAGCGCGAAGAAGTCTATCGAACACACGATCGAATACTAGCAGTCCGACGGTATCCGTGTACGCGCTTCCGCGATACCGCTATCCACAGTTTGTAATCGCCTCACTGTGGATAGCGGTTGTGGATTTTCCGGGCTAAAAAAGCCCGTCAAGTTTTTCTTCCACACACCCAGTGGACCGCATTCATGCAGCTAGATTGCATGCGGCGATATTCTCGTCCACCATTTCCACAGGTATTTCCCCAGGCTGCGCACAACGTGGTCGGCGTGTCTACACACCTTGTCCACACATCCGTCCACCGGGCCAGTGGTGCTGGGCGGCATCCGGCCGCAAAATGTCAGAGCCATCGGCTACAACGGTGTCAGGCGGCGGCAGCGCGGCGTTCGTGCCGCGTCCATGTCGGCAGCGTTCGTGTCGGCAGCGTTCGTGTCGGCAGGGAGACCAGCGGGGGGGAAGGAGACAGGTGAGCGTCACCGAGATCGCTCCGAGGAACGACGACTTCGAGCGGACTCCGCCGCACGACGTGGCGGCGGAGCAGTGCGTCCTGGGCGGGATGCTGCTCTCGAAGGACGCCATCTCGGACGTGATCGAGGTGATCAGGCCGGCCGACCACTACCGCCCGGCGCACCAGCTGATTCACGAGGCGGTACTCGACCTGTACGCCCGGGGCGAGCCGGCCGACGCCATCACGGTGGCCAACGAGCTGACCCGGCGCGGCGAGATCACCCGGGTCGGCGGCGCCCCGTACCTGCACACGCTGATCTCCTCCGTGCCGACCGCGGCCAACGCCGGCTACTACGCCCGCATCGTCAGGGAGCGCGCCATCCTGCGCCGCCTGGTCGAGGCCGGCACCAGGATCGTCCAGTTCGGCTACACGGGCGACGCCGAGGCCGACGAGCTCGTGGACCGGGCCCAGGCCGAGATCTACGCCGTCACCGAGCGCCGGTCCAGCGAGGACTACCACTCGCTGTCGGAGATCATGCCCGGCGCCCTGGACGAGATCGAGGCCATCGGCAGCCGCGGCGGGATGCTCACCGGCGTCCCCACCGGCTTCGCCGACCTGGACACCCTGACCAACGGCCTGCACCCCGGCCAGATGATCATCATCGCCGCCCGGCCCGCCATCGGCAAAAGCACCCTAGCTTTGGATTTCGCGCGCGCGGCTGCTATCAGGCATCAGATGGCCACGGTGCTGTTCAGCCTGGAGATGGGGCGCAACGAGATCACGATGCGGCTGCTGTCGGCGGAGGCACGGGTGCCGATGCAGACCATGCGCGCCGGCCAGATGAACGACGACGATTGGGCCAGGCTGGCCCGGCGGATGTCCGAGGTGGCCGACGCGCCGCTGTTTATCGACGACTCGCCGAACATGTCCCTCATGGAAATCAGGGCTAAATGCCGTCGGCTGAAGCAGCGCCATGACCTGAAATTCGTCATCGTCGACTATCTGCAGCTAATGTCCTCGCCCCGGCGCGTGGAGAACCGGCAGCAGGAAGTCTCCGACATGTCGCGCTCGCTCAAGCTGCTAGCCAAGGAACTCGAGGTCCCCGTCGTCGCGCTATCCCAGCTCAACCGCGGTCCCGAGCAGCGCACCGACAAGCGCCCATTGCTTTCAGATTTGCGTGAAAGCGGTAGCATCGAGCAGGACTCAGACGTCGTAATCCTTTTGCACCGTGAGGATTTCTATGAGCCTGAATCCGCTCGCGCTGGGGAGGCCGACCTAATTGTGGCCAAGCACAGAAATGGCCCTACAGCGACCGTAACTGTCGCGTTCCAAGGCCATTATAGCCGTTTCGTGGACATGGCCCATCCGTAACCCTGGAGTAAGTCGTGGCCAAAGTTAATGAAGATGAAAAGATATTTATAGTTGAGCTCTACAAGTCCGGGCGAAGCACTTCGCAAATAGCCAGGCACCTTCAGGTCTCGCCTCCCACAGTTAGCCGTTGGCTACATCGTCAAGGCGTTACTCTGCGGGAACCGCGCGAGACGTCGACGAAGTGTCAATTGCGTCACGATGCATTCGATGAATTGACGGTAGATTCAGCTTACTGGATCGGGTTTCTGTTCGCAGACGGCTCAGTCATCGCCTGTCGTGGAGAAAAGCCTAGGGTTCAAGCTCGCATATCTGAGCGCGATAGGGATCATCTCACCAAGCTTCGGGCGTTCCTTGGTTCTACCCATACGATCGGGGTTGCGCCGGCCGGCAACTTTGGAGGTTATGCATCGGCGCCATCAGTGCGTCTCAGTGTCCGGTCGGACCGGCTAGCGCAGCGACTTCTCTCCCTTGGTCGGTACGAGGGCACGATCAACGACACGTTGGCTCAATCGCGTGACTTCTGGCGCGGGGTAGTAGACGGAGACGGGTCCCTAGGATACCTAAGCACTGGATACTCGTACGTTGCGCTTGTGGGCTCGCGTCGGCTACTCGAAGCGTTCTTGCTCTTCCTGAGAAATAACGGCCTGGCCGCTCGGATGACGATACGTCCAGATAAGACGATCTTCCAAATAGCGACTGCCGGCTATTCTGCTGAGAACATCGTTTCTTTTCTCTACCGAGACGCTACTGTTGCGCTGGACCGTAAGGCTGCTAGGGCGGCCAGGATAATAGCTGCGAAAGATGCTCGTCTCAATGCGGAGCATGCCCGCCTCGACCAAATCGCAGAGTGGTATAGGAGCGGCGCATCTTTGAAACTAATCGGCTCGCGCCTAGATGTATCGGCCGTTACGATCCTCCGCTGGATGGAGAAGGCAGGGATTCCTCGTCGCGAACGACTTGGTGGACGGCGCCCAGCACTCGGCTAGAGCCTATCGAAGGAAGTAACGCCCGGCGAAGATCTTAGCCGGGGATAACACGTGGCTACTATGCCTCGCCGGCTCCTGCTGACGGCGCTGCCGCTGCGGTTAGGTCGCGGAATAGTTCGTAGGCGGTCTCGGGCTGAGCCCGCACGCGCTCGTCGATCATCTTGGCGTCCTCGCCGACGAGAATGCGCCAGGCTCCGGAGCCTGACCCGGTATCACCAGGGCGACCCGCACGCCCGAGCGCATTCGACCGCAGGTCCTCGATGAGCGCCTCGGTTAAGCCCCGTATGGCGAACTTGGCCGTGCAGTAGGCGGTGTTGGGCATGCCCGGGCCCAGTGAGGCCCACAGGCCGTTGACGCTGGCAGCGGCAGGAAGACGCGAGCGCAGTAGTACACGCCGTCATCCGAGCTCTGCCGTCAGGCGCAGGACAACAGGGTGGCGCCAGAAGTCTGTCAATCTGTTCCGGGGTGGGTTCGGGGTAGTCCGAAGCGCGTCATGACGTTGGTGTTGAAGCCGGTGATGACGGTGATGTATTCGCCAGCCGTGGTGATGACCAGGAGGGAGTAGGCGCGGTAGACACTGGCGTGGGGGTCCGCCAGGTACAAGCCGAAGGCGGGCTGGCCGTTGGCGCGGGTGGGTACCACGCGGTAGGTGCGGCCGGGGCGGAAGGTGACGGCGGCGAGGACGCGCTGGGCTGATTCGATGCCGCGGTATTCCAGCATGGCCGGGGGCATGGAGAATCTCACGTCGGTGACGAGCAGTTCGGTCAGGGCATCCAGGTCAGCGCGTTCCAGGGCGTCGGTGAGCCGGGCGACGAGCCGGTGTTCGGCGGCGGTGTCCGCTTGGCGTGCAGGCCTGCGGCTGCCGGTGCTGCGGCTGCCGGTGCTGCTGGAGTCGGCGAGGTGGTCGTCGACGGTGGCGCGGGCGCGTTTGAGGGCGCTGCTTACGGCTTCCTGGGTGGTGCCGAGCATCTGGGCGACTTCGGCGGCGTGGTAGCCCAGGACGTCGCGGAGGACGAGCGCGGCGCGTTGGCGTGGGGGCAGCAGTTGCAGGGCGATGATGAAGGCCAGGGAGATGGCTTCGGTGGTCTCGTAGCGGGCCTCCGGTCCGGGCCGCTGGTCGACGAGGTGGTCGAGCAGGACGTCGGGGTAGGGTTCCAGCCAGGGCGGGGCGTCGCCGGCGCCGGTGGGTTCGGGCAGGGTGGCCTCGGGCAGCGGGGCGGCGATGCGGGGGCGTCGGCTGTCGGCGCGCAGCATGCTCAGGCACCGGTTGGTCGCGATCTTGTAGAGCCAGGTCCGGAGCGAGGACTGCTGGCCGAACTCGCCGAGGTTACGCCAGGCCGACACGAGGGTCTCCTGGAGCGCGTCCTCGGCGTCCTGCAGGGATCCCAGGATGCGGTAGCAGTGCACCTGCAACTCGTGGGAGTGGCCCTGGACTAGGTCGCGGAACGCATTGTGGTCGCCGGCCCGAGCCCGAGCGATCAGGTCCGTCGTGTCCATCTCCATCGGAGGGCATCCTCGCTTTTCTTCTTTCCGCAGGCCGTTCGGCTCCTCTGAAAGTACCGACGCCGTCGGCCCCACGAATTGGGCGGTGTCTGCACGCCCAATTCGCGCGGGCGGTGGCATCTACCCGGTTGGAGGCGGTCCCAGTCCGGGACGCGCCCCGGATACAGAACAGGACCACAGATCATGGCCAAGTACGTTTTCTCCTACCGTGTGCCCTCCGACTACGCGCCCCACGCCGGGACGGCGGCCGAGTGGCAGGCCTGGTTCGGCGGGGTGGGCTCGGCCCTGGTGGACTTCGGCCACGCGGTGACCGATTACGCCTGGCTCGGCGAGGTCGGCGGCAGCGACTCCCGGATGGTCGGCTACTCGGTGGTGTCCGCCGAGGACATGGACTCCGCGCTGGCGCTGGCCAAGGACTGCCCGGCGCTGCGGGTCGGCGGCGGGGTCGAGGTCGGCCCCGTGATGGAAGTCGCCGGGTCGTGAGCGGCGCCATGACCGCATCGACGGCACCGCCGCAGGGGTTGTTCCTGGCGACCGGGCGCGGCAAGATCACGCTGGCGCTGCTGTGCTTGGTGACGTTCCTGGACGTCCTGGACGGCGCGATCGTGAACACAGCACTGCCGCACATCCGTACGCATCTGGGGTTCTCGGTGCAGAACCTGCAGTGGGTGGTCAGCGGCTATCTGATCACCTATGGCGGGTTCCTGCTGCTGGGCGGTCGGGCCGGGGACCTGCTGGGGCGGCGGCGGCTGCTGATCGCCGGGACCGTGCTGTTCGCGGCCTCCTCGCTGGCCTGCGGGCTGGCCGATAGCCAGGGGCTGCTGGTCGGCGCCCGGCTCGCCCAGGGCTTCGGGGCGGCGATGATGTCCCCGGCCGCGCTGGCCATCCTGACCACCACCTTCCAGGGCTCCGACCGGCACAAGGCGCTGGGCGTGTGGGCCGGGATCAGCGCGATGGCCACGGCGGTCGGGCTGATCATCGGCGGGCTGCTCACCACGGACTTCGGCTGGCGGTGGGTGTTCTTCGTGAGCCTCCCGATAGCTGCGCTGGTGCTGTTCGGGGCGTTCCGGATCCTGAAGGCCGACCACGGCCGGTCCGTGCCGGGCGGTTTCGACGCGGTCGGCGCGGTGCTGGTCACCGCCAGCATGCTGCTGCTGATCTTCACGTTGGTGAAGGCGCCGGACGAGGGCTGGGGTGCGGGCCGCACCATCGGCGGGCTGGCCGCCTCGGCGGTGCTGATGGCCGCGTTCGTGGTCAACGAGCAGCGGCGCGGTCATCCGCTGGTCCCGTTGTCGATCTTCCGGATCAAGGGCCTGGCCGCGGCCGATGCCACCCAGGTGATCGCCTGGGCCGGGTTCTACTCGATGTTCTTCTTCGTCACTCTGTATATGCAGAACGTCCTGGGCTACTCCCCGCTGCGGTCCGGGCTCTCGTATGTGCCGGTGAGCGTCGGCATCGGGTTCGGCTCGACCGTGGCGACGAAGATGTTCGTCCGGACCGGTACCCGTCCGATCATCGTCTCCGGTGCGCTGCTCGCTGCCGGTGGCATCTTGTGGCTGTCCCGCATCCCGGTCGATGGCACCTATCTCGGCAACCTGCTCGCGCCGCTGGTGATCATGGGGGCCGGGCTGGGGCTGCTGTACGCCGGTGTGCAAACGGCCGCGAACGCGGGCGTGCCGGAGGATCAGGCCGGGTTGGCCGCGGCCCTGATCACCGCCTCTTTCCAGCTCGGGTCAGCGCTCGGCCTGGCGGTGTTCAGCGGGATCGCGGCCAGCCGCACCAGCCACCTGCTGGCCGCCCACACCCCGCCCCCGGAGGCACTCACCGCCGGGTTCCAGCGGGCCCTGCTCGTCAGCGCCCTCTGCCTCGTGGCAGCCGGAGCCATCGCGCTGCGCGCCTCCAACACCCGCGGCCAACCCGCCGCCACACCAGAAACCCGACAAAACCTGGAACCCTCCTACGACCCCGCATGACACAACACAACGAAATCCCGGGATGGCGTCCAACGCCATCCCGGGATTCTCTTTACCGTCGGGTGCGCAATCGTTGTGAGACCCTACAGCAGGATCTCCCGGCTCATGCCATGCCTCCCCTGGGCACGTCGGCCGAGTCCCGGCGGTGGGGCCTGCGCTCGTCTGGGGTCAGGCAGATCACGCCGACGGCGAAGCAGAGGACAGGGACCGCCACCATGACGGCAGGAGACTGCCACCAGCCAGGCCCCAGCGGAGGGTAGTTCACCGCGTCCTCGATAGTGAGGATGCCGCTAACTGCCGCCAGGTCGAATGCGAAGGTCGCGGCGGCGGCCACGAGCATGACCATCAGCCTGGACCGGACGCCTGCTTTCTGCCGTGCGACGACGACCAGCAGGACGAGGGCAAGGCCGGCCGGCAGCGCCCGGTGCAGCAAGGTCTGGAGCTGCAGGTAGGAGTTCATCTCGGTGAAGGAGGCGGCCCCTGCGGCCCCTGGCAGCAACTGTCCGTTCTGGATCGCCGGGAGTACCGCGAGCAGCATGGCGATGACGGCCGTCGCCGTGGCGGCCCACCACGACAAGAGGCGCTGCTTGCTCTTCAGCGCGAGCAGCGCCGACCCGGTGATCAGCGCGGCGGAGACGACCTTCCACCACAGTGCGCCGAATTCATAGGGATCTCTGGCCGCGCCGCGCGCAAGTTCGTAGATAAGCCCGGCGGACAGCGCACAGGAGCCGGCCAGAGCGAGGCGCCGCCAGCGCAGCATGCCCGCGACGGCGACCGCGGACCACAGCGCGGCCACGATGATGCCGCTGAATGATGCCGAGGCGAAGTACTGCCAGCCACCCGTACCGCGGAACGGTGCGGGAAGCGGCGCTACCGCGAACGCGGCCATCACGATCGGTCCGATGACCGCGGCGATGCCGGCGGCGTCGCGCCAGGCCGGGTTGAGCGGAGCCGGCCGGGCCGAGCCGAGCCTGCGGCGAAGGCCGGTGAGGATCAGGTCGGCCGCCTCTCCGGGATCGGGCCAGCGCCGGTCGGGTCCGGCCGCGGCCATCGCGACGGCCAGCATCTCCTCGCCGTAGGCGGCGCGATAGGCGGCCGGGTAGCAGGCGAGCAGCCGCCGGTACCGGCGCTCGAGGATCTCCTGGCTCATGCCATGCCTCCCTCGGGCCGCAGGCCAGGGCGCAGGTCGGGCCGCACCCTGGGTGGCAGCTGCTGGAGCCGGCTCGTCGCCGCGCTGGCGTTGCGCTGCATCCGCTCCGCTTCCGCGGCCAGGCGCTCGGCGCCGGCGTTGGTCAGCCGGTAGTAGCGGCGGAGCCGGGATTCCACGATCTCCTCCCGGTCGACCTCGATGAGCCCGCCCTCGCGCAGCCGGTCAAGGATCGCGTACAGCGTCCCGGTATGCAGCCTGACCTGCCGGTCCGAGACCCGCAGCACATCCTCAACGAGCCCGTAGCCGTGCTGCGGCCCGCCCGCCAGCGAGGTCAGCACCAGGAACGCGGGTTCCTGCAACGCCTTGTCAGCCATGAATGCAGTATATACGCCTAAGGCGCATATACATCGAAAATTTATGAGGCTTACAGAGACACTATGCAGCCACGCGATCGTTACGGTTCTGCTGGTGATGGTGCTGCCGCTGCGGCTAGGTCGCGGAACAGTTCGGCGTAGTCGTAGGCGGTCTCGGGCCGGGCCCGCACCCGCTCGTCGATCATCTTGGCGTCCTCGCCGACGAGAATGCGCCAGGCTCCGGAGTGCACCCCGTCCAGGATGATGGCCGCCGCCTGGGCCGCGCTGAGCGGGGCCTTGTCCTTGTAGTCGCTCTCCATCCGGGTGAGCACCTGACGTATCTCTCCGTCTGAGGCGCTTTCGTTCAGCAGGCCGGCCTCGGTCAGGAAGATGCGAGCGTCGGCCATCTGGGTGTCACTCAGGTCCTCCGGCCCGGGCAGCCCGTGGACGCGCCGGGTGTTGGGCAGGATGTCGGTGCCGACGTGACCTGGTATCACCAGGGCGACCCGGACGCCGAGGGCATTCGACCGCAGGTCCTCGATCAGCGCCTCGGTGAAGCCCCGCACGGCGAACTTGGCCGTGCTGTAGGCGGTCTGCGGTACGCCCGGGCCCAGCGAGGCCCACAGGCCGTTCACGCTGGTGGTGTTGACCAGCACGCCGTCGCCGCCGGCCATCAGCAGCGGCAGGAAGACGCGGGCACAGTAGTACACGCCGTACCAGTCGATGGCGAAGGTCCGTTCCCACTGCTCCCGGGGGGCGGTGACGAAGCTGCTGCCGCCGCCGGCGCCTGCGTTGGCGAAGACCAGGTGGACGTGATCGCGGGCGTGCTCAGCCAGCAGCTCGTCGCGGAACCGCAGCACCTGCGCCTCGTCCGCCACGTCGCAGGCATGGCCGGTGACCCGGACGCCAGGTCCGGCGCCGGCCTGGGCCAGGGCCACGGTCTCCGCCATGGTGCCCGGGTTCAGGTCGCAGGCCGCCACCGAGCACCCCGCCGCCGCGAGCTGCCGGGTCAGCTCGCGGCCCATGCCCGAACCGCCGCCGGTGATCACCGCGAGCTTCCCCGCGAAGGAGCCGCCGCTGCCGTTACTGGCACTGTGCGTCATCGGAACCGTCTCCCCTACTCCCACCTGAACCAGCGCTGCGCCAGGAAGCCGAACACCACTGCGTACGCCACCAGCACCAGCAGTGGCATGGCCGGGGGGAACTGCCCCTGCACCGAGTCCTGGATGGCCTCGACCGCCGCGCCGAGCGGGCTGATCCCGCTGAGGGTGTGCAGCGCCCCGGTCATCAGCTCCCGCGGCCACCACAGGCCAGCGAGGAACATCAGCGGGAAGAAGACCACCCGGCCCACGACGCCTGCGCTGGTCGTGGTCTTAGCCACCGCGGCGATCACCAGCCCGATGGGGAACAGCCCGGCGATGGACAGCAGGACCGCGAGCGCGAAGCCGGCCGCGCTCTTCGGGGCGGACGCGCCGAGAACGGTGCCCGCGACCACGATGACGAGGGTCATGGTCGCCGCCAGGCACAGGTTGACGATGCCTTGCGCGGCGAGCAGCCAGGAGGGCGGTACCGGGGTGGTTGACAGGCGGCGCAGGATGCCGAGCTCGCGGTAGGAGACGAGCGGAACCGGCAGGCTGTAGAAGGCGATCAAGGCGAGGCCAAGCACGATCAGGATCGGTACGTACACGCTGAGCCGGGAGAGCCCGCCCAGGTCTGCGTCGGGTGTGCGGAAGGCAGGTATCAGGCTGAAGATGGCGAGCAGCAGCGCCGGGAGGGCGAGACCCCCGATCAGGCCTTGCGGCCGCCGCCAGGTGACCCTGGCCTCGTTGAGCACGACCTGGCCGAAGGCGGCACGTCGCGTCGGCCGCGGCAGCGGCAGCGAGAGTGCGCTCATGACATTTGTCCTTCCTTGGTGCTGTGCTTGCCGGTGAGCTTTACGAAGGCGTCGTCAAGGTTCGACGAGTCGAGTTCCACGTCACGGGCGGTTACGCCGGCCGCGGCCAGGGACAGCAGCACGGCGTTGACGAGTTCTCCGGTCCCGGTGACGATGACGTGCTGGCCTTGGTGCTCGACCCGGGTTACCTCGGGAAGCTCGGTCAGCAGGCCGTCGTCGAAGGGGGCCGAGGGCAGGAACCGCACGGTCTTGCCGCCCCGGGCCCGCGCGGCCAGGCTGGCCGGAGTGTCCAGCGCGACGAGGTGCCCGTTGTCGATCAGCGCCACCCGGTCGCACAGCCGTTCGGCTTCCTCCATGAAGTGCGTGACCAGCACGATCGTCACGCCCCGGTCACGGATGTTCTCGATCAGTTCCCAGGCATCGCGGCGGGCCTGCGGATCCAGGCCGGTGGTCATCTCGTCCAGTACCGCGATCTTCGGCTGGCCGATGAGCGCCAGCGCGACCGACAGCCGCTGGCGCTGGCCGCCGGACAGGGACCGGTAGTAGTCGTTGCGCTTCGCGGCGAGCCCCAGCGCCTCGGTCAGCTCGCCGACGTCGGCCGGGTCGCGGTAGAACGACCGGTACATGCGGAGGATCTCCCCGACCCGCAGCTTGGGCGGCAGCGCACCCGCCTGGAGCTGCACCCCGACGATCTGATGCACTTCATCCCGGTCGGCGTGCGGGTCGAGGCCCATCAGCCGGATCGTGCCGGCGTCCGGCGACCGGAGCCCGATGGCGCACTCGACGGTCGTGGTCTTCCCGGCTCCGTTCGGGCCGAGGATGCCGAAGATCTCACCGTCGGCCACCGAGAATGAGACATCATCTACCGCGGCCAGAGTCCCGTAGGTCTTGCGGAGATGCGCGATCTCGATCGCTGGCCTGCCCGCGACCTGGTCCGGCTCGCGGGTGCTCATCATCATCTGAGCCCTCATCTCAATCCTCCGTCGCCAGCCCCGAGGGCCGGCTCGCTGGGGGCCTGTTCCTGTTCTGGCCGTTAGCTACAGGTTCGGCGCCTGGCCCTGGTCCGCGGCAGGGGTGGAATCACCCACACCCCTTTGATCGGCCGGATCGGCCGCGTGGCGCTAGACCAGCCCGGCGCTGAGGGCCAGCCGGGTGAGGTCGGCGCGGCGCCGGCAGCCGGTCTTGTCCCGGACCCGGTCCAGGTGCGAGCTGACCGTGCGTACGGTGATGTACAGCTGGGCCGCGACCTGCGCGTCGGTGCGGCCCTGCGCGACCAGGGTGACCAGTTCGCGTTCCCGGGGGCTGAGCCTGGCCAGGATGGCCGCTCCGTCCGGCGGCGGCTCGGGCTCGGCCGTCAGCTCCGCAGCCGGCGGCTGCGGCTCCGCCGCGAGCAGCAGGGCGTACTCGGCGGCCGTGGCCACGCTCATGGCGGCGCCGCGCTCCGCGGCCGCCCGGGTCCGCACCGGGCCGAGCAGTTCCTCGGCCTGCCGCCGCAGCTCGGCCCGGTGCGCCGCATTCTGTTCCCCGTGCGAGGGCGGCCAGGCGCCGGCCAGGGCGGACATCGCCGTCCACGCCGTGACCGCCTCGGCCGGGCGGCCGGTGACCGCGCACAGCTCGCCGCAGCAATCCAGGGCGGCGCGCACCAGCGCTCGCAGCCCGGCCTGCATGGCGATCTGGATCAGCTCGCGCAGATGCGCCGCTGCCTCATCGGTGCGGCCGGTCCGCAGATCAAGGATCGTCAGGTGCCAGAGCACGCCGCATAGGTTGCCCTGGTCGCCCACCTCCCGGCACGGGGCGAGCGCGGCCGTGCAGGCCTGCTCGGCCGCGGCCAGGTCGCCGGCCTCGGTCAGGACCCCCGCTACGATCTGGCCGATGCCCCGCTGCAGCGAGCCGGAGTAGTCATCCGCGATCTGCTGCGCCTGGCGTGCGAGCCGCAAGGCGCCCACCCCGTCGCCCTGGTTCTTGGTGGCCAGGCTTAGGAAGGCCAGGGCCATCGCCTCCAGGCCGCCCGAGCCGGTCTGGCGGGCCAGGTCCAGTCCCCGGCGGCCGTCCTCGACGGCCTCGGCCGCCCGGCCCATCCGCAGCAGTGCCGTGGCCCGGGCACCCAGGCATAGCGACAGCAGCACCGGCGTGCCGGGCGTGCCGGGACGACGCGGGTCATCGAGGGCGTCCCGGACCGCCGTGAAATGCTCCAGCATGGCGGGCGGATCCTCGGTCTCGCTCACCACGTGACCCAGGAACAGGTGAGCCGAGCACCACTCGTCGCTGCCGGCCTCGGCGTACTCGGCCGCCGCGGCGAGCAACGGCAAATGGCTGGACAGGCGCCCCCGGAGCCGCCACCAGGGAGCCAGGGCCAGCGTGAGCCGCATGGCCGCCTCCGGATCATGGTCTGAGGCCCAGGCCAGCGCGTGCCGCAAGGTGACGTCCTCGGCGTCCAGGTGCCGCACGCCGGCTACCTCCCGGCTGCCCGTGTACAGCTCGCTGCCGGCCTCCCAGGCCACCTCGGCCGCGTATGCGGCCAGGGCGGCATTGACCTCGCCCTCCTCATCGGTCTCGGCCAGCAGCCCGGCCCCGTAGGCCCGCAGCGTCTCCAGCATCACGTACCGCGACCGGCCATCCGGCTCGGGCCGCGGCGGCAGCAGCAGCGAGCAGTCCACCAGCCGCAGCACGGCCGGCCCGGCCCCGGCGCCTGCCACCGCCTCGGCCCCGTCCAGGGTGAACGGACCGGGGAACACCGACACCGCGCGGAACACCCGGCGTTCGGCGTCATCCAGTAGCTGGTAGCTCCACTGCACCGCGGCCGCCAGCGATCGCTGCCGCTCGGCGGCCAGCCGGTCGACGTCGGCCAGCAGCGCGAACCGGTCGTCGATGCGGTCCAGCAGCTGCATCACGCCGAGCGCGTCGACCCGCGCCGCCGCCAGCTCGATGGCGAGCGGCATCCCGTCCAGCCGCGCCACCAGCTGCGCCACCGCCGCCGCGGTCTGGTCGTCCAGGGTGAACCCCGGCTCGACCCGGCGGGCCCGGTCCGCGAACAGCGTCACGGCCTCGGATTCTCCTGCCGCCAGATCACCGGGACCGGGCAGCGTGAGCGGACCCAGCCGGTACCGCACTTCCCCGGCTATCCGCAGCGGCTCCCGGCTCGTGGCCAGCACCCGGACATCGTCGGCGCCGAGCAGCAGCCTGCTGCACAGTTCCGCCGCCGCGCCGATCACGTGCTCGCAGTTGTCCAGGACCAGCAGCAGCTGCCGCCGGGCCAGCGCATGGGCCAGCGCGTCGGCGGCGCCCGTCAAAGGCAGCTCACGAACGCCGAGCACCGTCCCCACCGCGGCCGCCACCTGCGCCGGATCCCGGATCGCGGCCAGCTCCGCCAGCCATACACCGTCGGCGAACCGGCCGGCCAGGTGGCTCGCCACTTCGGCGGCCAGCCGCGTCTTCCCGGCCCCACCCGGCCCGGTCA
>Ga0209420_1001037_pt1 | contig 13674 bp, 14 predicted proteins | sample BlaSpr_A8_OM1_O1_FD_187972 | JGI IMG/M metagenome (GOLD analysis project Ga0209420, IMG submission 187972) | Forest soil microbial communities from Thunder Bay, Ontario, Canada - Black Spruce, Ontario site 2_A8_OM1_O1 (SPAdes) (version 2) | ecosystem: Environmental > Terrestrial > Soil > Boreal... | reverse complement strand
GAGCTTGAGCATCGACGATGGCGTCTTGGAGTCCAGTAGGAGATAAGTCATGGCTAGTGCACAGGGTGAAGACCTTCGCAGTCTCCGCCCACTGTCCCTCGAGGAATTTCTCAACCGATGCTGAGACATCCGCGGCCGTAAACGTCTCGACTCTCTTGCATTGATAAGTGGCATACGTCCCATCAGTGCGGCGAGCGTAGAGATCGATCCCTGCCTGGTACTGACCGGATACACCGTAAAGGGCACATTGGGTGACCTCGGCTCTTGACTTTACGAGGCGAAGACATAGTCGTTCAAAATCCTTCCAGCCCAGTCTTTCGATCGGCAGTTGCTGGAGGTAGGGCTCTGCAATGATGCCGAAGGCCTCTTCAGGCGTCTCCGGAGGTGTCTCGAGGTATCCCGGCAAGTCATCCAGAACTTCCACCTCTGATTCAGCATTCATGAATGTCTCGTTCCGTTCGAAATGAGTTCAGGGTTGATGCTGAACCTTTATCTCGTCCTCAATGACAAGGTATCTCCGCCAGACGGAACGAAGTTCTTCGGTAGACAGTGCCTTGCTGGGTGGCCACGGCAGCGATTCAAGGGCCGGAGGAAATATAGTGATGAGGTCATCGGCAATAGGTGTCGGCCTAAAGGAAATGCCTTGAGCTGACGTCGGGTTCAAAATCACCCATGCGACGAGGTCACCTAAAGTAATCGCCGTCGCAGAAATACTGTCGAGGGGCGCACCCGGCTTACGCTGAGCTTTGATGAACACCTGCTGGAGACTGAACTCGCTCCGATCCGTTGATGGTGCTGTAGCAAGCGCCACAACCGCGTAACCGGGCGGCTGCTGGTGCCTCCACATCTGCTGGCGAGTCTGCGAATCCGTAACTGCGCCTTGGGCTACGGATTCCCAAACCATTACCTTCAAGCAGGCCCACACCGCCAGGTGAATTTGGGCTTCAGGGCTTAGCCTGACGCCACGTCCTTGCATCATCGGAAGCAGATACTGCTTTGCGGTCTCCTCAATTTGGCTCATCCATCCGTTGTTGCAGATCTGACAAACGGCCTTGATCTTCAAGAATGCAAGGGTCTGAGATGACCATTGCTTGAGGGGGACGCCGTGCGACGTATAGACGACGGGCTCAACGGTACCCGGAGGGAGCAAATTCTGCCGAGATATCCACGTCGGGATGATGTCCTCTCTCGAATCCGCCGGCATTCCGCAGAACATGCAGGGCTGATCTGCTGAGAGATCACGGCCCTTGTATTTGCCCCTATCGATCGTGTTGAGCATGAGCTCAGGATCCGACTCCGGCGCACCGGGACCCCGTGGGGGTGGCTCGTCAGCGAGAACCGCCCTCCGGGCCGTCGTGTACTTCTCGCCCGATTGCGCCATTCGGGCACGTGCAAGACGCTGGATCTTTGTGTCGGGACTCATCGGTCGCTCCTTCGCCGCTCGGTCCTGTGCACCGGGCCGCAGGGCTCGATGAGTTACTCCCGCGAGGGCCGAGCCCTCTTGTCCTCGATGCCCCCCGGCACAGGCGTGAAGGGCTTGGAGACGGGCGAGCGTGATCGCCCTTGTCAAAGGTATACCCGAGTAGTTTCGGGATCAAGGTACGCAAAAGGGTCATGATTTTTACGAGTTGCCCAGTCTCAGACCAACACAGTTCGCTTGGCTCAAAGGGCATGTCGGCGTCGGACAGCCGGTCACACCCATGATCTTTATGACGTGTGGATAGACAGAACTGATCGATGGTGGGTGACCACCGGCCTTCGAATCTGTATCCGCAAGACGAGTCAACGAAATTGATGTGGCGTTTACGTATCGACTCGGCTTATGCGCTGTGCTTCCTGAGTGGATGCGTCAGGCGTGCTCGGAACGACTTCAGCGGACTACCACGACGACCAGACCAGGCAGGCCTACCGGAAGCAGTTACATCAAGAAGCTAGATATCAGTCGGGCGGGCGGCGTCTTCAAAGATTCGTCCAAGAGTCTCTGCAGCTTCTTGATCAGTTTCAGGGACGAAGTGTGAATACACATTGAGAGTCGTGCTCGGGTTCCGATGTCCTAGTCTCCCGGCGACGGTGCGCACGTCCACGCCAGCAGCAAGGAGGCGGGCCGCCACGTAGTGCCGGAGATCGTGCAGCCGAATGCCGGTGACACCTGCCTGCTTACAGACGTTTCTGAAGGCTCTGGATGTGGAGTCCGGATGCCAAGGGGTCGAGCCATCGACGGAATGGCTGAATACGAAACTCTCGGAAGTGATCGTGGATCCCGCCAACTGGGCTCGCTCTGCCATCTGCTGATGGTGGACCCGTAACGAAGTGACCGTTCCCGAATCAAGTGAGATCCGTCGACTCTGGTGCGTCTTCGTACCCTGCTCGACAAGACCATCTCCCACCCGGACGATTCCTCGCTCGATCGACAGCGTTTCGCGGTCAAGATCGATGTCGCTCCAACGCAGCGCCAGGAGCTCACCCCTCCGGGCTCCCGAAGATGCAGCCAGCATGATGAAGGTGGCCAAGCCGGGGTCTGACTCCTGAGCAAGACGAAAGAGCCTCACGACTTCACCAGGATCGGGTGGCTTCAGTTCCTTCATGGGCACCCGAGGCGGAGAGGCGTCGATGGCCGGATTATGTGTGATCCATCCCCAACGAACCCCTTGGGTCAATGCCCGTCGAATGATGCCGTGAACACGTCGGATGGAGGTTGGGGCGTACGGCCCACGCGACCGACCGACCTCGAGCAGCCGGCGGTAAAACCGGTCGAGGTCCGTTGGGGTCAATTTCGCGACCTGGATCGCCCCAAGTACAGGGATGATCGGGTCATCGATGTACATCCGTGTGGTCTCGACGGTTTTCGGCGAGAAGCTTGGCGTCGCATGTGCGAGCCACTCATTGCACAGCGCAGCGACAGTCCCCTTGGTGAGTATCCCGACCGGACGCTGATCGACCTCGGCCACCATGCTGGCGAGTGCCTTCGACGCGCCGCGTTTCGTGCCACGGAATGTGCGCTCGACGTAGCGCTTTCGACCAGTGCTGGGATCTCTGCCGGCGTGGACCCGGAGCTGCCACGAGTCGTTGCCTCGCTGTCGCATGGAGCCTGCCATGGCGCTTCCCATCCAATCTGTCCATCTCGGCTGGCTGACTGTACCCGAATGGATGGACAAATGGATGGACAACTACTGGGAAGCTTCATCCGAGACCTCAGTAAATGGCCTCTGAACTGGTCTTTCTTTGCAGCCCCAACGGGATTCGAACCCGTGTCGCCACCTTGAGAGGGTGGTGTCCTAGGCCTCTAGACGATGGGGCCGAGCGGAGGTCGCCGTCACGGGGACGGCTTCCGCCGGTGCTCGGGGGGAAGGACTCGAACCCTCAATAACTGGACCAGAACCAGCCGTGTTGCCGATTACACCACCCCCGAATAGGTGGACGCTCAGATTAGCCGAGCGCCCTGCCCCGGCCGCCCCCAGCCCTGACAGGGTCCTTCGTTTTGAACATGCACGTTGCCCCATGAGAAAATGCCGCAACCCGGGGCGGGCCCGGACGTACTCGTGCGGTATTCGGAGGTAGGCGGATGCATCGTTGGTGGAGCGCGGCGGTCCTTGCCGCCATGGTCTCGGTCGCCCTCGGGGCGGCCACCCTCGTGGGCGCGGCGCCGGCCGGCGCCAGCTCGGCCCTCTCGGTCCACGTGACGCCGAGCAAGGGCCTGGTCAGCGGGCAGAGCGTGGTGGTCTCGGGTCGCGGCCTGGCCAAGACGTACCACGGCAAGGCCGAGAGCTGGTTCATCACGGAGTGCAACGCCGACGTCCAGGGCGAGCTGAACGCCGCCGCCGATGAGAAGCACTGCGACATCAGCCTTGCCAAGCAGCTGACCGTTTCCGCCAAGGGCACCTTCTCCACCCACTTTGCAGTGGCCACCGGCGTCGTCGGCGACGGCTCTTGCGGCACCGCGGGTCACCTGTCCTGCGTCATCGGCGTCGGCACGGTCCAGAGCCAGGGCACCGTCGTCCGCATCACCTTCAAGGCCCCGACCACCTGAGGAGGTCCGGCGCCATCCTCAGGCGTCGTGCAGCCACTCCAGGTTGTCGTACCCGATGACACGGCCGAACCCCACCGCCACCGTTTCCTTCGCGAAATAGGGCACGGTCGACCAGCCCGCGATCGGCGAGTCCAGCGTCGGCGTCGGTGACGGCGCGAACCCCTCGTCCGACGCAATGGCCATGGAGCGGTACTCGTGGAACGGGTCGGTGGTCACCAGAATCCGATGCACGCCGCGTGCCTTGAGCTCCGGTGTCGCGTCGGCGATGTTCTCGTAGCTGTCGTTACCCCCCGCCTCGAGGATGTCCGCCGCCGGGACGCCCTGGCCGACCAGATACCTCTTGCCCACCTCCGCTTCGGTGTAGACGTCCCCCGGCCGCCGGCCTCCGGTCACGACGACCAGATGGGCGTAGCCCTGCCGGTACAGCTTGAGCGCCTCGTCGAGCCGGGATTTGAGGTCGTTCGTCGGCGTCCCGTCGTACTCGGCCGCACCCATGACGAGGATGGCGCCGGCCGGGTGCGGGTCGTACTGGCGCGACGTGAGCCACACCTGGATCAGCGTCACCGCGAAGTAGATGACGATCGCCAGCGCGATCAGTGCCACGACGCGCAGGGCCAGCCGGACGGGCCAGAACAGCATCAGCCGGCGAGAGCCAGCCGGTCGAGGGCGGCCGCCACCCGGCGGCGCGTCTCCTCGCGGCCCAACACGACCAGCGAGTCGAAGAGCGGCAGCCCCCTGGTCCGGCCCATGACCGCCACCCTGATCGGCGCCTGCGCCTTGCCCAGCTTGCGGTCGACCGACTCGGCGATGGCCAGCGTCGCCGCGTGGAGCGCGTCCACGTCCCAGGGGCACGACTCGTACACGGCCAGCGCCTCGGCCAGGATGCGCGGCGCCAGCTCGTCGCCCGCCACCGCCTTGCGCCAGCTGTCCTCGTCGTCGGGCCGGTCCCCCAGGAACAGGAAGTCCACCAGCTCGGGCACCTCGCCCAGCACGACCACCCGCTCCTGGGTCACGGCGGCCAGCGCCTCGAACGCCGCTGGGTCGAAGCGTTCCGGCGGCCACGTGGGAGGCTCCACCACCGGGGCGCCCGTGTCCGGGTCGCGCCACCCGCCGGGCGCCCACTCCCGCGGCACCGGGTCGACCCACGGGCGCGCCACGTGGACGAACTCGTCGACGGCGAGCGCGCGGATGTAGACGCCGTTGATGTGGTCCAGCTTCTTCACGTCGAAGAAGGCCGGCGAACGCTGCACGTCCTCCAGCCGGAACAGCCGGATGATGGTCTCAAGTGGCACGATCTCCTCGTCGCCCGGACTCCAGCCCAGCAGGGCCAGGTAGTTGCGGAAGGCCGACGGCAGGTAGCCCTGCTCCCGATACATCTCGACCGCCACCGGATCGCGGCGCTTGGACAACTTCTTGCCCTGCTCGTTCACCAGCAGCGGCAGGTGGGCGTAGGCCGGGAGCGCCAGCGCACGGTGCTCGGCCGTGTTGAGCGCGTCCCACAGCATGATCTGGCGCGGCGTGGTCGGCAGCTGGTCCTCGCCCCGGATGACGTGCGAAATCGCCATGGTGCGGTCGTCGACCGCGTTGGCCAGCACGAAGAGCGGCTTGCCGTTGCTCTTCACGCAGATGAAGTCCTCCAGCGCCCGTTGGGGGAACTCCACGTCGCCGCGCACGAGGTCGTGCACCTCGACCACGCCCTCGTCGGGCGTGCGGAACCGCAGCGCCCGGCCCTCGCCCCGCGCCAACCCGAGGTCACGGCAATGCCCGTCGTAGCCCGGCGTGGGATCGCCCGCCGCCGCCCGCGCCTTGGTCCGGTCGTCCATCTCCTCCCGGGTGCAGCCACAGGCGTAGAGCGCGCCGCTTTCCCACAGCGCCTCGATGGCGGCCTGGTGCACCTCGTCCTGCTCGGACTGGAAGTACGGCCCCTCGTCGGGGGCCATGCCCAGCCAGGCGAGCGCCGAAATGATGCCGTCGGTCCACTCCGGCCGGTTGCGCGCCTCGTCGGTGTCCTCTATGCGCAGCACGAAGGTCCCGTCGTGCTGGCGCACGAAGAGCCAGTTGAACAGCGCGGCCCGCGCGCTCCCTACGTGGAAGTACCCGGTCGGCGAGGGGGCGAAGCGGGCCCGGGGCGGGGTGGCGATATCAACCATGCGCTGCGGCGGCGCACCCCGGCGCCGGCGGAGTGCGGCGGATGACGACGGTCGTCAGTCTTCCTCTATGGAGATGGCCCCGGTGGGGCAGCCGTTGACCGCCTCGCGCAGGCGCTCGCGGTACTCCTCGGGCGGGTGCTCGTTCAGCACGTAGAGGTAGCCGTCGTCGCGCACCTCGAAGACCTCGGGCAGGATGCCCATGCACACGGCGTTGCTGGCACACTCGTCGAAGTCCACGACGACCTTCACGGAAACCTCCTGGTCAGGGCTGGCTGGCACCGCCGAGCATATCGGCCGGTGCCCGGGGCCTCAGGGCCGTTCCGCGCCGACGACCCACATGGAGAAGAATTGCGAGCCGCCACCGTAGGCCTGGCCGAGGGCGCGCTGGGCGTCGGGCACCTGGTGCTCGCCGGCCAGGCCGCGCACCTGCAGCGCCGTCTCGAGGAAGCGCAACATGCCGGAGGCGCCGATCGGGTTGGACGACAGCACGCCGCCCGAGCAGTTCCACGGGATGTCGCCGTCCTCGATCATGGACGTCGCCCCGGCGTCGGTCAGCTTCCAGCCGTCACCCTCGTCGCAGAAGCCGAGGTTCTCCAGCCACATGGGCTCGTACCAGCTGAACGGCACGTAGACCTCGGCCATGTCGAAGTCGGCCCGCGGGTTGGTGATGCCGGCCTGCCGATAGACGTCGGCCGCGCAGTCCTTGCCCGCCTGGGGGTTCACCTGGTCCCGGCCGGCGAACATCGTCGGTTCCGAGCGCATGGCCATGCCGTGGACCCACGCCGGCGGCCGGCCCGTCTCTGCCGTCGACGCTCCCGCCGCCTTCTCCGACCCGATGACCATGGCGGCGGCGCCGTCGGACGAGGGGCACGACTCGAGGTAGTGCAGCGGGTCCCACAGCATGATCGACTCCTCCACCTTCTCGAGGGAGATGTCGGGCAGGTGCAGGTGGGCGTAGGGGTTCTTCAGCGCGTGCAGCCGGTCCTTCACGGCCACCTTCATGCCGATGTCGCTCGGTGCCCCCGAGCGGTACATGTAGGCCCGGATGATCGGCGCGAAGTAGCCGCCGGCGCCGGCCAGGAGCGGGGCCGAGAACGGCTGGGGCACCGACAGCGCCCACATGGCATCGCTGTCGCTCTGCTTCTCGAAGGCCACCGTCAGCACGCGCTCGTGCACGCCCGACGTCACCAGGTGCGCGGCCACAATCGATGTCGAACCGCCCACCGAGCCCGCCGTGTGCACGCGGAACATGGGCTTGCCCACGGCGCCGAGGGCCGACGCCAGGTAGAGCTCTGGCATCATGACGCCCTCGAACATGTCGGGCGCCTTGCCGATAACGACGGCGTCGATGTCGGCGAAGCCCAGGCCGGCGTCCTCCAGGGCGGCCACGGCCGCCTCGCGCACCAGGCCGGCGATCGACACGTCCTCCCGCTTGGACTTGGCCACCGTCTGGCCCACCCCGATGACTGCGCAGCGCTCGGCCATCACACCCCTTCCAGGACGGCGACCAGGTTCTGCTGCAGGCACGGACCGGAAGTGGCGTGCGCCACCGCCCGGTCGGCTTGGCCGGACCAGATGGCCTTGGCCGCCTCACCGATGCGGATGAGGCCGGCCGACATCATCGGGTTGGCCGCCAGCGCGCCCCCCGACGGGTTGACCGAGACCTCGTCGCCCAGCCCCAGCGCCTCGGTCAGGATGAGCTCCTGGTGCGCGTAGGGCGCATGCAGCTCGGCCATGTCCACCGTCTTGGCGCCGACGCCGGCCTTCTCCCCGGCCAGCTTGGTCGAGGGCGACGCGGCCAGGTCGCGGGCGCCGAGCGAGTGGGTCTCGATGCGGTGATCGATGCCCGTGATGAAGGCCGGCCGCTCGCACCACTCGTAGGCCTTGTCGCCGGCCGCCAGCACGACGGCGGCGCAGCCGTCGGTCAGCGGCGGCAGAGCGTGGCGGCGCAGCGGCGCCACCTCGTACTCCTCGGCCAGCAGCTGCTCCGGCGAGCGGTCGTAGGCCACCTGCGCCTTGGGGTTGCCCAGCGCCGAGCGGCGTGAGCGGCTGGCCACGGCGGCGAAGTCGGCCTCGGTCGCCTTGCCGGTGTCGATCAGGGCCTGCGCCTGCAGCGCGGCCAGCGACGTCGGGTCGGGCCACAACGGGGCGAGGTAGTACGGGTCGAGCTGCACGGCCAGGATCTCGCCCAGGACACCCATCGACGAGCGCCCGAAGGCATACACCAGCGCGGCGTCGATCTCGCCCTCCTGCAGCAACACCCACGCCTCGTAGAGGGCCCAGGCGCCGTCCATCTCGACGTGGGACTCGGCCCGGGGCGGCCACACCCCGACGGCATCGAGCGCGGCCACGAAGGAGAAGGGGCCGCCGATCAGGTAGTCGGTCGAGCCGGAGCAGATGAAGCCCACGTCGTCCTTGGTGATGCCGATGTTGCCGAACACCTCGGCCACGACCGGCATGAGCATCTCGACCTCGTTGCGCTGGTCCTCGCGCCGCACGTTGTCGTACTGGGCGAAGGACACGACGCCCACCGGTCGAGAGCCCGAGACCAGCTCGGGGAAGCCGCTCACAGGTACTCCTTGTACGTCTCGTAGTCGGCGTCGGGCTCGCCGGTGGGGCGGAAGTACTTCACCGAGGCCAGTGTCGGCCCCAGCTCCTCGGGCGGCACCCAGACCGCCTCGACCCGGAGGCCCATGCGTACCTCGTCGGTCGGGATCTCCTGGAGCAGGCCCATGAAGGAGAGGTTGGCCCCGTCGAGGAGGATCTGGCCGCAGATGTAGGGGATCTCGATCGACTGCCCGGCGAAGGGCACGTTGACGATGCAGTAGGTGGTGACCGTGCCCGTGTTGGGCAACTCGACGATCTCGTCGGTCGGCACGCCGTCGGTCGGGCACGATCCCCGCGACGGGATGTAGACCTTCCGGCACTTCGGGCAGCGCTGGCCGATGAACTTGCCCTGCTCGTATCCGTGCAGGTTCTTGCCCATGGCCACGCCGGCGGTGAACACGTAGTCGAGGCGGGTGGTCGCCGCCATCATGGTCACCGGCTCGAGCTCGCTCACGACCCACCCCCGACCGCCACGAAGTGGCTGATGTCCTTGACGTGGCCCACCCGCTCCGATTCCGGCGCGAACTCGGGGCGGACCCGCATGCCGGTCGAGACCTCGTCGGGCGAGGCCGCCGGCAGCACGTGCAAGAAGGAGGTGTCGGCGCCGTCGAAGCGCACCAGCACCCAGGCGAAGGGCGTCTGCAGCGGGTGCTTGGGCATGGGGCGGGCCACCCACGACCACGAGGTCACCGTCCCCTCGGGCCCGACCTCGACCACGCCCGAGGTCTCCTCCCCGGTGTCGGGGTCGTACTCGGTCGGCGGCACAATGACCTTGCCGCCGCTGCCCGTGGTGCCGACGACCCGGCCGTCGCGCAGGCCGGTCAGGAAGGCACCGACCACCGGGCCCACCGAACGCACGAAGGGGTACTCCAGGACGTGGTCGGCCGTGTAGTTCACCGCCGCGTCTGCCATGTCACCTCCCCGGTCGGCCCGGGCTCGGGCCCCGGTGGTGAAAACTAGAACAGATTCCAGTTCTGTGCCAAAGAGCCGGCCGGACGGGTCAGTCGGACAGGCTCGACAGGTCGACCCCGGCCAGCAGCTGCTCAATAAAGGCGCGGTCGTTCAGGATCGGCATCTCCGAGACGAACATGCGGCCGTAGCGCTCGAAGTACATGAGCTGCTTGGCCAGCAGGAAGGTGCCCCGGTCGAACTCCGACATCAGGCCGCCCGACGCGTCGGCCAGGCGGCGCACCTTGCGCTGGGTGCGCAGGCGCCGGAGGATCGCCCGCACGCTGCGCTGGTGCGCCTCGATCCCCTGTGCCTTGGCCATCTGCAGCTGAATGTCCTGCATGATGCCGGCCAGGCTGACCTCGCCGAAGGGCCGGGTGAGCGCCGGCTCCATGATGGAGCGGAAGAACGCGGTGAGCTCGTCGTCGGACAGGCCGACCGCCACACCGATGGCCGGCCCGTAGACGTCGGTGATGTGCTTGGTCACCACCGGCCAGGCCGCCTCGTCGCCCATGGCGGCTGCCAGCAGCGAAATGAAGAAACGGTGGGTCGACGGGTCGAGCCGGCCGACGATGCCCCAGTCGATGACGCCGATGCGGCCGTCGCGCAGCAGCATCATGTTGCCGGCGTGCACGTCGCCGTGGAAGGCGCCCCAGCGCACCGTCGTGAGGAAGAAGGCCCGCATGACCTCCTGCACCAGCGGGGTGGGGTCGATGCCGAGGTCGGCCACCTGGGCCAGGTCGTCGATGGGCACGCCGTCGAAGAACTCCATCGTGAGCACGTTGCGCCCCGACAGGTCGAGGTGAGGCTCGGGGACCGCCATGAGCTTCAGGTCGAACTCGTTCTGCAGGCGGCGGAAGTGCACGAGCGAGCGCGCCTCGTTGCGCAGGTCCATCTCCTCGCCGATCTGGACCCGGAAGCCGTCGAGCATCTGCAGCGTGGAGCCCGCCATCTGGTCGCCCGTCTGGCGGACGAGGATCTCGAGCAACGGCTGCATGAGATCGAGGTCGGTCGCCACCACGTGCTCGATGTCGGGGCGCAGCACCTTGACCGCCACCGTGCGGCCGTCGAGCAGGCGCGCCTTGTGCACCACGGCGATGGAGGCCGTACCGATCGGCCGCGGGTCGAACTCGGCGAAGGCGTCGCGCAGCGACAGCCCGAGGTCCTCCTCGACCCGCTGGCGTACGTCGGGGAAGGGGACGGCCGGGCCGGTATCGAGGCAGGCCCGGAACTCGTCAGCCACCTCGTCGCCGAACATGCCGGGCGACGACGCGATGATCTGGCCGAACTTCATGAAGGTGCCGCCCAGGTCCTGGAAGCTCTTGCGCAGCGGGCGGGCCAGCTGGGCCGCCGGCAGCACGCCCTGGCGGATGTGCACCAGCTGGCGGACGGCGATGGGCGTGAAGTGGACCCCGACCACCTTGGCGATGGTGCGGCCGCGGCGGACGAGCTCGCGCCGCGTCGGGTCGGGCAGCCGGCGCGGGTAGATGCGCGGCACGTCCTCGGTCAGCGGCCGCGGCGTGACGGGCAGCGGCGCCGCCGGCCGCGAGGGTGCGCGCTCGGACGCGCCTGGGGTCACGGCGTCAGGGTAGGCGAGCCGGTCGCCGCCAACACCTTTCCGCTGGTGGATGCGTCAGGAGAAGCCGTTCTCCAGCGCGCCCAGGGCGGCCTTGTAGGTGTCGCCGAAGATGGGCGCCATTTCGTCGGGGGTGACGCTGTAGGCCCAGGTGACCTTTGCCCCTTCGCCCGCCGGCTCCACGGAAATGGTGGCCGTGTGGCTGTCGATGGGCACGCCGTCGACGACCGAGTACGAGATCGTCCGCGTGGTGTCGTCGCGCGAGAGCAGCCGCTCGCGGATCTCCATGCCGAACATGCCGATGACCCGATCGTCGCCCTCGAGCCGGAACGACTCGATGCCGGGGAAGAAGTCGGCGACCCCGCCGAAGTCCCCGACGCGCTTCCAGACCTCGTCGGGTGCCGCCGCCACGGTCACGTCCACTGCCCCTTCTGCCATCGCTGCCTCCTCCTGCCGGGAGGTCCCCCCACCTCGAGCCGCCGGTACAGTACAACCGACCCGGTCCCCTCCGCTCGGACCGGCCGAACGGGAGGAGCCCGCCGGTGGAGACGCGCACGATCGGATCGCTCAAGGTCAGCGTGGTCGGCCTGGGCTGCAACAACTTCGGCGGCCGCATCGGGCGCACCGAGACCGACGCCGTCGTGGGCGCCGCGCTCGACGCCGGCATCACGCTCTTCGACACGGCAGACATCTACGGCGGCACCAAGAGCGAGTCGTATCTCGGTGCCGCGCTGGGCGCGCGGCGGGACGAGATCGTGCTGGCCACCAAGTTCGCCGGTGCCTACGAGGGCCACGAGGGCGGCGCGGCGCCGGCCTACATCCGCACGGCCGTCGAGGACAGCCTGACCCGCCTGGGCACCGACCGCATCGACCTCTACCAGCAGCACATGCCGGACCAGAAGACGCCGATCGCCGAGACCATCGGCGCGCTGCGCGAGCTGGTGGCCGAGGGCAAGATCCGCGAGTTCGGCTGCTCCAACTTCACTGCGTCCATGCTCGAGGAGGCGGCGGCGGCCGTGCCGGACGGCGGCCCCGGCTTCGTCAGCGTGCAGAACCAGTACAACATCCTCTACCGCGACCCGGAGAACGGCGTGCTCGAGGAGTGCGATCGCACCGGGATGGCGTTCCTGCCCTTCTTCCCGCTGGCCTCCGGATTGCTCACCGGCAAGTACCGCGCCGGCGAGCCGCTCCCCGAGGCCAGCCGCCTGACCAACATGGGCGACGCCGCCGCCGCCCAGTTGAGCGACGACCGGCTGGCCAAGGCGGCCGCGCTGGACGAGTTGGCCCGCGGCGAGGGCCACACCGTGCTGGACCTGGCCTTCGGGTGGCTGCTCTCCCGCCCGGAGGTCGCCTCGGTCATCGCCGGGGCCACCCGGCCCGAGCAGATCGCGGCCAACGTGGCCGGAGGTGAGTGGCGCCCGAGCGACGAGGTGCTGGCCCGGGTGGACGCCATCGCCCCGCGCTAGGGGCCGGGCTCGACGCCCCGGCGTGCGCCGGCACGACACGGCGGCGGGTGCGGGAACGGACCGGCGCCAGGTGCACCAGCAGGTTGTAGGTGACGAGTGCGATGGCCACGTGCATGCACAGGAGCACGGCCACCGCCTTGGCCGGCTGCCCTTTGGACAGGATGTAGAAGTCGGGCGCGAAGAGCACCAGCGTCACCACGATGGCCAGCCGGAAGAAGAGCCAGCGCGGCGCCGAACAGCGGCGTGCCACCACCGGCCAGGCGGCGCAGGCGATCAGCACGCCGATGACCGTGAGCCGGGCGTAATCGTGGAACTGGAAGTGGGCGTAACCCTGGGTGGAGGGGAACACCCGGGTCCCGAGGGCGACAATGGCGGCGTCGGCCAGGAGCGAGAGCGCGAGCGCCGTGAGGGTGGCCAGCACCACCCGCCACCATGCGGGCGGGCGCTGCGGGGGACGGAAGTCGATGCGGGCCCACGTGAGGGCGCGCCCGGCCACGCCGGAAGACGGGAGAGGGGTCATGGCACTCGAGAAGGGAACGGCAACGGACGCGCTTTCTTTTGAGCCGTCGCCTCGTACCTCTTCCGACAACGTGGGTGGGTGACCGGCGGCCTCGCCGATGAGGGGGCGATTAACTCCCGTCCGTCTGCATGACGGCCGCCTCGACGATCTGGATGTCGTCGGCGTCATACCCGCGCGCACTTGGGGTCAGGATCTCGAGCTCCTCGAGGCGGTCGCCGAGCGTTTTCATCTGAAAGACCATAGTGCTCACAGGCAGCTCGACGGACTCGACGGACTCATTTAACGGCGCGCCAGGAGCCTCTGCGTACAGGCCTTTGGCGTCGCGCCTGATGCATTCCTCAATCGGCGTATCGACAAAGACTTCGATAAACTCTCCCTCG
>Ga0209420_1001036_pt1 | contig 13679 bp, 10 predicted proteins | sample BlaSpr_A8_OM1_O1_FD_187972 | JGI IMG/M metagenome (GOLD analysis project Ga0209420, IMG submission 187972) | Forest soil microbial communities from Thunder Bay, Ontario, Canada - Black Spruce, Ontario site 2_A8_OM1_O1 (SPAdes) (version 2) | ecosystem: Environmental > Terrestrial > Soil > Boreal... | reverse complement strand
CCGCAAAGCGCCGCCGGTTCGCGAATCGAGCCAGCTGTGTCGGTGCCAATCGCCGCGTAAGCGAGACCCGCTACGACCGCCGCCGCCGATCCTCCAGATGATCCCCCCGCAATTCGCCCAACATCCCAAGGATTGTGCACGTCGCCAAAGTAGCTGACCAGCGAACTGCCGCCGTAGGCGAACTCATGCAAATTATTCTTGCCGAGGATTACCGCTCCCGCCTGCCGCAACCGCCGAACCACGTCCGCATCCTGGTGTGGAACGCGGTCCTTATACAGCGAACTGGCCGCAGTGGTGCGGACCCCCGCGGTGTCGATAAGATCCTTCAGTGCAACCGGTACGCCATGCAACGGCCCGCGCCACTCCCCGCGTCGAATCTCAGCGACTGCATTCCGCGCCTCCGCCAGGGCGGATTCTCCCATGACCGTAATAAACGCGTTGAGTGCAGGATTCAGTCGTTCGATCCGCTCCAGGCATTCCTGTGTAATTTCAACCGGAGAGACCTCTCTCCGCCGCAGCCGCTGCGCCAGTTCGGAAATAGTTGCCAAGGCACTCGTCATCGGGCCGAGCCCATTGTAAAGGTAGAATTGCCGTCCTCCTGTGGTCTCTTTGGTTCAAGATCTTGTTAGCAAAACCGCCCCCGCGTCCCCGTCATCCAAAAGTCCTATAATTAGCCCAGTCGATTTTTCGGGGGCCCGAGAAAAATCATGCCAGAGATGACGATCGCGCCGGTTGCGACGCACGGTTTCTTTGTGGATGGCCGGTGGCGAGAAGACGGCGACGTCATCGAGATTCGCGCACCCTATGATGGCAGCTTGATTGCCCGCGTCGTGCAGGGCCGGCATGAGCATGCCGAGGCCGCCATCGTCGCCGCCGTCAAGGCATTCGGTACCACCCGGCGGCTGCCCGCCTTCGAACGCCAGCGAGTTCTCCGCCGGATTTCCGCCTCCATGCTAGAGCGCAGAGAGGAATTCGCTCGCACCCTCGCCCAGGAAGCGGGAAAACCCATCAAGGCCGCCCGCACCGAAGTCGATCGTGCCATCTTCACTTTCAACGTGGCTGCCGAAGAGAGCACCCGTATCTACGGCGAATTTCTTCCTCTCGACTGGCAGGAATTCACCGCCGGCCGCTGGGGCATCGTGCGCCGCTTTCCTCTCGGCCCCATCGCGGGAATCACCCCTTTTAATTTTCCCATTAACCTGGTCGCCCACAAAGTAGCGCCCGCGATCGCCGCCGGTTGCTCAATGGTGTTGAAGCCCGCGCCCCAGACACCGCTCTGTTCGCTGCTTCTGGCCGAGTGCGTGCAGCAGGCAGGTTGGCCCGATGGCGGACTCAACGTGGTTCCGCTGTCGAATGAAGATGCCAGTCTTTTGGTAACCGATGACCGCATCAAGCTCATCAGCTTCACCGGCAGCGTGCCTGTCGGCTGGGACATTAAACGGCGTGCCGGAAAAAAGAAAGTCGTCCTCGAACTGGGCGGCAACGCGGCCGTGATTGTGCACAGCGACGCTGACCTCGAATACGCCGCGGATCGCTGCGTGACCGGCGGATTCGGCTACGCCGGTCAGACTTGCATTTCAGTGCAGCGCATTCTGGTGGAGCATTCGGTCTATGGAAAATTCATCGATCTTTTCGTCGAGGGTGTGAAGAAACTGAAGCTGGGCGATCCGCTCGACGAGTCCACCGACGTTGGCCCGCTCATCCGCGAGAGCGACGCGATCCGCACGGTCAACTGGATCGACGAAGCCGTGCGAACTGGCGCGCGCCGGCTCTGCGGCGGCGGCCGCAAGAATCTTGTCGTTGAACCTACCGTGCTCACCGGAACCAAGCCCGAGATGAAAGTCAATTGCCAGGAAATCTTCGGTCCGGTGGTGACGGTTGAGCCCTATCGAGATTTCGATCAGGCCCTGCGTCAGGTCAACCATTCTGCCTATGGCCTGCAGGCCGGGGTGTTCACCCGCGATGCGAAGTTGCTGTTTCAGGCCTACGAAGAACTCGAAGTCGGCGGCGTGATCGCCGGCGACGTCCCATCCTTCCGCATCGACCAAATGCCTTACGGCGGCGTCAAAGATTCCGGACTGGGCCGCGAAGGTCTACGCTACGCGATTGAAGAGATGACCGAGCCCAAACTCATGGTGATGAATCTGCGCTAGAGAACAGCAAGAAAGAGTCGAGAACTTTTTGCCCGTACGTTCCCGCACCAAGCCCACTATTTTTTGGGGACGTTCGAGTTTTATTTTTTTCTTCTGCGAAAGCCAAAAATCCGCGACAAACTCCTGCGAAATATTTATAATTTCTGGTTTCACAGACGCAGAAAACCAGTGGGTGGTTTTCTTTTCGCCGTATTGAAACAGTATTCAACCGAATCGCGGACGATCCGCCGGGTCTCTTAAGCCAGATTTCATAAGGGAATGTCGCAGATCTTTCATCGCAGCACGAATACATTGTCTCGCGCCACTATTTTTGGCGCAGTCTTTGTAGTCGCTGCGCTCGCCTGGATGGCGATGGAGATCCAGCGTTCGCCTTATGTTACCTACGCGGGCGTGCGCAAGCCACAGCCCGTCCCGTTCAGCCACCAGCACCACGTTACTGGTCTCGGCATCGACTGCCGCTATTGCCACACCTCGGTTGAGACTTCGAGTTTTGCCGGTATTCCTCCGACCAAGACCTGCATGAATTGCCACTCGCAGATCTGGACGAACGCTCAACTCTTGGAGCCGGTGCGCGCCAGCTACAAATCTGGAGAATCGCTGCAATGGACGCGCGTGAATCAGCTTCCCGACTTCGTGTACTTCAATCACAGTATTCACATTAATAAAGGAGTCGGCTGCAACACCTGCCATGGTCCGGTCGATCTGATGCCGCTGATGTATCAGCAGGAGTCGCTGCAAATGGAGTGGTGCCTGGGCTGTCATCGCGCGCCGGAGAACCATCTGCGCCCGCGGGATCAGGTGTTCAACATGCGCTACCAGGCGCCAACCGGAGCGACGCCGGTGGTGGTTGACGGGCACAGCTATACCGATCAGGTCGATCTGGGCACAGCTCTGCTCAAGAAATATAACGTTCGCAACGTGAAAGACATTACCAACTGCAGCACCTGTCATCGCTGAAGTCGTTAGAGCTGAAGTCGCTGGAAAAGAAGTCAGCGCCAAACCGGGAAGAAGTCAGCCGCGAAGCGGCCGAAGAATAGAACGCAAAGCGAGGATCGAAGCCCCGAAAAGCGAAGGAATCGCGCGGTTGAGAACATGGAAGACCAAATCAAGAACGCCAAGCGCGAAGATGTTTGCCCCAGCCAAAAAGGCAGACTGGACCTGAACGCCGTCCGCGCGCGCATCGACCAGGCGACGGCGCACGACGCCGCCGAAAAAACCGGCCCCGAATATTGGCGCAGCCTCGAAGAACTCGCCGGAAGCGACGGTTTCCAGCAAGCCCTCCATCGCGAATTCCCCAAAGGCGCCTCCGAGTGGGTCGATTCGGTTTCGCGCCGCGGATTTCTCAAAGTGATGGGCGCGTCCCTCGGCCTGGCCGGCATGACCGGCTGCGTACGCCTGCCGCTGGAGCCCATCGTGCCCTACGTCCGCCAGCCGGAAAACGTAATTCCCGGCCGGCCGATGTTTTACGCCACGGCAATGACGTTGGGCGGATACGCCAATCCAGTGCTGGTGGAAAGCCATCTTGGCAGTCCCACAAAAATCGAGGGCAACGATCTGCATCCCGCCTCGATGGGCGGCACCGATATTTTTGCCCAAGCCTCAATTCTGGGTCTCTACGATCCCGACCGCTCGCAAAGCGTGATGTCGATGGGCGACCAGCGCTCGGCGGCAGCGTTCTGGAACGCAATCCGCGGACCGCTGAGTGCGCAGAAAGCGCTGCAGGGCCAAGGCATCCGCATTCTGACCCCGACCATTTCTTCGCCCACGCTCGCCGATCAGCTGGGTAATTTTCTTAAGATTTATCCGCAGGCCAAGCGGCACGTGTATGAGCCGGTGAATCGCGACAACGTGCTCGAAGGCGCGAAGCTAGCCTTCGGCCAGCCGGTCGAGACGCGCTACGATTTCGAAAAGGCCGACGTAATCGTCTCGCTCGACGCCGACTTTCTCTACGCCGGATTCCCCGGCAACGTGAAATACATCCGCGACTTCGCCAGCCGCCGCAATCCAGACGCGACGATGAATCGTCTGTATGTGATCGAGAGCACGCCGACGACGACAGGAGCGAAGGCGGATCATCGGCTGCCGGTAAGAGCAACCAATCTCGAAGGATTGGTTCGCGGACTCGCCGCGGGTTTCGGGAGCAGTGGAACTGCGACCGGAGGGATGGGCGAACCAGCGAATTTTTTCGCGATGCTCGCCCAGGATCTCGAGGCTCATCAAGGGTCTAGTGTTGTCATCGCCGGCGACCAACAGCCTCCGGCGGTGCACGCTCTCGCCCACGCGATGAACACAAAGTTAGGGAATGTCGGCAGGACCGTCTTCTACACCGACACGGTGGAAACGAACCCAGCCAATCAGGCTGAATCCCTCAAAGACCTCGCCGCAGATATGGGTAGCGGCAAAGTTGATCTCCTAATCATCCTCGGGGGCAATCCCGCCTACGATGCGCCCGCCGATCTCAACTTTGTCGACGCCATGACCAGCGGCAAGGTTCCATTGCGCGTGCATCACGGCCTCTATCAGAACGAAACCGCCGAACTCTGCCAGTGGCATGTCAATCAGTCGCATGAACTTGAGGCTTGGGGCGATGCACGCGCCTACGACGGCACAGTCAGCATTATTCAGCCGCTGATCGCTCCTCTTTATAACGGCAAGAGCGCCATCGAATTCGTCGCACTACTTTCCGGCCAAACCGATGCGAACGGTTACGATCTCGTGCGCGGCTACTGGCAGAAACAGCATGCCGGCGCCGATTTCGAGCAGTTCTGGCGCAAGTCGCTGCACGACGGCTGGATCGAAGGCACGGCATTCGCGGCGAAATCCTTCACGGCAAAATCATCTGCGGCGCCCTCCCAGGCGAAGGCTGCAGACGACCAAGAAATCGAGCTCAACATCCGCCGCGATCCCACCATCTACGACGGACAATTCTCCAACAACGGCTGGCTGCAGGAATTGCCCAAGCCGATGACCAAGCTCACCTGGGACAATGCCGTCCAAATCGGCCCGAAGATGGCCGAACGCCTGCAGGTCAAAGTAGAAGACGTTGTCGAACTCGAACTCAACGGCAAAAAAATCCAAGGTCCGGTGTGGATTCAAGCCGGCCATCCCGACAATTCGGTCACGATATTCCTCGGCTACGGCCGCAAGCGCGCCGGACGCGTGGGTACAGCCCAGGGTTTCGACGCCTACGCTCTGCGCACGAGCGCGAATCCTTGGATCGCCACGGGCGTGCAAATCCGCAAGACTGGAGCAACCTATCCGCTCGCCTCCACCCAGGGCATGCAAAGCATGGATACGCCCGACGGCGCGCATCGTCCGCTGGTGCGCGAAAGGTCGCTGGAGGAATATCGCAAAGAACCGAATTTCGCGAAAGAAGAAGAGACACCCTACGAACTCTCGCTCTACCAGCCCTATCCCTACAAAGAAGAAGATTACGCCTGGGGCATGACCATCGATCTGAACTCCTGCGTGGGCTGCAACAACTGCATGCTTGCTTGCCAGTCGGAGAACAATATCGCCGTCGTCGGCAAGGAACAGACCAAACTTGGCCGCCACATGCACTGGATTCGCGTCGACGCCTATTATCAGGGCGACCGCGACAATCCTCGGGCATTCTTCCAGCCTGTACCGTGCATGCAGTGCGAGAACGCGCCTTGCGAAGTCGTGTGCCCGGTTGGCGCTACGAACCACACCACCGAGGGCCTGAACGACATGGTCTACAACCGCTGTGTGGGTACGCGCTATTGCTCCAACAACTGTCCTTACAAGGTGCGTCGCTTCAACTTCCTGCTCTTCCAGGATTGGGAGACACCGCAATACAAGATGATGCGCAATCCCGACGTCAGCGTGCGCAGCCGCGGCGTTATGGAAAAGTGCACCTACTGCGTCCAGCGGATTAACGAACGCCGTATCGACGCTGAGCGCGAAGACCGCAAAATCAACGATACCGAACTTCAGACGGCCTGCCAGCAGTCGTGTCCGGCGGGTGCCATCATCTTCGGCAACATGAATGATCCGAACAGCAAGGTTTCGAAGTTGAAAGCCCAGGCGCGCAACTACAGCCTGCTGGGCGAGTTGAACACTCGCCCGCGGACAACCTATCTGGCGGAGGTTCGCAACCCGAATCCCGACCTGAAGGATAAGGGTTTATGAAAGGGCACGGCTTCAGCCGTGCCCTAGGAGTCGATCTGATTTTGGGCTTTAGCCCCTGAGGCAGCTGGCGAAGAGCATGGATGAACAATACAAAATGACGGTCGATGCAGAACGAGCGCCGGTGATCGAACCGGGCTACACCTTCGGCACGGTCACGGAGAAAATCAGCGCGATCGTGCTGACTCGTCCGGCGTCGAACGGGTGGTTCCTGGGCTTCGGCATCGCGTTCATGCTCACCATGATGCTGCTCTACGCCATGGGATATCTCTTCCTCAAGGGCGTTGGCATCTGGGGCGTGACCATTCCCATCGGCTGGGGATTCGCTATCGTCAATTTCGTTTGGTGGATTGGCATCGGCCACGCCGGCACGCTCATTTCTGCGATCTTGTTGTTGCTGCGTCAGTCGTGGCGGAATTCGATCAACCGCTTCGCGGAGGCGATGACGCTGTTCGCCGTAGCCTGTGCCGGGATCTTTCCCGGGATTCACGTTGGCCGACCCTGGCTGGCGTACTGGCTGTTCCCTTATCCCAGTACCATGGGCGTGTGGCCGCAATTCCGCAGTCCACTGATATGGGACGTTTTCGCGGTTTCCACCTACGCCACGATTTCGGCGTTGTTCTGGTTTGTCGGCCTCATCCCCGATCTGGCCACATTGCGCGATCGTACCGACAACCGGGCGCTGAAAATTGTCTACGGCATGCTGTCGTTCGGTTGGCGCGGGTCGGCGCGGCATTGGCACCGCTACGAAACCATGTATCTCTTGCTGGCGGGATTGGCAACGCCGCTGGTGCTGTCGGTTCATACCGTGGTCAGCTTCGACTTTGCCGTCGGCATCGTGCCGGGATGGCACACCACCATCTTTCCTCCCTACTTCGTCGCCGGCGCCATCTATTCCGGCTTCGCCATGGTGCTGATGCTGGCGATCCCCATTCGCAAGATTTATGGCCTGGAAGATTTCATCACCGAGCGCCATCTGCAGAATTCCGCCAAAGTCATGCTGGCGACCGGGCTGATTGTGGCTTACGGCTACGGTATTGAGGCGTTCATGGGTTGGTACAGCGGCGATCGGTATGATGCGTTTACCCTGTGGAATCGCCTGCATGGTCCCTATGCAGTTCCGTACTGGATGCTGCTGATCTGCAACATCTTTATTCCGCAACTGCTGTGGATTCGCAGGCTGCGCACCAGTCCGGTGGCGCTGTTCTTCGTTTCTGGCGTCATTCTCGTCGGAATGTGGCTGGAACGTTTCATCATCGTTGTCGTCAGCCTCAGTCGTGACTTTCTGACCTCTTCCTGGGGCATGTACTATCCCACACGCTGGGACTGGATGACCTACATTGGCACCATCGGAATGTTCCTGGCTGCCATGTTCCTTTTCCTGCGGCTGCTGCCTGCGATTTCGATCTTCGAAATGCGCACTCTTCTGCCGGAAGCGGAGGTGAAGGAATGATGGCGAGGTTTAGAAAATGAAGCGCGATCCCATCTACGGCATCATGGCGGAGTTCGACTCGGCGACCGCGCTGGTCGACGCTGCGCGCACCACCTACCAGGCGGGCTATAAGAAGATTGATGCTTACAGCCCATTTCCCGTCGAAGGCCTGGCCGAAGAGATCGGCTTTCATCGTGACGAAGTTCCGCTGGTTGTGCTGATCGGTGGAATGGTCGGCGGTCTGACAGGATACCTCATGCAGTACTGGATGTCGGCGGTGGACTATCCGTTGAACATCGGCGGGAAACCGCCGCATTCCTGGCCAGCGTTTATTGTGATCACATTTGAGATGACGATTCTTTTCGCCGGGATTTCAGCGGTGTTGGGCATGCTCGCTCTGAACGGGCTGCCTATGCCTTACCACCCCGTATTCAATGTGCCGCGTTTCGCCCTGGCGACGAAAGATCGCTTCTTTCTGATCGTGTTTTCTTCCGACAAGAAATACGATCCCGCGAGCACACGTAAATTCCTGGAAGGTCTTGCCCCGCGCTCGATTTCGGAGGTGCCCAGCTAATCATGCCCCACCTCCACCAAAGCTCACGTGGGGACCGCCGACCCCGGCTGTCCGGTCGAGCGAAGCTCGACGGTCTGTCGGTCGTGGTCGGGTGCCCCATTCCTGCGCGCCCTCTGCGCAGGGGTGGGATTCCACGAAAGTTTGCGCTATGGGGTTTCCCCGTAAATCCTGAAACCACCCAGCGGTTTTTCCTGGGAACGCTGCTGACCATGATCGCTCTTCTCCCCGGCTGCCGCATCGACATGCACGTCCAGCCGCGTCAGAATCCGCTCTCCCGCAGCGACTTCTTTTCCGACCAGCGCTCCGAGCGGCCGCCGGTATACGGGACGGTCGCCCGCGGACAGTTGCACGAGGATTCTTATTTCTACACTGGCAAGGTTGGTAACAATCCCGGCGACGCGATGCCTTTCCCTGTGACCAAAGAAGTGCTGGAGCGCGGCCAGGAGCGTTTCAATATTTTCTGCGCGCCGTGTCATTCACGAGTGGGAGACGGCAACGGGTTCGTACCCTCGCGCGGGTTTTCGAAAATGCCGCCATCGTTTCACATCGCTCGCCTGCAGAAAGCGCCGCTCGGATATTTCTACGATGTCATCAGCGAAGGCTTCGGCATCATGCCGGATTACGCCTCCCAGATTCCGCCGCAAGACCGCTGGGACATCGTGGCCTACGTTCGGGCCTTGCAGTTAAGCCAGAACGCGACCATGGCGGATGTGCCCCCGGGGCAAGCGATTCCGTCCCAACCGCTGACGTTCCGCGAACCGGGTACAGGAGCAAGTCTGCCAACCGTAGCGCCCAACACCAAGTCGAACGCAGCAGAGGAAAAGAAATGAGCGCGGCGCCCGCACACTCTCTCGACCTAGCGCCTCCCCCGGTGGTGAAGACCATCGCGCAGCGGTCGCTGATGTTCGGCGTCGTCTTCGGCATTGTTGCAGTCATCCTCGCGTTCTTTCGTCCGGAACAATTCTTTCGCGCCTACTTGCTGGGCTTCATGTGCTGGCTGGGCGTGGCCCTGGGTTCGATGGCCATCCTCATGATCCGTCACTTGACCGGCGGCGGCTGGGGCATGGTTATCCGCCGCATCCTCGGCGCCGCCATGCGGACGGTTCCGCTGCTGGCGCTCCTGTTCCTTCCGGTCATCCTCGGAATACACAAGCTGTACGTCTGGGCGCGGCCTCTCGATCAAGTTGCCGACCCGCATCTGCGCCAGCATCTGGAAAACATTACCCAGACATACCTCACCACGACCGGCTTCATCCTGCGCGCAGTGTTTTATTTCGCCATCTGGAATCTGCTCTCATTTCTATTATCGAAATGGTCCAAAGAAACCGACCGCGCCGGCGCACCCGATAACACAGGCCGTTTCAAGGCCGTCTCCGGCCCGGGCCTCATCCTCTACGGCTTCACGATTTCCTTCGCCGCGATTGACTGGATTATGTCGCTCGATCCCAGTTGGATTTCCACGATCTTCGGCCTGGTCATTCTTATTGGGGAAGTCCTGTCGGCCATGTGCTTCGCCGTGGTCGTCGAACGCATTCTGTTTGATTACAAGCCCATGTCGGAGATGTTGAGTCCCGACTTCGTGCACGATCACGGCAAATGGATGCTCACCTTCATCATGGTCTGGGCCTACTTCAACTATTCGCAATGGCTCATCATCTGGGCTGGGAATTTGCCTTCGGAAATCACGTACTACATGCGGCGTTTGAACGGCGGCTGGGGATACGTAGGCCTGATCGTTGTGATTTTCCACTTCGCCGTCCCCTTCGCAATCCTGTTGTCCCGTCCCTTCAAACGTAACATCCGCAAGCTGGCCTGGCTGGCAGTGTGGCTTTTGCTGATGCGCTATGTGGATTTGTTCTGGATCGTCGAACCGAATTTTTCCCGGACTTTCCTCCTAACGCCGGAGGATGTGATTGTCCCGGTTGCCATCGGCGGCTTCTGGCTGGCCTACTTCTATCATAACTTGGGTGCGCTGCCGCTGCTGCCCGCCTATGATCCGTCCGCCGTCGAAGTTCTCGGGCCGGCCCATCATCACCGGGAAAACGCATGAGCAACGAAATCCATCCCGTGAATTCGAAGAGCAACGGCAGCTATGAGCACCGCGACATCGGCGTCGCCCCAGTTCTGTATTTCCTGATGAGTCTGGCCATCACAGGATTGGTGGTGTACTTCGTTGTGGATGGTATCTATTCCTATCTTGAGAAACGGTCCAATGCGCAGCAGGCTCCGGTAAGTCCGCTGGTCACGAACGCCCCAGCCGACACACGTAAACTCTCGACAGATTACAAGGACTATCTGAAGCAGAACTTTCCCAGCCCCCAATTGGAGGTCGACGAGCGTGGTCAACTGGACAAGATCCGTATCGACGAAGCAGAAACGTTGAGTCGCTACGATTGGGTTGACCAGAAGGCCGGGACCGTTCGCATTCCGATCGACCGCGCAATGGACTTAATGGTGCAACGTGGACTTCCGGTGCGCTCCCAGTCGCCCGCCGAGGCGCCCGCAGCTCAACCGTCGAAGACCAAGCCGGAAAAGACAAAAGGAACCAGGAAGTGAACCATCCGAATCGCAACTCGAGTTCCGTCATGGCTGCCGTGCTGTCGTTTATGCTGACGGCCACGATGGCGCTCGCGCTGCTGGCGGCCACTGCCTGGGGACAGGCTATGACCAAGGGCATCATGTCGCCGCCGTCCAACGTCCGCCCGCCGTATTTGCAGAACGTTGGCATTGAGCAACATCTGAACGGGCAACTGCCTCCCGACCTTATGTTCTTGGACGACACCGGCCGAGCTGTCAAACTGGGCGATTACTTCGGCAAGAAGCCCTTGATTTTGAATCTCGTCTACTACAACTGCACCATGCTTTGCGGAGAAGCCCTGGCCGGGCTCACCGGAGCCATGAAGATGGTGAAGTTTGATGTCGGCAACGAGTTCGACGTGATCACGGTCAGCTTCAATCCGCAGGAGACGCCCGCCATCGCTGCCGCCAAGAAGCAAGACTACCTGAAGCGCTATGGCCGTCCAAGAGCCGCTTCCGGCTGGCATTTTCTGACGGGACCCGCGGAATCGATCAACGCACTGACCAAGGCGGTCGGATTTCAGTATCAGTACGATCCCAAGATTCACCAGTTCGCGCACGCCACCGCCATCCTGGTGCTGACGCCGCAAGGCCGCATCTCGCGCTATTTCTATGGCGTGGATTATCCCCCGAAAGATTTGCGCATGGGACTGGTCGAAGCCTCGCAGGGCAAGATTGGCAACGCGGTCGATCAGGTGTTGCTCTACTGCTATCACTACGACCCGGCAACCGGAAAATACGGCGCCGTCGTGAGCAACATTCTGCGACTGGGCGGTGGTCTCACAATTGTGATCGTGGGCGGCCTGCTGTGGCTTCTGTTCCGCCTGGAGAAATCGGCGCCGCAACGAAGCGGTTGGGATCACGCCAGGTCCGGTCAGGCAAAATCCGTCCCGGCCGCATCGGGTCGGGCAGGACCGAATCCAATAAGACCGAATCAAGTAAGACCGGAACAAGTAAGACCGGAACAAGTAAGACCGGAACGATCAAGACGGGATCAGGCAAGACCGGATCAAGCAAGATATGTTCGATAACTTTCCATTATGGCCGGCTCGGGCCTCGACTGCGGCGGGCAATGTCGATGCTCTGTTCATCTTTCTGCTGATCGTGTCGGGATTGATGACCCTGCTGATTTTTTCCGCCCTCATCTACTTCGCCGCGCGCTACCGCCACCGGCGCGGCGTTCCGGCCGAGCAGATCGAAGGTTCCACGCCGCTCGAATTGACCTGGTCGGTGATTCCATTCTTTGTGTTTCTGGCGATCTTCGCCTGGGGAGCGGTGGTCTACTTCAAAAGCCGCACTCCACCTCGCGATTCGACCGAGGTGTACGTGGTCGCGAAGCAATGGATGTGGAAGCTGGAACACTCCGAAGGCCAGCGCGAAATTAACGAACTGCACGTCCCCGTCGGCCGCGACGTGAAGCTGATCATGACTTCGCAGGACGTGATTCACAGCTTCTTCGTGCCCGCGTTCCGCATGAAACAAGACGTGCTCCCCGGCCGCTACACCATGGCCTGGTTCCGCGCCACTAAGGCCGGCACCTACCACTTGTTCTGCGCGGAATACTGCGGCACGCAGCACTCCGGCATGATCGGTTCGATCGTGGTGATGGAGCCGGCGCAGTTCGAAGCCTGGATGAGCGGTGGTTCGACTGGCCCGCTGTCGGTCACGGGAGAAAAGATCTTCGCCGAACTTGGTTGCGCGACCTGCCACCGTGCCGATACGCAGGGGCGCGGTCCGAACTTGCAGGGAGTCTTCGGCAAACCGGTACGGCTGGAAGACGGACGCACCATAACCGCCGATGAAAATTATATTCGCGAATCCATTCTCGATCCCGGCGCGAAGGTGGTCAGCGGATTCAAACCGGTCATGCCCACGTTTCAGGGACTGGTGAGTGAAGAGCAATTGAACGCGCTGGTGGCCTACGTGAAATCGCTGTCTCAACCCGGCGCAACCCCGACCAATACGGCGGCTGCTACGCAGGACAATTCCACAGCCGCAGGAAGTCAGGTGCAATGAGTATGGCTACCACAACCATGCAACCGGTCGAGCGGGAGAATTATCTCAATAAAGAGTACGGCGCTCTCTCGTGGCTGTTCACCACGGACCACAAGCGCATTGCGCTTCTTTACCTGATGTCGATCACGTTCTTCTTTTTTATAGGCGGTTTTTTCGCGCTGCTCATCCGTCTCGAACTCCTCACCCCCGCCGGCGACCTGGTTCAGCCCGACACTTACAACAAGCTCTTTACCATGCACGGCATGGTGATGGTCTTCTTCTTTCTTATTCCGTCGATTCCCGCGGTGTTAGGCAATTTCCTGGTGCCCATGATGATCGGCGCCAAGGACCTCGCCTTTCCGCGCGTCAATCTGTTGAGCTGGTATCTATACATTATCGGCGGCCTGATGATGCTGCACTGCATGCTGACTGGCGGCGTCGACACGGGATGGACCTTTTACACGCCTTTCAGCACGGCCTTCACCAATACCAAAATTGTCGAGGCGGGACTGGCCATTTTCGTCGCGGGATTCTCTTCCATCCTTACCGGACTGAATTTCGTGGTCACCATTCATCGCATGCGGGCTCCCGGCATGACATGGTCGCGGCTGCCCTTGTTCATCTGGGCGCATTACGCTACCAGCATCATTCAGATTCTCGGGACCCCGGTAATCGCAATCACGATCGTGCTGGTCGCGGTGGAACGGACGCTACATCTTGGGATCTTCGATCCCAAGCTGGGCGGCGACCCGTTGCTGTTCCAACATTTGTTCTGGTTCTACTCTCATCCCGCCGTCTA
>Ga0209420_1001035_pt1 | contig 13679 bp, 6 predicted proteins | sample BlaSpr_A8_OM1_O1_FD_187972 | JGI IMG/M metagenome (GOLD analysis project Ga0209420, IMG submission 187972) | Forest soil microbial communities from Thunder Bay, Ontario, Canada - Black Spruce, Ontario site 2_A8_OM1_O1 (SPAdes) (version 2) | ecosystem: Environmental > Terrestrial > Soil > Boreal... | reverse complement strand
TACTTGCCGGAGAGGGCCATTTCTGGCATATACGAGTCCAAATTAATTTTGAATGTATATGGCCAAGCATGCTCTTCTATCACCACAATAATTTAAATCATCCTTGTTGAACTCTTTGATTGCTCTTTCCATATGACAATATCTACCAAGCTGTCCATCATGAAACCAAACTGTATTATCTTGTTGAATTATGCGTGCAGTAAAATGGAATCCTCCATGATATATGATGCCTTTCAGATAATACTTGTTTATTCTGTCAGTGGCTCTGACTTTGATTGTACGACTCATTGAAATTTCATTGTCACCAACAGAGAAGAGCAGTACCTCAGGCATATGATGAAACTTTAAAACAACTTTAAGTGGATTCAGACATTCAGCACAAAGTTCTCTGGAATCAGTAACTAAAGTAGTGCGCAGCTGTTCACGGGTTGTGGCAGAAACACGAGGAACCCCATGAATCACCAAAGACAAATGGTCATCTTCAGGTTCTCCAATAAAATCACATGTATCACATAGTTGTTGCTTCATGACATTTGGAACCTCAATATGAAATAACTTTTCTGCTAATTCAACAACACTTGCACCCCGATGCCCATATGGGAACAGACCTGGAAAATCCTGGTGCAAACCTTGTCGCACATTATTTCTCAGTTCTTCAATTGTCAAAACTTTTTCCTCAACACTTGCAAAACCTTGTGCCAATTCATTCATTTTAACTGACATCATGGAGAAGTGTTGTGTCCATTTAGCAGGATCCTCACGCCAAATATTCCATATAATTGAGAAAAAAGAGTCATATGCACAACTATAATTTTGCCCATCCCAAATCAGACCCTGAGGTTCATCTGTGAATCTTCGATCATGTGAAGTGTCTGTTAGTTTGACTTTCTTTGATAGAATTGATTCATGGTATTCAATGTTATATTTATTGTTGATACTCTCAGATCCATGGTGTAGCTTTTGTTTCTTATTACTTAAGACATCATTAAAATCCAACTTATGTTTCTTATTTATGGGAGATTCATTTGTTTGATACAATGGTATACTTCCCTTTGCAGCAGTGTACTGGGTATTGTCTTTATCTTTATGTTTTGCGGTGGTGTTTTTGTTGAAACCTTTTGGTATAAACCATTTCACATCTTGTGTTTCATTTACTAACAAAGGATTGGAAATTGACCATCTTATTGCAGGATGAACTTGTTGTGGAACATAAGAGGGCCCTTGCCATGATTGAAATTGACGTATTAAGGTATTGCGTCTGTGGCCATCGATATGATTAGGCAATGTTCCTTCATATCTCAGTTTACAAATCAAATCCAATATCTCTAACTCACGAAACTCTTGTCGCAAGGTGCCATGAGCTCCACCTGTTATCTTTGTTGAGTCAAACCCTTGTAGTATAATTGTGCCTTCAGCAGTTGCACTCCGAGATAGACAAGTATAATAAGATTGGTGATCTCTGCAATTATTTAATTCTACAACATTGTCAGGTCTTGTTCTGCCTTGAGCTGCATAGTCAGTCATGGCAAAGTTAGGTAGAACCAGCACTTGATTTCTACTAACCGTTATTACTTGATCATTCCAAAGTCTACATATTGTTTTTGTAGAGTGCCGAGTGATTGGCACCACATTAGGTGGTAGTCCTTCTATGTGGACGGTTTTTGGAGGATTTGACAGCTTAACAAAAAGTGTATCTAGCATTGGTTTCCCATGAGATCCCATAGAAGCTTGCCAACCAGCCACAGTCCCTTCAGCACCTTTTGTTATACAGCATTCAGTTGCTTCATTGTGACGTAGCATCACTGGCATTCCTATACAAATGGATAATTTCCCTGGAATGTGCTCTGTTGATCCATGGGGCAAATTCCACAATGCTCTCTGCAAACTTGGACTCAAAGTGTTTGTGTCTCGTTTATGATTTTTTCTCTTTTGCTTTGTCCACTTATTTTGTTTGGCAATTTCAGTCTCCTCAGCCCACTGATCTTTTGAATAAAATGTTGTCAAAGTTTGGCCCGTTTCATTTGCAAACCGCTCAGATCCTAGTTTGTTTATCTGATCTTTATGTGCATTCCAAGCAGTAATAATTGACACATTGCGAAACCGCTTTTGTGCCAGCTTTGGTTTATCTGGTTGATCACCTGCAATACGTGTACGAAGAAATTGTATATCTGAAGGAGTACATGCCTTGTACCTCATATTTTCCAATGCTGTCCGTAACTGAGCATCTTCCACAGACTGTGACCTTTGTCGCATGTTCTCTCGTAAAATGACAACTGTTGTGATCTGATGCCATAAAGCTTTACCAATAGTCTCTTCTTGTTTTTTATTATTCATTCTGGATTGGAGTTCAGTGCCAATATGTCCAGAGTATAGAGCAGCACCTTTAACAGGTTTTAATTGGGCAAAATCACCAGCAAATATCATATTAATACCTCCAAATGGCTGTTCATACTCATTGGCTGCTTTGGCCAATTGTGCACTGATTTTGAAAATGTCATGACATGATAACATGGACACTTCATCTAAAAATATATAGTCAACACCTTCTATCCTACTTCTAACCTGAGCTACATTCTTTGCAGATGTAGATCTGTCATTGATCCCAAGGGCAGAGTGGTAAGTTGATCCATTAAGTAATGCTGCTGCACTTCCGGTTGGTGCAAGGATCATAAAACGATGCTCTTCATTTCTTGTTGAAAAGAAATTCACTAATGCCTCAATAACACGAGATTTACCTGTACCTCCCATACCTCCCAAATACATACTCAACCTTTCAGCATTTGGAGTTGTAGCATGATTTGCAACAATACGGAATGCACGTTCTTGCTCAGAATTTAAATTGAAGTCTGCTACTGTCTTATCTATTACATCTTGTGCTGATTTTTCTATATGTTTGAAATCTCTCTGTAGATAGTCTTTGTTTATTATCTTGACTTCATTATGATATCCGTTTTCTTGTGTTTTCTCTAATAATTTTGGATGGTTTGGCATATTGCGATTTTTCTCATCAATATATTGTTGTCGTTTAGCCTGAACAGCTGCTTCCCACTTGCTGGCAGCTTGTAGCACTTCTGGTTGTACAGGAGATAAGTCTACAGAAGGCAGACCATCAACACTTTCATTCATCCATCCAGAATTCTTGATTATATTGTCCATCTCAAGCATTTGTTGGATGATCTTATCACCTTCTTTCCCTATTTGATCATATTCACTATCAAAATCCTCATTGTTAAGTTCAAAATCATCACCTGTGTGTAGCAGATTTTCATCAAAGTCATCAGGCAGTTCCTGTAAAGTCCACTGTGGAAAAATGCCTTGATCTTGTTCATTCTTCCTCTTTGATGAATAATCATCACGGGCATCAAGGCATTCATACCTGATGTTGAAATATTTCAGAATCTCTAGCTGACGCTTTGAGAACTCATACTTTAAGAAACTTTCATCCCAGGTTTGTGTTTCAAATTTTAAATCCTTACCATTACGCCATGGTTTAAATAATGTTAACATTGTGCAGCAATAATATTCACGATCACCCTGATCACAACGAGGTAAAGAACCACCCACAAAATTAGGGACTATGGAATTGTCATCCTCACTCATATGGACAGCATGTGTGTCTGCTTGCCGATGATCTGGTTTGAATAGTTGATTTGTATTTGGTTCATCAACATCTGATTTGCCATCATCAGAGCTTCCAGCCCAAGAATTCCCTTCTAAATATGCATTGTGAGCATACTTTTCATATTCAACAGAATTCTTCATGGCCTGTGTCATTTTTTTGGTGCGGCCAGATTTGAAGTTATTCATATTGTCATGATTCACCGGAATTTGGAACTGGAATTTAATATTATCATCTTCATCAGTGTCAATGTTATGGTCTTCATTGTTAACAAGAGAATTATGTTTTCTTCTTAATTTATATTTAGTTGCTAAACGAATCCAGTTGTACAATGACATTGATTCATATTTATCAGGTCTATGAATATAATCATCTACAGATGAAATAGCCACATATTCACCATCTTTCTTGCCTATTACAACTTTATCTGTCTCTTTGTCTATATTATTATCTTCTGTTTCCCAAGCAGAACGAACTACCTTCACATAATTTTTCCAGTAGAATGTTTTAAATTTATGACCAGTGTAATGATCAGGATATTTCAACAAATAAAGAGAGGCCATTGGGCCTCCAATTTCAATCTTCGCTGTTAATGCATTTACTACCTTAGTCAACAGACTTCTGGCCTTCTCTTGTCTTTTTTGATCACCCCCAATGAGCTCAGAATTTCTGTCAAATACACTGCGAATGGTATCAAAGATACTATATGTTTTCAACCCAGGTTTGGTGACATATTCTGTCACATATGCTACAATTGCTTTTATAGCAGTACCTGACAGAAGACTTGTCACATCTGTATTGCAACGTAGTAGGTATGTTAATATTGGGGTCACTGTATTCATGTGTGCCTCACCTTTTTTCATATTCAATGCACCTGTTTCTAGATCAACTGTTGTGGTTTCAAAAAGTTCTCTTGGAAATCTGGATTTGCAGGAATCTCGGCCATCAGCATAACATCTGCTGCCACACTCATGAATATTTGAACGCCACAAAAGATCATCAACGGTGTGTTTAAATTTGTGCCACCATACACCAAGATTCCAACAGAGGAAGCACCCTGTGCAAGTTTTATTTCTGCATGAACTAGGTGGTGGGTCTGGTAAAGTATGTGTAGGTGGATGATAATTTTTCATTTGTTCAGCATTGTTTACATTGAGACGTATTTCCTCCAAGTTTCCAGTCACGAATTCTCCCAGGTGAACACTTTCTAGATATTCTACCATTTGTCGTTGGAAATCTGAATTGGGATCCATTATTCGGTCTCGTATTTCTTGTGGTGTGAGAGCTCCCTTGATCCACAATAATAAGTGTAAATGTAAAGTTAGTCTACCTTGTTGTTCAACAGTTCCATAATAAGCTGAAGTATTTCCATACACCCCTCTATGATGTTTTCCCACACCCAGAACATGTTTAATAAAAGATTCCACCATGAAGTGAAAGAAACGTGCCCCTGCTACCGGGTTATTTGCTATGAGTCGGTAACATTCATCTGAAGAGGGAATTGTTGGAGAAAACTTTTCATTTGTATCTGCAAAGTAAAGACAAATTGGATGTCTATTATCAGCTGGAGAAAAGGTAATAAACCATGAGGGTGCTCCCAAGAATGATATCAAAGACCAAATTTCATTTCTCATATATTTTTTATTTGTGATTGAACCTTCCACATGCTTTCCAACATGATCAAGATCATGGATAACTTGAAAGCATGCTTTCTCTTCCTCTGTTTGAGGCTTGACATGCTCCCCATCACTCATACGCTTTGCAATGTCTGACAAGACATCAGGATTCAAATTCAGCAGTCGATCAGCTACTATTGGAAAGGACTGTTTTTCTGCAAGTAAATACCCACCTGTTGTGCTTCCTTTAATTTGTTCATGATTAAATGCAATTAGTGGGAAATGTGGATCCATTTGAAATCTTTTATCATGATACATCAGTAAATGTCCTTTATGTGTCAAAGTTGAAATTTTGCCTTTGTGTGCTATACTACCTATGCCTCCTAGTCCATACGGAAAGAGCCAAGGGAACATATTTGGATATAATGAGGGATTATGGTATATTGATTGTGGCTCTTGATCATGCCCGATAGCCAGAATCTTTCTATTTTTATCCATATGATCCATAGCAATTGCAATCAGTGCCTTTAAACTTTTTGTGACAAGCTGTTCACCAGTAAGGCTGTGAACAACAAATGGACATGTGCCTGTTAAAGTACCATCTTCCAAGTCATTGTCATTCTGGGCAACAGTTTCTGGGTCTCGTTCTCCTGATGATTTACGATAATCAACAACAACAGGTGGACCATCCTCTGGATATGCATTCAAATTATCATATGATATGTGAAGGTCTTGATAACCAATGTGGTTTAGTTTGAGCCATTCTAATGCTTTGCCTACATTATTTCTGCGAACTAACAATGGTGTCCGTTTAAAATCTTCTGCAGTTGGACGGCATGGGCCAGTATATATAAATGCAAGAACATCATCTAGTTCATCAATTGGTGGAGGTAATACATGATAAATTTTGGGCATTGGATTAGCAAAGGTCACAGCATTTGCCTTCATCTTGTGCATTCCCCCTTTGACACGAACAACACACCTGTTATGTCTCACTCTAGCAATTAGCAATCTTTCTGCATAAGTTAGACCCTGAAGCTCTTTTGGAACATTACCTATCCAAAAGTTATTTGCTAAAGCCAATGATGGTGTTCTCCCTTGAATTAATTCACTGTGACAGCCAAGACAGACTGAATGACAACTTTTATCCATAACAGGACCCTTTAGTTCTACAATTGGGTCAGACTCCAAGTTACGTTCCTTTTGTGTAACTCCAGCACCATCTCGTTCTAAAAGGTCAAAGTTGCATTTGGCATCAGTAAGATTAAGCAAATTTGACATGGGATTTAGCCTTCCACACACAGCACATCCACTTTCTTCAAATTTATTTGGAGAAATTGACCTGCAAAAATCTTTTGCAATTGTTTGCAGAAGTTCCTTTGTTGGTGGTGCAGGAGGAAATTTATGTCTTTCTTTCAACCGGGCAGTTTGACGTGCTTCTGTGTTTTTGGCAGTGGCAAGAGCTTTATCATGTGCACTTTGTTTTGCACGGTATTGTTTTGATATACTTGTGTTATCTCTTTTTTTATGCTTGACTGGGAGTTCTTTAAACAATGAGAGATATTTTGGGCAGTTGTGGCATTCATGTCTTAGCAATGCAGTTTTTGAACGCTCACTTGTCCATCCTGTACCAATAAATATATTATGGTGCCGTCCAACCATTCGCAATTGTGTTTGAGTCAACCGAGGTACAAGGTAAGCAATATCACAGCTACAAACAAGGGCCTTTGTATGAGCATTACGAGCTTTTACATGAGCTTCCACCATGTAGTCTACAAATTTATATACACGACTCATGGTTAAATTATTATTTAAAACCTCTGAAATCGCCATGGAAGTAAGTTCATGCCCTAAAAATGGTGCACTCAACCTCCCACCACCAACTGGCCAATGATGCACATTTTCACCACTTGTTATAGAAGTATTTGATTGTGACAATTTATTTATGTTGTCCGTTACCATAGGCACTTGGGGAGAATTTTGTGCAGTGTCCAAAATATGCTTTTCAATTGCCCGATCGATTAATTTACACAGGCATGTGAAAACTGTAGTGATATTTTGAACAACAACAGTTAAGGGGTGTAGAAACATGGCATCAAACTTAAGGTCATTAAAATGTCTAACCTTGCAATCAAAATCATGTTTCAACATCAAATTGCGCACGAGTGCCAAACGTAGTATTCTAACGACCCGAGAGGGCTTATCAGTGACATCAATGCATAATATTGTTGCCCGCAAGAGCATGTCAAACATTAGCTCTACGGCATGATTGCTCATCATTTGAATAAAAGTAGAAAGCGCAACATCAGAAAACGATGATACAATCAAGTCGTCTGAATGTTGACAGTGCATGATAACCCTCGTATCAAAGTCAAAAAAGGCTGCACAGACCATGTAGTCCGATACAATCGAAGTTACGGCATCGCCGCTGGCATTTATTGGATAAGATATCAAATATCTCGGGATATGGGGAGAATAGAGTGCTCCATGGCTCTCCGTATGCAAAATGATACTCCCATAGGGAGCCGGTGTGTGCCTGGAGGCAATATGTGTGTGGGGGGGATGTAAATGGGTGTGATTTCCACCATTAACAGAGCTCAATACAACAGGCAATGCACCATTATGAAGATCCGGTGTGATAACCCAGCCTGGCGGATGAAATGTCAGAAATGTCGGGCTCCTATCATGACAGATATTGTCCAAGATGTGAGTATCGGGTCGAACAAACATACTCCACAGAAGTGAGATGTAGAGCAAGCACAAAGTAACGAATCCCAGAGGACGTACATAGCAGGTTAGCGGCATGGTGTCAACGAGACAGTCTGGGGAGCGCAAAATTTTACAAATCTTTCTGGGGGCAGTGTCTTACATAATCGAGATCATATGATCATATTAAGCTAAACGGCACGAGTAAACTGACATATTTCACAATAACATCAAGAGATCGTCGATGCATAAATTGATACGCCAACGGAGTTATTAACTGTGTCTTTGTGCACTCAAGGCAATGCAAAACCGTACAGTCGATATGACAAAGTCAGCGCAAACACAACCGGACTATTACGGTCACGCTTTTCAACGTTACTGTGACATATTTACCAAGTTGATTCACTACATCGTGCATCGATCACACTACCCATTTCTCTCAACTTACCGCGAACAAAAGGTGACGGTAGGTTGACGTTTATCATATATGCAGACATCCCAAGATCTCAACCGATCGTCACAGATCTAGAACTCGGAGAATGTGCATTCAGCGGCCTACCGACAACTCTCACGGCGCAAAAACCAAATAGGATATGCGTACGGCGATGTATCCATACTACACTTCCAGCCCGCCTCATCTGTACACACAACTCACAGGACCACAGTATTCACATGATCTTGTGGAGGACTAACACTCGTGCCCGAAACCGATCCAACGGAAAAGATCAAGCTGCTTGAGGATAAGATCGGTAAGTCGCAATCAATAATCTGATCTAAGAAAACGCCGCGTTACTGACATGAATCATATAGGGCAATTGAAAAGCAAACCGTATGAGCAATGCGGTGCTATCTCTCACTCCACCGCTCCAGGTCAACACACATCACACAATATAGGGTATCTTATCCGAAAATCTACGGCTTTATCCAGCTTTATCCTCAGGTGTTAATACACATACAGCCAATATATCCGGAAGTATGGGCCGTGCCCTAGACACATTGTATGGACTTAAGGACAAGGTTTCACATGCTGTGCATTCACGCCGTGCCGCCATTAGGCTGATCCTTACTATAGACCATGATGGACATTCGGACCAAACTCACATTTGAGCTCACACACCGGCGGTTGGCCCTCATCCAATCTCGAACGAGCGTCCATCTGGTGCTGCATTCAAAAATAATTAAACATCGGCAATACTCACGCATTCTTAATACAGAAACCATAATCGCGGCGTTGCAACATTTAATTTATCAATACATATCATAGCCAAAAGTACGCTACAACATAAAATATTCGCAATTGTGATCAACAAATTAATACAGCTTTTTGTTTACAGGTGGGCTGAGCGCTCGGACGCCGTTGTAGCGTATATATATATAGATTATTGTCTCGGTGTAGGTCCAAAGACCATTACCCCCAGACACGACCCAGCACGGGCCGAAATGGTAAAAATGTCATGTCCATTATTAGTTGATATGACTCTCACGTTTGTACACAGTCAATGTCGGGCTAAAGCCGTGTGTCACGTCGAGTTATGGTTGAATTTGGGTGTTCTTGTAAGAATATTTCTCAAGACAAGTTGACGCTAAGTTTGTACATACAGGTGCCAATGGAATCTCATTCATCGTCGACTCGCATAGACTGTAATTTACGTCTCGCATCCACAATGTTTCGATCCTCCTCACTGTACCCAACTTTTCGTTTCAAGGAGAATGTCTTGGGCTCATTGGAAGCGAAAGCGAGCATTGTCCTCGCACTTTGGGCTTGCTGTTAAACGGCGCACATATAAGTTCAATATTTGGTATCACGGAGGGCATCTTACCATGCTTTGTTGGCAGTCAAGAAGAGTTAAAGCGCGGAGGACAACCAGCATCTTGGCTTTACCGCCTTTGAGTGGAATACCAACAAATGAAACCTGAGCTTCAACGATATCTCCGATCTTAAATCTGGTGGGGTCCATCTCCGCATATCTGGCCATCAAATGTCAGGTGAGTACTGTCGATTTCATGCATACAAAAAATTGCGAACCCATCTTGATCTTCATGTGGCATGAATTCGAAGTATCGAACCTTGTTTTCTTCACAATGGATGAGCTCGGTGCCGGTAAGATCTGAAAGAATTCGATCGGGATCAACATATTCTTCAAAGGGTATATTCGCGACATGAGGGTTTTTGCGACGCGAGGAGAAATAACGGTTTGACGTGTCCAAAGCCTGACTCTCTCCAAACACTGACAGCTTCCAACCTTCCAGCAACCCTTCCTTGAATTGGCGCGAGAAAAAGGTATGTATAAGGACAATGCTTTCTATAGCACATCCAAAGGTGTCTGTCTCAAGCCCAGTGAGCTGTACACTCTGGCGAAGATGTACAGCCTTATGCGGGTTGCTAACATTGGAGATGAGCACTATTACATCCATTAAACCTGCAGTATCACTCACTTAGGTTTTTTCGTCAGCGGCGGTAAATCCTTTAAAGTTAACACTCCCTGAATTCGAAGAACGACTTCCTCTGCAGTCGAAGGACCATTGCGTTCACTGACAAATCTCCATGTCGTAGGATGGTCGTATTTGTATACTTTGACGCATTGTTGGAAAGTTGAGTTCTGTGGCAGAAGTTCGGTTGGACAGTGACATAAACAACCAAAACCACTCACCAGGACAAACTCGGAGAGTTGATGGCCATTATCTGAGCCTCGCGATCTCGCAGTAGAGAATTTCTCGAGTATTTCGCCTGCGTCAGTAGGGTCAGAAGGTCTGGCAAGTTTTATCATAGCGGCGAGTTACTGACGTGCTTTGACTGTATCATAGTTGATGTCCATGGAGCTGAGCACGAGAGTATACTGTCAATATCTTCACGCGGTCTTATGTTCAAAACAAAAATGGTCAATGGTTTCCATATTGATTGCTGATATTCTGTGATGACGAGTTCGATGGTTGACGTGTTCGGAATCGCCGACAGCCCGATGGCCCAGTGTAAAATTTCCCTCAAAAATATCGTCGCCGCTAACTTCTCATCTCTTTTATTCTAAATTAACACTTCGGCACGGGCACGAAACATAATCGAACCGATCAATATATTTGGATTGGTAACAATTTCGGCGGAAGTGGTACCAAGAATTCCATACGGAACACGATTTAGCCTATTGGTCGGCCAGATCGGCCATAAATAATAGAGCTAACATCTCCATCCGTACTTCGTCTCGCTCCATTCCACATTATGGCCAAAAACAAGAAGACAGGATCAAAGACGAAGGATACAGTACCCGAGTATGTAGCAATCAGTATCTACTCCCGTTACTGGATCGCAGCTGACCTTACATGAACACAGGGACAAAAGCAGGTATGTCCTGAAGGGAGCTCGACAAGAACAAGATAGCAATTGACTTGGCTGCGTGTAGTATTATCTCTCTCTCGTCGGACGGGTAGGGATATATATAAGTATACGTATATGAAATTCGAATTCTAACAACACACAGTAACGAGGAACCAGTGACCCCAGCCAAACGAGCCAGAGTCCCAACAGCAAAAGCAGCCACCAGTAGGTCTGGTGCCAGGTAAGTATTTACACAATGTGATCCTAAGCTCGAACATACTAATGTTATATTGGTTGGTAGCGGTACTCTTGAATCAGAAGACGAAGGAACCAAGAAAAGGCGCAAGACCACGAAATCCGTAGCCATAGTCGAGGACGAACGTGAATCTTCCAATCCGGAATTCAGCGAAGTGTAAGGATGTGACCGCAATACTACGAAAAATAAACTAAATGTATTTGTAGGGAGGAAGAATTACTGAAAGCGAAGGGATCCGCTACGAAGGCGCGCATAACTCCCAAGGGGCGAAGTCAGAATGTAAAGCCTAAACCCAGCGGGTGCGTGTGCAGTGACTCTCAATTTTAGGAAGGCTTATACAAGTGCAGTAGCGGCAAAGGGAAAGCGAAACAGAAAGCCGACGCATCACCCCTGGTGAGTGATGACAACGGGAGCGACAAAGAATTGAAAACGTGAGGATCCTATCTTGCATTTAAAACCTAATTATCTTATTGCTCGATAGGTTCGGTGATAGTGGCTTTACCAGAATTGGCGGAACACCATCTGATTGGGAAGACGCGGATGCTGAGGAGAAAGGTATTGTTAACGCAGAACGTGATACGGCCTTCCGTCCAGAAAGGTATCCCTCGCTGGCAACTTATGCGATACTCGACACTAATTCTGTTTTAGTCACCCATCCCCCGCCGAATGCGAAGTTATGAATCACGAAGTGGTGAAGGAAACAATGGACATTAATCTAAAGAAAACATACAAAGGTCTCGTAAATCTGAGGTGCGTATAACAACACGGTCAAGAAATTTGTCTGGCTGATATATTCGAAGGCTTGTTGCATTCACGGGATACGAAACACGCGAAGATGATACCGATGGACTTCAAACCTTCAGCCACTGGAAACGATCAATGCCACGTACATTTCCCTTGAAGTAAGGCCTTTTTTTTTATCGCGGGTTTACTGTCTAACGACGGAACTAGATTTGCAATCGAGGTCGTTAGTTTCGCACGTAGCGGAAATTTTATCAATTTGTCCCGCATAGACCCTGCCATTCTCTATCTCCGCGAGGTGGGAAACAAAGGCGGCTCACAGTACATTACAGACTTCGCCGGAACAGCCTACTTGTGTTTGACGTCTGGCCGTTGTGTCCAGTCACATCTCACAGACATACAGCCAGCCCCAACCGCTCGAGGAAATGCCCAAAACTATTGGAAATATATTGACGTTTCTCCGCACACTGTAGAATTTGAGCGATTGGCTGCCGCCGTTGGTATGGCATCTCGCCAAGATGTGGTCGAGACATCATTAATCGGTGGCAACGCTCTGCGGATTACGACCCGTTCTGGCAAGCTGCGTGAGCACCACTATATAGGTCTAAACCGCATCACATTTGCTGATGGGGTTGTAACAGCCAATGAACGTGGTGACTACGACAGAAGTGCTACAGGATCCAGCCCTCGTAAAAGTGCGGCGACCGTATCGTCATCTTCGGCCAGGCTCGGACGAAGCATCTCGTGGTCCATAAGTCCTTTTGAGACGGGTACGTTTTCCAAATATTGCTTCTTCATGTGCGAAACTAAAGTTCGTCGGATAAAGTGCCCGTATTCGACTGTGTTGACAAAACATTTTCACTCGACAAAGACAATCTTAATGATCTCGGAGGCGTCGCGGGACTCTCGCGGTTCAGGGGAGAAATACCATCAGGTGCAATGGTACTTGTCGGATACACAGCTAGCTGGTGGGGCGCAACGAAAGCTGAAAGGCCCAGACTTGGTTTCAACCTGAACTGGGTAGTTGTTTTGGGCGTACCTAAATGATTATCGACACTTACGAACAATGTACAACCGAGAGAGTTGAAATATTTTTCCCCCCACCGAATTTGATATCGCCGTGATGAAATACCCTACATTTGAGCATTCAAGCCTTAGAGCAAATTGGAGCCATCGTTCACAAAGGTACAGCCCGCATTGACAACGAAGCGGATCCTAACCCGGAACGATCATATATAGTCACAATTTCTCACCATTACAATAAGTATCCCACGGTAAACGAAATAGATCGGTATGCGGACATTTTGATTAGAATGTTTCATGAAGAACGAGCCTCTAGTACCTAGAGGACTCGTAACTAACAAGTGGGCCAAGATATGTCCATTGACGCACATCATGAGGAATAGTCTGGCGGTAGAGGAAGAGGCGTGG
>Ga0209420_1001034_pt1 | contig 13694 bp, 12 predicted proteins | sample BlaSpr_A8_OM1_O1_FD_187972 | JGI IMG/M metagenome (GOLD analysis project Ga0209420, IMG submission 187972) | Forest soil microbial communities from Thunder Bay, Ontario, Canada - Black Spruce, Ontario site 2_A8_OM1_O1 (SPAdes) (version 2) | ecosystem: Environmental > Terrestrial > Soil > Boreal... | reverse complement strand
GGGTGGAGGACGACGAGACGGGCCGCCGCATCACCGTGGTGGCCGACGACGGGACTGAGGATTCCACGCTGGTGGCGTCACGCGCCCACCTGGAGGTCACCGACGGCCAGGAGGTCGGTGCGGGCGACGCGCTGGTCGAGGGCCCCAAGGACCCCAAGGAGCTGCTGGAGGTCAAGGGCATCCGCGAGACCCAGCAGTACCTCGTCGAAGAGGTGCAGAAGGTGTACCGCGACCAGGGTGTGTCGATCCACGACAAGCACATCGAGCTGATCGTGCGCCAGATGCTGCGCCGGGTGCTCGTGGCCGAGCCGGGTGACGCGCCCTTCCTGCCGGGCGAGCGCGTCGACAACCAGGTCTACGCCGAGGTCAACCGGACCCTCGTCGAGGACGGCAACGTGCCGGCCGAGGGCCGTCCCGAGCTGATGGGGATCACCAAGGCCTCGCTGGCCACCGAGAGCTGGCTCTCCGCCGCCTCCTTCCAGGAGACGACCAGGGTGCTGACCGAGGCGGCCATCGAGGGCCGCAGCGACCAGCTCTTCGGGCTCAAGGAGAACATCATCATCGGCAAGCTCATCCCGGCCGGTTCGGGCATGGAGCACTACCGGAACATCCGCCTGGAGATGCCCGACGCCGAGGCGCTGCCTTTCTGGGCCATGGGCTCGGACGAGGAGTCGGACACAGAGGACCTGGCCAACTGGCTGCGTGACATGGGCGAGGGCGTGAGCGACGACCCGTTCGACTCGTCGATCGACGCCAGCTGGCTGGGTGCTGCCCCGACGGCAGAAGACGCCTACGGGAACCCCATCATCGACAGCGGGGGCGGCAACGGTTCGCCGGCGACAGCGCCGGCGTCGGCGCCGGCGCCGGCCGAGGATGGCGGCAGCGCCGCGGAGGCGGGGGCTTAGGCTTCTCCCGAAGGCGGGTAAGAGAGAGGGAGGAGTTCGTTGTCGACTCCGCGCACGGTGACGGACCCCGGGGGCCACTATCGCCTGTCACAACTGCGCGCCCTGGAGGCCCAGGCCATCCACATCTTCCGGGAGGTGGCGGCCGAGTTCGAGCGTCCGATCCTCATGTTTTCGGGCGGCAAGGACTCCATCGTCATGCTGCACCTGGCCAAGAAGTCGTTCTGGCCGGCGCCGATCCCGTTCCCCGTGCTCCACGTCGACACGGGCCGCAACTTCGACGAGGTGCTCGAGTTCCGGGACCGCCACACGGCGGCACTGGGAGTGCGGCTGGAGGTGGCCCGGGTCCAGGACGACATCGATGCCGGCAGGACGGTGGAGGACCTCTCGCCCCGAGCGACGCGCAACCGGCTGCAGACGCCGACGCTGCTGCGCGCCATCGCCGAGGGCGGCCACGACGCCGTCTTCGGCGGCGCCCGGCGAGACGAGGAGAAGGCACGGGCCAAGGAGCGCATTTTCAGCTTTCGCGACCAGTTCGGGCAGTGGGACCCCAAGAACCAGCGCCCCGAGCTGTGGAACATCTACAACGCCCGGATCAACAAGGGGGAGCACATCCGGGTCTTCCCCCTGTCGAACTGGACCGAGCTGGACGTGTGGACCTACATCCACGCCGAGGGCATCGACGTGCCGCCCATCTACTTCGCCCACCGGCGCCAGGTCTTCCAGCGTGACGGCATGCTCATGGCGGTCACCCAACACCTGTCGCCCGACCCCGACGAGCAGGTCTTCGAGGAGGTGGTGCGCTTTCGCACGGTGGGCGACGCCGACTGCACCGGGTGCGTCGAGTCCATGGCCGACACCATCGACCAGATCATCGCCGAGGTGGCGGGGACGCGCCTGACCGAGCGGGGAGCCACCCGCGCGGACGACCGAGTTTCCGAGGCCGGCATGGAGGACCGCAAGCGCGAGGGGTACTTCTAGTGACCGAACTGCTGCGCCTGGCCACCGCCGGCTCGGTCGACGACGGGAAATCGACACTCATCGGCCGGCTGCTCTACGACGCCAAGGGCATCTTCGAGGACCAGCTCGACGCCATCCGCCGGACCAGCGAGCAGCGGGGCCATCACGAGACTGACCTGGCCCTGCTCACCGACGGCCTGCGGGCCGAGCGGGAGCAGGGCATCACCATCGACGTGGCTTACCGCTACTTCGCCACCCCGAAGCGCAAGTTCATCATCGCCGACACGCCGGGCCATTCCCAGTACACGCGCAACATGGTGACAGGGGCCTCGAGCGCCCACCTCTCACTCATCCTGATCGACGCTCGTAAGGGCGTCATAGAGCAGACGCGCCGCCATGCCTTCCTGTCGTCCATGCTCGGCGTTCCCCACATGGTCGTCTGCGTCAACAAAATGGACCTGGTCGACTGGGACCAGGGGCGCTACGAGGAGATCAAGTCGGACTTCATGGAGTTCGCGGCCCGGCTCAACGTGCATGACATCACCTTCATCCCCATTTGTGCGGTGCGAGGTGACAACGTCGTGCAGCGCTCCGAGAACATGTGGTGGTACGACGGAACGCCGCTGCTCAACCACCTCGAATCCGTCTACATCGGCAGCGACGAGAACTTCATCGACCCCCGCTTCCCGGTGCAGTACGTGATCCGGAGCCAGACGCCGGAGAATCCTGACTTCCGGGGCTACGCCGGCACCGTGGCCAGCGGCGTGCTGCGGCCGGGCGACGAGCTGCTCGTGTTGCCGACGGGGACAACCTCGCGCATCGCCTCCATCGTGACGGCGGACGGCGAGGTGGCCGAGGCCTTCCCGCCCATGTCGGTCGTCGTCACGCTGGAGGACGACATCGCGGTGACCCGGGGCGACATTCTGTGCCGGCCCAACAACCGGCCGACCATGACACACGACATCGAAGCCACGGTGTGCTGGATGGACGAACGCGCCCCCCTGAGCGAGGGACGGTCCTATTTCCTCAAGCACAGCACCCGGACGGTGCGGGCCACCGTGCAGTCGCTGCAGTACCGTCTCGAGATCAACGGCCTGCACCGGGACGACACGGCGTCCACGCTCGAGCTGAACGAAGTTGGCCGTGTGTCATTCCGCTGCACCGAGCCGCTGCTGGTGGACGATTACACCACCAACCGCACGACGGGCAGCTTCATCGTCATCGACCCGCAGACCAACGCCACGGCGGGCGCGGGGGTCATCCGAGTCCTCGCCACGACGCACGCCAGCCCCAACGTCGTGCGCCACGGCGTGCGCCTGAGCCGGTCCGACCGCTTCGCCGCCCTCGGGACCTCGGGCGCGACGGTCCTGTTCACGGGCCTGTCCGGGGCGGGCAAGTCGACGGTGGCGGCCGGGGTGGAGGAGGCCTACGTCAACAGCGGCCGGCCCGCCTTCCTGCTCGACGGAGACAACTTGCGCCACGGGTTGAACGGCGACCTCGGCTTCTCGGACCGGGACCGCACCGAGAACGTACGTCGGGCGGGGGAGGTGGCGCGCATGTTCGCCGATGCGGGCTCGCTGGCTCTGATCGCGCTCATCTGCCCCTTCGAGGAGGACCGCCAGCTGATCCGAGCCCTCCATGAGGAGGTTGGCCTGCCCTACGCCGAGGTCTTCCTCGACACCTCGCTCGACGAGTGCGAGCGGCGCGACCCCAAGGGTCTCTACCGGCGGGCACGAGCAGGGCAGCTTCCCAGCTTCACGGGCATCGACTCGACCTACGAGCCGCCGACCAATCCGGACCTGGTGCTGACCCCGGGCTCGGGCAGCATCCCCGAGCAAGTCTCCCGCGTGCTCGAGTTGGTGGAAGGCCTGCTCCGCTAGCCGGGTGGCCAACCAGAGCAGTCGCCGCCAGCGGCGTCAGGCCCAGAGCACATCGGCGCGGGCCCAGCGCTCGCTTCAGGCCGCGTCGAGGGGGCGTCATCACCGGACCCGCCGGGAGCAGCGCCGGCGCCGGATCACCCTGATCGCGATCGGCCTGCTCGGGGTGGTGGTGGTTACCTCAGCGGCCGTGCCCCTGTTGATCGGGTCGAACAGCAACAACTCGTCGACCTCGTCGACCTCCTCGCTGCCGGCGCTGACGTCGACCACGCTCTTGAAGCTGCCCGCCGCCTCGGCGGTGGCCCAGGGGGACGGCGCGGCGTACGTGACCGACGACCTCCGGAATCTGCTGTTGCGCTTCGACCCGTCGAACGGGAAGGTGGAGCAGAAGCTTCAGCTGGCGGGCCGCCCGGCGGCCATGGTCCTCGACGGCGGCGACCTGTGGATCGCACAGATGGTCGACAACGAGGTGGTCGAGGTCGACGCCAGCACGCTGCACGTCGTGCACAGCGTGCCTGTGGGTCAGGGGCCCTCCGGCCTCGCCGTGCTCGGCCGCTCAGTCTGGGTGACCTCGGTGATCGCCAACGAGGTCACACCCATCGACGCCTCGAGTGGCGTGGTCGGCACCCCGGTCGCCTTGGCCGGCGGCTCGGTACGGATCGCCGCCGGCTTCGGAGCCCTGTGGGTCACCGGCACCGGGGACACGCTGACCAAGGTGGTGCCTGCGACTGGGGGCGTCGGCGCGCCAGCGCAGACCACCGTCACCGTGGGGCAGGGGCCAATCGGGGTGGCCGCGGGGGCGGGCTCGGTCTGGGTGGCCAACGCCGAAGGAAACACGGTGTCGCAGGTCGACCCGACCTCCTTGCGGGTGACGACGCTGAAAAGCGTGGGAGACGACCCTCTCAGCATCGGGGTGGCGGGCGGCCAGGTCTACGTGGGTTCGGGCACGGCGCAGACGGTGAAGTCGGTGTACCCGTCGCCCGGCTCCAAGACGCTCAAGCTCGACTCGACGCCGCGCCAACTGTTGGCGGCCGGGTCGGGCGTGTGGGTGGCCGGGGCCAACCCGGGTCGGGTGCTCACGATCACGGGCTAGCCGTCGGTGCGTGGCCCGGGCCCGCGGGCCACGAAACAGCCGGCCTCGGTCGTCATGTGCACGGGACCGCCCTCCTCTTCGAAGCGCGCCCTGACCACCCGCGGGAGTCGTGCCTGCTGCTCCGGGGTGGCCACGTCGCCGGCGGCAGACGACAAGATGAAGGCGACGATGTCGTCGGGGTCGGTGACCACCATGGTGGTCGGATGGTGCTGCCACTCCACGTCGTCGAACACGCGGCGGAGGATGGCCTCCCCGCTCGAGCGTCCGAAGCGGTCGTCCGTGTAGTCGAGGCCTGACCAGCCGATGGCATCTCGCGACATCTCCCTGAGCTCGAGGAGATGATTGGGGCCGTTGGTGGCCGCCAGCAGCACTCCTCCCGGCCGCAGGACGCGCCCGAATTCAGCCGTGGCCCGATCGGCGTCGGGCACGTGGTAGAGCATGTGGTTAGCCACGACGACGTCGAAGGCATCGTCGTGGAACGGCAGGTCCTGGACGTCGCAGGCAAGGGCATCAGCCAGCTCGACGTTCTCGAGCGGTGCCACGATCAGGCGGGCCGCCTCGACCATCCCCTCGGAGAGGTCGGTCAGGGTGAGCCGGATGTGGGGCAGGAGCGGGCCGATGTTGGCCCACAGGTTGCCCGACCCGCACCCAGCCTCGAGCACGTCGGCGTCTTCGGGCCAGTCCACCCGCGCCACCAGCCACCGAAACCAGGGCTCGTCGGACCGCGAGTACTTCGCGTGCAGTGCAATCCGGACGTTGAGGTTGCTCGGGTCCTTGTACTGCGACTCGCGCAGGTACTGCTGATCGGTGGAGAGTCCGTGGCGCGGTGCGGACACGACGCCCTCAGCCGGCGCGGGATGCGGCCATGTCCTCGTGGCTGCCTCCGCTGGGCCCCGCCGTCCATGTCACCAGGTACTTCGGCATAGCGCTCTTTCTTCATCGTCTTCCGAACGGCTGCGTTGCAGAGGCTACCCACGAGGTCCGGTACCGTGCCCCGCCGACAGTCCTGGGTCTGGCCGGCCGCCTGTGCCGCCTGCCGGGTCGTGCCGATTGCACAGTCGCCGAAGCACGCAACTACCGTGGTCGGTGATGCAGGAGTTGGAGTCGCCGCAGCGGGTCTGGCAGGTGAGCAAGTCCGTACGCAAGGCGGCCGTTGTCGTCGCCCTGGTCTTCGTCGTCGTCGCCCTCGTCTTCACGACGGTGGGGACGGTGGCAGGCGTCACCGCGATCTGGTTGCTGTGCATCGCGGTCTTGTTGTCGGTATGGCGCTGGTATCTGGTCCCGTACATCGCACTTACCGCCGACTCCCTCGTGGTGCAGGGCGTCTTCGCCCGTCGGTCGGTTCGCTACGGCGCCATCAAAGACGCCCGACCGGGTTTCTACGGCTTGAAGATCGAGACGACGAATCAGGGCGCGTTCAGCGCCTGGGCCGTCCAGAAGTCGAAGTTCGCCGAGTGGTCCCACAAGCACACGGTTGCGGACGAAGTGGTCGCCGAGATCAAGGAGCGCGTGCAGCTGACCTCGGCGTGAGGAAGGGCCGTCGGGCTGTTACTCCTGGACCAGCTCGATCAGCGTCCCGAACGATGTCTTGGGGTGGATGAAGGCCACCGTGGTCCCGCGTGAGCCCGGGCGGGGCTGCTCGTCGATCACCCGGCCGCCGGCGTCCTTGACCGCCTGCAGCGCTGCGCCGCAGTCGTCGACGCGGTAGCCGACGTGGTGAAGACCTTCACCCCTGTTGGCCAGGTACTTGGCGACAGGTGAGTCGTCGTTGGTGGGGGTGAGCAGCTGGACGTAGGAGTCGGCGACCTTCAGAAGCGCCTCCTCCACCCCGTCGGACTCCACCCGCTCGCGATGGTCGACCGTTGCGCCGAACACCTCGGCGTACCAGGCGATGGCGGCGTCGAGGTCGTTGACCGCGATGGCCACGTGGTCGATCTCGGTCAGCAGAGGATCGCTCATGCGCCGTGCCGCCGGAACAGCGTGATGCGGTCCTCACCCACCTTGGCGCGCAACTCCGGGTCGTCGACGCCGAGCCCCTCTTGCGGGGCCAGGCACAGCACCCCGATTTTGCCTTCGTGCAGGTTGTGGTGGACCTGGTAGGCCGCCTCGCCCACCTGCTCGAGCGGGTAGACCGCCGAGAGCGGCGGCAGGACCTTGCCGTCGCAGATGAGCTGGTTGGCGTCCCACGCCTCGCGGTAGTTGGCGAAGTGGGATCCCTTGATGGTCTTCAACTTCATCCAGAGGTGGCGGTTGTCGTACTCGATCATGTAGCCGGACGTGGCGGCGCAGGTGACGATGGTCCCGCCCCGCTTGCAGGCGAAGACGGACGCACCCATCGTCTGCCTTCCCGGATGTTCGAAGACGATCTCGGGCTCGCCGCCGACGAGGGCCCGGATGTCCTTGCCGAAGCGCCGCCACTCCGACTCGTCCTGGGTGTGCTCGTCGGACCAGAAGCGGTAGTTGGCCGCCTTTCGGTCGATGACGGCCTCCACTCCGAGATCATTGAGCAGTTTGACCTTCTCCGGCGAGGAGACCACGCCGATCGGCGTGCCGCCGCCGTTGAGCACGTGCTGGACGGCGTAGCTCCCGAGTCCACCGCTGGCCCCCCACACCAGGACCGTGTCGCCCTGCGTCATGCGGGCGCCGTTGGGCGAGACCAGCATCCGATAGGCGGTCGAGTTGCACAGCGCGTTGATGGCCGCCTCCTCCCAGCTGAGGTGCGTCGGCTTCGGCATGATCTGGTTCGCCTTCACCAGGGTGATGTCGGCCAGCCCTCCGAAGTTGGACTCGAAGCCCCAGATCCGCTGGTTGGCCGCCAGCATGGAGTCGTCGTGGGCCGAGGGATCCTGGTCGTCCACGTAGTTGCACTGGATGGTCACCTTGTCGCCGACCTTCCAATTGCGCACGGCTGACCCCGTGCGCAGGACCACGCCCGAGGCGTCGGACCCGACGATGTGGTAGTCGAGCGCGTGGCGGGCCGCCCAAGGCCCCTCCTTGGCCAGGCGGTCCAGGAACCCAAAGGTGGGCAGCGGCTCGAAGATGGACGTCCAGACCGTGTTGAAGTTGATCGACGAGGCCATCACGGCCACGAACGCCTCGTCGGGGGCCAGTTCGGGAAGAGGCACCTCCTCGACGTGGAGGGACCGCCGGGGGTCCTTGTCCGAGGAGTCCAGGCCCTCGAACATGTTCGTCTCGCTCCGGCGGACCAGGGCGGCCCGGTAGGTGTCGGGCATCGGTAGTCTGGCCAGCTCTTCTGCGGGCGCGCCAGCCAGGACGGCACTGAGGATGTCGCTCATGTGCCCCGACGATAGTGGGCCGGTACGATGTAGTTTCCGGCCGGTAACCAGACCGGCCCGAACCCGGAGGTGCAGGGAATGGCTGAGGCCGTCATCGTCGCGGGGGCTCGCACCCCCATTGGGAAGCTCTCCGGCGCCTTGGCGAGCTTTTCCGGCATGGACCTGGGTGGTTTCGCCATCGCCGAGGCGCTGAGGCGGGCCGGGGTCGCCCCGGACCAGGTGGACTACGTGCTGATGGGCCAGGTCCTCTTGGCCGGCCAGGGCCAGATCACGGCTCGCCAGGCGGCCGTCAAGGCCGGCATCCCGATGACGGTCCCCGCCAACACCATCAACAAGGTCTGCCTGTCGGGCCTGAACACGATCTACCTGGCCGACCAGATGATCCGTGCCGGCGAGGCTGACATCGTGGTGGCCGGCGGGATGGAGTCGATGACCCAGGCGCCTTACCTGCTGCCGGGTGCCCGGGCGGGCTACCGGGCCGGCGACGCCACGCTGATCGACTCCATGATGTACGACGGCCTGACGGACTCGTTCGACCACATCGCCATGGGACTGAGCACCGAGCAGCACAACGAGAAGGTGGGCGTGTCCCGCGAGCGCCAGGACGCCTTCGCAGCCGCCAGCCACGAGAAGGCGGCGGCCGCGGCGAAGGAGGGCCGCTTGGCCGAGGAGATCGTCAACGTCGAGGTGCCCCAGCGCAAGGGTGACCCGTTGCTGGTCGACACCGACGAGGGCGTTCGTCCGGGCACCACGGCCGAGTCGTTGGGCGCTCTCAAGCCGGCCTTCACCAAGGACGGAACCATCACGGCGGGCAATGCGTCGCAGATCTCCGACGGTGGGTGTGCCGTGATCGTCATGTCCGCCGACAAGGCAAAGGAGCTGGGTGTCACTCCGCTCGGGCACATCGTCAGCTACGGCATGGTGGCTGGTCCCGACAACTCGCTGATGACCCAGCCGTCCCGGGCCATCACCAAGGCCGCCGGCAAGGCCGGAATCGGGCTCGAAGCCATCGACCTGTTCGAGATCAACGAGGCCTTCGCGGCCGTGGGCCTGGCGTCCGTCGACGACCTCGGCATCGACGAGGAGAAGGTCAACGTCAACGGCGGCGCCATCGCGCTCGGCCACCCGGTCGGGATGTCCGGCGCGCGGGTGGCTCTGACGGCGCTGCTCGAGCTGCGCCGCCGCAGCGCCTCCACTGCAGCCGTCGCACTGTGCGGCGGGGGCGGCCAGGGCGACGCCGCCATCCTGCGTTCCCTCGGCTGACGCCGCAGATGGGTCCGGCTCAGCCGTAAGGCGGGGCCATCATGGTCACCAGCTTGGCGGAGTGCGCCATCACGTCGGCCCACCGCTCGACTTTGAACGAGTAGACGCCGAGCGCGCAGGTGGGGAACCCCGTGCGCACCGCCAAGGAGGTCCCCTTCTTGTCGGTCGGCGACAACAACCCCTGCGACAGCGAGAACGCCGTCGGGTTGTGGCCGACGACTAAGGCCGAGCGGGTGTCGTCGGGGAGTTGCCGCAGGTACCCGAGGACCTCGTCGGGGTCGGCCCCGTAGAGCCCTTCGTCGAGCCGGCGCTCGGGTGGGTCAGCCATGTCCGCCAGCACCAAGTCCGCGGTCGCCACTGTGCGGGCGGCCGGGGAGATCAGGGCAATCGCGGGACGTGGCACGCGCTTCAGGGCCGGTCCCAGGCCGTCGCCCGTACCGCTGAACAGACGGCCCAGGGCCGTGGCGTCGCGCCGACCCCGAGGTGCGAGCACCCGATCGAAGTCGGAACCGCCAGATGGCGGGTCGGTCACTGTCTTGGCGTGCCGGAGTAGCCACACCGTACGGGCCACTGGTGCCATCAGCCCAGGGCGAACGCCTTGTGCAAGCTGCGCACGGCGCGCTCCACGTCACTCTCCGCCACCATGCACGAGGTCCGGATCGTCGACGTCGAAATCATGTCGATGTTGATCTCCTCGTTGGCCAACGTCTCGAACATGGTGGCGGCGATGCCCGGATGCGACTTCATGCCGACCCCGACCAGCGATACTCGTGCGACCTCGGCGTCCGCGGTGACTCCCGACGCGCCCAGCTCGTCGGCATGGGCCCGAGAGGTCTCGACGGCGACCGGGAGGTCGGTCGTGGGCACGGTGAAGGAGATGTCCGTGGTCCCGTGTGCTGAGGTGTTCTGCACGATCATGTCGACATTGATGGACTTGTCGGCCAGTGCCCGGAAGAGCCGGGCCGCGACGCCGGGCTGGTCCGGGACGCCGCTCACTGTGACCTTGGCCTCCGAGATGTCGTGGGTTACGGCGGTGACGACTGCTTCTTCCATGTCTGCATCCTCCTCCACGACCCAGGTGCCCGGCTCCCAGGTGAAGCTGCTGCGCACGTGCAACGGGACGTTGTGGTTGCGGGCGAACTCGACGGCGCGCAACATCAGGACGCGCCCGCCGGTGGCCGCCATCTCGAGCATTTCGTCGAACGAGATCCGGTTGATCCGGTGCGCCTCCGGCACGATCCGCGGATCGGCCGTGAAGACGCCCGTCACGTCGGTGTAGATCTCGCAGACGTCGGCGTTCAGCACGGCTGCCAGAGCGACGGCCGTGGCATCGGACCCGCCCCGGCCGAGCGTCGTGATCTCGCGCTCGGTCGAGACACCCTGGAACCCGGCCACGACGGGCACCTTGCCGTCGGCCAGGGCGGCGCGCAGCCGGTCGCCCTTGACCTCCAAGATCTTGGCCCGGGTGTGGTCGTTGTCGGTGATGATCCCGACCTGGCTGCCGGTGAAGGAGGCGGCCTCGACTCCGAGCTCGGCCAGGGCCATCACGAGGAGCGACATGGAGATGCGTTCCCCGGTGCTCACGAGCATGTCGAACTCACGTGGCGGCTGCGTGCTGCTGACCGAGTTGGCCAGGTGGATCAGCTCGTCGGTCGTCTTGCCCATGGCGCTGACTACGGCCACCACCTGGGAGCCCTGCCGGTGGGTGCGCGCGATGTGGTCGGCGACGGCCCGGATGCGGTCAGCGTCGCCGACGGAGGTGCCCCCGAACTTCTGCACGACCAGTGGCATCCGGACGAGGCTACTGAACCTGGGGCGGGGTCCTTCCCCCTGTCGCTCGGGGAAGCCCGGCTCCGATGGGGCGATCGGAGGCCACCCGGGGGATTAGGTAGGGTCTCCGGCCGTGCCGAGCGAGAAAAGAGCCCGCCAGCGCGCGGCCAGGGAGGCCCGGCTGGCGGCGGAGGCCAAGCAGCAGAAGCGCCGCAAGCAGATCCGAAACGGCGTCATCGTCGTGGTGCTGGCGGGTGTGGTGGTGGGACTCGCCTTCCTGCTCAGCGGCCACGGCAAGCCGGTGGCGTCTCAGTCCAACGTCACGTCGACGACCGCAAGCGCCTCCTCGAAGAAGTCTCAGGACGCCAAGCTGCAGGCCCAGGCCAATGCCGTCGCCGTCAAGGCAGGCTGCCCGGCCAGCACGAAGACCCGGGTCAATAACCAGAAGTACGCCGCGGCACCCCCGATGACGATCAACACGAGCATGGACTACTCGGCCACGGTGGACACGACCGCCGGCACCTTCGACATTGCACTCGACGCCAAGACGGCCCCCATCACGGTCAACAATTTCGTGTTCCTGGCCCAGAAGGGCTTCTACCACTGCGTGATCTTCCAGCGGGTCATCCCGCAATTCATGAACCAGACCGGGGACCCGACAGGGACGGGCGAGGGCGGGCCCGGCTACACCATCCAGGACGAGAATCCCCCTAAGGCGGCGACCGGCCAACCCCAGTACCCGCTCGGCTCGGTGGCCATGGCCAACACCGGTGCACCCAACTCGGGCGGCAGCCAATTCTTCATCGTGGCCGGCCCCGAGGGCGAGGATCTGGGGAACACGTACGCTCTGTTCGGTTCAGTCACCTCGGGCATGAACGTCGTCGACACCATCAACGAGCAAGGCTCGCCGGGAGGCGTCCCGCCCGACGTGACGCAACGCATCCTCTCCGTGACCATCCACCAATCGTCAGGACTCTGATCATGGCCAAGCCCGCCCCCCCGAACACCGACGGATCGAGCCCGCAGGAGCGGAAGTTCGGCGAAGAACCCGACCTGCACATCGACCCGAACAAGCGCTACGTGGCCACCATGGTCACCTCACACGGGACGATGGTCATCGCGCTCGACCCGCTGGCCGCGCCCCGGACGGTCAACAGTTTTGTCTTCCTGGCGCGCTACCACTACTACGACGGCGTCGTGTTCCACCGCATCATCCCGGGCTTCGTGCTCCAAGGTGGCGACCCCACCGGGACCGGCTCGGGCGGGCCCGGCTACCGCTTCGAAGACGAACTTCCGCCCGCCGGCAAGTACAAGGTCGGCTCACTTGCCATGGCCAACGCCGGCCCCAACACGAACGGCAGCCAGTTCTTCGTGATCAGCGGCCCCGACGGCGTGCGCCTGCCGCCGCTGTACTCGTACTTCGGGGAGGTCGTGAGCGGCCTCGACGTGGTGGAGAAGATCGACAGGCTGGGCAGCCGTTCGGGCACGCCGAAGGAGCGTGTGGTGATCGAGAGCGTGACCATCGAGGAGAAGGACTGACAGCCGCCGGGCCACGATCTGGCCGCCCGGGTCTACGTACCCCGCCCTTTCGAGCGCTGCGACGCCGTCACCCTGGTCCATAGCGGCGACGGCCGCGAGGTCATGGCCCGGCCGCTCGGGCCGACGAAGGTGAGCTCTGCGTTGGCGTCTCCGGACATCGCCCAACCCTCGGAGTGGATCAGGTGATGGTGGTACGCGCAGAGGCAACACATTTTTTCGAGGTCGGTCGGGCCCCCGTGAGCCCAGTGTTTGATGTGGTGGGGGATCCAAAAGGCCACGTGGCCACACCCCGGGAAGCGACAGTGCCGGTCCCGGCGCAGGATCTCGCGGCGCTGGGTGGGCGTGGCGTCGCGGACCTGGCGCCCCTCGTACATGGTGTGGCCGTCGTCGTCGTCGATGCCGATGACGAGGGTGGCGTCACAGGCCAGACGCTGCAAGGTCTGCGCGCTGATCAGGCCGCCACGCTCGAGTTCGGCCACCAACTCGTCGCCACCGGCTCCGCCGTTCAGGAGGTCAGAGAGGCGCACGTGGGCCACCACCAGGTAGGGGCTGGACGCATGGGACCCGCCGCCGCTGCGCAGCGCCTCGACCAAGGCGTCGGCCAGGCGCTCGTCCAAGGGCACGGGCGTCTCGGTGTCCTGACCCAGGCGGGCGGCGCGGGCCTCGAGCCCGGCGCGCACTTCGGAGAAGAGTTCGGGTGGCAGCTGGGCCACCATGGTGCGGGCGCCTTCGTTGAAGCGCACCGAGCGCCGGCTCTCGTCGGCGCTTCGGGCCGGCGGTGCCGCGGCCTGGGCCGCCTCGGCCAGTTCGCGCACCGTTCGGGCGGCGGCCAGCTCGGCCCAGCGGGCGTCGCTCTCGGGACGGGCCACCTGGGCCACGGTGCGCACCTGATCGAAGGAGGCGTCGCCGGCGCAGAGGGCACCGGCCAACTGCGGCAGGTCAAAGAGGCGCTCGGCCACCTGGGCCAAGGTGCGCGCGGTGCCTGGGGCGGCAC
>Ga0209420_1001033_pt1 | contig 13704 bp, 7 predicted proteins | sample BlaSpr_A8_OM1_O1_FD_187972 | JGI IMG/M metagenome (GOLD analysis project Ga0209420, IMG submission 187972) | Forest soil microbial communities from Thunder Bay, Ontario, Canada - Black Spruce, Ontario site 2_A8_OM1_O1 (SPAdes) (version 2) | ecosystem: Environmental > Terrestrial > Soil > Boreal... | reverse complement strand
CGTGCATTTGAGCCAGGTCGATCTCAACCTCTTCGTCGTACTGGAAGCGATTTACCGCGAGGGAAACATTACCCGCGCCGGCCACCAGTTGAACCTCACCCAGCCCGCTATCAGCCACGCTTTGAAGCGCTTGCGCGATCTCTTGAAAGATCCTCTATTCGTTCGCCGCGGCGCCCATATGATTCCCACTCCCTTTACGCGCAACATGATCGACCAGGTACGGGAAGCGCTCCAAATCCTTGAGATAAACCTTCGCGAAAGTCACAAGTTCGATCCCATCCATACCCGCCGCAATTTCCACATATCGCTCTGGGAATACATCGGGTCCTTGATGCTTCCTACCCTGCTGCAGCGTCTGGAACGCGAGGCGCCCGAGATGTCGATTACCACTTCGCGGGTCAAGCGCAGAGACCTGGAAGCGGAACTCGCGAGCGGCTCCCTCGATCTCGCAATCGACGTCCCCATGACCACCAGCGAACCCATTCATCAAGAACGGCTGATCGGGGAACCGTTCGTTGTGATGGCCCGCAGCGGTCATCCCGCAATCTCCCGGACCTTCGATCTCGACACCTATCTCGCACAGCCCCATGTGCTGGTTTCCTCGCGCCGCTATGGCCCCAGCCTCATTGATGTAGAACTGAGCCGGCTGGGCTTTCGCAGGAAGATTGTGTTGCGCTGCCAGCATAATTTTGCTGCCTGCCGGGTGGTCCGCGACACCGATCTTCTGCTGACCTTATCCCAGGGTCACGCCCAGATCCTGAACGCTGGACTGGGCAACCGCATCTATCCGTTTCCCGTCAAGACGGCTCAACTCGAGGCCCAGATGTACTGGCATGAAAGCGTGGAGAACGACTCCGCAAACCGCTGGCTGCGCCAGCAGATTAAGAGCGTGCTCAGTCCGCAACCCCGCGCTGCGGCCAACTCTCGCAGAACTGCTGCGAGAACCAGTCGTCGTCCATCCCGCGACGATGGAGGACCGAGTCGACGAAAGCAACAGCACTGATCAGACTGTGTATCCACCCACCACGAAGGCCGGATTACTCCCCCGTCTCGGCGGCGATGATCGGCTGCCAAATCTGGCAGAAGTGTTCCTGCCTAAAGTTGAAGAAAGGGTCCGGAACCTTCGGCCCAGGTCTCAATCCTTGCACCGCTCCCAAGAAGTTGAACGGCAGCCAAAATGGAGAGTGCCGCGGCAGGTTCGGGTCGCCGGTATTCACGAAGTTCCCCCAGTAGGTCTTCATCTCGCCGGCAAGCTGCTGCTCATCGGCGCTGAGCGGTGCTCCGAAATTAAACAGGAACTGCAGTTCCGAGGCATGCTCCGAAGCGCTCGGGAAGCCGAACGCGTCGTTCGGTGGCTCGACCACCGTGCCGAAACCCACCACAGTAGGCGCATTGGGATCGTTGAACTCGTAACCGAAGACCGGCACGAAACGCGCGAGGTCAACATTGGAATCCGATCCGTTGCAGGCAAAAACCAGGTCTGTGAAGATCTGGGCGAGGGCCTCATCGGAACTGGGCGCGTCACCGGGCAGGAACGGATCCGGGAATTTGGCAAGGGGATACTCGTCCGCCAGCGCGGCCCCAAAGGCAGCTGTATTCTCGGCGGCCGGAAAGCCAATCATGCCCAGGAACAAGTTGATCTCCTGCGGGTAGGTGCAAACCGCCGGCGTGCTGGATCCCTCCGCTTCGCAGAACGAATTTGGGTTGCTCAAGTCGAAATTCGCCGGCCCCCCTGCCGCCAGTATGTTAGGAAAGGTGCTGGCGAAGGGGAAATCGAGGGGTTCAAAGAGCCTGCCCTCATTGGCATTCGTTCCCTGGAGCACGGGGACGCGAATGAATTCGCCTGTCGGAAACGCCTGCTGCAGCGCACGTGGCAGGATCTTCGTACCGAAATCGGGCGAGATCCCATTGGCTCCGAACACTTCGCCCTGCGCGGCGACGATACTCGCGACCGACGCCTCGCGCAGACACGCCGCGTCGTTGGGCTGCGTGCAGCCCAAAACCGCAACGAAGCCGGCGCCGAAGATTGCTCCATACACGCCCTCCGACGGCACATCGTGCAGCATATACGCGCCGCTCTCGATGATCGCACTGCGGAACAGACCGGTCGCCGTCGTAGTCGAGACAAGATTGCTCGAGACACTGAGACCGCCGGCGGATTCCCCACCGACGGTTACCTTCCTCGCATCGCCGCCGAAACCAGCAATGTTGCGCTGCACCCATTGCAGCGCGAATTGCTGATCCATCAGTCCGTAGTTACCAGCATCGCCCACATTCTGAAAAAAGCTTGGAGTCGTGGCAAGTAATCCGGGCTCGACCAGCCAGCCGAGCGCACCCAGGCGATAGTTAATCGTCACCACGATGATGTTGTTTTCCGCGACCATCACCGAGGGGTCGTAGTCCGCACCCGTTCCCGTAATCAGCGCGCCACCATGGATCCAAAGAAATACCGGCAGCTTCGAATGCGGCGTGGTTGTGGCAGGCACGTAAACATTCAGGAAGAGGCAATCCTCGGATTGCGGCAGAGGCGCGGTGCTGCCAGCCTGCGGGCAGGCTGGTCCGGGTAGATCGGCCAAGACCGTACCCGTGGGCGGAGTCGGCGGTTGTGGTGGCGTCCAGCGCGCTGCGCCTTCCGGTGCTGCGGCGTAGCGGATACCAAAGAAGGCATGGACCGCGCCAGGGTCGCTCGGCGACTCTACGCCAGTGAACGTGCCGGTGTCGGTGACGACGGTCTGGGCGGAAGCGGTTGCGAAAGCCGCAACCAGGAAAAGCGGCATCAGACTGAAAAGTGCCTTGCGGCCAGGGACAGCATTGCTCAACGTATTGCGCAACATATTCCTCAGCATGGAGATACTCCTTGATGGTCTGGAAAGCGATCTCAACATGGGCATCGGCGCGTTCAAGTTATCGCCGCCTCTTAGGAGGCGGCCGGATGTTTCTTATTAAGCGGCGCGAGCGTATCTGACTTCTGGAAATTCATCAAATGAATTGTTTGGATGAAGGAGAATGCTTGCCGGGAATGCCTGTTTGGAACTCACTCCCGCCCTTAACGGGCCCAGAGCTTCGGCACATGGTCCAACCTCCTTTTCGTCTTTGTTGCTTTTAAGTAACCCTTCACACGAACTGCTCGGCGTCGTAACAAACCACAAGTATCGGCAAGGCTAGAGATTACCTACATTACATTGCGACCGTCAGTCCCCAAGCACATCCAAAGAAGAGGGATCGCGGTGTCAAAGAAGGCATGCGCAGCGCTCGACTAGTCGCGAGACACCGTTTAGCTCGCGTGTGACAGTGAGTCAATGAGAAGTCCAGTCATTGGTGGCAACTTGAGGCCAGAAGCAGAACCCGAATTACAGCAATCCGTTCTGGCAAGGCACGAGGCCCTTTTTCGTGTGTCACGCGCCATCAATGTCTACCGCGATCCTAAGGAATTGTTTAAGGTTCTTGCGATTGAACTGCGGCATATCGTCGACTTCGACTTCATCCGTGTGTCTCTGTATGACGAAGCGGCAAATAAGTTGCACAACGCCGTTCTCGAGACGCTGGAAGGGCCTGGCTTCGTAATCCCCGTCGACTTTCCTGCCGAGGAAACGATCACCTGGTGGGTGTACCACCATCAGGAACCAGTGCTCATATTATCGCGAGACGAAGCGGTGAGGTTTCCCAGGATGATGGAAGTCCACAAACAGTACGGTGTGGAGTCCTCGTGCGTTTTGCCGTTAACAACAGCCTATCGACGTCTGGGAAGTCTGAGCTTCGGCGCCCGACACCCGGGGGCCTATGCTCACGACGAAATTCGTTTCCTCTCGCTGGTTGCGGAACAAGTTGCTCTGGCAGTCGACAATGCGCTGCGTGAAGAGGAACTGCGCAAGCAAAAAGCTCACTTTGAAAGACTGTTTGAATTGGCGCCGGAAGCGATTGTTTTGCGGGATCTCGAGAACAAGGTCTTGAGGGCGAATCGGGAATTCACAGAGCTGTTTGGATACACGGTTGAGGAGGCGCTCGGACGCAACATCAATGACTTGATCCTCCCCGCAGGATCGTTGGAAGAGTCAGAAGCGCTACGCGTGGCGCTGCAATCTGGCGAACGCGTAGATGCAGAACTAATCCGCAAACGGAAAGACGGATCCCATCTTGATGTTTCTTTCGTGGCAGCCCCTGTCTCGGTTGATGGAGGTATGCCGGAGATCTACGGAATCTACCGGGACATAACCGAGCGTAAGCGGGCAGAAGAAGCCTTGAAACGAAGCGAGGCTTATCTATCCGAGGGGCAACGACTCAGCCACACGGGAAGCTGGGCACGAAGCGTTTCGACCGGGGACGTCCACATGAGCCAGGAGAGCTTCCGTATTTTCGGCTTGGACTCAACGACGAAGATGACCCTGGAAACGATTTTGAGCAGAGTACATCCCGATGATCGATCGTCGTTTTCGGAGAAGGTACAGAAGGGGATCCGTGACGGCAACGACTATGAGGACGATTACCGCATCATTCGCGAGGATGGAACCATCCGGCACATACATGTTCTAGCGCATCCGGTGAAGAACGCAGCGGGCAATCTCGTCGAATTCGTTGGAACGCACATAGATGTGACCGAGCAGCACCTTTCGCGCAAGGCACTTGAGGATGCTCTGGTGGAAATCAACGCCTTGAAAGAGCAGCTTGTTCAGGAAAATGTTGCGCTGCGGCAGGAGATTGACGAAACCTCCATGTTTGAGGAAATTGTGGGGAAGAGCAGCGCGTTGCAGAAGGTTTTGAAGGAAATCGAGACCGTCGGACCGACGGATTCTACGGTTCTCATTTACGGGGAAACGGGTACCGGCAAGGAATTGATTGCACGCGCCATTCACAATCTGAGTTCGCGGGAGTCGCACGCTTTTGTGAAGGTTAATTGCGCCGCCATCCCCACCGGTTTGCTTGAAAGTGAACTCTTCGGTCACGAGAAAGGCGCGTTTACGGGAGCAATTTCGCAGCGCATCGGGCGTTTTGAACTAGCGCATCACGGAACAGTATTCCTTGATGAGATCGGCGAGGTTCCCCTCGAGTTGCAGCCAAAACTGTTGCGCGTGCTTCAAGAGAGAGAATTCGAACGGCTCGGCAACTCGCGCACGCAAAGCACGGACGCACGCTTGGTAGCGGCAACCAACCGCGATCTTTCCGTAATGGTGGCGGAGCAGAAATTCCGGTCGGATCTTTTCTATCGCTTGAACGTCTTCCCTCTTTATGTCCCGGCGCTACGCGAGCGTCCTGAAGATGTTCCTTTGCTGGTGCGCCATTTCGCCGAACTCTTCAGCAGGCGCATGAACAAGGTGGTTAAGACAATCCCTCCGGAAACAATGAATGCCCTTATGCGGTACGATTGGCCGGGAAACGTTCGCGAGCTTCAGAACGTAATCGAGCGCGCCGTGATTCTATCGACGCGCGGCGTGTTGCGCGTGTCGATTGCGGAGCTCAACGCCAAAGGAAATGCGGAGCCCGGAAGCAAAGCACCAGTGGCGCAGACCCGCAAGCGGACCCGGTTAACCATTCCTCCTCTCAACCGGGACCAGGTTTTACGAGCCCTCCAGGAATCAGGCGGACGCGTGGGTGGAACCGATGGCGCAGCCGCTCGGCTGGGTTTGAAACGAACTACGCTGATCGCGCACTTGAAGAGGCTTGCCATCGACCCGCGGACTGTCATAAAGCAGTCCTAACTCTTGTGACAGTGTCATAGCAGCTGTGACACTGTGACAGCAATTCACGATTCCATCCGCTTCGTTCCCTCCAAACTTCCCTTAGTCAATCAGATGCAGTGATTTCCTGGAGTTCCCCCAGAGTGGCATGGCCTTTGCTTTCTATATCCATGAAGTGACGAGGCGTGACTTCAAGCCATGCTAAGAACCATGATCACCGACACACCGTTTGAACAGAAATGGGTCTTGCAAGGCCGGCTGTGTAAGCAGTGGGCGGCCGACTTGAAAGAAAGATGGGAGAGCACTCGGAGCACACGAGAAGGCAGGAAGTGCACCATCGATCTCGAAGACGTGATTTCAGTGGATGCAGGTGGCGAAGGTGTACTGCTGGAGATGGCTATTGAAGGGGCAGCGCTCTTCGCTACCCGGGCCTACATGAAACACATATTGGAATCGTTGCACGTACCGCCGCAATCGGCGCGGAGAGGCGAGTAGTCAATTATCCGGCCGGCACGCTTGCGGCCCAGGGGGAAGTTCGATGTGGATCGTTCGGGTTGCGCTAGATCGTCCTTATACGTTCATCGTTTTAGCTCTGTTGATCATTATCTTGAGTCCAGTTGTGATCTTGCGCACGCCGACAGACATCTTTCCGAATATCAACATTCCCGTGATCGCAGTTGCCTGGCAGTATACCGGCCTGAATCCGGAGGAACTCGAAGGGCGGCTCACCAGCGTATATGAGCGCGTCCTCACCACGACGGTCGACAATATCGAACACATCGAATCCACCACAGTGAACGGTCAAGCGATCGTCAAGATCTTCCTGCAACCGACTGCGAGCCTCGATACCGCGAACGCTCAGGTGACGGCAATCTCCCAGGCTGTCTTGCGTCAGCTGCCACCCGGAACCCTGCCGCCGCTGATCATTAATTACAGCGCTTCCAGCGTGCCGATTCTCCAACTGGGGCTCAGCGGCCAAGGCCTCTCAGAGCAGCAGCTAAACGACATGGGCCAGAACTTCGTAAGACCGCAATTGGTAACCGTTCCAGGAGCGGTCATTCCCTGGCCTTACGGCGGAAAACAGCGTCAAATAATGATCGATCTCAACCCGAACCTGCTCCAATCGAAAGGTCTATCTCCGCAAGATGTGCTCAACGCGCTGACCGATCAGAACCTTGTCCTTCCGGGCGGGACGGCGAAAATCGGCGAGTTCGAAGACGACGTGCGCGTGAACTCCAGTCCAAGAACTGTCACCGAACTCAATGACCTCCCGATCAAGCAAGTCGGACGCTCGACCGTATATCTACGCGATGTTGCCAACATTCGTGACGGCTTTGCTCCCCAGACCAACATCGTCCGTCAGGACGGGCATCGCGGAGTGTTGCTGAGCATAATGAAGGCAGGCACGGCATCGACCATCAGTGTCGTGCAAGGAGTCCGTGATCTGTTGCCTCGTGTTGCCCAGACGCTTCCGCCTCAACTCAAAATACAGGCGCTTGCCGACCAGTCCATCTTTGTAAAGTCTGCTGTCAGCGGCGTCATCCGCGAGGCCATCATCGCGGCTTGTCTGACGGCTCTGATGATCCTGCTCTTTCTCGGGAGCTGGCGCAGTACGCTCATCATCGCAGTTTCGATTCCGTTATCGATACTGACGTCGGTAATTTTGCTGAGTTTACTGGGGCAAACTATCAACATTATGACGCTGGGCGGCCTGGCTCTTGCGGTTGGCATTCTGGTGGACGACGCTACAGTCGAGGTCGAGAACATAAATCGAAATCGAGAGCGAGAACCGGAGAAGAGTTTGAGAGAAGTTATTCTCGACAGCGCGCAGCAAATTGCCGTCCCCGCCTTGGTATCCACGCTCTGCATTTGCATCGTGTTCTTGCCGATGTTTTTTCTCGCAGGCGTTTCCAAGTTTCTCTTCGTGCCTCTCGCTGAAGCGGTTGCCTTTGCCATGCTCGCGTCCTACTTCTTTTCCCGGACGGTGGTCCCGACGATGGCGATGTATTTGCTGAAGACCAACGAGCATGGCGACGAGAAACCTGGCTTCTTTGCGCGTTTTCAGCGCGGTTTCGAAAGACTCTTCGAGCGGATTCGATTGTCCTACCACTTGTTGCTTACGACAGTTGTACATCGCAGAGGGATTTTCATTCCCGTATTTCTCTCTGCGGCTCTCGCAGCTTTTCTCCTGGTTCCATGGCTGGGTCAGAATTTCTTTCCCGCCAGCGATAACGGTCAATTCATTCTGCACATGCGTGTGAAAAGCGGAACGCGTATTGAAGAAACCGCCAGGCTCGCCGACCTGGTCGAGTCGTCTATCCGTCAGCAGATTCCACCGCAAGAGGTGGACAACATCCTCGATAACATTGGACTGCCTTACAGCACCATCAACTACATGCATGCGACTTCCGGTCTGATTGGCGCTGGCGACGCGGACATCATGGTGTCCCTCAAGGAAAAACACCATCCCACGGCAGACTACATTCGGGGACTGCGCCGTACCCTGCCTCGCGACTTTCCCGGAACTGAGTTTTATTTCCTTCCGGCAGACATGGTTACGCAGGTGCTGAACTTCGGATTGCCAGCGCCCATCGATATTCAGATCGACGGAAACGACATCGACGGCAATCGGCAAGTAGCCGAGAAAATGCTCGCCGAACTTCGACGCGTTCCAGGTCTTACGGATTTACGAATCCAGCAACCGTTCGATTACCCCACCTACGACATTAATGTCGATCGCACCAAGGCGGCTCAGGGCGGCCTGACTGAGCGGAGCGTTGCGACCAGCGTCTTGAACTCGCTCAGCGGAAGTTTTCAGATCACCCCGATGTTCTTTCTTAACTGGAAGAACGGGGTGAACTACAACCTGGTCGCTCAGACCCCGCAATACAGGGTCGAGTCCCTGCAGGATCTTCAGAACACGCCTATCACCGCCGCGGCGACGTCGCGTCCTGGAATCCTGGCGGATCTGGCTTCGATCCATCGCTCTACCGAAATGGAAGCCATCAGCCACTACAACATCCGCCGCATCGTAGAAATCTATGGCGCGGTTCAAGATCGCGATCTGGGATCCGTCGGGCGTGACATCAACCGTATCGTCGACTCCAATCGAAAATCGCTGCCGCGGGGAAGCTTCGTCACGATTCGTGGACAGATTCAAACCATGCGGAGTTCTTATATCGGACTGTTAGGCGGTCTGGTGTTCTCAATCCTGCTGGTTTATATGCTGATCGTGGTTAATTTTCAATCATGGCTTGACCCCTTCATCATCATTACCGCGCTGCCGGCTGCGCTGGCGGGGATTGTTCTCTTTTTGTTCGTCACCCAGACAACCCTCAGCGTGCCTGCACTGATGGGGGCGATCATGTGCATGGGCGTGGCCACGTCGAACAGCATTCTGGTTGTCTCTTTCGCCAAAGAACGCCTACTGCACCATGGGGACCCGATCGAAGCCGCAATCGAAGCAGGCTACACACGCTTCCGGCCAGTCCTGATGACGGCGCTCGCCATGATTATTGGCATGATCCCAATGGCACTTGGCCTCGGCGACGGAGGCGAGCAGAATGCACCGCTGGGGCGCGCCGTGATCGGAGGTCTGCTCTGTGCCACGGTTGCCACACTGGTCTTTGTTCCTGCCGTGTTCAGCCTGTTGCATAAGAAGCGCCCAGAAACTGATCAAACCCTAGAGACCGAGAGAGAAGGACAACCAATTCATGCTTAAGCGAGACGATATGGCAATGAAATCCGATGAGACCAGCGCGACTGCAACGGATACAGCAAAAGCAATCGAAACGAGCCCAGCAGAGGGCTCGCAAACGAAACCTCCGCAGCGGAAAGTTCCAAGGAGCGGCCTCATTGTGCTTGGCGCGACGGCGCTCGTGGTGGCGATGGTAGTCGTCTTTGGAATTCATTCTCGAGTCGCGGCTGAGACTCGCCTGCAGCAAGCTACGTTGCAAGCCGCGATTCCGAGCGTGAACGTCGTGCATCCGCAACCTGGAGATCGCGCTCAGGAGCTGGTGTTGCCGGGCAATACACAGGCCTTCATCGATTCTCCCATCTATGCTAGGACGAACGGATATCTCAAGCAGTGGTACGTCGACATCGGAGCCCGCGTCAGTAAGGGGCAGTTGCTGGCGGAAATCGAAACTCCGGAGCTCGATCAGCAATTGCGGCAGGCGCGAGCGGAGTTGGCCACAGCCCAGGCGAACGTTAACCTTTCGCAAATCACCGCGGCGCGAGACGTGAATCTGCTGAAGACACGCTCGGTCTCTACTCAGGAGCGGGACAATGCGGTCAACGGGTACGCGGCCAACCAGGCGACAGTTCAGTCGAACGAGGCCAATGTAGCGCGGCTCGAACAATTGCAGTCTTTCGAGAGAGTGTACGCGCCGTTTGATGGAATCATCACGGCCCGCGAGACAGACGTAGGTGCGCTTATCGACGCCGGCGCGAACGCACCCAAAGAGTTATTCCATATCGCTTCCATCACCAAACTGCGCGTCTACGTCGCAGTTCCGGAGGTCTACTCGGTCGCCGCACAGCCGGGCGCTCCGGCGGATTTGACCCTCGATGAATATCCCGGAGAGACGTTCCACGGTATTTTGGTTCGCAACTCCGATTCGATCGACCCGGCCTCGCGAACCTTGCTTGTCGAAGTGGATGTGGAGAACGCTGGTGGCCGTCTCAAGCCGGGCGCATACGTTCAGGTCCATCTAAAAATGCCGGAGGGCGCTCGTTCGCTCGTGGTACCTGCCAACGCACTGCTTTTCCGCAAAGAAGGTTTGCAGGTCGGTGTAGTGCGCGATGCAAAAGCAGAGTTGGTCCGGGTGACGCCCGGCCACGACTATGGCGACAGCATGGAAATACTTTCCGGCCTGCAACCAACCGACGACGTAATTCTCAGTCCCTCGGATTCGCTGACCACTGGCACGCAAGTCCAGATCAGCGGTTCGAAGATGGGAGACTCTGGCCAATGAAACGCTACACACTTATTCTCAGCGCATTATCGATCATGTTGCTCGCGGGCTGCACGGTAGGCCCCAAATATGCGAAGCCGAATGTCCCGACTGCCCCGGTAGATGCGTTCAAAGAAACGGACGGCTGGAAACCGGCAGAGCCGAGCGATCAACTTCTTCGCGGGAAGTGGTGGGAGATTTTCGGCGATCCGCAATTGAACGCACTGGAGAATGAACTCACAGTGTCGAACCAGGACTTGAAGGTGGCGAATGATCGATTTGTGGAAGCGCGGGCGATGGTTCACTTCAATCGCGCTGCGCAGTTTCCGACGATTTCCACATCGCCGGGAATCGAGTCTGTTCGTGAGTCGGCCAATACACCCTATCTCCCGGCTACCAAGACCACCGGGGATTTTGTACTACCTTTCGATGTTTCTTACGAACTGGACGTTTGGGGGCGCGTGCGCCGAACTGTTTCTGCGTCGCGCGAAGAAGCCCAAGCAACGGCGGGAGATCTGGCAACTGTCAACCTGAGTCTGCATGCCGAGCTGGCATACGACTATCTCGAACTGCGAAGCGCAGATGCTCAGAAAAAGCTTCTCGACGACACCGTGAAAACCTATCAGGATGCTTTGCAGCTCACCATCAATCGCTTCGAGGGCGGCGCCGCTCCAAAGTCCGATGTAGCACAGGCGCAAACGCAGCTCCAGGCCACCATGGTTCAGGACACGGATATCGCCGTTCAGCGAGCACAGTTCGAGCATGCCATCGCCATTTTGATCGGCAAGCCCCCGGCGGCATTCACCCTGCCTGCAGCGCCGCTCAATTTGGCGCCTCCTGATATTTCTTCTGGACTGCCTTCACAACTTCTGGAGCGACGGCCCGACGTCGCCGCGGCTGAGCGTCGAGTCGCCGAGGCCAACGACCAGATCGGAATTGCTCGCGCTGCGTACTTCCCAACCATCACATTAGGAGCGTCGGCAGGCTTCGAAGGAAATTCCATCACCAATTGGCTCACATGGCCAAGCCGGTTTTGGGCTGTCGGACCGTCGCTCGCGGAAACTCTCTTTGATGGTGGCCGCCGCCGTGCGACTTCAACCGCCGCGCGCGCGAACTACGACGCCACCGTCGCCAATTACCGCGAGAGCACCCTCACCGCATTTCAGCAGGTCGAGGATAATCTGGCCGCTCTGCGGATCCTCAGCCAGGAAGCGCAGCAGCAAAAGGAAGCAACGGCCTCCGCAGAAGAATCACTGCAGATATTCACAAATCGGTACATTGGCGGAGCAGATCCTTACCTTCAGGTTCTCACGGCGCAAACGATCGCCCTTCAAAATGAACGAAATGATGTCGACATCCTGAGGCGCCGCATGGATGCCAGCGTATTGCTGGTCAAGGCCCTTGGAGGAGGATGGACTGTATCCGAACTCCCCAGGACAGCGGAACTACGCTAATCGAGGGGGCGTACTCACAGACTTTTACCTCACTTAACGATCTCTTTACCTTCGTCAGTCGGCTGAAATGTTAGAAAGAATAAAGGCCCAGCTCGGAAGTTTGAAGAACGAATCGAAGAAATCAAACGCACCTGAAACAGAGAGAGGTAGGAATGCTAGAAAGCATAGTTGAGTTCATGGGCGGACTGTCTCTGACTGCTGTGATTTTGCTTCTCGGCTCTAGCATCGTTGGCTCTATCATTGCGGCCTTACGCGCTGTAAAGCGGAGCAGGGCTGTTTCGACAAGCAGTCACGAACAATTCGTCGACTATGCGGGCAACGGGCCGGAAGGTTTCGGTCGCGCTAATCCGAAGGTGCTATCTGCCGACAGCGTGTTCAGGCCGCATGCGCCTGGAAAAGGTCCCATCTCGCTCTGGAAGCCTGAACACCTTTCTCCGGCAAGGAGAAAGAAAGCCGGGTGAGGATGTGCCGTGCAGTGATCATCCTGCTGAAATGCGATCCGTCGCCTCGACGCCAGCAATAGGATTGGGCAGACCTGGCATAAATCGCAGTGTGAGTGAGTGGCTTTGCGTTTGGCGGTTGAAGGAAGCCGAAGCCTCTGCTTCAGGCTTCCACGGTTACCCGTGGCTTCACCTCGATTACGGTGGCAACGCCGGCCACTCGCCGATAGGACTCGATCCGGTCGGCATGCTCATAGGTGTCAGTGACGACGATCACTTCATCAGCCGCCGTATCACCCACCAACTTCTCCAGTCCCGCCTTCACCATCGCATTCGATCCTACAATCGCTGCTCCGAGTCTGTTCTCCACGGCTGCCCGCTCCGAGTCCCGCCAGAGCGGCTCTATGGAATCGACTGGTGGCAACAGTTCGACTGGCTGGTTTCGAATGAGTCGCAGAAAGCGCTGCTGGGGTGTGGTGAACAATCGCCGGGCTGCCGCATCCGTCTCAGCTGCAATCACTTGCACCGCTACCATGAAGTACGGCTTCCGAAGTACTTTGCTTGGCCGGAACTCGTCGCGGTACAGCTGAGCCGCTGCGTATAAATGCTCCGGAGCAAAGTGCGCCGCAAACGCAAATGGCAAGCCCAGCTTCCCTGCTAGTTGGGCGCTGAAGCCGCTCGACCCCAGCAGCGTGATCGGCACATTGCTCCCCTGTCCGGGAATAGCTTTCACGGTTTGCCCCGGTCGTTCCGGCCCCAGGTAGGTTTGCAATTCAGCAAGGAGCTCCGGAAAGTCATCCCCACTCTGCCTCAAATCCCTGCGTAGCGCCCGCATCGTTTGAAAGTCGCCGCCCGGAGCCCGTCCCAGCCCCAAATCAATTCGGCCTGGGTACAGCGCTTCCAGCGTCCCGAATTGTTCCGCCACCACGAGCGGTGCGTGGTTTGGCAGCATCACTCCACCACTGCCCACGCGAATCGTCTTTGTCGCTGATGCCACATGTCCAATCAGTACGGCCGTGGCCGAGCAGGCCAGTCCAGGAATGGAGTGATGTTCCGCCAGCCAATAGCGCTTGTATCCCCACTGCTCCACGTGCTGCGCCAGGTCCACCGATCGGGCAATTGCACTGCCCGCGGGCTCCCCAGCTCGCATGCCTACAAGATCGAGTACTGAAACAGCTAGCCC
>Ga0209420_1001032_pt1 | contig 13704 bp, 13 predicted proteins | sample BlaSpr_A8_OM1_O1_FD_187972 | JGI IMG/M metagenome (GOLD analysis project Ga0209420, IMG submission 187972) | Forest soil microbial communities from Thunder Bay, Ontario, Canada - Black Spruce, Ontario site 2_A8_OM1_O1 (SPAdes) (version 2) | ecosystem: Environmental > Terrestrial > Soil > Boreal... | reverse complement strand
CGGGCGAGTGCGCATGGCGCGACTCGAGTTCCGATTGGCAGAAACGCTGGGGGGCACGCCGAAGCAGGGATGGAGTCCGAGGAAGGGGTCCCTTCCTCGGCGGAGCCCGTATCGCGCAGAATTACGACTTACCGCCTCACCCATCTGAAGGTGGGCTCTCACCTTTTTCGATCACCTGCCCTCTGTGGACGTGGCTCGCATACGGAAAGATACTTCTTTAGGTCGCAAGGTTATCGCTGAAGATACAAGAGCGACAACCACTGTAACCGTCATGTCGTCGTCTCAGGAATCGACGAACTCCCCCTAAAGTTGGAAGTGTGTTCGCCCGATGTACGACCGCCCTCCGCGTCTGGCGAGCGTACGATTTAAATTTGCTAAATCGGACTCCCCCCACTGCAACTGACACGATTTTGTCTGCAAAACAGTAGCATAGCCGGCTCGCGTCCGCGCAGCAGCTTTAGTGGTCTCTCTTTCTAATTCTTCCTTAATTATGTCCCAGTCCTGCAGATCGTCACTGGACGGTATCTGTGGAATTGCCAACCACCGACAACGCAGATCGTCACTTAGCCCATCCGCAAAGGGCAAAACATCCCTCCAGAGTCGCACTTCCACTTCAGCATTTCGAGCCGCGACCGCGGGTCGTCAATATGGGATACGGGATGTAGACGGACGCATGCCGGAGCCACTCACGCTGCTCTCCAGCTAACTGTCACTCCTGGGCACAGCACGTGTTCACAGATAGCTGAGCCACTTTGGGCCGGCTGTGCGTTTTGCTGCATACCAACGGCATGGGAAGTACAGCAGAATAACGCAGACGGCATATACGAAATAGAGCAATCCGAGACTCCAACGGTATCCCGGCGGAGCATGTCCGGCAGCCAGAGGATGATTGGCAAACAGCCATGGATCTACATGCCCTTCGCGCACCTTGCAAACAACGCACGCTGCCGCGTGGATTAGCGGAATATGCAGCAGATAGTAAAACATCGGCACACGTCCGAATGTCTCCACAATACGTGCTACACGCCCTCGCCAGCTTTCCGCAAACGACAGCAAAAGGAACATCGGACCAAGCGTCATCAGCAGGAAGTCGAGTGAGGCAGGATACTTCGTCGTGTTTAAGAACGAAATGACGGTGGGGATCTTGTGCCAGGCACGCGGATCACCATACTTGTCGACGGTCCGGAGGACGGCAAACAGCACAACACACAAGGCTCCCAAATAGAGAGAAACCCGCCGTCTCCGCTCGATCGGCAATTGGATTACAGTTCCGAAAGCGTAACCTGCCATCATCACTCCCACCCACGGGACGATGACGTAAAGGATGATTAGAGGCGGACCCGCCGCTCCCAGCTTGACCTCACCTCCGAAATAGACAATTTTTAGTAGCCAGTTCGGGCCGTCTGCTCCAAACATGGCCTCCAAGGGGATTCTGAACACGTCCGATAGGTTGTGGAGAAGCATAATCGCTAATCCAATGCAGCCGGTGATGGAGGGAGGCAGATAGACGCATGCCGACAACACGATCATGCTCCAACCGATCATCCAGATCACCCCAGCAAGGAGGTAGTGGGCGAAGTCGAAGTTAAAGGTCCAGCACAGACGAAGAAACGTGAGTTCGAGGAAGATCAACCACAGGCCGCGGATCAAGAGAAACTTGGCTAAATCCGAGCGACGTTCGCGTCTGCGGCCGTAAAGGTATGCGGAAGTGCCAGCGAGAAATACGAATGCAGGCGCGACGAAGTTGGTGATCCAGCGAGTGAAGAAGAGACCGAAGGTCTGACCTCCGGCAGGAATGCCAGAGTAGACGCGTACATGATCGATCGCCATAAGGATCATGACAACGCCCCGCACGAGGTCGATAGACGTGAGCCGTCCAGGCTTCTGGAGACTGGCCGGATTTACCGCTGCCTCCGTTTCCCGCTGCGAATGCTGCACTGCAAAGTCAAGCATGCACTTCTCCCTTCCTGAACGGCATATAGTTCACTCGAACACTTGCAGAGAACGCCAAGGCTGCGTCCTCTGTGACATTAGGTAGCTGTTCGAGATCGAGCTGCCGCAGTCGTGGCAAGTTCGCCGTGACTGCGAGACCTTGATCTGTTATGCCCGGGCATTTGTAGAAGTGGAGTTTCTCAAGCCCGCGTAGCTGCGCGAGAATTGTCAGGCTGCGATCGGTGATCTGGGAACTCCAAGCTCCATATGCCTGAAGCTTTTGCAATCCAGACAGGTGCTCGGTTCCTTCGTCGGACATCTCCGGACCATACATGCAATGCAATGCCCGCAGATGCGAGCATCTTCCAACGTGTCTGAACCCTTTATTTGTTACGTCGATCGGCATCAACTCGCGGAGCGAAGGAAATGAAGGTAATGCGGACAGTGCGCTCTCCTCGACGTTCTTGCAACTGACCGCTAAACCCCGGAGCGCGCCCATTTTCGCAAGGGCGGCAAAACCTCTTCCTCCGAGGTTGTAGCAGCGACGCCCCCAAATGTACTCAAGCGATTGTGAGCCGCTTAGCGAGTCGAAACCCTGATCGCCGGCTACGGCATCCTGACACATCAAGAATCGAAGTCCGGGGACCATACTGATGTGAGACATGGCCTCGTCTGTGCAGAGGGTTGAGCAGCAGCCTAGCCAACGAAGATTTGGTAAGACACCTAGAAACTCTAAACCGCGGTCCGTCACTTCCGATAGAGCGGGATCAAATGGCTGGTGTCCAGCCGTCCCAAAGAGATTGAGTGCATATAAACCGTTCAATCCCGAGAGAGCAGCAAGTCCGCTGTCTGTGAATGGGGCCGCTAGATTCAGCCACAGATAGGTCGGGTGGTTGCTGAACGAGAAGAGCGATAGATCTCCTTGTCGTCCCCTCCAGGTCTTGAAGACCGGGAATTCGCGAAACATGGCCAAACCGTCATCTGAGATCAAGCTTCCGGCGAAGAACTCACGCAAGTGAGGTTTGCCAACGAGTGCTGAGACCGCGCCATCGCCGCTGCGGGTGCCCATCAAGTTGACGCGCTCAAGCGCATTGCAGTTCCGCAGATGCGACAGACCGGTGTCGGAGACGTTTGGCTGGTGACGAATTTCAAACGTCTTAAGAAGAGGAAGATTCGCTAGGACAGCTAGGGCGCTGTCTGACACGGCAGTACCGCTCAGATCCAAGTGTTCCAGCCTCTGAAGGTCTGGAAGGTGGCGGATCCCAGAATCCGTCACGGCAACCGAGTCGCGAATGTTCAGATAACGCAGATGACGGACCTTCGATACGCGCTGAAGCAGTTCGTCTGTGGCTGATTCCGGAATCGACATCCCAGGAATCTCCATACGCTCAGCCAAATCAAGGTAAAGGGACCAGTCTTCGTCGGTCATGCTCTGCCTTGGTTCGATAAACCAAAGCGCCCCATTCGGAACTTCCGGTGTCCGTGACCCCACAGTGCTTCCCACCGGTTGCGGGCTGCCGTCCTGTCTCACGGAGTACACCTGAATCGGTAATGTGGCATTGATTACCCGACGCGCAAATTGAGAATCTCGCGAAGGCCGCGCCGCTCGTAACGAACGTTCCAAACCGTCCAGCAATTGTTCTCGCATTCTGTTCCGAGCGGAATACAAGCGAGTCTTCACTGCGTTGGCGGTGAGGCCAAGGAAATCCGCCACTTCTGAGTGGGATTGGTCACCCATGTAGAACAGAAGAACCACAGTGCGCTCAGACTCAGGAAGGTCTGAAATCACCTCACGAACCAGCGCATCGGTCACACCGCACTCGAACGCTTCTTCGGGAGTCGGGTCCTTCGAGGGAACGTCTCCCGCGCTCTCAATATCTGTCGTTACGTGCCTACGTCGCCGAGTCATACGATCGCAGTGTTTGAAGATGATGGTGCGGAACCAGGAGATAAAGGCGCGTGGCTCGCGAAGGTTGCGGAGTTGGGTGTGGGCCTCGATGAATGCTTCCTGAGCCGCGTCCTCGGCCAACGCGAAGTCCCCGAGTACCGACTGCGCATAGGCGATCGCGAGATCTTGAAATGAGCGAACGAGTTCTGTAAACGCAAGGTCGTCTCCCTCCTGCGCCGATTGAACGAGTGTCGAGAGCGGGCCGTATGTCACCAAAGGTAGTTCCGATTTGACCTTTCTCAATCAGTTTGCAAACGGCCACATGCCGAAGACGCGAAGCTGTTCTTCCATATGTGCATCCCTCAGCATCTTCTCTGCTCGTTCCGCTGGCCATGGCTCAGCGAAACGGGAGGGTTGATCGGCGATCCAGAATGCCACTAATGCCTCAATCGTAGCGTTTCGAGTCAGGACTGCACGGTCGACCTTGTCCACGGTATCAGCAGCACTGTGGTGCGAAATCTGATACTCGGACGTGTCCTGTGTCAGCAATATCCCCGGAAGACCTGCGAGCGTAAATGACCCCGTATCCGTTCCAAACACCGGGTCGGTGATGACACCGAGCTGACCGAAACCGCCCAGCGTGTCCACGAACTGTTTGAAGGTTTCCGTTAGATCGCTCCGGCCATTCAGATCGAAACCCACTACCGGGCCTTGACCTTCGTCTAGCACGATGTCGCCGAGGTAGTTGTGCATGTCGGCCTGATGGAGCTTGACGTATTCTCGGGAGCCCACCAAACCTTGTTCTTCTCCCGTAAACAGGACAAAACGGATTGTTCGCCGGGGCCTGAGTCCCGAGCGCAAGATCGCCTCGGCGGCTCCGAGAACGGTAGCTACCCCGCATCCGTTGTCCGTTGCGCCTTGCGCAAGATCCCAAGAGTCGAGATGACCTCCGACCACAAAGACTTCTTCAGGATGCTCGGTTCCACGAATTTCCCTGACGACGATCGCGGATGGCACCGGACCAGAAGTTGTGGTGTTTTGCACGTTGATGTGCAGCTTGACCGGCTTTCCTTCATCAAGCAACCTCTCGATCTGCGCTTGATCTTCTGCAGCCATACTCAGCACCGGGATTTCATAGTATGTTCTGAATCCGAGTATCCCGGTGTGGGTCAGCTTGATCCCGGCGGATTTCTTACCTCCTTGACCGCCGATTGCCGCAACCGCCTGCGCGGCATTGGCCGCCGATAGGAACCTCCCATACTCCGCTGGACCCAGTCGGTGTGTAGGGTGGTCGGACCGCTGCCTCACAAGCAAGACCTTTCCAGTCCAATCCGACGAATTCTTCGAGATTTCGTCGGCGAGCGTATCGAGATTTACTTGAACGACGTCCGCGTCAACGCCCCCTACTGCAGTCGATCCCACCCAGCCCATCGAATCCGCCGTGAGCTTCCTATGATTCGGGGAGATGAGCCATACCTCGGCGACCCCTCGGGTCCAGCCACGCCACAACTGCCACGGCTCTGAATGGACATCCTCTAGTCCGATAGAACGCATGGTTTTGAGACCCCAATCGATGGCTCGTGCGGCGTCGGGCGAACCCGTGACCCGTGCTCCGATGTCATCGCTCAACTGTTCCATGTACTGGAACGTATGGCCACCCACCATTCCGGCACCGGCGACCTCGGCGAGCCGTTGGGATCTTCTTGGTCGGTGCCCGCTTGCAGAGTTGGCGCTGAGCCAGACGCAACAACAAAGACACTCGTCCCGAACGCGATGCCCAGCGCCAGATGCCCGATCACTCTCAGGAATAAACCTTTCCGCACCACTCGGTAACCCCCGTACGCACGCCAACGGCAGGCAGCAGCCAAGAATTGCTCTCTGCCAACAAAGACCCACTTGACTGGGCTGGAGTGTGGAGTGTGGAAGGGGGGTAGCGAGCCGAGCGAGATCCCGCAGGTCAGCAGCACAGGTCCCGAGACCGGTGGTATCCGCTGGTATGGGCATTGGAGATCGCAAAGCGATGCCGGTCGAGAGACCAGCGGCCCGACCGCTCAAATGGAAATGGAACCAGCTCTACGGTTGGTCCGGCGAAAGCGGTTCCGGCAAACTTTTTAGTTCCGGTGAAAGACGCTCTTCGAGCTCAGGAACTGCGATTAGCTGCTCCATAAGCGCGGCCACCGTCCTGCCCAGAGCTCTCATGAGCTCCGCGCGTTCCAATGATCGAACCAACGCGTCCTCCAGACACCGGCGAGCTTCTGCCGGGAGCCGGTCGAAGCCTCGTCCGTGCGTTGCCGGAAGCCCTGCCTGAAGGCACGCCGCACTCATAATGTAGTCGCGTGCAGCACTGAGCCAATATTCCGCTTGGGCCAGGCGATCCCGTTCAATGCAGAAGCGGGCACGTACCACATGATGTGCACCATACCCCAAGAGGGTTCGAATATCGGGGGCACTGACATGAGGCCGGTTCACAGCATTGCCAAAAAGCAGTCTGAAATTGGGACCTATCGCCCCGAAGTCTTCGACAGCAGTGAATGACAGATCGAATTGCAGACAGCCGGGCATCAGAAAGACCCGATAGATGGAGCTCCCATGGGGAAGATCGAACAGAACCACGCCTTGGAACTCGTCAACAACCCGCTTCGTCCACTCGTCGAGAACTTTTGTTAGTTCATGCGCTTCAGCGACGGCGAACGTGAGGTCGATGTCAGACCAACGGTCACCCGCGGTGTGGGCTAGAGATCCAACCACGGCGCCTGAAACTACGCGCGGATCAGATGTCGCCCAGCGAAGTACTTCGGAAACAATCTGTTCGCGGCTCGCGACACTAAACATACATCTCTCCGGTTACAGATATGGAGATAGTGGAATCGTGCTCTCGTTCCGGGCAGCGATTCTCACAGATCATGCCGACGACATTATTATCCCGATCCCGAAACTCCGCCACCGTGGAGTCTGGTGAAACAAGCGTAGGCGCAACCACAATGGTTGCGCCAAGCTTCTTAGTGTGGTGTATGCTCCCAGCGATTCTTCCGTTTCATGGAAGAACGCCGATCTGTGCGAGTATCTTGCCAGTCATGGCTTTACAAAGGCCCAGGAGTTCTATCTGACGGCCTCGCTCCGCAGCGTCAGCGGCATTCCTGGCGGTGACGAGCGCATAGCCCCGTCATGGAGCCGCGCGCGGCCTAGAACCGTAGCTTTCCTGACTTTGCTAAGAATCACCTTCACCAGGGCGGAGCTGGTCTTCCCCTGAACGAAACGCACCGCATCGTCCGCTTCCCAGATATCGGCCGGGGAGGGCAGGGTTTTACTCTTCACCCTGGCGCAGCAGAGGACATCACCGACATCTGGGAATTTATCGTTGAGGATAATCCTCAGGCTGCTCGGCGTGTACGTGAAGACATTCTGGACGCCGTTCGCAAGCTGGTGCTGTTTACGCTTGAACCCTTTCCCCGTGGACAATAGGAGGCCTTCGCGCTAGGGTAAAGTCTGAAGTAAACTGCAAGCAGAGGGGAACTCATGACGGTTACCTTGAATCTCAACCCGGAGCTTGAAGCCGGGCTGTTCGCGCAAGCGCAGGCCAGCGGCATGACCGTGGAAGAATATCTCCTTTCCGTGATCGAGAGCGCTGTGCTGCCGGCTGGGCAGCATACACTGTCGGCTGAGGAACGAGCTAAGGAGTTTGAGGAGTGGTCGGCTGGCCACCGTCCTACCACTCCCCTGTCCGATTACGCGGTCAGCCGCGACGCCATGTATGAAGGCCGCGACCACTGATGCGTGTCCTCGTTGACACAAATATCTTGCTCCGCAGTGCTCAGCCGACTCACCCTCTTTGCGCTCAAGCAACCCAAGCAGTTTCGAAGCTGATCCGGCAAAAGGGACGCGGTCTTTTTCTGTTCCCAGAACATCGCCGAATTCTGGAACGTGGCGACGCGTCCCGCTGATCTCAATGGTCTTGGGTTATCGCATGAGGAAGCGCTCCAGGAAGTCAGCAGCATCGAAAGATTATTGACCCTCCTGCCAGACATTCCGGCGATCTATCCCGCATGGAAAGAAATTGTGGCGGACAATAAGGTCCAAGGCGTCAAGGTCTATGATGCGCGCCTAGTTGCCATCATGACCGTCTACGCAGTTGAGAGCGTCCTGACGTTTAACACTGCGGATTTCAAACGATACAGCAACATCACCGCCCTTCACCCCTCTTCAGTTCGATAAACTCCGGCTGCTTGTTGCGCTTTGTCGTCAGCTGAAACCAGACTGGCACGACTCGGTTCTCCTGCTTGATGAAACCACGCAGTGACTCAACTTAGTCGCTGATTCAGAAAGCGTTGACGCACCTAAGAGCCCGGAGAACTTCAGGTATCCCTGCAGATCCCGTTTGGGGGTAATATGGCGGTCTACGGGTCTACGAGCTCTGGGGCAGGCGGCAGGTTATAGTCCTCACTGCCAGGGCTCATTAGCATCCCATCCACAAAGAACGCTTCGCGGCGTCGAGCTTTTGTTGATCGCGGACGCGCTGAAGCGGCTCATTAATGCGGAACTGCAGAACACTGTGCTTGCCAGCAAAGCGATTGCCGGCATTGAGGCGGGCAAACTGGAAATCCGTCCTGGCCTGAGCAACGTGCTGAAGGCTATGAGCCGGATTGCCCCTCAGTTTATGCTCAATCAAATGGCGAATATGGCGAGACCCAAGAACTGACCGGGCCTTAATCTCCAACCCACAACCCAACCCACAAATTCTGATGCCTTACACGACTTCCGCGTATTTAGGCAGTCCCCGCGGTCTGTTAAGTCGTTGAAAAGCCTAATCGAGACAGATTCACACGGTGGAAGTCGCACGTTCGAGTCCGGATAGGGCCCACTGTCCTTATTTTCCGACGATTCAACCCATTTCGAAGTGAGTAGTTGTTCTGCTCGCCAAGTTTCCAGCCCGATGACCAACCCGATGAGTAGACAATAAACTTGGCTTCTTAGGGCTTATAGGGCCGCTCCTAGAAACTTTTCGTAATGGGTGGTTAGTTAAGTTAGAGAGGGTCGTATAGGATGGCCGTTTCAGAGCCACACCCCGCCATTGTCTTGCCAGCGGTCGACTGACCGTACCAAATGCGTACCAAATACCGGCAAACGCGCTGAGTACAGGGGCAAAGACAAAACTGAAGACTCGATTCGAAGTCGGACCTTTTCAATTGCGGCGTTTGATGACCCGTCCTAGAATTGAACGCCGGCGGAACTGTATCCCTGCTATTTCACTTTGAAAATGGATAACGAACATGACAGAACGCAACTGGCGAACGATGACCGACGAAGGATTCGCAGATTGGTTTCGCGATCTAAAGTTGCAAGACGGGACAAGCGCAGAGACATGGCGCTCATGCGCGGACTCGCAGTCTTTTCTGGCGCCATGCTTTTCTTTTCAGTGAACGCGCTTCCGCAGGATTCCGCACAGGATTTCTCGTCTTTCGGCCCGCCGCAGTCCTTCCTTCGCGAAGCAAGCGCCCTGATTCCGCGAATCGAGAAGGACCAGCGATCCAGTGCCGCTGCCAATATTGCCGGACAGCAGGCCCGCATCGGCGATCTTGAGGGCGCGCTGGTTACAGTGCAGCGTGCCGGAAGCCCCTCAGCCCAGGTCTCCGCCACAGGAAGCATTGCCTACACTCTTGCGTCGCAAGGAGACCTGCCGCTGGCTCTTGAAGTGATTCAGAACTCCTCAAAGGGTGAAGATCCGGCGAAGGCGAACGATTACATTTCCGTTGCGGGATGGCTCGTCGAACATCACGACTTCGAGCACGCTCTGGAACTGGCGCGCCTCATCCAACAGGCGAAGCCCTATTTTGGGCAGACGAATTATCTGGTCGGCACCTTGCTCCGGATTCAGGCAGAACAATTTAAAGCCGGAGATCGAGCGGGCGCGCAGGAAACCATCGATGAGGCTCTAGCCGCCGTTGAGTGGGAAAAAGATCACCCCGTCGAGCCCTGGTTTGCCGAGAGCATGCCCGCGGGCCTCTACGCAAGCATCGCGTCTCAGTTAGCCCACGAAGGCAACCGGCCCGCCGCCACCGCGGTTGTCGACCTCATTTACGCTCTATTGGCCGCGGCCAGCACGGAGCAAGCCAAGCAGGATTTGCTTCTTTACTTGGGCGAGGCACAGGTTGGCATCGGGGAACTCGACGCGGCGACGGCGACCGCCCAGCAACTGCCCCCGGGCAACCATCGCGACGCCATCGTGGAGCAGGTCGGCTTCGAGCGCGCCAAAGCGGGCGATCTGTCGGGCGCACTCGAGGATGCAACTGCCCTCTCTTATGAGCCTTGGGGCAACATTTCGCTCCGCACCGTGGCCGCTCGATTTTCCGCGCTGGGGAACCATGCGCAGGCGCTCGCCACCTTGGACTTAATTCCCGAACCGGCGGAGCGCGCCGAAGGCTTAGTCGAGCTGGCTTCGCAGGAAGCCGGGAAGCATGAGCCGGGTGCGCCGCTTGCGGTGGAGCTTGCCTACGAAGCGGCTATGAATGCAGGCGCAGATACGAAACCCTACGTCTTCGAGATGATTGCGGTCACACGTGGAGAACTCAGCGATTTCGGCGAGGCGGAAGACATGATCGCCAAGATGAACGACTCGTCAAAGGTTTGGCCACTCTGGAATCTGACGGAAATGCTCATTCGCGGGGGCCACGAAGCCGAGGCTATCTCTCTCGCTGAGGGCCAATCTGCGCCCTGGCCCAAAGCCTACGCTCTCCTAGGCGTCGGTACCGCGCTGATCAACAAGCAACGGGAAGCAGCTCACTACTATCTGAATTCGTCGCCTTGAAAACGCGGGTTTTGCGCAGAGACCAAAGCGCCCGCCAGCGGAACCCGCGCTCTTCTCCCGAGGTGCTTATTGTTAGCGTCTCCGGGGGATTTTGCTATCGCCAATTGCCTCTGAGAGCGGAGTCGCGTGATGCCTCGGTCTCACTGTACGCGACGCTTTTCGAGCATGCGGTCTATTGCGGCTGACGGAATAGCTCCAGCTAGACTTCCCGCCTCGCGCTTGCCACGTTCAATGTCCGACAGGTGTCCTCCGTTCATGTCGAGATGGACGGCGAGATCATCTGCGTGTAGCCCTTGCTCGTTCGTAATCGTTTGATACGCCCACCCAAGGGCTCGCCCTCGGCCAGACGTTCATACGGGCCAGTATTTATGCGGGTCCGAGGGTACTCCCGCAATGACTCCCGCAATGTTTTCGTCAACTGCGTATTATCAAGAACTTATTCGCATCACGCGAATTTCATGACCCTTGTAATCGGGCCTCACAAGCCCACGAATCTCACTCCTACTAAGCCCAACGAAGGCCGCCACGGGCCGGGTCTGGCAGCAACTTCAACATCGCCGGCTCTTCGGCGAGGGAATAGGCATAGGTCTCATTGCCCCAGGTGCGCGCGGTGCACTGGCCTAGCGAATTGGGTTCGCGCCCGTGAGAAACCCTTGCTGGATCGCATGGCGGAAAATTCCCGACAATAGGGACCGGAAGTGATCGAGAGTTCCCTGTGGCATCACTTCCAGCGCACGCTTTTTTCATTCTCTAGTCGGCTTGGGTGTACGGAGGCGGCGGCGAAGAGAGTAGTAACCGACCCAGCAGGCAATCGCCAGCACGGCAAAGGACCCGAACTGAGTTGGAAAATCGCGCATCAGGAAATGAAACTCCTTGATGCGGCCCTCATGGAAAGAAATTTCGCTGGTCAATGCGATCGCGGTGAAACAAATACCAAAACCGAAGAGCCATTTCTGCCAGCCGATTAATGCGCGTGTGCGCCGCAGCGATCGCAATTCAAGATCAGGTGGAAGCGCGGGGGGCGCGATCTTGCCGAGGTTGTCTGCCCATTGCACGCGGATGCGCTGCGCCAACTCCGGGTCCTGCTCCATATACTCTTCGATAAGGGCACGCGTGGCCGGGCTGGCCTCGCCCGCGAGATAGACGGGCAGGAGATCCAGGATCACTTCCCGCGCAACGTTCATTTTCCACCTCCGTCACTCACATTCATACTCGGTCCGGCTATGCATTTCGTATGCCAGCCAGAGCGAGACGGGCCCGGTAGATCTTCACTTTCACTGCCGCAAGAGAAATATCCAGCACTCGCGCGATCTCTTCATACGGCATCCCGTCCACCGCGTGCATTAGCAGCGCAGCCCGGCTTGCTTCCGGTAGTCTTTGGAGTTCGGCCAGCACGGAATTTAGTTTTTCGTTCTGCTCGGCTCGCGCGTAGGGACTGGCCTGCCGATCGCGCAAGTCTTCGCCGAGCGGGACGTGGCGCGATTTTTTCCGCAGTCCTTGCAGAAACAGGTTGCGCGCGATCGTGAAGAGGTAGCCCTTCACCGTGGCCATCTCGATTGGCTCGGGTGAAGTCCACGCGCGCACAAACGTCTCGGAAGTGATGTCTTCGGCTTCCCCGCGCTCGTTGGACAAATACAGCGCGAATCGGTACACGTCCGGCGCATACCTCCTGTAGAGCGAGCTCAAGTCGGTCATTCGGCCGTCTCACCAGAACTACCCATATGACCCAGACTGTTATACCCGTGGGGCCGCTTACTAGAACGCCGTTAGATTCCGAAGATTCCGCTGAGAACGTCCCCCCCGGCATGCGCCATCATGCCTGGACGTAGGCTCCCGCGCCAAACTGCAAGCAAGCCATAGAGAGCGCCAAAGCATGCGATCTTCACGCACGCTTCGATTCCCTGGTAACCGTGCGCGATCCCGAACAGCACAGCTTGCAGGAACAATGCTATCCAGCGGCTATGTGTAAAAGCTTCGAATTGTTTCTGAAAGTAACCGCGAAAGACCAGCTCTTCGCAGAATCCGGCGCTGATGGAAACGCCAACCCACAGCAGAATTTCCAATCCTCGTTGTGGTAAGAAAGTCTGGATTGAAGCAGCATGGCCGACCCCGAACCCGCGATTCCACGCCAGTTCGGCAAGAGTCCAAACGGACCATAAACCGAGCGCGAGGCCGCAGTCCACGAGCACGTCCTTTGCGCTTGCCCACTTGCCTCCAATCAGTTCGCGAAGCTTGGTTCCGGTCTTGCGAAGGCCGCCTCTCCATACCCAAACGAAGAGCCCCCACTCCATTGCCATGAGCGAGAGGTAGAGCGGCACGACCTGCGGGTGCTGTTGCAACATCCCTGGCTCCGCGCGAGCGCGTCGCTGAAAAAAAGCCCCGCCTACCGCTAGCCCTAGGAACAATGCGACGAGCAATGCCGTATGCCACCACGGCGCAATTAGCCTTGAGCTTGGAGATTCGATTCTTGTCGCGGCGATCGTTGTTGTTGCCATAATGTCTCCTCAAACAGCCCACACGTATCCAGACTGGGAACAAAAGCCGATTCCTCTTGGGAACGCTGGCTCTGGTTATCTGCTCTCGTAATAGGTATCCACGAGCGAGGGAAAAGTTACTGAATCGACTGAAATAAGGGGACCTCACAGGCGTTCTAAACGCACCACTCGGGCTTTGGAAAAGCAGGGGTGCGGCAGCCCGGCGGAGACGCTGGCGGATACTGGGGTGGATTTTCTTCCGAGAGGAGAACCACCGTGTCCAAATCAACGCACACCGAACAGGGCGAACGGTCACCTTACGAACATTATCTGCAGGAGTTCCTGACCTTTCTCAAACAAGAGAGAGGGTTCGCCGACGCCATGATTGTCAACCGCAAACGCTCGCTGAAGCCCTCCTGGGCCTGGCTGGTCGCACAAGGCGTTCCACTGTCCAGTGTGAGACGACGCTGGACGGTGCGAAGGTTCGTGTCTATTCGCCCGAAGTAGCGGCTAGTAAGCCGTCCCGGTGATTTCGTTAATACGAATTCGCTTCTGAGGATCGGTATAAGTCCAGCGAAAAGGTTTTGCTGATTTGGCATAAGCCTCGA
>Ga0209420_1001031_pt1 | contig 13707 bp, 9 predicted proteins | sample BlaSpr_A8_OM1_O1_FD_187972 | JGI IMG/M metagenome (GOLD analysis project Ga0209420, IMG submission 187972) | Forest soil microbial communities from Thunder Bay, Ontario, Canada - Black Spruce, Ontario site 2_A8_OM1_O1 (SPAdes) (version 2) | ecosystem: Environmental > Terrestrial > Soil > Boreal... | reverse complement strand
TCAGAGAAAAGCTATCGGATGGTCGCCAAAGCGCTGCGAGGTGGCCACCATAGGCATGGTCCTCATTAATACCGTCAATGCCGAGCACGGGATTGTCGATATAGCCGGGGTCCTGGCGAGTGTATGCACTTGCACGCACTGCAAAGTCGTCACTAAGCGGGATGTTCGCTGAACCGCGGAAGCTGTAGCCGAGTTCTGCACCATTGTAGACGGTGCTCGTACCCGCCTCTACCCTGCCACTAAAGCCAGCAGTGGACGGGTCGACGGTAACGAACTTGAGCAGTCCCCCCATACTGCTTGCGCCATAGAGTGTTCCCTGTGGTCCCCGCAGCACCTCAACGCGCGCGAGATCGCCGGGATCAAAATCGGGGACATAAGTATCTCCACCCGCGGTTCCACCGAAGGGCACATCGTCGACCGTGATGCCGACGGTTGGTCCAGCTGCGGGCGGCCCCGTCCCGGCCGCACCGGTCGTAATGCCCCGAATAGACAAAGTCTGCGTGGAGACTGTGCTCGGCGCAACGTTCAATCCCGGTACTTGAGTGTAATAGTCCGTAAGTTTGACTTGGTTGTTCTCAGTGAGCGCGCTGGTATCAATCGTGGACACTGGTATCGGTACATCCTGAATGCGCTCGGATCTCTTCTCGGCGGTAACGATCACCTCTTGAAGCTGATTCTCTTTGGGGCTTGTTTGGACCGTGCTCGCAGCTGCAGAAACATCGCTCTCAGCATTCCCCTGGGCGGGGAGTGCCAAGAGAAGGGCTGCTGAACAAACAGCCAATTGCCTCGCGATCAGCAATCCCGAGCAAAGGCCTACCCGCAGATTAATTCTCGAGTGCATGCGTATCCCCTCGCAGATCTGGCTATGACATATTCTTTTGGGTCATTATATCCGTTGACATCCAAATATCAAACGCGCATCCAAGGTCGCCGAAGCGGTGCCGAATCGCGTTCAGACTGAGGATTGCGCCTCTTAACGAAGTCTTCCGACAAATCGCGTGACCGGAGACACCTTTTGGCAAACCACCTAATTGGCAGTTGTTGCTGGGTCAATGAGCAGCTCTCGCCCGCCCAGAAGTTTGCCTGGACCTGCGTGAAGGACATCAACTGCAGAATGTCTGACGTATCGCCATTCGACCCTTAAAGAATCCGATTGCTGTAGACAACGCGCAACGAAACGCAAACTCCGTTTGAGCGGCGGGTTTTTCACGAGCCGGCAGTGCCCAAGGATCTTTTCGGTAACGTACGGTATGCGATGCTCGCTTTAACGACACGCAACGGTCGCCTCTAATAAACGCTCGGCGGCGAGATATTCACCAGATACTTCGTGTAGTACCTCGCAAATAGCCCACAGTGGCCTACGCCCTAATGCCGCGCATGACAGCCGGCATTACGCTGTCGGCCATCACAGCGACCTGTTTGATCTCCCTGAGTGCGATAGTCGCTTCGGCTTGCGCCCGCGACTGTCGAATGGCCTGAGTACGCTTGATTTGGTGCTCGCCCAGACCAGCGTCTAATCCGAGTGCTTCGAAAGGCAGCGTCGTCTCCGTGTCAATGTGCACGTCCACCCCCGACGATGAACTCTTGCGTCGCTTCTAGTACACGCTGGTCGGCAGCGGAGGCATCGGCTATCTCCGTCTGTCGTAGGATGAATCCGCCCTCGATCGACGGGACTCTCCACCGCGGCGAGAAGTCGCGTCTCACTCGCCACCGCGACAAGCGATGCGCGATTGTCAAGGGCGCCGGATTGAGCTAGCCCGTTTCGATAGTAGCCGTCAGCAACACCGTGAGGGTATCTAATAGTGCTAATACGCGTGATAAGTAATAATAATGTGGGGTTTCATTTCTGCGGCGTACTATTCGCGGCGACCAACCTCACTGCTACAGCGGAAGTCAACACAAAATATTGCTCGCAATCGAGCCAAGTTGTTGGCTCGCACGGTCTTACACCGGCCGGAACCCTTAAACCAAAGTTAAGGGTGAGGGCGGAGTTACGTTTTTGAAGTCGCACCTGGGTTCAGAGTCTACGCGGGGATGTTCGTTGTGAGGGTTGTACTTCTCTCGATTGCGCAAGCGCTATGCGCCAGCTTCCTAGCGGTATCTGCGCAGGCGGCAGCACGACGTTACCCGTTACGCCTTCCGCGTCAGCCCTGGGACAGACGGCATTCGTGCGTGAGGCAGGGCTCCGAATCGAGCGCTTCAACGACGCTATCGATGGCACGGTAATGTTAGGCTCGATTACCCGAGGGTTCTGCGTACGCCAGGTCCTAAGTCCTCACCCCGAGCGGTCTTACCTACAAGATAGTCGAGCACCAGACGACTGCCGTGCTGCAGCCGGCGACGCGGCCGATTTCAGCCTTCTGGGCGTCGCCAACCCGTCCACAGCGCCCGGAATCCTCAATACCGCCGAACCCCGGTTACGGCGGTGGCGACGAATCATCCAAGTAATGACTCATCGAGGAATTTTGAGTTCCATCGTGTCCGCCGGAACTCCCGTCCGACGGTGAAGGGAGGAGTTCGGAATGACAGATCGCGTTTCTCCGGAAGATTACGGCTTCGCCAGGCCGATCTGGGCTGAGGTGGACCTCGCGGCTATAGCCCATAATTTGCTGGAGGTGAGAAGGCTGCTGAGTCGCCCTGTCAAGATCATCGCTTCCGTTAAGGCCGATGCGTATGGGCTCGGTGTTACCGCTGTCGGACGACACCTCGAGAAGCTCGGTGTCAACGCTCTAGCGACCGCCAATTTCGATGATGCGGTTGCACTTAGAAAAAGCGGTGTCAAGATTCCGATAATCATGTTTGCCAGCAATCTGCCTGGCGGTGTAAAGACTCTATTGAGATATGAATTGACGCCAAGCGTCTGCGACCTGGAGACAGCACGAGTTCTATCAGAAGTCGCGACGCGAAGAGTCAACGTTCACGTCAAAGTGGATGCGGGTCTCGGCCGATTGGGTGTTAAACTCCGCAACGCGCGCAACCTTATCCAAAGCATCGCTCAACTTCCCCGTATCAATTTGGAGGGTGTCTACACCCACATCCCCTTTGCTGACGGGGTCGGCGAAACGTGGGCCCGCCGCCGGCTCGCCGCCTTTATCGACCTGATCGAACAAGTGCAGTACGCTGACGGATTGCAGCTCGACTATGCCCAGGCGTGTGCGAGTTCTGCAATCGCGTGCGGATTTCCGGATACACTGAATACGGTTGCCCCTGGGCAACTACTCTATGGCATATGTCCCGTACAAGAGCAACAGCTCCATACCTGGAGATTCAGCCCCGCTCTCAAGAGCGTTAAGGCTCGTCTCTTTCACTTGGCTCAGCACGACGTCACGGATGATCTCGCGATTTACAGCCAGTACATGCTGCCGAGCGCGATGCGCACTGGAGTTATTTTGTTCGGGGTGGATAACGGTTTCCGGATGCCCCCAGCGCCGGGCGCCTACATGCTATGTCGGGGTAAGCGATGCGCGGTCCTCGGGGTCTCCGCCGAATACACCGTAATCGACCTCGCTAATGCAGACGAGGCTCGCGTTGGTGACGAGGTCACGATCATCGGGCATGACGGCGACGAATACATAAGCTTAGAGCGCATGGCGGAATATCTCGGCGTAGCACCTATATATGCAGGCATGAGTCTGCGCCGAATCCCAATGCGCTATATAGAACGCGATGTCACAGAGTGAGCCACTCGCGGTAAGCAGTCTCTCGAAGACTCGTTCGAATCCGCTGCTTTGTCCCCCGGAGGGATTGCGCGGTATTGTCGGTAGCATGCCGTGCGCAGGCACTGCCGAGTCTCAGCCTGCTGGGGCGAACGCCCTGTCCTCTTTCAATCCCCCGACCCGCATTTGCCGGAACACATAATACCAGGTCGCGAACATGTGCTAGCGCCCTCTCCGGTTCTATCCGGAGTTCTCGAGCTGTAGTACTCCCAAGCGCGTAGCATCGCACGCAAATGGCGCCGCACGAAGGATCGGAATTGTACTGGTATTGCGACATCGCAAGGAGCCTCGCCCATGTTGGCGCCGCTGACCGTTAGGATCGAACAGTCGTGACCGGGGTCAATGCAGACTTTCTGATCGTGGGCGCAGGCATCGCCGGTGCGTCGGTCGGTTACTGGCTGGCGCCGCACGGGCGGACCGTCGTACTGGAGCGCGAGAGGCAGCCCGGCTACCATTCAACCGGTCGATCGGCCGCGATGGTTATCGATAGCTATGGTCCACGGCAGGTACGGGCGCTGACGGCCGCTAGCAGGACGTTCTTCGCGCAACCACCGACCGAGTTCGCTGACGCGCCGCTGCTCGCGCCTAGATCCGCGATGATGGTTGCGAGACCGGACCAGGAAGCACTGCTGGACAAACACTATGATGTTGTGCGCTCTAGCACCGAGCGCGCGCAGCGGCTGAGTGCACGCGGCGCGCGCACGCAAGTACCCGTCCTGCGCCCGGAACAGGTGATCGGCGCGGTGCTTGATCCGACGTCCAGCGATGTAAATGTTCATGCGCTGCACCAGGGCTACCTCCGAGGTATTCGGCAGGCCGGTGGACATGTTTACTGTAATGCCGAAGTACTCGCGGTTGAGCGGGACGGGCGCGGTTGGCGCGTTTTGACCCAGAGGGTAACGTACCGTACTGCGATCCTGATTAATGCCGCCGGGGCATGGTGCGACAAAGTGGCTAGACTCGCCGGCGCGAGGCCGATCGGCTTGGTGCCGAAGCGACGGTCGGCGTTTGTCTTTGGATCTCCGCCAGGCTCGTCGGTGGCGGGTTGGCCGCTATGCGGCGCCCTCGACGAGACTTGGTACATGAAACCCGAGGCTGGGGCCTTGCTCGGTTCACCAGCCAACGCCGATCCGGTCGAGCCCCACGACGTTCAAGCCGAAGATCTCGACATCGCCGTCGGTATTCATCAGATCCAGGAAATGACGACGCTGGACATCCGCCGGCCGTCACGGATTTGGACGGGCCTCCGATCGTTCGTGGCAGATGACGCTCTGGTAGGTGGATACGACCGCGATGCGGGGGGTTTCTTCTGGGTAGCTGGGCAACGGGGCTATGGGATCCAGACGTCGCCAGCCATGGGCGAGACCTTCGCCGCCCTAGTGCGCGGGCAACCGATTCCCGGTCGAATTGCCGAATTTGGTCTTACGCGGGAAATGCTCGGCCCAGCGCGGCTCGTTGCAAGCCGCTGCGTCGTCTAGGCAGGAATGTCGAATTGTGCGCGTGTTCGGTGCGACCCTCGCCACCAAGAGCAACACCTTCGCAGCATTCCAGTTCCCGACACGCGAATGCAAAAGGGGACAATAGAGTACGCTAAGGATTGTCGCTACTCTTGGTCGTTCCCATCCAGGCCGCATCGATGCTGAACGATAGGTCCCGACTAACGGCGAAGTACTGCCGAACCTCCGTGGGCATCCCATCAAGCGCCGTACGCAGCGCGGTGACCCGGTCTGGGGGCGTTCGGATTCTGGTTATCCAGCTTTGGAATTCGAGATAGAGCTTCCAGAGGCTGGTTTCCGGGGCATCGAAGCCCGCGGCCGCCTGCATCGCGCACCACTCGGAGACTCGGTAATCCCGAACATGGGATGCATCGCGCAGAAACTCGACGACCTGCAAGGCCGTGTCAATGAGGGGCTGTTCGGGGGCAATCACATCAATGACTGTTAGACGCCCATTTGGTTTCAGCACTCTGGCGCACTCGGCTAGCGCTGCTGGAACGTCAGCCCAGTGATGCGCTGAAAAGCGCGTGACGACGCAATCGAATGTATTACTTTCGAATGGGAGCGCTTCCGCCACCCCGATATGCGTGTCAATGGCGTCGAGTCCGTGCCGTGCCGCCTCTGTTGCTACCACAGCCAACATGTCCGCGGAAGGGTCGTAGGCGGTGACGCGCCGCGCGCCACCGCGGGCAAGCGCAAAACTCGCGTGACCTGCACCGCACCCGAGATCTAAAACCCACGCCGGCTGGAGCTGAGTCGCGATCGCCCCCAAACGCTCGAGATCAGCTCCCTTCGAGTGAACAGGACTGGTCAGGTAGTTCGTAGCGGTATTGCCGAACTGACTGCTGCTTAGCTCTTGTTGATCCATTGCGGTCTCCAGTCACAATTGTCGCAAATTTTAGATTCGTCGTAGATACCGTATACGAACAATTTTTTGCTACTGAGGCCCTTTATTGTGGCCACGTCGGTCCGTTGGATACAGGCTTTCGGCGCCCTCGCTCCGTTATAGGCGCGGCTGAGGCGCTCGCGGTAAGCAGCGATATCCACTACGGATCGGCTTACAATACTCTTCCGCAATCATTGTGCTCGACTACGCCCGCGTCTCAACGCAGGATCACGGTACGGCCGCCCAAGTCACGGCGGCGCTCAAAGCCGCAGGCTGCGAGGGGAGATCCACAGAGAGAAAGCCTCGGGGGCCGTTGGCACCGCCCGAGCTCCAGAAACTGCTCAGTCATCGTTGGAAAGGTCACGTCGTGAGAAGATGATCGTGTCATGGCCGAGGCACTTAACAGACGATTACGCGCTCGCGCTTTAGGGCATCGATCCGCTCACTTGTATAGCCAGCAGATGCCAACAGTATAGCGACGTCGCGCGCGCGATCTGCGGGCATCACAGGGGTATCCAGCGGCGTCGCTGAGTAGCGAGGCGCCGGGGCGGGCTGCGTGACCCCATTAATCTCAATGAAAGTCCCGCGAGCGGCATTGTGAGGATGTGTAGGTGCCTCGGACATCGCTAGGACCGGCGCGTAGCACGCGTCGTGGGAATCGAACAGCGCGGTCCATTCGCTGCGGTTCCTGGACTTGAAGAGCGAGGCTAAAGTGCGGCGCTGCGCCGGCCATCGTGACCGATCCATCTGGTTGGCAAAGTCAGCATCGTTCTCGAGCTTCATTATCGAGCGGAAGCGTTCATAGAATTGCCGTTCGATCGGTCCCACAGAAACGTACTTTCCGTCGGCGGTTTCATAGGTGTCGTAGAAGGGTGCCCCGGTGTCGAGCAAATTGACCCCTCGGTCATCCCGCCACTGGCATCCCGCGTACAAAGCCCACGTCATGCCCGCGAGAAGCGCGGCACCGTCTGTCATTGCACAGTCGATGACCTGGCCTTGGCCTGTCTTTTGTGCATGCAAGATTGCGCTCACCATTCCGAAGGCAAGCAGCATGCCCCCGCCGCCGAAGTCCCCAACCACATTCGCGGGTGGCGTCGGCTTGTGACCGGCCCTGCCGTAGCCGTGCAGATTACCGCTGAGCGCGATGTAGTTAATGTCATGCCCCGCCTTTTGTGCGTAAGGACCGGTCTGTCCCCACCCCGTCATCCGACCGTACACTAGCCTCGTGTTCTCCGCGAGCAACGTGGTAGGCCCGAGTCCGAAGCGTTCCATCGCGTTCGGGCGAAACCCCTCGATCAGTCCATCGGCCGTTCGGCAGAGCGCGCGCACGACTGCGACTCCGTCCGCGTGCTTCAGATCGACCGCGAAAGCTATCCGGGATCGATTGAGAATCTCTTTGGATCTATCGACGCGCACACCGGCCTGAACGCCGCCGGGGCGATCAATTCGAATGACCTCGGCCCCGTGATCCGCCAACATCATGCCCGCGAAGGGCGCAGGGCCCACGCCAGCCATCTCGATGATCCGAAGGCCGCGCAACGGTCCCGGCATGCCCTAGCCCCGCGACCGATTCATAGTTACGGACAATCCCCACCATCGCGATGCGGGCGGTCGCTGAACCATCCAACGTCGTTACCGACAGTGGCCACTCGCACCCTGCATACGGCACTTGCGTACGGAGTCATAGGCTTCGGGCGATCAGCATCTTCATGATCTCGTTTGTCCCACCGTAGATCTTCTGGACACGAGCGTCGACGAACATCTGGGCAATCGGGTAGTCGGCCATGTAGCCGTTGCCGCCGAATACCTGCAGGCAGCGGTCGATGACATGGTTCTGCTTCTCTGTGGACCACCACTTCGCCATGGACGCTGTACGGGAGTCGAGTTGACCCTTCAGGTGACGTTCAATGCAGCGATCAATGAATGCGCGCGCCACTTCAGCCTCAGTCTGGCACTCGGCGAGGAGAAACTGAGTATTCTGAAAATCGAACAGCGGCTGTCCGAACGCTTTCCTGCCGTGTGCATACTCGATCGTCAGCCAGACCGCGCGTTCAAGCGCTGCAACGGCGCTGATCGCAATCAGAAGCCGCTCCTGCGGAAGCTGCTCCATTAGCATCCGGAAGCCCTGTTCCTCGACCCCACCGATGACGTACCAAACGGGGACACGCGCGTCATCAAAGAACAATTCCGAGGTGTCCGATGCCCGCAGTCCGACCTTCTCGAGGTTCCGGCCCCGCCGAAATCCAGGTGCCGTCGCCGGAACCGCGATAAGGGACAGGCCGCGACCACCGGTCTCCGGGCCAGTCCGGCAGACCGTAACGATTAGGTCCGCAAGCTGGCCGTTGGTGATGAATGTCTTCTGGCCGGTGATTCGATAGTCATCTCCCACGCGGACCGCGCGAGTTCGTACAGCCTGGAGATCGGACCCTGTGTCTGGCTCGGTCATCGCAATCGCCGTTACAATCTCACCCGTAGCACAGCCCGGGAGCCACGCGCGCCGCTGCTCGTCCGTCCCGTACCGTTCGAGGTACGGTACGACCATGGCATTGTGGAGCGCGACACTGAATCCCATGCCGATGCCTGTATATTCCAACTCTTCCGCAATCACCGCGTCGTGCGCGAATGTCCCGCCGCCACCGCCGTAAAGTACGCTGACGGCCGGACAGAGAAGACCCGCCGCCCCCGCCCTGCACCAAGCATCTCGGTCCACAGAGCCCTGGCTGCGCCAGCGGGCAAAATGGGGCGAAAACTCACGGCAGAGCACACTGCGCGCCGCTTCGCGGAAGATACGGAGGTCGTCCGTCATCCAAGGACGGTCACCGCCAAGGTCCGGAATCGAAGTCATCGCGAGGGTATCCCTTCAAGCCGGCTACCTCCTACGTCGACGAACGACACAAACTCTGCCCGAGACCGCTCCCCATACGCGATCAGCCGGCAGTCGAACGCTCGTGCTGCATCTGCGGATTTCCACCCCGCCTCCGCGGCCGGCTCCCGCGAGCTGGGGGTGACGGCGCACTTTCCCAATGGCTCAAGCTTGCGGGAAGTACGGCGACCGACGCGGGCACGACGCGCGATCGCAGCTATCCGGCCAGCCAACGCTTGCGCAACTGCATCGACGCGATCTTCAGCTGGAGCCACGCTCAGGCGCTGCGTAAGATATTTTGCGCTCCGGCGGCGACTCGTGATCCCATATATGTCCAGTCTCCTCTCGCGCTCGCAGTTGTTCCTTTGCGATTTTCTCCGTCGGCGTACGCGGAAGCGCATCGGAAAAGAACTCGATATAACGAGGTACCATAAAGTGAGGCATCCGGGCATTACAGAAATCCCATAGCTCTTGATGAGAGAGGCAGGCGCCGTTCCTTCTGACCACGATAACCTTAATATCATCCTCACTTAGCTCAGAGGAGACCGCGATGGCCGCACATTCGGCCACCGAAGCGTGTTCCTCGACAATTGCCTCAATCTCCTGAGCGGATACGTTCTCCCCCCGTCGGCGAATCACGTCCTTTGTTCGACCACTAAAATAAAGCCAGCCCGCCTCGTCCAAATACCCTTTATCCCCAGTGTGAAACCACAGATTGCGCCACGCTTGCACCGTATAGTCGGACTTTTGAAAGTACCCGAGGAACATTGACCACGGTTGCTTCGAACGTATGACAATCTCTCCGACCGTACCCGACGGCAAGAATGTATCGAACTCGTCAACGACCGCAACATCAAAATCCGGATCGACTCGTCCACACGTCCCGGATTTGCGCCTTTCCGGCGTGTCGTAAGTAACCAAACTCGTTTCCGTTTGGCCATACGCCGTGACAAGAGTGAGCCCAAATCTCTCCTCAAAGGCATGCCTCATCGAGACCATCGGAATCGCTTGGCAAACCCGAATGCCGTTTTGCTTATCCTTTACATCAGGTGTCTGTCGCCAGAGGATATGCGCAATTGCACCAAGCATGTTAGTCGCAGTCGCTCCGCACTCACGCACCTGATCCCAGTAGCGTGACGCACTGAAACGTGCGTAGACGGCACCTCGTGCTCCATAGACCAGTGGAAAATACACCCCGAAAAACTGAGCATCACCGTGGAAAAGTGGCAGAGGCGTGTAGTAAGTGTCATCTGCCGTGAGATGCATGCTTGCTACCATCCGTTCAGCCCACAAATAATATTGATGGTGAGGCAAAATAACGCCCTTGGAAGCGCCTGTGGTCCCCGATGTGTAAAGGATCGCCATGGGATCCGATGGTGCTACCAGATCGATCGGGAGCGATGAAGCCTGCTCATTCGCGATTTCCTCAAATGACGCTGAATGCTCGGCAATGACGCCTGCCGCTTGTACGTCCGCCGCAGAACCCGCAACGATCACCACATGCTCGAATACACGATCTCCCCCCAAGGCCCTAGCCACATTTTCGAGCGTCGATGAGTGACATACGAGGATTGACGACCTGCAATCCTTCAGCACATATGCCAGTAGCGTTTCCTTCAACGCTGAGTTGATCGGCGCCTCGATCGCCCCAAGCTTGGCCGCTGCGAACCAGATAGGAACAAATTCCTCACAGTTCGGCAGTAGCATGGCGACCCTATCACCCTTACCGACGCCCAGCCGTTTCAGTCCTGCCGCGATTCTGTTGGAAAGCTCGTCGATCCCCGAAAACGTGATCGAGACGCCTCCGCCGAACTGCAGGAAAGGTGCACTCCCGCGGTGCTCGACCTGGTGTGCAAGTAATCGCGGAAGTGTTCGATCATGAATGTCCGGAAATCGATAGCCCATTGCAGTCTCTCGCGTCATTCCACGAACCGTTAAGGGTATAGGCGCGAACCGACGCGCTTTTTGCACGAACAATTCTGTTGGACTATTCCTATCGCTAAAGAAGCGTCGTCGCAACCGCCGGTGCGGAATCTCACTTGGGGCAAAGGTCCACCGCGAGCGCGTTGGGAGAGAGGAGTCCATTATGGCCCGACGTTAGGGTTTGCCTCCAGGTCCTTGCGTTGCAGCGATTCGGTGCCAAAACCCCCTCTCCCCATCGCCCCAGGATCGATGCTTGGGTAATCCCCAGCGGCAGATTATCCCCGGGAAGTTGTTGAACGCATGTGTGAGTCCGTGGAATCGACGCCATCTGGAGACCTGCGTGGCGTCAATTGACCACAGGTAGCCAGATCGCCGTGGGTTGGCGTTTGGAGCGAAGGACAGTGACGTCCGCTTTGCGATAATCAGACGGCTTTGCGTTAAATATGTTCGGAACGAACGTTTGGGGGTTGCGGTCGTATAGCGGGAAGAGCGTCGACTGTATTTGAACCATGATCCGATGCCCTGGCAGGAACACGTGGTTGACGTTCGGCAACGTAAAGCGATAACGCTGCGGCACGTTGGGTGGAATGGCGGTTGGGTGCTCGAAACTGTCCCGATAGCGGCCGCGGAAGATATCCAAGGAGATCGGAAGCTCGTACCCACCCATTGGAGGATCCGCTGGATACAGAGGCGGATAGACGTCGATAAGCTTTACTACGAAATCCCCATCGCTTCCCGTGGTGACGGCCCGAATATCGGCGACAGGAATGCCCTGCACGCGAACCGGGGCGGTGAGCACCGGGGTCTCGTAGACCAGTACGTCGGGGCGACTGTCAACGAAACGCTGATCCGTCACCAGCCACCGACTCCATGGGCCGTAGTCGGGCGTACTGCCATAGTCGGCAGTGCTTTTGGCATAAGGATCTCGCACTGGACGAGGCAGGAAGGGTATCGGCTTCGCCGGATCGCTGCTGTAAGTGTCGCCGCGGACCTCAGCGTCGGTGGGGGCGTCAGACGACAAACTGAAGTTCGCAGCGGCGTAGAGGGGCTTCAGGCCGGTTGGACAGCCCTGCTCACAGGCGGTGGGCCAATCCTGAAGGTGCTCCCAGCGCTTCTCGCTCGTGTTGAAGGCGGTCACGCGCGAGAGCTGCGCCGCGGGCCCATCGCGCAGGTACTGGTTGAAGAACGGAAGTATCATGTCGCGACGGAGTTGCTCGCCGACATCTCCTTCCCAGAGCAGCGGGCCTAATGAATAGGCCTTCTCGACGACCTGAGTGTGAGACCACGGGCCCATGATGAGCCAGTTGTTGGACTCGTGACCTGCCGCCTTCAGTGCGAGCCACGCGTGATTGGCCCCCCACATGTCTTCCTGGTCCCACAGTCCTTGCACCCACAGCGTGGGGACTGACGAGGGATGCGCGAAGAGGATCCTGGCGAGATCCTGGCCCTGCCAGTACGCGTCGTACGCCGGATGGTCCATCGTACGAACGACCCACGGCAGCTGGTCGAGGCCGTGCGCGCGCGCGTAGTCCCCAGCTGAACCGGCGCGCAAGAATTCCTCATAGATATCGTAATAGTCGTGCGGAGTGACCTCACCCGCCCCACGCTGTACGGTCTGCATGTGAATGTAGCCCAGCATGGTGTTGCGGAAGGCACCACGGTGAAACCAGTCATCGCCCATCCAGCCGTCAATCAGCGGACCCTCGGGCACGGCAGCCTTGAGTGCCGGGTGGGAATCCAAAAGTGCCTCTACCGTTGTAAAGCCCTCATAGGAAAGACCAATCATTCCGACCCGGCCGTTGGATTCTGATACGTGTTTCACGAGCCAGTCGATGGTGTCCCAGCCGTCGGTCGTGTGATCCACGGATGTGGGGTTCAACGGCCCGCGCACCGGGCGCACCTCTACGTAATCCCCTTCCGATCCGTACTTGCCGCGTACGTCCTGTAATACTCGGATGTAGCCCGCCTCCAGGAACATGTCGGAGGGCTCTATGTTTGCTTCAGCGTCATATGGAGTGCGCGTAAGTATGATCGGGGCGTTATGAGCATCCTTTGGCAACAGAATGATCGTGTTGAGCTTTACCCCATCGCGCATCGGGATCATCTCAACCCTTTTTGTGTATTCCTGATTCAATTTTTCGGTGAACTCCTTCGGGATGTCGTTAAAGGATTCGCTAGGCTGTGTCGGCGGAGACGCTTGCCCCAATGCCGTAACGCTGCCCACGGCAGCAAGGACGCACAGCACAATTGACCTAACTTCCAGTGCGCTCATGTTGTGATTCCTATCGGACAAAGGCGGTTCCGTTTATTAGAACAGATTTTGTCTTTGGATGAGTGGATCTGCCGCGGCGGCTTCAGGTGCATCGCGGGATATCCCATCGTCTTAATCTTGTCGTGCTTCGACCTTCTCTTCTATGCGAGTGCGATTGTGCATTCCGCTTTCCGCGACCAGGCGACACCGCCGACTGCCACGGCCAAACGAGAATCGTCCTTTGCGAATTCTCAAACTCTGGCACGTAGCGCGTCACCCATCGATGCGTCATCGAATGGATCGCCTCGATACCGCGTTTGGCCAACATCTCCACAATCTGGTTACGACAACCGATGCGTGCTGTACCAACGCACACACAACTCGGTAATGTTCGCGGTCGAAGGCGCGTCTGCTGTAGATCGCTTCGTCATTTAGCATCTCGGGCTACAAGGTCCGCCAGTCGATCTGATACCCCTGGATGCACCAGAACCCGCACAGCGATCGCTCAGCGGAACCTGTATGTCAGATCGATACCTGCTGTGATAGGCCGATTGACGAGATAGCGTACATAG
>Ga0209420_1001030_pt1 | contig 13708 bp, 11 predicted proteins | sample BlaSpr_A8_OM1_O1_FD_187972 | JGI IMG/M metagenome (GOLD analysis project Ga0209420, IMG submission 187972) | Forest soil microbial communities from Thunder Bay, Ontario, Canada - Black Spruce, Ontario site 2_A8_OM1_O1 (SPAdes) (version 2) | ecosystem: Environmental > Terrestrial > Soil > Boreal... | reverse complement strand
CGCCGCCCGGAGAACCGCGTCACACAGAAATCAAAGCTCCCCCAGAAGAAATGCACCGGACTGTTCTTGCCGATAAAACCCACCCGGAATTCCTTGAAGATGTCATCGCACAAGACCAGTATCTCCCAGAAGCGATGCGCATATTCAGGATCGTAAGAGGCATGCTGCGTGTCGCTGGTAAAGCGCACCGGGTTCGGCACTTCAACCGGCATGGTCCAGATTTTCACCTCGATGCCGACCGACCGCAAGGCCGCCATGAATTCCGCATAGAAATCAGCGACGGATCGCGCCTTCAGCGCCAGAGTCTTCGAGGTGCCCCAACTGGTCTGGATGATCAGTTTGTGATCGATGAAGTCGAACTGTACGTCGAAGTTCCTGCCGTTATATGGAATCGGAGAGGTCGTGAGTCCGCGCGCATTGACGTAGAGCGCAACTTCCCACCACTGATTGATGCGTGGGCTCAGCGCCAGCCGCACTTTGCCCACAATCTGCGTCCACATGTGCAGGGTGGCGTGAGTATCCTGCCATGCCTCAAGCGGCAATTCGGGCCATGAGGTCTGGCTTAAGTTGTTGGGGTGCGCGGCCATCGCGAAGCCTCACCTTCAACGACCAAACGTATCAATCGATGTATCAATCAGCGTGTCAATCAACGTATCAATCAACGTACCAATCAACGATCGGTAAATGTTAACACCCTGCCCCGCCCGAGGTGGCTCGATTCTGTTATGATCCCGTGCCGGGATGGAACCCAACTGTCGCAATTCATCCTAGGAGCACAGCGATGCCGTTCAAACGCCTTCCCGCAAGCCTCACATTATGCCTCTCCATCAGCATGGCTGCCGCGCTCGCCGCGCCCTCCGACTTGCCGGCACAATCCGGACCACCGCTCGCAGAGCGTCACGACGTCACGGAGACATTCTTCGGCCAAAGCGTCACTGATCCCTATCGCTGGCTCGAGAACTGGCACGACGCCACGGTAGCATCATGGCTGAAAGGGGAAGACACGTACGCCCGCGCCACCCTGAACAGCCTTCCGGGACGCGAGACTCTTCTGGCGCGCGTAAAGGCTCTCGATACCGCCAGCACCCGGGTTCGCGGTACCCAGGTCTGGGGCGGAAAGGTTTTTTATCTGAAGGCTGATCCGGGAGCCGATAACGTCAAACTCTACGTACTGGAGCACGTCGGAGCGCGGGAACGGCTGCTCGTGGACCCGGAACTGCTGACAAAAGATGGAGTCCACTCCTCGATCGATTATTTTCAGCCCTCGCTCGACGGCACGTTGGTAGCGTACGGAATTTCCGCCGGTGGTTCCGAGAATAGCGTGATTCACATCCTCGAAACCGATACCGGGAAGCCGCTTCCCGATGCCATTGACCGGGCCCGCTTCGGTGCAGTGGCGTGGCTGCCGGGCAACAAGTCTTTCCTGTATAACCGCCTGCAGAAGGTCACGCCCGATATGCCCCGCACTGCATTCGAGCAGCGCAGCCGCGCCTACCTGCACCAGATCGGCGACGATGCTGAGCACGACCACTTCGTGTTCGGCTACGGTTACTCGCCCGGCTTGAAGATCGAGGAGAACGATATCAGTTTCGCCACGTACTCGCCGGTGTCTCCTTATATCTTCGGCGTCGTATCCCACGGTACCCAGAACGAACCTACCGTTTACTACATTCCGGCCGACCAACTCAACTCTCGGTCGATCGCGTGGAAAAAGCTTTTCGATGTCGACGATGCGGTTACCCGCTTTGACGTCTACAAAGACGACATCTATCTCACAACTCACAAAAACAGCCCACGCTATGAAGTGACCCGCACCAGCCTCAAGAACCCGGACGTGGCACACGCCACCGTAGTCGTCCCTGCCAGCCAGGTCGTCATTCAGGAAGCCGATGTGGCCAGCGACGGTATCTACATCCGCGATCTCGACGGCGGAATCGGCCGGATGCGAATGCTTTCCCTCGACGGACGCATCGAGCCTATACCCGCCGGCGACGGCCAATCGGTTGAAGCGATTTCCGTGACGCCCACCGAAGCGGGAGCCATGGTTCACGTTGTTTCCTGGACAACTTCTCCACGCTGGTTGAAGTACGATGCAAAAACCAGGGCTGCCATCGATACCGGAATTCAACCGCCCTTGCCCATCGACACATCAGCTTATGAATCCGTTGAGGTGAAGGCCAGGAGCGTCGACGGAACCATGATTCCGCTTTCCATCATTCGTGCGAAGAACATCAAGCTCGATGGCAACCGCCCGACGCACTTGATCGGCTACGGAGCGTACGGAATTTCCTATGACGCTTTTTTTGATCCGGTCTGGCTGGCGTGGCTGGAACGTGGCGGCGTCATCGCGTTCGCGCATGTTCGCGGTGGCGGCGAATACGGCGAGGAGTGGTATCGCGCCGGCTACAAGCTGACCAAACAGCACACCATCGACGATTTCATCGCCAGCGCTCAATACCTGATCGAAAACAAATACACCAGCCCGCAGCGCCTGTCGGGTGAAGGCACCAGCGCCGGCGGCATCCTGATCGGAGGCGCTATCACGCAGCGGCCTGACCTGTTCGCTGGAGCGCTGATCCGCGTCGGCTGCTCCAACGCGCTGCGCATGGAATTTACCCCCAACGGTCCGCCAAATATCGCCGAGTTCGGCTCCGTCACCGATCCCGAAGGTCTCAAAGGGCTCTACGCCATGGACGCGTATCAGCATGTCAAAGACGGAACGGCATACCCCGGCGTGTTGTTGACTGCAGGCATCAACGATCCCCGAGTCGATCCCTCACAGGCGGCCAAGATGACCGCTCGGCTGCAGGCAGCTACTTCCAGCAAGAAGCCTGTGCTGTTGCGAGTGGATTATGACGCCGGGCACGGCATGGGATCCACTCGCGCACAACACGACCTGGAGTTTGCCGACGAAATGTCGTTCCTGTTATGGCAGGACGGCGACGCCGCGTTCCAGCCAGCCCGCTAACGGAGAGGCTTATAGGGTATCTTGTTTCGAATCTCCATCTCATTTCACAAGGTGCTTCAATGGTTCCGATCCTTCTGCTCTGTGCGATGCTGTTCCAGGCTGGTTCAGAGACGGCGTTGACGCCAGTGATCGATAATGACCGGGTTGCCATCTGGGATGTAACCGGCCCTACAACTGCGCAGCCGCTTGATGCGGTTGTTGTGCCCCTGGCGGGAAGCGCGACGTTCCTGCCGAAGGGCAAGACTTCGAATGCCGCCGGAAGATCGATCATGATCGATCTGAAAGATCATCCCGTGCCTCCGATCGCCAATCCGACCAAGTATCCTCTGGCGTTTCCGCGGCCCGGCTCGAAGAAGATTCTGGAAAACGACCGCGTGATCGTGTGGGATTACACTTGGACGCCCGGTGTGCCGACTCCAATGCATTTTCATGACAAAGACGTCGTGGTCGTGTTCCTTGACGATGGCGACCTGAGTTCGACCACTCCGGATGGGCAAGTTACGGTGAATTCGTTCACGCCCGGTTCGGTCAAGTTCAACCCCCGCGGCCGAACGCACACCGAAACCCTGATGCGTGGAAGACAGCGCGCAATCATCACCGAACTAAAGTAGGCTCAGGCCATCTTCTTCTTTGCATAGAACTTCCTGACCTTGGCGCGGTTGCCGCATTGCTTCATGCTGCACCAGCGGCGGTGGTGATTCTTGCTGGTGTCGAGAAAAAGCCACTGGCAGGTGGGCGAGGCGCAGGTGCGCACCATCGCCATGTCGCTCGAGGCAAGCAGGTCCGCGGCCGCGCGCGCGATGGGCCGCAGCATCGCGCCGAGCGAAGGTGTCATTTCATCGAACCGCCACTCCAAACGTCCCTGAACCTGCACCAGCCGCGAATGCAGCGCGGCATCGTGCAGATTCGCATTGAGCCTGTTCATCGCCTCTTGCGGTGCGGTTTGCTTATTCATCACCGCGGAAAAGATGGCGTACAGCGCTTCGCGCAGGTTGATGGCGCGGCGCATTGCCTCCTTCGCCTCATCGGGCATGAGGTGAACCCGCTCGTAAAAGAAATCCAGTTGCTCGGATGTGAGGATTCCTGTGTCTTCGCCAAAGCGCGCCAGGTCGTAGTAATTCTTTAGCAATTCTTTGGGCTCGCCGCTGGGACGATTATCGAGAGTGTTGATGAAGTCGAGGCAGACATTTCCCATTAGTTCGAAAAACGGCGGCCGACGTCTGCCAGGTCCGGTTGCCATGGCGAATCCGTGGAAATCTCCCTTCGAAATCATATAACCATTAAAAATGACTTGACAAGTTATATCACACTCGCCTAGTATCTGTCTAACCTGCTAAATACTATTAACAGGTTACGTATTGTCGGAGGGCAGCTCCATGGTTCCCGGTCACTCCTCGCAGATAAAAGCCATGCTTCACAACGGCAAGATGATACATATCGGAGGTAGACCTGTGATCATTCCCGCGCCATTCAAATCCGCGAATTCCCCCGACCGCAGCAATGCGATCAAGCTGGCGCTGGCCTTTGTCGCGATCTATGTCATCTGGGGATCGACGTATCTCGCTATCCGCTACGCGGTTGAGACTATTCCGCCGCTGGTGGCGGCGGGGATCCGGCATTCGATTGCTGGCGGGATCATGCTGACTTGGGCCTGGTGGCGCGGGTTTCGCCCGACGCGGCAGCAATGGGTGGCGGGATTTGCACTGGGCGCGCTCTTCTTCTTCATCGGGCACGGCACGCTGCACTGGGCGGAGCAGTACGTGGCCTCGGGGCTGGCAGCGTTGCTGATCGCGACTGAACCCATGTTCATTCTGGTGCTGGGCTGGATGATGGGGCAACAGAAGATCAGCCTACTTAGCGCGCTGGGCCTGGGTCTTGGCGTGGTGGGCGTGGCCATGCTGACGGGCGCGGAGTTCACGGTAAAAGGTTCGAGCTTGTGGGGACTGCTGGCAGTGTTGCTGGGTTCTTTGTCGTGGTCGTTAGGAGTTGTGATTTCGCCGCGGCTTAAGCTGCCTTCGGATGCGCTAGGGCGGACGGCCTTGCCGACGCTCTGCGGCGCGTTACTGCTGCTGATTGCGGCGGGGATCACGGGCGAGTTTCACGAGGCGCATTGGTCGAGCATCACGTTGCGGTCTATTTTTGGACTGGGTTATCTGATCACGTTCGGGTCGGTGATCGCGTTCACCGCTTATACATGGCTGCTGCAGCGGGTTCCGCCGACGCTGGTGGCGACGCATACGTATGCGAATCCGGTGGTGGCGGTTTTGCTGGGATGGTTTTTTGCACACGAGCCTTTGTCGTTGCGTGTGGTGCTGGCGTCAGTGGCGATTCTGGGGGCGATTGTGCTGATCCGGCGGGGCGAGCATGTAGCAGCAACCAAGCTTCCCGAGACGGTTCCTGCGGTTGCCGAGATTGAAGCGTCGGAGGAGTGCGCTTAGGCGCGCCGCACGGACGTGCTGCCATCAATCGAGAGCAAGCCACCTGGGTAGGGCAGGCTGCCGGCGCTACTTGTAATGATGGTCGCGGCGGCGGAGGTAGTCGATGAACATTTGTTCTACGGGCTTGTCATACGCCATGAGGACGTGGCGGACGGTGTGGCCGCTGACTACGTGGCAGACTTCTTCGGCCAGGTTTTTCGCGTGATCGCCGGCGCGCTCGAGGGACTGGGTCATGAAGATGATCTGAAGACTGGCCTGGCGGGCGATGTTTTCGGGATTCTCGATATGGCGCAGAAAGATCAGATTGCGAAGGCGGTCAATCTCGGCGTCGGAGCGGAGAACGTCGACGGCTTTCCCGACGTCGCGGCTGGAGAAGGCGTCGCCTACATCGGTCAACATTTTTTCGAGGATGGTGGCCATGTGGGTGAGGTCGCGAGTGTCTTCGGAATCGATGCGGCCGGAAGCCGCTTGCGCGCTGTTGGCGAAGCTGAGCAGCAGGTCGCCGATGCGCTCGAGGCTGATCATGAACTTCATACAGGCGAGAAGTTCGCGGGCTTCGGTGGGCTCGACTTCGGTGATCACCGAGGTGACGGCGCTGTCGATTTCCATGTCGAGCGTGTCGAGTTCGCGCTCGCGCTGGCGCAGAGAGTTGAGCAGCGGACTGGAGCCGGTGGCAATGCCTTCGGCGGCGGCTCCGGCGGCTTCCTTGGCGAGACGGCAGGCTTCGATGGTGCGGCGGACGATGTGATGATGGGCCGGTTCGGGAGTGAGGCCTTCGACGCGGGCAGTACTCATGAGGGTATCCCTTGGGCGCGCAATGGAACGACGCGGGCCGCCTGACTCGCTGAGCCTATTGTGCCGCTCATAAGAAGAGATGGTCAACGGCCAAGAATAGATTTTCTTTCGTTGGTATTGGTTACGGGCAGGTGAATTTTTGGTTGTTTTTCGGCAGCGCTCGTTCTGGCGGTAACCTAAGATTGCTCGGGTTACTTCCGCAGTCCGGCGAGTTTCTCTACGAAACGGTTTCCCTGCGTGGTCGTATCGAGGTTCACCCGCAAGAGTTCGTGCGGGGCGGAGTGTGCGCAGTTGAACCCGTTTTCGGCAGTGACCGCAGTTGCGAATCCGGACTGCTTTACGGCTGCCAGAGTCCGATCGTCGTAATCGGCATGAGTGCCATTGGGATAGGCGAAGTGCAGGGAAGGAAATCCCATCTGTTCGTCGAGGCGCTGCTTCGAGCCCTCAACTTCCATCGTGACTTCTTCGGGGTCCGCGAGGCGGGAGAGGATGGGGTGAGTTCGGCTGTGAGAGCCAAATTCGACTCCCATGGTTGCGAGGCGCCGGGCGTCGTCCCAGGTCAGGGGCTCGAATCCGGCGGGAGCGGAATTGGGCAAGTCAACTTCGAGGAGCTGGTGAAGTTCCTTCATCCTGGCGATGCGTTCCGCGTTGGGCAATCGCTTTAGCGCGTGCGCGACATCGCCGGCGAGGCGAACGGGGTCGGTTGGGATGCGGATTTCCTTGCCATCGAAGGAAATAGCCTTTCGGCTGGTGAGCGTAAACATGTAGGTGATCTGGTCCCACCACAGCCACAACTGCTGGTCGATAAAAGCGGTCACGAGGAAAACCGTGACCGGAATCTCGAATTCTGCAAACACGGGGCGTCCATGAAGCAGGAAGTCCCGATAGCCGTCATCAATCGTAACGGCGAGAGCATTATCGGGGAGAGCGGATCCGCCGCCAAGGCTCTCAGCCACCTGCCGCATGGAGACGGGGTCGTAATAGCGGCGGATGTGCTGGCACTGCGCCGCTAGCGGGGAATGGTCAGGGGGGAAGCGGTGATAGGCAAGGATGCGGTAGCTCCGGCGCTTCAGGACGCGTACGGCGTGGACAATTCCCAAGCGATGGATTGCGGTTCGCGCCGAGGATCGAATCGTTCGAAAGGGCACAGATCAGTTTCCCGGTTTCGCCTGGATTGGTAGCGGATGGCGATCGGAGACCGCCGGGTTATGCATGCCGGCCAGAGAGCGATACAGCGCAATCTGCCGTTGATTGTAGTGATCGAGGGTGAACTGGCTTTCTATTCGGGCGCGCGCCGCGAGGCCCATGGCGCAGATTTCATCGGGATGCTGGTAGCACCATAGGATCGCTTCGGCGAGGCGGTCGACGTTGCGCGCCGGGACGATGAATCCTTCTTTTCCTTCGGTAACGCAGTCGTCGGCGCCCGAGAGGTCGCTGGCCACGACCGGCAGGCCCGAGGCCATGGCCTCGAGCATGACCTGAGCCAGACCTTCGTTCACTGAAGGCATGATGAAAATGTCGGACTTGCGATACTGGGCCGCCACTTGGTCATGAGGCAAGATCCCGGTCATGCGCACCTTGGAATCGGCGTGGCTGCGCAGCACTGAATTCATTTCCGGCTTGACCTCGCCCACGAGGACGAGTTCAGCGTTGGGCAGCCCCAGGCGCTTCCAGGCCTGCAGGAGATAACCGACGCCCTTCGCCAGTTCGACGCGTCCCACAAAACACGCGCGGAATAGCCGGGCTGGTTCGGAGCGCGGCTGAGGAGAAAAAAGTTGAGTGTCGGCCCCGAGCAAAACTACTGTCGTCTTATGGCCCAAGCCGAACTCGGCGAAGCTGCGGTAAGCCAAGCTAGACGGCACTGCGATGCGGTCGCAAAGTTCGTACTCGCGCTCCATGCGGCGAATCATGCGCGGTGAAAGCAGGGGCTGGCGTTGCTTTGGCGGGATGTGAAAGCGATCGTATTCTTCCTGGGTGGCCTGATGCCAGTGCTGGGGATGGCGGCCGGCATTCTCGATCAAAGTGAGGGCACCTTGCCGTTTAGCCACCTGCAAAGTGGCGAGGGACATCCCCATCCAGCCATGAAATATGGTGCAGGGGGGAACCCAGCGGGACCGCAACCGGTCGGCGAGCAGGGCCGTGATCATCGCGGGTTGCGGTGGGCGCAGTGCCTCGGGCAGCCGGCGCCAGAGCCCCCAACACAACTGGTTAATGCGGCGATTGAGGGGAAATCGCTTGATCACTCTCAGGGAGCCATCGGGGCTAGGATCTTGAATTTCGAGATAGGGGCCCGACATCAGAAAGCGCCGCAATAGACCTGTCTGGAGCAGGCTTGCCACCAGCGTTTTCTGATAGGCGGCCGATCCCACTCCCAGGGTTACAGAGACAGCGTCCTGCGGCATGCCGGTATCTTATAACTGTTCACTGAAAGGAGGGGTGTAACGAGGCGGGGTTAGGCGCGGAGGTTATCTCTGTTTAGCACGACCTTGCCGCTTGGCGGCCTTGCGCTGCGCTTTCTGATATTTCTTCATTTGTTTCTGTTGTCTCTTCGCGGCCTTCTTCGACGCTTTCTGGTATTGCTTGGACGCCCTCTTGGCCTCGCGGCTATTTTCTCCGATGCTTCGGTTCTCGCGCTGGGCGTTCGCCGGGAGCGACCAGGCAATGGTTGCGGCGGCGGCGGCGAGCAGGATGAGAGCGGCGATGCGTTTCATAACTTCTCCGAAGTGCAATCCTGCAGCGATTTTAACACCAGGGTGCGCCGGGCCGATGAAACGGCGGTAACTCTTTCTGGGCGCCGGGCTACCGCCCAGGCTTCGGCCCTTCGGCTTCGCTCAGGGCAGGCTCCCGAGGCGGCCGTCGCCACATGAACAGTGGTGAGTCAGGCGGTGGGGAGGGTGAAGAGGAAGGTAGAGCCGTGGGCTAGTTCGCTTTCGGCGCGGATGGAGCCGCCGTGGGCGAGCATGATGTGCTTGGCGATGGCGAGACCGAGGCCGGTGCCTCCGGATTCGCGGGAGCGGGCCTTGTCGACGCGATAGAAGCGTTCGAACAGGCGGGGAAGATGCTCGGAGGCGATGCCGGCGCCGAAGTCCTGAACGAAGAATTCTACAGCGTGAGGAATGGCGCGGGCACCGAGAATGATCCGTCCACCGCCGGCACCGGACTTCAATCCGGACTGCGATCCGGACTGTGATCCGTACTTCAGGGCATTGTCGATGAGGTTGGAGAAGACCTGGTGGATGGCTTCGCGGTCGGCGAGGACGGAGCGCAGATGCTGAATCGGCGAATCTTCGTTTTGCGCAGCGTCCAGAACTCGGCTGTCTTGAAATTGCCCATCTTGAATCTGCACGTCTTGAATCGGCACGTCTTGAATCAGCAGATCAATTCCATGAGAACGGGCGATTTCGCGGAAGCTTTCTTCGGCGTCGTGGACAAGCTCGGCGGGAGGGACGGGCTCCATCTCGAAACGGGTTTCGCCAGATTCGACGCGGGCCAGAGTAAGCAGATCCTCGGTAAGGCGGGCCATGCGGGAGGAGTTCTTGCGGATTATTTCGAGAAACTCGCGCGTGGGAGCACCGTTGTCGGGAGTGCTGTCGAGCAAGGTCTCCGCATAGCCTTGAATCGAAGTGAGAGGCGTGCGCAGTTCGTGAGAGACGTTGGCGATGAAGTCGCGGCGGGTTTTTTCGACGCGCTCGGTTTCAGTGAGGTCGCGGAGAACGGCGACGGCGCCCCCGCCAGGCAGAGGAGCGGCGGTTACGTCAAACGCACGGCCCGGAACAATGGACGTGGCGCGAGCAGTTTTGACTTCGCGAGTGACGGTGGCTTCCTTCACGGAGGCGAGGAAGTCGGGATCGCGGATGGTTTCCTCAACCGGCTGCTGCAGGCGGGCGCCTTGCGGAACGAGGTGGTCCATGGGTTGATTGGCCCACTGCACGTGGCCGTCGGCGCTGACGGCAATGACGGCGTCCTGCATGCTGTTGAGCAGGGTTTCGAGCTGGCGCTGGCTGGAGCGAACGGCGGCAAAACTTTGCTCGACACGGCGGGCAGTCTTATCAATGGCGCCGGCGACGCGGCCTACCTCGTCCGCCGAAGTTTCGAGGACGCGGGCCTGAAGATCGCCGTCGGCGATGCGGCCGGCGACCTCGACGATGCGCTCCAGGCGCCGAGCGGTCCAATTGGCGGCTACGGCGGCAACTACGAATGCAAAGAGTAATGCCAGCCCGGAAGCAAGTTCCAGGCGGTGGCGAATCTGCAGTGAGACGGCTTCCACGTCGGAGAGGGGGTAGGCGAGGCGGGCGGCGCCGCCGAGCATGGCGTCGAAAGTAACGGCCGTGGCCAAAATGACGACCACAAAGGCGGCCATCAGCTTAGCAAAAATCCCGTTTCTCACTTCTTTCTCACTCTCACAACTTCCTTATTACGCTCATTTTGGGGCCTCGAAGCGGTAGCCGGCGCCGCGCACGGTCTTGAGATAGCGCGGGTTTTCCGGGTCCGGCTCGATTTTTTCGCGTATGCGGCGGACATAGACGTCGACCGAGCGCGGGGTTACGTAGGAAGTGTCGCGCCAGACGGAATCGAGAAGATGATCGCGGGAAAAGACGCGGCCGAGGTGGCGCGCGAAATAATCGAGCAGGCGAAACTCGGTGGCGGTGGTAGGGACGGTTTGTCCACGAACGGTGAGAATCATGGCGGCGGGGTCGATAGCGATTTCGCCGACCTTGAGCGGACTGGCCGGAAGCGGGCGTTCGAAACGGCGCAGCACGGCTTTGACGCGAGCCACGAGTTCGCGGGGGCTGAAAGGTTTGGCGATGTAGTCGTCGGCTCCGATCTCGAGACCGAGGACGCGGTCGGCTTCACTGCTCTTGGCGGTCAGGAAAATCACCGGCACGGACGCGAGGCCCACGGTTCGGCGCACAGTGCGGCAGAGTTCCAGGCCATCTTTGCCGGGAACCATGATGTCGAGCACGAAAAGCGCGGGGCGCTGGCGTTCGGCGTCGGCGATTACGTTGGAACCGTTGGGATAGACGCGCACGGCGAAACCGTCATTCTCCAGGTGGTGGCGAACAAGGCGGGAAATATCAGGATCGTCTTCGACGACGAAGATGCTGGGTTTCACGAGAGTATTGTAGCGAACGCAGTACCTAGTACCTAGCACCGAGTGGCCGGTTCGGAGTCGCGAGACATATTTTTATCGGATTGTAACAATCAGGTTGGCGGCGGGGTCGAGATGGAAGCGTTTCTTAGGCGGAATTACTGTGGTGGCGCTGTATTCGGTGATGATGGCGGGGCCGGCGTATGTCTTGCCGGGCTTTAGCGTCTCGCGGGAGAAGATGGACGTGGCGAGTTTCTTGCCTTCGAATACGACCTGGGCTTTAGGCGTGGAGGGCGAGGCGAGCTTTGCTCGGCCTGGACGTGCGAATGCGCCCGTCCCCACATGGGCTGTCTTCACACCGGCCCTCCCCGCATGGGTTGTCGCGGACTTCATTAGTGCTCGGAGGCGGAGGGTTACCAGTTCTACTTGGCGATCGGGGTGGGCGTAGCCGTAGCGGCGGTGATGTTCGTCGTGGAAATCCTTGAGTAGATTCCTGGTGTAGGGCAGATTTAATTCGTATCCCTGGCCGCGGTAGCGAAGGTCGATGCTGGTCTGATGATTCACTCTTCCCGGCCAGTCTTCCTTTTGAAAGTCTTCCGTGGCTTGTTTCTGGAGAAGCGATAATTCGCGATTCAGTTGAGCGGTCGGAAGTTTGCCTGACACCGGCCACAGGACGGTGCGGGAGTAATCTTTGACTACGTCGCTGAAAAGAATGCCGAGCGCGGAAAGCGCGCCTGGCAGCGCGGGCACGATCACGCAGGGAATGCTGAGAGAGTCCGCGAGGGCGCAGGCGTGAAGGCCTCCGGCGCCACCGAAAGCTACCAAGGCGAAGTCGCGGGGATCACGTCCGCGCTCGATCGACACCACACGGATAGCTTTTTCCATGGTGGCGTTGACCACGCGGATTACGCCGGAGGCGAATTTCTCGATGGTTAGCGGACTTCTCCGCTGCTTCAGCCCTGCTTTTTTCAGCCACTCGGCGGTCACGCTGCGGGTGCGCTCAAGATCGAGAGTGAAATCTCCGCCGAGGAAGCGCGTGGGTTGCAGGCGTCCTAGTAAGAGGTTGGCGTCGGTGACAGTCGGCTGGATGCCGCGGCCATAGCAGATGGGGCCGGGATCGGCGCCAGCGGATTCGGGGCCTACGCGAAGAACGCCCGCGGCGTCGAAGCGGGCTAGCGAGCCTCCGCCTGCGCCGACGGTGTGGATATCGAGCATGGGGACGCCGATGGGGAGTCCGGCGACTTCGGCGTGGCTGGCGGTGGTGATGGCGCCTTCTACCAGGGAGACGTCGGTGGAAGTGCCTCCCATGTCGAAGGCGATAATGCGGTCGAAGCCGCTGGCGCGGGCGCTGGCGGCGGCGCCGACTACGCCTCCGGCGGGGCCGGAGAGAACTGTGCGGACGGGTTCGGTTGCAGCAGACTCCAGAGGTGTGATGCCGCCGCTGGATTGCATGACGAAAATCCTCGGGGCGCGTTGATGTCCCTCAGGGGCTAAAGCCCCGATCGATTTGGATTGTTTTAACGCAGCGCTGAGGCGCTGCTCCACCCGCCACAGCCGCTGCTCTAGATTCTCGAAGTAACGCTGCATTACCGGTTGGAGGTAGGCGTTGATTACTGCCGTGGAGGCGCGTTCGTACTCGCGGAATTCGGGGAGTATCTGCTGGGAGATGGAGAGCGGGATGCCTAACGGCTTAAGAGCTTCCGCGATCGCTTGCTCGTTTTTTGGATTCGCGAAGGAGAAGAGTAGCGAGATAGCGACGGATTCGGGTTGCTTCGCTGCTACTTGGGTTGCTAGCGATTTCAGCTCCGCGGGCGAAGGCTTGGTCAGGATTTTGCCGTCGCTGGCAGTGCGTTCTTCGATGCCGAAACGGAGATCGGCGGGAACCAGCGGTTCGACTCGGTCGAAGAAGAAATCGTAGAGCTCGGGGCGGGCCTGGCGGCCGATCTCGATGGCATCCTCGAAACCGGCGGTGGTCACCAGAGCGGTGCGCGCGCCTTTGCGTTCGAGCAGGGTGTTGGTGCCGACTGTGGTGCCGTGCAGGATCACGAACTCACCTTGGTGATTGATCTTGCGGATGGCTTCGACGATGGCTTGTGAAGGATCGGCGGGAGTGGAGAAGACTTTCAACATGCGCACGCCGCCGCGGGCGGTATCGGTCCAGACACAGTCAGTGAAGGTACCCCCGGTGTCGATGGCTATGCGGAGGGGTTGGGAGCGGCCGGCCATGGAGTTGATTCGGAAATCAGGGTAACATTTGCGGCTATGAGATATGCGTTTCTGATCGAGAGCTATGCCACCGAGCGGGTGAAAGTGGTCAGCGTGTGGAGCGAGTTCCGGGACGAGGATCTTGCGGAGCGGCCGCGGGAGGGTGATCCGCGCGGGCGCAGTGTGCATGAGCAGATGGTGCATCAGTGCGTG
>Ga0209420_1001028_pt1 | contig 13732 bp, 9 predicted proteins | sample BlaSpr_A8_OM1_O1_FD_187972 | JGI IMG/M metagenome (GOLD analysis project Ga0209420, IMG submission 187972) | Forest soil microbial communities from Thunder Bay, Ontario, Canada - Black Spruce, Ontario site 2_A8_OM1_O1 (SPAdes) (version 2) | ecosystem: Environmental > Terrestrial > Soil > Boreal... | reverse complement strand
AATGGTCGCAACGCTACGATCTGCGCAGCGCCGACATATTGACATTCGAAGATCAGATTGCCACCAAGGTCGTGGAAGGCCTCCGGATCGAAATCTCCCCCACCGAGCAAAAAGCGATAGAGCAGCCGGCAACCACCAGTGTCGATGCCTACAACGATTATCTGCAGGCCCGTTTCTACATGAATGAATATCTGACACATTCGCGTCTGGAGAGCCTGCAGGAAGGCGAGCATCTGCTTCTGCATGCCATTTCACTGGACAACAATTTCGCCGACGCTTATGCCCTGCTGGCACAAATGTATGGGTTTCAGAGCGCAAACTTCATGGAGAATGCTGGGGCCAATCTGAAGCGCGGCGAGGCGGCTGCTCAAAACGCCTTGCGGATCAACCCCCAGTCGGCCGAGGGATTAACCGCACTGGGAACCATTTATGGTGAGGAAGGACGGGAGCAGGAAGCAATTCGCACTCTTAAACAGGCAGTCTCACTCGCACCCAACAGCGGAGCCGCCTGGCAAGGCCTGGGGTATTCGTCCTATTACGCCGGCCTCAACGAACTGTCTGAACAGGCCTATCGCCGGCTTATTGAATTGAACCCCATGCCTCTTCAGCCCCACTGGATGCGCGCCCGCATGCTCCTATACAGCGGCAAGCCGGCGGAAGCAGACAAAGAAATGCGGCAACTGGTTGCCTCCAACCCGGACCAATTCAAGGCTCTCGCCTACTTCGGCATGGTCCTCTATTACGAAGGCAAGCTCGATGAGGCCCAGATCAATCTCGAGCGCTCCCTTGCACTTTCTCCCAATTCCGGCGACGACGTACCCCCGATCGCGGCAGCATTCCTGTACGCGTCACGTAATCAGCGAGAGAAGATCGACCGCAGGTTATTCCAATACCGGCCCGAACAGATTGTCGATGGTGACCAAGCCTACTGGCAGGGAGGAATCTATGCCCTGCTCGGTGACCGCCAGCAGGCCCTCGATTGGCTCAAACGCGCGGTCGCGCTGGGAGACGTGAACTACCCCTGGTTCGAACGCGACAAAAACTACGACAACCTCCGGTCCGACCCGGAATATCAATCAATCATGGCGGGTGTCCGCCAGCGCTGGGAAGCCTACAAGAAGGAGTTCGACGACGCCCGACAATCGGCGGGGAGATTCCGGTTTGTCGATTTCCATTTTACGGAACTGTTGTAATCAGCCCGTTTACACTCGGTGAGGTCGTTCTCGACTCCTGACTTCCGCCACAACCTCCCCACAGTGTTATCATTTCTTCCCTGACCGCATTCCATGCGAATTAGGCCTACCTTCCCCATCGTTCTGGCGGTCGTGGTCGTTGCCGCGTCAGTGACTCTCGCGGTCCAGTTGCGCAAACACGCTCCCCCTGAGCCCGCTCGTCTGTTGCCCGGAGGGGACGCATTTTTTTACCTCGATCTCGGCCGGGCACGGAGGCTGAACTCGGGAAACAAACTGCCCGCCGTCAGCCACGATCCGGAGTACGACCGCTTCCTTCGTGAGACCGGCTTTGAGTTCGAACGCGATCTCGATAAAGCCGCGTTTGCCATCCACTACCCCGCCAGATGGCCCGGCGGCGGAACTGGCGGCTCCTCTCCCGAGGTACGCTTCTCTGAGGTGCTCGAAGGAAGATTCCAAGGCGAGCGCCTCGTGGCCTATCTACGGCAGATCGCCCAATCGGTCGAGAACTATCACTCGGATGAAATCTTCACGATTGTTTTGGAGGGCAGATCGTTGCGGGTCGCGGTGCTGAGCGCCGATTCGGTGGCCGCCTCCAATCATGACGACCCTGCCGTCATTCGTGGAATGATCGACCGCTCGAAGCGGCTGGCCTCTCCCTTCGGAGGCCCGGCGTTGCTGCGTCAATATTACAAGTATGTCCAGTTGGCCAGTCTGGCGTGGGTGGTCGCGCGCGTCGATCCTTCCTCGCCCGAAGCGGGCGGTTGGAGCACAATTTTCTCGAGCCCCGCCACGCTCGTCGTCTCCGGAAGCTATCTCAGTCCACTTCACCTGAGGGCTGATGCGGTTCACCTTCGCGCTGAAGCCTTTACTCGATCGCCTGACGAGGCGCACGCCGTCACCGATAAAGTGAATGTCTTCGTCGCCCTGACCCGCTCCGCCGAAACCTCTGTGGGAAGCCACGGCAGCGATGCCGATGTGAAAACCTTCTTCGAGAGTCTAAAAGTAAGGGACGAGAGCGACCGGGCCGTGTTGACGGCCGTCATGCCTCTCGGATTTCTGCGCAAAATGCTGTCCGGGTCTACGCCTGACTTGAGCGAGCCGGCCGCGGCCTCGCCTGCAGAAGCGCCGGCGAAATCACGTTAGTCGAGAAATCCGCCGGCCGCGTGCAACTAAACACCGTTCCAAGCGTCTGATTGCTTACGGAGAATAACTCCCGCGGGTACAATTAAAGGCGCATGTCCACCCTCCCACTCCCGATTGCCGCATTTTTCGCGGGGCTCATTTCGTTTCTCTCGCCCTGCGTGCTTCCGCTGGTGCCGGGCTACCTTTCTCTGATCTCGGGGGCCGGTTTGGAAGAACTCAAAACGCCTCAGGGACAGCTCATGCGGCGGGTAATGGTGAACTCGGTTGGGTTCATCCTGGGCTTCAGCGTTGTTTTTATCGCGCTGGGAGCGGCAGCGACGGAAATCGGCCAGGTGCTCGGGATCTACAAACATACGCTCGCGCGGGTCGCGGGCGTGATCATCATCCTCTTTGGATTGCACCTGACTGGCATTTTCAAGATCAAAGCGCTCTACACGGACGCGCGCTTGCACAGCGTAAAAGGCAGCAGCACGCCGGTGGGCGCGTTCGTGATCGGCTTCGCATTCGCCTTCGGCTGGACTCCATGTCTGGGCCCGATTCTGACCGCGATTCTCACCATCGCCGGAGAACAAGATACGCTGGTGAAGGGGGTCCTGCTGCTGGCAGTTTATTCGCTGGGCTTGGCCGTGCCGTTTCTGGTGACATCACTTTTGATGGAGCGCTTTCTCAAGTTTTACAGCCGCTTCCGCTCTCACATGCATGCTTTGGAGATAGCCAGCGGCGGCCTGCTGATCGCGCTCGGAGTATTGCTTGTGATCGGCCGTTTTACTTTGATTTCGAATTGGCTTTCGTTCCTGAACCGCTTCGCCTTATAGGCCGGTTGGGGAGTAATCTATTTTTAGGATTTAGTTGCGCGAATTAAGGAGTTTGCGAATGGAAACATCACCAGGAACAGTCGACACCGCACCGAGCACCGGACAGCCGCCCGAGCCGCCATCCTCCCAAGTAGTTCCGCCCAGCCCGGACCAGCCATCCGGCAAGGGGACCCGGAACCCTGTCATCCTGGTTGTCGTGGCGTTCGTGGCCGCGCTGATGCTTTACTTCGGCTATCACCAGGCGCGGCGCACCGGCGCGGGTTCAGCGGCGCGACTCACCCAGTCCAGTCTCGCTCCCGATTTCTCTCTGGAGTCGCTCGATGGCAGGAACCTGCGCCTCTCCGACCTTCGCGGCAAGGCTGTGCTGCTCAATTTCTGGGCTACCTGGTGCGGCCCGTGCAAGATTGAAATGCCCTGGTTCGTTGACCTGCAAAAACAGTACGGCTCCCAGGGATTGCAGATTGTCGGTGTCGCCATGGACGACGCCAGCAAGGAAGACATCAGCAAGTTTGCCAAAGATATGGGCGTGAACTATCCCATTCTGATTGGAAAGGAATCGGTGGGCGATCAGTATGGCGGAGTTCCTGCCTTGCCGGAAAGCTTCCTGATTTCGCGCGACGGCAAGATCGTCGATAAAATCATCGGGTTAAGGGGCAAGGCTGACATTGAAGAGGCTATCAAGAAGACGCTCGACACCCAAGCGGCAAAGAGCGAAGCATCGGTGAATAAAGTAAGCGAGGATGGGCCTGTTCTGAAGTAACAGCCCGTTACGCGGAAATTGCTCTACTATATTCATTCGGAGCGATCCCGCGCGGTCCATTCGCGCCGACACTAACTGATGACTCCCAAGACGAACCGCCGACGCAACCAACAGCCAGCGACGTCAGGATTAGTCTTCCTCATTCTCATTGCTTCGTTGTCGGCTGCGATTCCGGGGGCGGCGCAAACTCCCGGGAAAGCTCCGTCCCTCACCGTGGCTGCCGTGCCGCCGACCACGGCTCAGCGCGCCTCGCAGACCATGGTGAAGCTGAATTTTCGCGTCCCTGCGGGCTACCACATCAACTCGCATACACCTAAGTCGGAATTCCTCATTCCAACCGCCCTGAAGATCGACGTCCCCACTGACATCATCCTGGGAAAGACTGTATATCCGGCCGGCGAAGATCGGACTTTTCCGTTCTCTCCCGACGAAACGCTGAATGTTTATAGCGGAGACTTCACCATCGCCGTAGGAGTGCATCCGCTGCACTCAGTGGTCCCCGGAAAATACTTAATGCACGGCGTGCTGCGCTATCAGGCTTGCGACAATGCGGCCTGCTATCCTCCGAAAAATTTGCCTGTGAGTTTTGAAGTGAAGGTCGTGAAAGAACCGCCCGAGCACCACGCCAACCCCGCGCAGAGCCCGCACGTTCATAACTAGCACGTTCCGAAACGGAACGTTGCGCAAAATTAGGCTTCGTACCGTCTTGTTTACCACCCACCTGCGCCATACCCTGATCACTGGGCCCGTGGTGGAATCGGTAGCACGTTAGCCCCGACTTGAATACTCCGCTCGGGGTTTTGCTTTTCTAGCTCTTGCCGCCTTGCTTCTTCTCCACCTTAGCCCAAGTATCTTTCAACGCGACTGTGCGGTTGAACACCGGCGCTCCGGGCTTAGAGTCGGGATCAACACAGAAGTAGCCCAGACGCTCGAACTGGTACCGGCTGCCGGCAACAGCACTGGCCAGCGACGGTTCCAGCTTCGCGTGCGCGATTACTTCTAGCGAGTTCGGATTCAGATTGGCTGTGAAGTCCTGGCCATCTTCGACTTCGCTGGGGTTTTCTTTCGAAAATAGGTTCTCGTACATCCGTACTTCGGCATCGATGGCTTTCGTAGCCGAGACCCAGTGAATGGTTGACTTCACCTTGCGGCCGTCGGGAGCATTGCCACCGCGCGTGGCGGCATCGTAGGTGCAATGCACTTCCACCACCTCGCCATTTTCATTTTTCACGACGCTCTTGCACGTAATGAAGTAGCCGTAGCGCAGACGGACCTCGCGTCCCGGCGACAATCGGAAATATCCCTTCGGCGGTTCTTCTCGGAAGTCATCCTGCTCGATGTAAAGCACGCGTGAGAACGGCACTTTTCGCCTACCGGCGCTCGCGTCTTCGGGATTGTTCACCGCGTCCATCTCTTCGACCTGATTTTCTGGATAGTTGTCGATTACTACTTTCAGCGGACGCAGCACGGCCATCACCCGCAGGCTGCGCTTGTTCAGATCTTCGCGGACGAAGTGTTCGAGCATGGCCAGCTCGATTGAACCATTGGTCTTTGATACGCCAATCGCGCCGACGAAGTTGCGCACTGCCTCGGGCGTGTAGCCGCGGCGACGAATGCCGCCGAGGGTGGGCATGCGGGGATCGTCCCATCCGGTCACGCGGCCTTCCTCCACCAACTGCAGCAGCTTGCGCTTGCTCAACAGCGTGCAGGTGAGGTTCAGGCGGTCAAACTCGATCTGCCGCGACGGGAAGATACCCAGTTGCTGGATGAACCAGTTGTAGAGCGGGCGATGGTCTTCGAACTCGAGGGTGCAGAGAGAATGCGTAACGCGCTCGATGGAATCCGACTGTCCATGCGCGAAGTCGTACATCGGATAGATGCACCACTTGTTGCCGGTGCGGTGATGTTCGGCGTGGAGGATGCGGTACATTACCGGATCGCGGAAGTTAAGATTGGGCGACGCCATGTCGATCTTCGCGCGCAGCGTGCGCGAGCCGTCGGGAAATTCGCGGGCTCGCATGCGTTCGAACAGATTCAGGTTTTCTTCGACCGAGCGGTTGCGATAGGGACTGTCCTTACCTGGTTCCGTGAGCGTGCCGCGATGATTGCGAATCTCGTCGGCGCTTAAGTCGTCGACGTAGGCCTTGCCATCTTTGATCAGCTTGATCGCCCATTCGTAGAGCTGATCGAAATAATCGGACGCGTAAAAAAGTCCGTCCCACTTGTAGCCGAGCCAGCTGACGTCGGCCTTGATCGACTCCACGTATTCGGTTTCTTCCTTTTGGGGATTGGTATCGTCGAAGCGGAGATTCGTATGTCCGCCGAATTCGTCAGCCAAGCCGAAGTCTATGCAGATTGCCTTGGCATGGCCGATGTGGAGATGGCCATTGGGCTCGGGAGGGAAGCGGGTCTGCACGCGGCCGTTGTGCTTGTTGGTCTTGAGGTCTTCGAGAATGATGTCGCGGATGAAGTTCGACGGAGCAGGCGACGGCGAGGCAGCCACAGCTTTTTCTCCGGCTTCGCTTGGGGGAGATGGATTCATTGCTCTTTGATCTTATCGCAAGCAGCGTGGAGGAAGGTCGGCTGTCAGGGATTCTGGAATCATGACTTTAATCAATGACTTCGGAGATTTTCCACGTGACGGATAGTTTGTCACTGACTCCTGACGCGGTCTGTGGACTGGCTTCGAGTTTTAGCTCTCCTTAATATTGGGACATATGGCTGTTTACTGTGTGGTTATTGGGGTACCCCTCCCCCTGATCTGTGGGGCTCATGGTGTTAGCGTGAAATTGCGAAATGATCTATTGGGCTCACCAACTTACGGCCAAAATCTTGAGCCCGCACTACTTAGCCCGATTCCAGGCCAGTGAAAACCGCAATTCCGCACTGCACCTGCGGCGATGATCGCTATCGAGGCTGTGGACGGCAAGGTTAGATGTCACAAGGAGGAAGAGCTAACCGCCGATCTTTTCGGTCGCCTGCCCGATCCTCGTTAGGGTCGTCTCCCTCCCCAGAACTTCCAGCGTCTCAAACAAAGGCGGGGCGTTCTTGCGGCCGCAGACAGCGACACGGATGGGCTGAAACATCTGTCCGGCTTTGACTCCCAGGTCCTGTGCGGCGGCGCGCAGAGCCTGATCCAGAGGGTCGTGTTTGAATTCGACATTCGCCAACACTTCGCGAGCCCGCGTGAGGACTTTCATTGCCATCGCCGCGTCTCCCTTTTGCGGGATGAGTTCAGCCGGATCGTAGGGCGGGAGTTGGTCGACGAAAAAGAAGTCCGCGGCGGTGAGCACATCGCGGAGCAGCTTGATGCGCTCGCGGATCAGCGGCGTGACTCGCAACATCTTCTCCGGTGCGACCTTGAGTCCGGCATCGCGCACAATGGGGAGCAGGCGGGCACTTAAATCCTCAACCGGCAAGCCGCGAATGTGCTCGGCGTTGAGCCAGAGCGCCTTGGGATCGAACGTGTCTTCGGGGGCGGAAACACCAGGATCGCTCGCTTCGCGAGGGATGACAATGCGGCCCTTGGTGACGACATTGGCGGCAGGGCTGCCGCCTTGAGCGATTGATTCCTTGAAGTTCACGACTGCATTTGAGCGGTTGATGCCTTCCAGCGAGAAGGCATCGATAAGATCCTGCAGGGACATATTCTCTCGGTCGTTCTTGGGCGACCAGCCGAGCAGGCAGAGGAAATTGATGAAGGCCTCGGACAGGAATCCCGCATCGCGGTAGGTGGTAACGCTGACGACTGGACCGTGGCGGCGCTTGGAAAGTTTCGTGCCGTCGGGTGCGACCAGCAGGGGCAGATGGGCGAACTGGGGCGGTGTAAAGCCGGCCGCCTCGAAAATGAGGACGTGTTTGAAAGTATTGGTGAGATGGTCCTGACCGCGGATGATGTGCGAGATGCGCAGGTCGGCGTCATCGGCGCAGGAGGCGAGGTGGTAAGTCGGCATGCCGTCGGAGCGGAGCAGGGCAAAATCTTCGATGTCGGCGGCAGCTTTTATCTGCTCGCCGTAGACAGCATCCCTGAAGTGGATGGACAATTTGCCTTCGGCAAATCGGACAGCCGAGGCCGGCTGTCCCCACACATTCCCCTCGCGCGGCACGCGAAAGCGCAGTGCAAACGGCTCTCCTGCGGCGGTGCGGCGATCGCTCTCAGCACGCGAGAGTTCTCGCGCTCCTGGATTGAAGAGCCAGGTTCCTTGCGCGCCTGATTTCTCGGCGTCTCCGGTGTGGGCGGGGGTGAAGTCGCGATAGGCGAGGCCTTTCTCGAAGATCGTCCACGCGGTCTTGCGGTGCAAATCGATGCGGTCGGATTGTTTGTATTCTTCGTCCCAGCTTAAGTTCAGCCATTTCAATCCGTCGAAAATGGAATCCACCGAGGCCTGCGTGTTGCGCTCGACGTCAGTGTCGTCGAGGCGGAGGATCATGGTCCCGCCATTGTGGCGGGCGTAGAGCCAGTTGAAGATGAAAGTACGCGCGCTGCCCACATGAAGAAAGCCGGTAGGCGATGGTGCGAAGCGCACCCGTGGCTTCAAGAATGACGTGGATTCGGGCATAGGAGGCTAAAGCCTGATGGTATGGGCGTAAGAAAAGTATCGTCAAGCGATCGGGGTGGACAAAGCGCGGTTAAGTAACTGATTCCGGGGTATTCTCGTGTCGGGGCATGTCCTTAAATCCTGTTGTGTTCGCACCCCTTGCTGTGAAAGCATTAGGTATTAACTTCTCCTAAGCCGCCGATCGATCTCCGCGGGAAGGGTTCTCCGGGCCTCATGAACAGCGTCGTCATCAGCATGGTGGTGATTCCGGGACTAGTCTCGGTGCTGCTGTTCCTGGTGTTCACCTACCTCTACGAACAAAGCCGGCAGGCGTATTTCCGCGCCTGGCAGCTGGCCTGGGCGGCGTATTCGCTGCATTACGTTCTGCATGCGGTGTCATTTTACGGCGCGCCTTCGCTCCTGGTGTTCTTCGCGAGTTCTTTATTCCTGGTGGCGATGGCTTTGTGCATCTTTGTTTCGACCCGCCTGATGCGCGGACCGTCGTGTTTTCGCTGGTATGACGCTGCGCTGGCCGTTGCCGGAATTGTGCTGGTGTGCTTCAACTTGCAGGAGCACATGGTAGCGGGCACGTTTCAGGAAGCGGCGCAGCCTGCCATCGCCCTCGACCTGGGAATTGCTGCCGTGCTCTTGTACTGTTCGGCCGTGTTCTTCGTGAACGGTCACCGCCGGGGATCGCTCGCGTTTAAAGTGCTGGGGTTCTCGCTGGCGTTGTGGGCGGTCTTGATGGGCGCGGGGCAATTCCGCAGTCCGTGGGGAGCGCGTTTCGGCAGCGCTGCCAATTATCTGGGGCCGATACCGCAGATGCTGCTGGGCATTGCGATGGTGATGGTGCTGTTTGAGAACGAGCGCAACGCGGTGCAGGAGAATACGCTGGCGCTTTCGACTTTGGGAGTGGACCCGCGGCGCCTGCTCTCGGCCGACGATTTGCTGCCCAGCATGCAGTCCGCGCTGGATCGCCTGGCGGGCGCATTGTCGGCGCGGCGGGCGATCATCTACATCTCGGAGCGCTGGCGCGGGCTGTTGCCCTCAGTGGAGCGGGGATTCCCGGCGCAATTCCTCGAGGTTTTGACGACGACCGGGGCGGGGGAATACATCTGCGAACTGGCCTACCGGCAGGGCGGCCTGTTCACGGTGCATGATCTGGCCCATATGGCGGAGCCGCTGCCTATAGGCCCGAGCGGGACTTATGCCGATTTCAAAAAGGTCTTTACCGAGGCGGATATTCGGAACCTGACTGCCGTGAGCCTGCAGACCCGCGAACACGCGTTTGGCGTGATTTTGTTTCCTCATGCGGAGCGTAAGGCGTTTGGCGCGTCAGGTCCGCGCCTGATGGTAGGGCTGGCTCTGCAACTCGGGCTCACGCTTGAGAACTACCTGATTGCGCACGATGCCCACCGGCGCACCCAAGAGTATGAGTTGCTCACGCAGATTGGGCAGGCCATAAGCTCGCGGCTCGATCAGGATGAAGTGTTGCGCACCATCCACACCGAGTTGGGGCAGATTTTCCACACCGACAACTTCTACATCGCATTTCAGGAAGGCGATGTAATCCGCTTCGAGCTGGAAGTGCAGGACGGCCGAAGCCTTCCCAAGCGCTCGCGCAAGCTGGATAACGCATTCACCGAGTATGTGATCCGGACCGGGCAGCCGCTGTTGATACGGTCTGAGCTGGAGAAGACGAGGGGGCGATTGGGCGTCACCTACCGGCCGGAGCATCCTGCCAAGTGCCTGTGCGCGGCGCCGATTTTGCTGGGCAACAAGCCAGCGGGCGTGATTTTTGCCATGAGTAAGGAACGCGAATTTGTGTTCGAACAGCGGGACCTGGATGTGCTGATGACCGCTGCGGGCCAGGTTTCGGTTGCGGTGGAGAATGCGCGCCTGTTCGCGGAAGAACAACGGCGCTCGCGGCAGCTGGCATTTCTCAACAACATTTCGCGCACCGCCATTTCGAGCGACGATCCAGTGCACATGCTGGGACAGATTGTTGGAGAGATTCAGAAGAACTTCAGCTTTGATCACATTGGCATCGGCTTGCTCGATTACGGGACCAAGGAGATCGAAATTAAAGCCGAAGCTGGGGCCACGGCGCATGCCATGGGCAAACGCATCCCGCTGGGGATCGGGATTCTGGGGCGGGTGGCGCGCACGGGCGAGCGGGCGCTGGTTCAGAATGGCGTGGAAGGCCAGATTGGCGCGATTCTGCCGGAATCGCGGTCGGTGCTATGCATCCCGATCACCTACGGCGAGACGCTGCTGGGCGCGCTGAACATCGAAAGCCGCAACGACAGAGCGTTTTCGCCGCAGGACGTTCTCATTCTCAACACTCTGGCTGACCTGCTGGCTACGGCGCTGCACAATGCTTTCGTGTTCCAGAAGCTGCAACAGCAGTCGATTACCGACGGCCTGACGGGAATCAAGACGCGGCGCTTTTTCTGGGAGGCGCTGTCGGCGGAGTGGAAGCGCGCTTCGCGCTCGGGACGTCCGTTCTCCGTAGTGCTGATTGACCTGGATAAATTCAAGGAAGTAAATGACACTATGGGCCACTTTGAGGGCGACCTGGTGCTGGCTCGAGTGGGACGGCTGCTGGAGCAAAAGTCCCGACAATCGAATGTGGTGGCCCGCTATGGTGGAGATGAGTTCATCGTCCTGATGCCGGAGACCGGGCCGGAGCAGGCCCAGGTGCTGGCCGAGCGCTTGCGGCAATGGATGGTTCAGGACCCCATGTTGAGCGAGCACGACATCACCGGCAGCTTCGGAGTGGCGAGCTTTCCGACTCATGGCTTCTCCATCGAAGACATTATTCGCGTGGCCGACGCGGGCATGTATGTTTCGAAGCGTTCCGGCGGCAATCGTGTGTCGGCGGCTGAGGAGTTTGCTGCGGGCGAGGAATTTGCTTCCCAGCGCCAGCAGATTTCCGCCTACATCGAGGGCTTTCTGCAGCGCGAGCACAACGGGCCGGAGCATCTCGAAGAACTGGCTTCGATGCTGGTGAAATTCTGCGGCGGCGAAGAGGATTGCAACGTGCCACTGCTGAAGGAATCGATTGAAGTCCTGAGCCGGGCCGCTGAATCTCGCGAGCTACGCACCGCCGGCCACGGCGATCTGGTGGCGCGCTATACCGAGATTCTGGCGCGCGCGCTGCACTTGCCACCGGAGGAAACCGCCGATCTGGTCTACGCGGCGCGCATTCACGACGTGGGCAAGATCTTCGTCCCGGAACGCATTCTGAATAAGCCGGGGCCGCTTACCGACGACGAATTCTTTTTAGTGAAGATGCACGCGCGGGTTGGAGCCGAGATCGCGGGCAGTCTGCCGCACAGCGCCATGATGCGACACGCGATTGAACACCATCACCAGCGTTTTGATGGCACCGGCTATCCCGATGGCGCCAAGGGCGAGCAGATCCCTTTATGGGCGCGCATAATTGCGCTCGCCGATGCCTATGCCAACATGGTGACCGAGCAATCGATTGCCGCGGCACGCACTCCCGATCAGGCGCTCGACGAGCTGGCCAAGATGAGCGGCACCGGCTTCGATGGGATGCTGGTGCGGTTGCTATTGCGCGAGTTGAAATCGGAGCGGGCGTCTTCGGCGAAGGATGGTTTCTAAGGCCCGGTGCTAACTGCTGGATGTATGCTTCCGCTTAGCCACAGTCCAAAGGCAGGATAGCAATGAAGAGAGCAGTGCGAACAAAATGGCTGTCTTAGGGGTTCTGCTTTTGGCGAGCGTTTCGATGGCACGGGCTCAGAGTCGAGCGGATTACTCCGGCACGGGCTCCGTCGAATACAGGTCCGGTCAGCTTTGGACAACTGCCCAAGGCATCGGTGTCTCGGTTCTCGCAGTCGAGGACGTTCAAAGAGTTGGTAAGGTTGTTCACGTCAGAGTCGGGAATATTCCGTATCAGAGCAGCGGGGACATTCACCTGACCCGCGCTATCGAACACATCGCCTTAACCGGGAAGATGATGCGAAAGAGTGAGCTCGTTTCGTCAAAGGAGAATATCGTCCTACCTGAGTCCTCGATTGACGCTCACAGAAAGTGGGAAGAGCAGAAGAAGCATCAGATATTCAAGGTGCCGATTCAAAAGGCGATTCTGACCGAGGGCAATGTGATGGGGCCGATGATCTGCAATTTTGTTCCCAGCCAGACGTGAGTTCCCCGTTTGTTGACATGATGCCGCCATTACGCAGGTGACGGATTCCCGCCTGTCCGTAAAACGAAATCTGATCCTTCTCCTGATCCAACGACTTGCAACTCTCAGCCAGAAACTGGAAACTGGAAGCTATGTCCGTTCCTCTTTCTCTCTCCGGTAAGGTTGCTTTGATTACGGGCGGTTCACGCGGCATTGGGGCGGCCACGGTGCGTCTGTTTGCGGCTGCGGGTGCGAAGGTCGTGTTCAGCTACCAGAAGGCGCGAGCGCGGGCTGAAGCTTTGGCGAAGGAATGTGGTGAGGCAAACTGTCGTGCGATCGTCAGCAATCTGGACAGCCCTGAGTCTGCTCGCGCGTTGGTTGCGGACGCCGTCAAGATTTTCAGGCGGATCGATATTCTCGTCGCGAATCACGGCGTCTGGCCTGCGCAGGATGTCGCCATCGACAAAATGACCGATGAGCAATGGCGCACTACTCTTTCAACCAACCTTGACGCGGTGTTTGGCCTCGTCAAGCACACGGTCGCTCAGATGAAGGCCCAGCCGCGCAGCGGTGCCGTTGGCGGGCATATCGTTCTGATCAGCTCTACCAGCGGCCAGCGCGGCGAGGCGTTCCATTGCGATTACTCCGCCAGCAAGGGCGCGCTGATCAGTATGACGAAGAGCCTTTCCACGGAGCTGGCACCGGCGGGAATCTATGTGAACAGCGTTGCCCCCGGCTGGGTGGACACGGATATGTCGAAACCGGCGCTCGATGACCCCAGAGCCGGGGAAGAGATTCGGCATACGATTCCGCTTGGGCGTGTCGGCAAGCCGGAGGAGATTGCAGGTCCGGTGCTGTTTTTGTGCACGGAATATGCCGGCTTTATCAGCGGCGAGGTCTTCAATGTGAATGGCGGAGCCGTGCTGGCGGGATAGCTGGGTAGGGAACTTCCGCTCCGGCGTGACGCTGGCGGTTGTTTCGGCATCCAACACGTGTGGAACTCTGAAGAGGCTGCCAGCAGCTACAATTTCGTATTCGGGCGTCACCGACCTGCTGAAGGTGATCTGCTGAATGCGACCACCACCTAAATGAACCGTCCATTTCTCATCGCTGGGCTGGTGTTTGCGGCG
>Ga0209420_1001027_pt1 | contig 13740 bp, 12 predicted proteins | sample BlaSpr_A8_OM1_O1_FD_187972 | JGI IMG/M metagenome (GOLD analysis project Ga0209420, IMG submission 187972) | Forest soil microbial communities from Thunder Bay, Ontario, Canada - Black Spruce, Ontario site 2_A8_OM1_O1 (SPAdes) (version 2) | ecosystem: Environmental > Terrestrial > Soil > Boreal... | reverse complement strand
GCCTGAAGGAGTACGTCAGCGGGCTGAGCCAGCCGATGCTTCTTTTGCTCGACAACTTCGAGCACCTCGTCTCCGCAGGGCCGTTCGTGGCGCAATTGCTGACTACTGGAGTGAAACTCAAGGCTGTGATCACGAGCCAGGCCCCGCTTCATGTTTACGGGGAACACGAATTTCCCGTTCCACCGCTCGCGCTGGCCGATCCCAAATCCATTCCGCCCCTGGAAGTGCTTTCCCGGCTTCCGGCGATCGCGCTCTTTGTAGCGCGCGCGCAGGCTGTGAAACGCGATTTCGCGCTGACGAAAGAAAACGCGCCCGCGGTGGCGTCCATCTGCGCTCGCCTCGACGGGCTGCCTCTTGCCATCGAACTTGCTGCGGCTCGCGTCAAGCTGCTTTCTCCCTCGGCCATGCTGGCGCGCCTCGAAAGCTGCCTCAGCTTGTTGACCGGTGGCGCACGCGATCTACCGAGCCGGCAACAGACTCTTCGCGGCACCGTGGACTGGAGTCATGGCCTGCTCAATGGTGCGGAACAAACTCTTTTCCGGAGGCTGTCTGTGTTTGCCGGAGGCTGCACGCTGGAAGCCGTGGAAGCGGTGTGCGACGCCAAGGGCGATCTGGGCCTCGACATACTCGACGCGATGGCCTCGATGGTGGACAAAAGTCTGGTGCAACAAAGTCTGGTGCAACAAAGCTTGGTGCAGCAGGTGGAGCAGGCCGATCAAGAGGCGCGCTTCTTTATGCTCTCCACCATCCGGGAGTATGCTCGCGAACGCCTCGCCGGGAGCGAAGACGAATCTGTTACTCGCCGGGCCCATGCCGCTTATTACCTGGTGCTTGCCGAAGAGGGCGCCGAGGATTCAGTCGCACACCCGGAATGGCTGGATCGTTTTGAAGTGGAGCACGACAACTTCCGAATGGCTTTGGATTATCTGATCAAAACGGGGAACGCCGAGTGGGGCCTGCGCCTGGGTGCCGCTTTGTTTGGTTTCTGGGAAGCGCGGGAGTATCTCTCCGAGGGCCGGGATGCCATCGCCCGTGTGCTCAGGATGGAAGGAACGGCGACGCGTCCGAAGCTCCGCGCGCGCCTGGTATTCGTGGGGGGCGTGCTGGCCAGTGAGCAGGGCGATTACGACAGCGCGCGGCAAATGTTCGAAGAGAGTCTCCAAGGCTGTCTGAATCTCAACGACAACCGAGGGGTGTCGGTCGCGCTTAATGCTTTGGGGATTACCGCTCGCGATCATGGCGAACTCGCCGATGCATCCCAGCTCTTCGAGCGATGTTTGGCGATCTGGAGGAATCTGGGCGATTCGGCCGGCACCGCCCGCGCGCTCAGCAATCTCGCCAGCGTGATGAAATTGCAGAGAGAATATGCGCGGGCCTTCTTGCTGTATGACGAGTGCGTGACGATGTTCAGGCAGGCCGGCGATGCGGCCGGGGTTGCCTGGACGCTGAACTGCCTGGGAGACGTCGCTCGCGAAAAAGCGGACTTTCCGGCCGCGCGCTCGTTTTGCGAACAGAGTCTGGCGGCGTTTCGGCAGTTGCGGGATGGTTGGGGGATGGCCAGCGCCCTTGCCGATTTAGCCGGTCTAAGCTCGGATCAGGGAAATACAGTGGAAGCGCGGCGTCTCTATGGCCAAAGCATTGAGATGTTTCAGCAGTTGGGCCACAAACGCGGCATCGCACGGGCACTCGAATGTCTTGCGGTAAGCGCCGCGGCGCAGTCAAATGCGGAACAGTCGCTGCATCTGGCAGGGGCCGCTGCCGCACTGCGCCAACGGTTGGGTGCGCCGCTGACGCCGACCGAGCAACCCAGGCTGGAGAAGGCTTTGGAATTTGCGCGCCGAACTCTTGGACATGATGCGGGTCTGACGGCGTGGATGGAAGGCTGGGCGCTGCCGGTCGAACAGGCTGTCAATGAAGCTTTGGCAAGCGACGCAGGAGCAGTGGTTCGAACTCGAGACTCCGCTTAAATCAATTTGCGGTGTTGGGATCCATCAGGCTTCGCACTGCCGAAATACGATTTGCCGGAAAGCCTCCCCGGCGGGCGTGTTCGCGAACCGTTTCCTCGTCTGGCGCCAGGTACACACAATAAACCTTATCGCCGGTGACGTAGGAGTGGAGCCACTTGATTTCCGGTCCCATGTCCTTCAAGACGCTTACCGACTTTCTGGCGACTGCCTGCAATTCCGCATCGGATAATTTACCCGCACCCGGAATTTCGCGCTCGATCACATATTGCGGCATGGCGCACCTCACTCAGGGTTTTATGGTAGCAGAACTTTATGCCGGAAGTGTAGCTCACGTGCGATGAACCATGCTCGGCTCGCGGTCTCTGGCCGCGTCCACATTCCCAGTAGTGGATCAGTTTGAATTTCGATGGCATCTTCGCTCCTCGATGGCGTCATCCTGCGTAGCCGTTCTTCAGGCGGAGCGAAGGATCCCCCGCCACGACGCTGTGTGCCACGGGAGATCCCTCGGCCCGCTGGTAAAAACGCGGGCTCTTCGGGATGACGCCCTGCGCGATTCAGAACTCAGCTTCCCCACTACCATATTTCCCGCTAGTTTGACTGCCATCTTGATCCCTCCTAAGATGAATTTCCGCGTCCAATATTCCTATGATCGGACAGACCATCTCGCATTACCGCATTAGCGGCCAGCTCGGAAGTGGCGGGATGGGAATTGTCTATGAAGCGCAAGATCTTGATCTGGGGCGCAGGGTGGCGCTCAAATTTTTGCCGCCGCAGCTTTCGAGCGATCAGAATGCTCTGGACCGTTTTCTGCTGGAAGCGCGCACCGCCTCGGCACTGAACCATCCCAATATCTGCACCATTTATGCGGTCGAGAAGGTGCAGCTTGAAAATGGGAGCCAGCAGTCGTTCATCGCGATGGAGTTGCTCGAGGGTGAGACGCTGGACCGGCGGCTCGGCGCCGGCGCGATGCCGCTGGATCGCCTGCTGGATTGGGTTATCCAGCTGGCGGATGCGCTCGATGCCGCGCATGCCAAAGGCATCATTCATCGCGACATCAAGCCCGCAAATATTTTCATTACGCAGCGTGGGCAGGTGAAGGTGCTGGACTTCGGTCTGGCCAAGCTGGCGCGTCGTGAGATGGAGATGACAACCATCGGAGCGACGCAGGATTCACCGGCGCCGCTAAATCTCACGAGTCCGGGATCGACCGTGGGCACGATTGCGTATATGTCTCCGGAGCAGGCGCGCGGGGAGGAACTCGACACGCGCACCGACTTATTTTCTCTTGGCGTGGTGATCTATCAAATGGCGACTGGACGCTTTCCGTTTACCGGCGCCACTTCTGCTGTTGTGTTCCACGCCATTCTAGAACTTGATCCGATTCCGGCGATGCAGTTGAATTCAGCGCTGCCGCCGAAGCTCGATGAGATTATCGGGAAGGCTCTGGAAAAAGACCGCGACCTGCGCTACCAATCGGCTGCCGATCTTCGCGGCGATCTGAAGCGGTTGAAGCGGGATATAGAGTCGGGCCGAAAAGTTACCCCTTCGGCGGCGGGAATTTCGGAAAGCGGCGCGAGCGCGACGACTTCCGCTCCGGCCACGATGTCAGTTGCGTCCGGCACTTCGCACAGTTCCAGTCAAACCTCCGCGGTCGTTGCCGCCGCAGGCCGCCACAAGCTGGGGACTGGCTTGTTCGCGCTGGTTGGCCTGGTCGTACTGCTGGCCGCCGGCTACGGCGTTTACTCGCTGATTTCGGGCAAGCACGCGCGCCCCTTCGAGAATTTCTCGGTCACCAAGGTGACCGAAACCGGCGATGCGGTATACGCGGTGATCTCGCCCGACGGCAAGTACATCCTGAGCCTGGTGAGAGCCAAGAGCGACAACGGTCTGGCCAGCCTGTGGCTGCGCAATGTTCCCACCAACAGCATGACGCAAGTGCAGCCTCCGGCCGACGTCTGGTACGCGCAAAGCGCTCTGAGCTTCTCGCCTGACGGCAATTATCTGTATTTTGTGCGCAGCGATCCGGGAACGCCCGCCCTGAAGTTCCTGTATCGCGTGCCGCTGCTGGGCGGCACACCGGAGAAATTGGCCGAGGACGTGGATTCCAGCGTCACGTTTTCCCCGGACGGCCGGAAGTTGGCCTTCCTGCGCTACGGCAATCCCGATCCAGGCAAGTTCCGGCTGATCGTGCGCTCCGTCGATAATGGCCAAGAGACCGTGCTCGCCAGCGGTCCGAACAGCCAGGGACTTTCCGATCCCGCATGGTCACCCGACGGCGAGACGATTCTGTGTGTCGTATCTCAGCCCAGCGATGCTGTGGGGGGATTGACGGCGGTGGACGTAAAAACCGGGCAGCAACATTTGTTCCTGAGTTCCGCCGACTATGTCCTCTCGCCTGCCTGGATGCCGGATGGCCACGGCCTGCTGCTTCTGGATGTTGGTTCTGCTTCGAATTTCACACGACCACAAATCGTCTTCGCCTCCTACCCGGAAGGAAAGCTGAGTCCGGTTACGCGCGATACCAACAGCTATTCCTCCCTGAGCGTGGGCTCAAACGGCCAGGTGCTGGCCACCGTGCTTCAAGAAGACCATTGGAACCTCTCGATGATGTCAGCCACGCTGGACGCGGTCGAGGCACGGCCCATTGGTCCGGCAAACCCCACAACTAACTTCACCTGGACACACGATGGCCGGTTGGTCTACGACAAAGACGGCACTTTGAGTTGGATCAATCCGGATTCGGGGGCCAAGGGCGTGTTCCCGACTGAGCCAGACTCGACCAGCGGCGATCCCTCGGCATGCTCGGACGGCCGCTATCTCGTCTTCGATCACCACACCCGCGCGGCCAACGGCAGCCGGAACATCTGGCGCGCCGATGCCAGCGGTGGAAACCTCAAGCAACTTTCGAATGGGAAGCTCGCCGCGTATCCGGTGTGTTCTCCGGATGGGCGATGGGTTTATTACCTCGATCTCACGACCGGACATGTGATGCGGGTTCCCATTGATGGCGGGGCGTCGCAACAGGTCTCCGACTTGCCCGCCCGTCAATTCGACATTTCTCCCGACGGCAGCACGCTTGCATTTGCGACCATCGATCACGCGAATGGTCATGAGGAAAAACTGGCGGTGGTCGAAGCCGACACGGGTAAAGTTCGCACGTTGCTCAAGTGCGACAAGACTACGTTCGAGCTGATTCGGTACACGCCCGACGGCAAGGCGCTGGTTTACGTCTTCCGTGAGAAAGGCGTCGAGAACCTGTGGCAACAACCTCTGGATGGTTCGCCGGGAAAGCAGCTTACCTCATTCAAGTCGGAACACATCTACGACTTCCACTGGTCCTTCGATGGCAGCCGGCTGGCGCTGGTGCAGGGGCATACCGATTCCGATGTCGTGCTGATGAGGGACGCGAAGAATTGAGCGATTGAGTGATCGGGCCATTGAGTGATTGGAAATCGGATTTCGACGCCGCTGTGATTTTCAATCGCTCAATGACCAAATCGCCCAATCTCTCAATAAAAAAGGCGGCCATCGCTGGCCGCCCTTAATTCGAATTGTTAGCTGCGAAGTGGTTTATGCACCCTTCACGTTCTCGGCCTGCCAGCCCTTGGGGCCTTTGACCACGTCAAACTGCACTTGCTGACCTTCCTGGAGGCTGCGAAATCCGCTGGCCTGAATGGCGGAGAAATGCACGAATACATCCTCACCGTTCTGGCGGCTGATGAAACCGTAGCCCTTGGCGTCGTTAAACCACTTCACTGTTCCTGTTTCCATGGTGATGCTTTGTTCCTTTTTGTTGATGTAGCGCTGAAACTTTGGAAGGCTTCTTCTGCAGGCAGGTCACGCGCTGGTTAGCGGAGAAACTGGGTACTGCGAAAGAATTCTAAAGTCAAACGCAAATAAATTTTAAGAGAATTGCCCTAAAAAAGCTACAACATTTCTTTACGTACAATTATAAGTACGTTATGGATCAATAATTTATGAGACTTTAACCTGTGCCTTGCGAGCCTTTGGATTTGCCAGTTAGGCGGGAAAAGATACATCATCTAAGACATGGATTTCCGCAAGCTTCTGATTTTAATTGCACTCTCGATTCCGGCCTGGGCTGGGATTGTGGAAGATGTTCGGACGACGCTGGCGCAGAATAACTTTTCCGCCGCTGAGGCGCAGCTGAACTCTTATCGCGCCAAGAATGGCGTCACGCCTGAATATGTCGAGGCCTACTCTTGGATGGGACGCGCCGCCCTCGGCGCTCGCGACTACGATCAGGCGGCGGCGTATGCGAAACAGACCAAGGCGCTTGTGCTGGAGCAACTCAAGCAGCGTCCGCTGGATGCTGAAACTCATTTGCCCCTCGCATTGGGCGCGGCAATTGAAGTTGAGTCGCAGGTGCTGGCGGCTCGCGGCGAGCGTACGCAGGCCGCTGCAGTTCTGCAGGCGGCGTTGAAAACTTACGGCACGACTTCGATCCGCGCTCGACTGCAGAAGAATCTGAACCTGCTGTCTTTCGAAGGAAAACCTGCGCCCGCGCTCAAGGGTGAGCAATTTCTGGGATCGAAGCCGCCTGTGCTGGCGCAGCTTAAGGGATCTCCTGTGCTGCTTTTTTTCTGGGCGCACTGGTGTGGGGATTGTAAAGCTGAGGCGCCCATCATCACGCAACTGCGGACCGAGTACGCATCCAAGGGATTGACCGTTCTTGGCCCTACGCGGCTCTACGGCTATACCGCGCAGGCCGAGAACGCTGCGCCGAGCGACGAGCTTGCCTACATTGACGCCGTGCGCCACCGCTTCTATGGCGGACTGCTCGACATGCCCGTTCCTATCAGCAAATACAACTTCGACGTTTACGGCGCTTCGACCACGCCTACGCTGGTGCTTCTCGACCGCACAGGCAAGGTTGCCATGTACCATCCGGGGGCGTTGCCTTATGACCAGTTGAAGGCGGAGATCGAGAAAGTCGTCGCGCGCTAGCGTTCTCCGGCGGAGTGAACTTCGCGCAATTCGCCGGTCTTCACGTCGTAGATAAATCCTCGCACCGGAATGTGCTTGGGAATCCAGGGATGTGATTTCACTTTTCTTACCTGCTCGCGCAAGTTCGCCTCTAGATCGTCGAAGGCGTAGAAGTGCGCGGGCTCGCTGGCGATTGCATTCATCTTGCTGGTGAGGTGCGCCCGCAGTTCGTATTCCTTTACTCGCAGCAGTCCGCAGTCGGTGTGATTGATGATGATGAACTCCTGCGTGTCGAGCAGGTGATGCGAAATAATCAGCGAGCGGATCGCGTCGTCGGTCGCAATTCCACCGGCGTTGCGGATCATGTGCGCGTCTCCGGGATGCAGTCCGAGGCAGCGCTCGAACAGGATTCTGGAATCCATGCAGGCCAGTACGGCGAGACGGCGACGGGGCTGGACGGCCAGATCTCCGAGGTTGAAGTTTTTTACAAATTGCTGGTTGGCGAGCAGAAGTTCGTCGGCGACTGACAAAATGTTATCCCTCTTCTCCGAAATGTCTGGGCCGCGTGCGTCCTTCCTCTTTCGGCCGCTGGTTGTCTTCCTAGTTTAACCGCTACAATCGCCCGGTGAACCTCGACGACACGATCGTCGCCATTGCTACGCCTCCGGGGCGCGGTGGCATAGGAGTGGTGCGGCTCGCTGGAGCGCGGGCCTGTGAGATTGCGCGACCGATGCTGCGGCTGAAGCACGAGCTTGAACCGGGACGTGCTGCGTTTGGGGAGCTTGTTGACCGGAGTGGTGAGGCTGCCGAGCTGCGCTCGGCTGCACAGCCGGGGCCGGCTGTCCCCACATGTAACGTGAGCCAACGCATCGACGAAGTTGTCGTCACTTACTTTGCCAAGCCACACTCCTATACCACCGACGACATCGTTGAGATCTCCGCGCACGGGTCTCCGGTGGTGTTGCGGCATATTGTCGAGGTGTGCATATCCGCAGGGGCGCGACTTGCTGAGCCCGGAGAGTTCACCATGCGCGCTTTCCTCAACGGCCGCATCGATCTTACCCAGGCCGAAGCGGTGCGCGATCTGATCGACTCGCAAACGCTTTACCAGGCGAAGATTGCCGCGCAGCAGCTCGAAGGCGCTTTATCCAGGCGATTGCAACCGGTCAAGCAGAAACTGGTCGAACTGATCGCTGTTCTCGAAGCGGGCATTGACTTTGCTGAAGACGATGTCTCGGTGCTTCCCGACGCGGCCATTCTTGATAGCATCGCCTCTGTGCGCAGGCCACTCGAGCAGCTTGCTGCCACGTTCGCTTATGGCAAGATCGTGCACGCGGGGCTGACGCTGGCCATCGTCGGCCGCCCCAATGTTGGCAAATCGAGCTTGTTCAATTGCCTGGTCGAGCGCGAGCGCGCCATCGTTACGGCCACTCCTGGCACCACTCGCGATCTGGTCAGCGAAACTGTGGCCATTGGCGGCATTCCGATCCAACTCGTCGACACAGCGGGGATCCGGCAGGCGCTTGACGAAGCAGAATCGATCGGCATCCGCAAATCCTTGGAAGCATTGGCGGATGCCGACTTAGTCTTGATCGTTCTTGACGCGTCGCAGCCAGCGACAGCGGAAGATGAAGAACTTACGCGCCATACCGCGAATCGGCCCGTGATCGTGGTGGAAAACAAATCCGACTTGGAAAGAAGTGGTCAGTGGTCAGTGGTCAGTGGTCAGTCCTTAAGTCCGGCTGTGGTTCGGGCTTCCGCTCTTACGGGCAAGGGCATTGCTGAACTGCGCGCCGAGATTTTACGGCACATCGGCGGCGAAACCGGAGCGCAAGCTGAGGCCGGATTTCTTACCAATGTCCGCCATCAGGGCTTGGTGAAAGATTCACTGGCGGCGCTCGACGCCGCTTCTGGAGCCGTATCGGCCAGAGTCCCGCACGAAATGCTGCTGCTCGATCTCTATAATGCGCTGCGGCCGCTCGATGCCGTCACCGGAGCTACGACGACGGACGACATCCTCAATCTTATCTTCAGCAAATTCTGTATCGGAAAGTAAAACCTGGTCGATGATCAGGCTTCCTGAATCGCTTGCCCGGTGCGGGCGGCGATGAGGCGCGCGACTTTTTTCGGGCGGAAAAATGTATAGGACGAGAATCGGGCTTCGCTTCCGTCCGTTCCCTGAACGAAGTACTGTTGCGCGTTGCCGATGCGCTTGTGCTTGATTGCGGCTATCTGGTCCCAGGTTAGAAACAACTCTGAAGGCTGCTTCTTGGTGCCCAGGTTGAAGTCTGCGCCGCGACTATCGAGCCGCACCCGGTATCCTGCCATTTTGCGGCCCAGTTTCCACAGCCACGGGCACATGAGACCCATAGACAAAGCGGCCAGAGCCCATTGCAGGGCGCCAAATCCTCTCGCAATACTGAGAGCGCTGAGCGGAATGATCTCCGAAATCATGCCGAAGAACATGGCAACGGCGAAGGCTGCAGCGACGATGCTGCCGAACAGGGTCAGGCCAATCAGTATCCGGCTATTGCGCAGGACCATGGGGTGAGCGCGATTAATCGCGATTTGAGAGTTGGCGCCTGCACCCGGTCCTGAATTCGGAAACCCTGAATTCGGAAACCCTGGATCCGGAAACTCTGTGGAACTCATTGGCACAACCTCTTCATGAACTCATGTTGATCGCTGCGGAGCATCGCCATGACGGCGCATTGGAGGATGCTTCGTCAATCGATCAATTTGCAATCTATCAGAAGGTGCCGTGCTATGCCACGCCCCGCGCTTTTATGGGCGGCACCGCGGCTTTGATCTTCGGAACCTCGCGCTCCGAATCTTTGACGATGCGGGCTGCCAGCGGCTTCAGCCACAATAAGGCCATGAACGCAGCAATCAGGTCGCAGGCAATCATCGCCCAGAAAACTTTCGTCCAAGAGCCGGTCTTTTCAAACAACCAGGCAGCGCCGGGAGCCGCAAACAGCGTAGCCAGCCCCTTGGCGGTATAAACGATGCCGTAATTCGTGGTTGCCCATTTTCTTCCATAGAGGTCGGCTGTGATCGAGGGGAACAATGAATAGATATTGCCCCAGGCAAAGAAACACAGGCCGGAGAGCGCAATAAACCAGATGGGGCGGCTAATCAGCTGGAGAAGAGCGAAGACGGCAACAGCTTCCAGGATGAATGAGATGAATAGAGCGTTCTCGCGGCCGATGTGATCGGATATCCATCCCCAGAACGGACGAGTCAGGCCGTTCAGGATGCGGTCAAGCTCAATGGCGAGCACGAGCGCGCTCATGCCGAAAGCCACGATTATTTTATCCACATGGTAAGAAACCGCCATGGGACTGAGCTGCACAGTGACCACGATGCCGCCGAAAGCCAGCATCGTCATCATGAGATAAACGACGTAAAACGAGGGTTGGCAGAGCATCTCCCAAGGCGTCAAGTCGACGGCCGATACCGCCAGCTTGGTCTTGATTTTCGCTTCTTTCTCTTTCCATCCCGGCGGTGTCCATCCAGCCGGTGGCTTGGCGAGAAATAGGGCTGCGCCCAAAACAACCACGCCCTGGATAGCTCCCCAAACGATGAACGTATGCTGGTAGCCGGAAGACGCCAGCATTTTGGAAACGGGGATAATCGTCAGAGCGGTGCCAACGCCATAAGCTCCTGCAGTAAGGCCGACGCACAAGCCGCGATAATCGGGGAACCACTTCAAGGCGTTGCCAATCGTCCCGCCATAAACCATGCCGGCGCCCACCCCAGCTAATCCGTACCAGAAGTACAAAGCGCGCAGTGACTCGGCGTAGCCTGAGCCTACCCAACCCAAGCCCACGGCGATCGCGCCCACGCCCAGCATGAGTCGGGGCCCGATGCGGTCGACTAAATAGCCTTCGAATGGGACGAGCCAGGTCTCAAGCGCAATAAACAGTGTGATCGTCCATTGCACGTCGACCAGAGTGGCATGCAGATGGGACTGAATGGGTTTGGTAAAGACGGTCCAGGCATATTGCAGGTTGGCAACGGCCATCATTGCAAAGATGCCTGCGATTAGCTGGATCCAGCGGTTGGGAATTCGGGAAGGATGTATCAGGGAATCTTGAGTTGCCGTGGATGCAGCCATTCTTGGATCTCCGTGACGGCGCGTTAAACGTGAACAGCGCTGCTGCCGGAACTACAGGGTCCGGCAGAGTCGTACCACTGCACCCATGCGGGCGTAAACTCAAGAATCCAGGTGGTTCGGAAGACGACCGTAATATATACTGGTCCACTCATCGAACCACTTGTCGGATACGGAATCTAACACGCTTATTCCGGGCTGTCAATGGCCCGAAAACCCTTGTGGAGAGCCTCATTCGGCCTCTGAACACGCCATGAGCGGGAAGAAGTTGAGAGGCGCGATCTATCTTTCTTTCTATCTATGGATGAAACCCTGCGAGTTCAGATTGAGACTTACCTTTCGCGCCTCGGCGCCCTGATCAGCCGCGGGCGTCAGCTTCGGGACAAATTAGCGGCTGATCCCTCGAACCCATCGGTCATTGCCGAGACTCGCGCCTGGCAGGAAGATTGCGGAGTAACGATCAATCAATTGTCCGGTGGCAGCAAAGCGCATTGGCTTGCCCGGTCGTTCAGCCAGGGCTTTCTGATGCGCTCAGAGGACGGGCGCGCGGCCGAAGGAGCAGCGCCTGCCGAGATCGTCACGCGGCTGCTCGATGTGCTTGAGCAAGCTGTTGCCTCGCTCACGCAGACGGAAGAAGGAGCTGTCATTTCCGCATCGTCAGCAACGGCGCAGCCGGCTCCGCGCCGGTTTGAGTTCGTTCACAACGCAGAGTTGCGGCCTGTGGTCGAGCAGGCCTACATCGACGGTCGGCGCGCGCTCGAGCAAGGGGAGTATGACCTGGCATTGCGCACCTCTTGTGGAATCCTCGAAGCTATTGTGACCGACGCGTTAGAGCACAAGGGACTGAGCACGCTGATTGCCTTGGGCGCACCTTCTGAGAAGATTGCCGAATGGTCGTTCGAAACGCGGCTCACGGTTGCAGAGAGAGCAGGATTGATTCGCGGGGGATGTGCCCGGTTGCCAGCAGTTGCGCGGGCATATCGCGATCACGCCGATGTCGAGGTTTCGAGCGGGATGGTTTCCGAGCGCGATGCGCGAACGGCGGGGCAAGTGCTTAATGTCGTGATGAGAGATCTGGATCCGGGACGTTAGTCTTCCAGATCCTGGCGGAAGACTGGTTGAGATGGATCGAGGCTGCCGTCGATCACGGCTACGAGCAGGTTACCATAGGCGTTCGTCGCTTCCGGCAGCGAGGCGTAACCGCGCTCTCTCTGCAGCGCCCCGCTTTCCGAGTAGATGAGCGTGAAATAGCGGCCGGAAGAATACTGTAGTTCGAGCAGCTTGTTCGGCATGTCGGGATCGCCTTCTTGTCCGAGCACATCCATCAGAGCTACAGTCCAATGCCTGCCTTTCGGGTCGGTGACGACCGCGCGCTCGACGTACTGCCATCCGTCCATGCTCCACAATGGCATATTCATTCCAGCAATTGCGCCAGCGCCCGTGCAACCTGCGTCCCGGTGAATGGTTTTGGAACCAGCAACACTTTTTGCGCTTTCCTGGAACGCAAGCTGACATCCGCTTTTTCTGGCGTGTCGCTGATGATCACGACCGGAAGCTGGGCGTGAATGGGATGGCTGCGAACGCTGTCGAAGAGCGCTTCGCTCATCTCGAAGGCGGAACAGTCGAGCACGAGCGCATCGGCGTGTTGCTCTTGAATCAATTCGTTGACCGCGGTGCTGTATCCCGCTGCGATCACCGAGTAGCCCTGATCACTCAGCGAAAACGTGAGAAGCTCGGCAATCTCCGGAGTGTCGTCGATGAGCAGGATGCGGCGCAAAGTTGTGCTTACTTCTTGCCGGGGCCGGTGCCGGGCAACCGCGGCTTCTTGGCCGCGCACGGTTCCAGATCCATGATCCATATTCGCCCGCCTGCGGTGTAGTAGGCGCGCTGATCATTCTCGATCATCGCGCCCCATGCCTCTAGCGTGCGCATGGCAAATGTAACTCCTTCGAAGTTGTTGCGCGCGTGATCGAGCACTTCGTTAGTGTGCCAGTTGTTGGTGAGGATCGCGTCACCCGGATGCACGCGCAGCACGGTGTAGAAGCGGTCGTAAGCTGCTTCCGGCCGCACGTCGCGCGTGGCGCCGCGCTTCTTGCCCTCGGTGACTATGTAGCTTTCCTGTCCTTCGGGCTCGACTTCAGGATCGGCAGGATTAATAGTAGTTTCCTCGCTCATACGGTCTCCGCTACGGCCGTGGCTTCTGCTGCCGAGGCCATGTTGACTAGGTTTTTTGCATCCGCGGCATGGATCAAAGCCTCGGGCAATTCGACTCCCATCATCCGCCATTGCTCATTTGCGAACTTCTGCAAGGTGGCAATGTGCTCGGCGTGAAGATGGCCGAAGCGTCCTTGCAACTTCAAGTATTCGGACACCGGCCGCATGCTCGCTGGACGGAAGCTGTAATCAAAAGCGCGCTTCTCAGGATTCCACTCCCACATGGGATAAAGCCCGCATTCGACGACCAGACGGCCCAGATCGATGGAGCGCGGCGTCTCGTAGACGAATCCCTTTTGGCAGGGAGTGTAGACCATGAGGTACGCAGCGCCTTTGTGATTGAGTCCCTTGCGTACTTTGTTCATCAGGTCGATGGGATAGCCCACGCTCGCGGTCGCCACGTAGCAGTGCGGATGGCCAGCTGCCATCATGCGCGCGAGATCCTTGGGGAAGAGCTTCTTGCCTTCTGGAACCAGCGGGCCCGGAGGCGAGAAGGTT